>OCTX012239229.1_pt1 | contig 23197 bp, 17 predicted proteins | sample 1539691 | NCBI WGS metagenome assembly OCTX01 (sample SAMN02144231, study PRJEB22623) | gut metagenome | biome: sheep rumen | host: Ovis aries | place: New Zealand
GCGCATAATCGACTTGAAGCCGGGAGTCACGAACTTCGTCCGCGCCTATGCCAGAAACGCGAACGGCATAAGGTACAGCAGCAACCAGAAGGGCATCGTCCTTCCCGCGGAGGCTGGCAAGGGCGATGTGACGCTCTTCTCCGAGGCCGACCACCTTCTTTCAACCTGGTATATACAGCAGTGGTATTTCGGGCTGAAGAACGACGTATTCAATTCGTCGAATCCGCTTTTGGCGCTTATGGCGATTGCCAACTACTACCGCGCACTCCCTGGCGCCGAGAATGGCAAGGGAGATTTCGACGTGACGCGCGTCCACTCGAATCCGTCCGACTCGCGCCCGAAGTTCCGCCTTGCGGAAGTCGACCAGCTAAGGCGCGAGATGGAGGCGCTTGTCAGGGAGTCCGGCCTTGGGTTCCTCGACTTCGAGCAGGCGAGCGGGAACGATGATGGCAAGGGGAAGAAGAAGCCGTCGAAGCCGGCGCCACGTGCCACGGGGAAGAAGAAGGGCGGGCCGGACTACGGCAAGAACGCCGCGTGGGTGGCGAAGTGCGCGGCGGCGCTCAAGATCAAGTCGCCCGAGACAGTCTTCTTCAACTGTCCGACCGAGGAGGCGCTTCTCGCGAAGAAGGACGAGATACGCAAATGGATTCTTCTCTCCCAGCCAGTCATGCTTGTCCGCCAGAGCCGTCCGCTCAATGACGAAATCTCCCAGCGCTGGCCCCTGGATATTGCGATCATCGACGGGCTTGGCTTTGATTCCGAGACGTTCCACGTCGTCTTCCCGGGCGGAAGCGACCGTGGCCGCAAGGAGCAGAAGGGCGGCTACATAAAGCTCGGCGAGCTTCTTTACCGCACATCCGACGCGATGCTCATGTTCTACCGCCCCGGCGCCGCCGAAACGGCGAAAAAGCGGTAACATTCATTCTGCCCTTTTTTGGGAGATTCCGCCAAAACGGGTTCGGCGGAGTGATTTTGCCTAGTCTGGGGCGTTGCCCATCAAAAAAACTATACCATAGTATATTCCGTGTAAGCGCGGGATTTGGTACAATTATCAAAAATTCCCTGTCGATGTAGAACGACGAAGGTTCAGGAGCAACCACCATGCACACCAGACATCTTCTGTTTCTGTCGATTCTTGTCACCGCGTTTGCCCGTGCGGACGTCCCCGACGTTACATCGTCACTCGAGTACATCAGCAACCCAGCCATGCATCGCTGGCCGTCCGACTCCTATGAGCGAGGCGCACTCGATCTGCAGTTCCATTGCGGGACGCTTCTCGTTGGCGGCGGCGAAGTCGAAAACAATCAGGGCCCCGTTTATGTCTACGGGACTGATCCGGTTACGCTTGACGAGAAATTCGAGTACTCCGCCGGCACCGAGGCGATCGCGAGCTGCCGCGTCGCCTCGTGGGGCGAGTTGCTCGTGCCTTCGCAGGACCCGCGTGAGAGCGATTCCAACCAAGCGCACGTCTACATCCGCGGCACCAACAGCGTATGGAGAAAATACTCGAGCATCGGCGGGAGCGTGCCCACTGGCTCGTCTGGAGTTGTCTACAACAAGACGCATATCTGGGACATGGAGGAGTTCGACAACCGGGTCTTCACGTCTGGCTACCAGCTGCACTGGTCGACGAACCGCTGCGTCAAGTTCGTGGACACCGGCTCGATTACAAACGCCTACAGGGTTTTCTATTATATGACCCCGTCAAATGGCTATGGAAGGACTTCGCTACGCCGCCAGATGCAGCTGCTACGGTTTTCCAACGATCTCTACGCTGTTCCGAACTCCTTGATCCAGCCGAACTATGCCGTCAACGACTCGAACCAGTGGTATAACAAGGTCGAGATCTTCCACTGGAACCCCTCGACGCTGAAGTTCGACGAGGGACGGCAGGCTATGTCGACGCTCTTCCCGAACATCTCGTCGAACGACTTCCGCCTCGTCCTTTCGTCCGCGGGAACCAAGAATCGATGGGACCCCCTGCCGACCGATACCTATGACAAACTTCTCGTGCGCCTTTGGCATACGACACCGTTCAAGGGTCGCGTTCTCTACGTCGGTTGCTACGACACGCAGGGGGGCGACCCTGCCCTCACATCCTACCCGCTCCCGCTTATGGGATGTTCGGCGTATGTGCAGACGAAGACCAGTTGGGGAACGACGACCAAGACGCTCAAGGCGGACCGCCTTTCGTTCGACAGCGACAAGGAGGAATACCCGTGGGACTTCGCGGTAGTGGGAGACGTGTGCTATGCGCTCACGTCGAAGCCCAACGCGTCTACGAAGGTTGTGCGCCATTCGGTATGGAAGTCGACGAATGGTACGAGCTTTACGCGTGTCTTCTCCTTCGACTTCCACCAGAACATGATCTCGCTCGACTACCGAGACGGCTGGTTCTGGTTCGGCGTCGGCGTGAAGAATGCGACGAGGGGCTACGCCTACGACAAGCAGGCGGACGAGGCCGGTGCGATTTACCGCGTGCGTCTCCCGCAGGAGCCAACTTCCGTCGAGGCGGTCAATCCGCCGACAGCTGTTGCGGAAGGGGGCTCGGCGTCAATCGCGTTCCGCCTCACGGCGAAGCCTTCCACAAACCTCACGCTGCGCGTTGCCGCTCGCGAGCGGCAGGGCGTTTCGCTCGACAAGTCGTCGCTCACGTTTACCACGTCGAACTGGTCGACGCCGCAGACCGTCTCTGTTGCGCTTGCGGACGACGACGTTGGCGACACGTCGAAGATCTTCGTGCAGTGCGGCGCCTTCGGCGACGACGTGGAGCGCGGCGAGTTCTTCAGCCCCCAGGTGACATCCGCCCTCGTGACGCTTGAACCTGTCGAGAACGACATTCCTGCGACAGTCGTTTCGGAGTCGTGCGATCCGGGCGTCGGCAAATGCACATATCGCGCGACGTTCGATTCGCTCGGGAGCGTGAACGGAACGGCCGCGTCGTCCGCCTCCGTGTCGGTGAAGGTCTATTCCGATGCCGCTCTTACGATGCTTGTGGGTCAGACTTCGGGAATCGTCTCCGTGACTGGAACGGAACAGTCCTTCACCGTCAACGGACTCGAGAGGGGCGTCTGGTACTGGCTCGTTGCAGAGACATCGACCGCGCCTGGCGTCTCGCATGTGTTCACCGCGAAGTACCTCTCGCCCATCGCGGCCCCGGAAAACCTCGTCGATCTTATGGATGACGAGTCCAACCGCGAGGCGACGTATTCCAACTCGACTTCCGGCGGTGCGACGGGATCCACTGCGTTCGACAACAAGACGACCAATTTTGGCGGATACAAGAAGCCCGTCGAGTTCTTCTACCTGTTCAAGACGCCGGCCGTCGTCAAGGCGTTTGGCGTCGAGGGGGCCGGCAATTCCAACCCCGACCAGGATCCGTCGACAATCAAGCTCTTCGGGGGGAGCTCGACGAATGCGAGCGACCTCGCGCTGCTTTTTTCGCGCACGGGGGAACCGTCCTGGACTGCCGGAGAATGGCGTCGCTGGCTCGTAGAGAACGAGACCGCCTACGCTTGCTACAAGGTCCAGGTGTCCGGCGCTCACCAGCACTGCTACATCCGTGAAATCGAGCTCTACGGGAGTGCAGACGACAAGGGTCGCATCGTTCCGACCGATCCCGCGACATTCGGCTCGCTCTCCTACGACACGGCGACGGTCGGAGACTCGACAGTGCGCATATATCACGACCTTGCCTACGGAACGCGCGGCGACGCGGAAGGCGAGGGTGCGGAATACACCGCCCACTCGTGGGGCTACCACAACCACCGCTCTGGCAACTACTTCGACGTCTATGCAGACGATGCAATTCTGTCGTCCGCGTCCGCGCGTGCGAAGATGCCGGTCTTCGTGTTTCTGCACGGCGGCAGCTGGTCGCAGAGCTACGACAAGGACGGCTCGAGCCGCGACCTCCTCAAGCACGTGGCGGCGGCGGGATACTTCGTCGTGACGATGGACTACCAGCTCCAGAGCGACATCACCGAGCAGGGCGAGACGACGATGCGCGAGGACGCCACGTTCGCCGATATGCTTGCCGATGTCGACACGATGATGACCTACTTGAAGACCGCGCTTCCTGCAATCGGGCTTCCGACGGACAAGATCGTGATCGGCGGTGAGTCCGCGGGCGCTCATCTCGCGATGTGCTATGCATGGGACCAGTCTGGAACGGGGCTTTCCGGCGTGTCGCTCAGGCACGACCTGAATGTCGCCTGCGTGATGTCGGCGGTAGGCCCGGCAAACCTTGCCGACGAGGCGATGCTTGGTCCAATCCTTGCCGCGGCGTCAATCCCCGACCCCGCCGTCCAGGCGTATGTCGCAGGCTTCCTGACCCTCATGGGCTGGCTCACTGGCGAGGATGTGCCGGGAATGCTGGCCAACAACGACATGGCGGGAGCCGCCGCGGCGCTCGCGGCCTGGTCTCCCCTCGGACTCGTAAACGGAGAGTCATGCCACGCAATCCTCGCCTACGGCTGCACTAACGCGAGCGCATCTGCGGCGATGGCGTCTGACGGCGTCGTTCCCGTCTCGAACTTCAATTCGCTCACGAATGCTCTGACCGCGGCCACGGTTTCGCATGACGCGCAGCTCTTCATGCTTCCGGCCGGGATGAACCACGGCAACGTCAGCTGGAACTACGAGCCGAGCGTCTCGTGGATCGTCGAGAAGCTTACGGCGTTCAAGTCCGCCAATTTCGACGACCCACCGCCGGTCGTGCCCACGGGCCGGACGGACTTCGCAAAGTACAGACAGCTCACGCTCGCCCGCGACCTGCACGTGACATCCGCCGTGGCGAACGTCCCTGCGCTCGTGCGGCTGTCGGAGGGAAATGGATTCTCGTATTCCGACTTCACGCTCCAGGATGGCGGCGACCTCATGTTCGCGGACGAGGAGGGCAATCCGCTTCCGCACGAGGTCGACACATGGAACACATCGGGCGAATCGCTCGTCTGGGTCAGGCTCCCCTCGTCTGCCGCGGGGACGAAGATCGACATGTTCTGGGGTCGCGGCGGACGCCCGCGCCTGCCGGCGTCCGGCGTCTGGAGCGGATACAAGGGCGTGTGGCACATGAACAGTTCCTCGCCGCACGACGCGTCGGAGTCCGGCAACGACGGCTCGGCTCGCGGCGCCGCAGGCACGGACGTCGGCAAGGTCGGCAATGCTCTTTCGCTGCCGAACACCAACAGCTTCGTTTCATGCGGCACTGCGCTGCCCAATCCGGACATGGCGCATGGATTCACCGTGTCGGGATGGGCGAACCTCGCCAACACCACCGGGAACCACGCGCTGTTCGGGAAGGCGTGGTTTATGTCCGTCCGTTTCATGGGCAAGAATATCCAGGTGACGACGCCCAGGATCAAGGACCACACGGCATTCTCCACCTCGGTCTCAGCCGGGTCCTGGTTCCACTGGGCCCTGACGTTCGTGCCGGGGAGCAACGGACACAAGTTCTACATCAACGGCGAGATCAAGAACACGCAGACTGCGTCGAGCGTCTCAAACGCGACGGTCGCCACCGAGATGTGGCTTGGCCATAACCAGTGGGGAGACCAAGGGTTCGTGGGCCAGCTCGACGAGATGAGGCTCCGCACCGACGTGCTCTCGGCCGACCAGATCGCCGCCGAATACTACGGGATGAACACCGAGCCTACCGACATCTTCACGTTCGGCGAGGTCGTTGCGATACCGGCGGCGGGGCAGCTGCCGACTTTTCGGAGCGCAGCGAATGGCGGCGCGATGGCGTTTTTCGGCTCCGGGGCGGACCGAAGACTGACGTTCTATCTCGAAGGGACACTTGCGACTGCCTATTACGCGGTGTTTACCAACGGGACTCTGCAGGGACCGTTCTTCGCGTCGGGCGACGGTGTTTTTGGCTCGACCGGCGGAGAGCTAGAACTTGATGTCGACGCCAAGGAGCCGTCCAAGTTCTTTGCCATAGGCGTGTCGGACGAGCCGATACACGAGGGCGACGAGCTCGCTCTGTGATGCTTTGTCTTTCCCCATTCCGTGCTGGAATGTGGTATAATTCCCCTGCAATGAAGAATGATTGCAGGAATGCCGGACAGAAGGGAAAGCGAGAAGCGCTAAAACGCCGCGTGCGCGTCGAGATCGATCTCGGCGCATTGGTGAGGAACTACAAGAAGATCGTCGCGCATGTAAAGCCGATGAAGGTTCTCGCCGTCCTCAAGGCGAACGCATACGGACTTGGCGTCGGAGCGTACGCGAAAGCTCTCGCGTCGGCCGGTTGCCGCGAGTTCGGTGTGGCGGAACCATTCGAGGCGCTCGAACTCCTCGCAGTCCTGAAGCGCGGCGGATTTGCCGCGGACGTGCAGATTCTCTCGTCGATACTCCCGGACGAAATCGCGCCGATGGTGAAGGCGGGCGTCATACTCCCCATTACAGATGTCTCGACGGCGAAGCTCATAAGCGACGCCGCGCGCAGGGCGAAGAAGACGGCGCGCGTCCACTTTAAGCTCGATACCGGCATGGGCCGCCTCGGTATACTCGCGAAGGACGCGCTTGAGACGATACGCACCGTGAGGAAGCTCCCGAACCTCGACTGCGAGGGAATCTTCTCGCACTGCCCGATGGCGTACGACCCGAAAGACCCGTTCACGAAGAGGCAGATAAAGCTTTTCAAGTCGATAGTCGCGTCGTGCGCGAAGGAGGGCATCTCGTTCCGCAAAGTCCACATGGCCGCGTCGGACGCGATCAACAACTTCCCCGAGACGGCTAAAGCGCCGTTCACGATGGTGAGGACCGGCATCAACCTGCACGGCAGCTTCGACCCGAACGGCCGCAAGGCGCTGAATGTCGAGCCGGTTCTCTCCTTGAGGACGCGCGTCGCGCAGGTGCGCGAACTGCCCGCGGGCACGACGCTCGGCTACGGGCGCACCTGGTGCCTCGCGCAGCCGACGAAGGTCGCGACAATCTCGGCGGGCTATGCCGACGGGCTTCCGCTCGCGCTTACGAACCGTGGCCACGTCTTCATCGGCGGGCGTCGCTGCAAGATAATAGGCCGCATTTCCATGGACTATACGACTGTCGACGTGTCGGACGTCCCAGGGGTGAAGGCGGGCGACGAAGTGGTCTGTTTCGGCTCTTGCGGGCGCGACTCGATAACGCCAGACGACTGGGCGTTGCTGAAGGGAACGCACGCTTATGATATAATTTGCTCCCTCGGCTCGCGCGTCCAGCGCGTCGTGAAATGATTTAACGATAAAACTAAGGAGAAGAAAATGAACTACGCAGCGGCGAAGAAGATGCTCGACAAGTGCGGACAGGGACATGTCCTCGCTTGGTGGAACAAGCTTTCGAAGAAGGGGCAGAACGCCCTCCTTGAACAGATAGAGAAGATAGATCCGAAGAGCCTCGCCTACTGCCAGAAGGCGCTGAAGGCCGGCATGACCGCGGTCGACAACTCCAAGGGCAAGGCCCCGAAGGTCGCCGTCCTCAAGGGCAAGAAGCTCGCCGATGCCGTCGCTATCGGAGAGAAGGAGCTCAAGGCCGGCCGCGTCGCCGCGCTTCTCGTTGCCGGCGGCCAGGGTTCGCGCCTCGGCTACGATGGCCCCAAGGGCTGCTACTCGATTGGCCCGATCACCGGCGCGCCGCTCTTCTACTTCCACGCCCGCAAGATCCTCGCGCGCACCATCCGCTACGGGCGCACGATTCCGTTCTACGTGATGACGAGCGAGGCCAACAACGAGGCGACGATCCGCTGCTTCGAGGAGAACGAATACTTCGGTCTCAACCCTAAGGACGTGTTCTTCTTCACCCAGGGTATGTGGCCCGGCATGACGCAGGACGGCAAGATCATCATGGACGCGCCCGGCCATGTCTTCATGAGCCCCGACGGCCATGGCGGTCTTCTCGCCGCGCTCAAGCGCTCGGGAGCCCTTGCCGACATGAAGAAGCGCGGCATCAAGTCTGTCTTCTTCTTCCAGGTCGACAATCCCCTCGTCGAGATCGCGGACCCCGCGTTCATTGGCTACCATGTCGCGAACAAGTCGGAGTATTCGCTCAAGCTCTGCGCGAAGCGCGATCCCTATGAGAAGGTCGGCATGCCGATGCAGTTCGGCAAGTCCTTCCGCATGGTCGAGTACACCGAGATGACGAAGGCGCAGTGCGAGCGCAAGGGCAAGGACGGCAAGCTCTACTTCCTCTACGGTTCGCCCGCGATCCACGTCTTCGACCGCGCGTTCCTCGAGCGCGAGGCCGGGAAGGCGATGCCGCTCCACCTCGCGTTCAAGAAGATCCCGTTCGTCGACGCGAAGGGCAAGGTCGTGAAGCCGTCCGAGCCGAACGGCTACAAGTTCGAGAAGTTCATCTTCGACGTCCTCCCGAACGCGCGCCGCGCGGCGTTTCTCGCCTTCGAGCAGAAGGACGAGTTCTCCCCGGTCAAGAACGCCGAGGGCGGCGACTCGCCCGCGACATGCAAGGCCGACATGCAGGCGAAGTGGCGCCGCTGGCTCGCCGAGGCGGGCGTCGCGGTGAAGGCCGGCGTTCCCGTCGAGATCGACCCCGCCTATGCGCTTGACGCGGCGGACATCAAGTCGATCGGCATCGCCCTTGGCGCGGAGTGATCGGGATGAATTTCGAGGACAACCTCAAGAAACTCGAGCAGCTCGTCGCCAAGATGGAGTCTGGCGACATGAAGCTCGACGACATGATAAAGGCGTTCGAGGAGGGCCGCAAGCTCGTCGACACCTGCCAGAAGGACCTCGAGTCCATCAGGCAGCGCATCGAGAAGGTCACGAAGTCGGGCGCAGTCGAGGAAATGAAGGCATGAAGCAGATATACGTCCAGGCGCAGCCAGACCACATCGAGTCGCTTTCGAAGTCGGCTCCGATCGCGGCAGTCGAGGAACTCGTGTGGAACGCGCTTGACGCAGACGCTCGCGAGGTCAAGGTAGACCTTATCACCAATCCGCTCGGCGCGGTAGAGGCGGTGCGCGTGTCGGACGACGGCACGGGAATCGACGCGGAAAAGGCCGACGCGACCTTCGGCTCGCTCGGCGGCAGCTGGAAGCGCACGGCGACCCAGACAGAGTTCGGCGGGCGTCGGCTCCACGGGCGGCACGGGCGCGGGCGCTTCAAGGCGTTCGCGCTCGGAACGCATGTCGAATGGCGCACCACGATTCGCAAGGAGGGCGGCGGGCTTACGTCCTACGTCCTCTCCGGCGACCTCTCGAAGCCAGGCGTCTTCGACCTCGACGAGAGCGCGAAGCCCGGCCCCGCGACCGGCACCGAGGTGAACATCACCAACATCAAGGCGACGTGTGATTCTCTTCTGAACGCGGCGGAAACCGTGCAGACGCTCGCGGCGAAATTTGCGCTTTACCTTAAGAGCTATCCCGACGTCAGGATCTACTTCAACGGACTTCCCGTGACTCCCGTCATTGTCCAGAAGCGTACGACTGACTACAAGCTTACGCTCGAGAACGGCGCGGAGGCGAAGCTCGAGGTCATCGAGTGGAAGCGCAAGTTCGTCGGCGCCGGACGCCTCGTCTTCGCGGGCCCCGATGGCTTCCAGCTCCACGAGCAGTCTGCGCTCGTGCGTTCTGGCGGAATCCCCTACACGGCCTATCTCGTCTCGCCGCGCTTCCCCGCGCTCAACGCAGAGAACGCGCTTGTCATGGACGAGCTTAATCCCGAGGTCAGGATGTACATCGACGAGGCGAAGAAGGTGCTTAAGGCGCACTTCGTCGCGCTCGGCGACGAGAAGAGCGAGTTCGAGCGCGAGTGGGAGGAGCGCATCGCCGCACTCTCCAAGGAAGAGCGCAAGACGCTCTACATGATGCTCAAGAAATCCCTTAAGGCAAAATAGCCGCCATGCTCTACTACCTGTCGCAGTACCTCGTCCCGTATTGGGGTCCGTTCCGCCTTCTCCAGTCCCATGCGCTCCTTCTCGCGGGCGGCACGTTTGCCGCGGCGCTTCTCGTGTGGCTTCTTCTGCCGCGGGTCTGGGACCGACTGCCGCAGGACCACGGCAAGGCGATACTAAAGGACATGGGAGGCATGCAGTCGCGCGGCAAACCGACTGGCACGGGCCTTGCGGTGACGCTCATCTCCCTGCCTGTGATACTGCTCTTCGCGCCGCTCGCTGTCTGGGACCTGATGGTCGTGTTCGCCATGTACGGCGCGATGCTCTTCGGCTATCTCGACGACCGCGCGGCAGTTCCGTGGGGGGAGCTCAAGAAGGGGCTCCTCGACGCAGTCGTCTCTGGCGCGATAGCGGTGTTTATCTTCCTCGGTCACTCCGACGTCATCGACGGCTCGCACGTCATGGTGGCGTGGCTGCCGTTCGTGAAGGGCGCGACGATGATCGGCGACGTCGGCGTGTGGCTCATTCCCGGATGGGCGTATGTTCCCGTCGCGGCGGCTATTCTCTGGTTCACGATGAATGCGACGAACTGCTCGGACGGCGTTGACGGGCTTGCGGGCACGCTCACCGTCATAACGCTCGCGATGCTCGCGGTAATCCTCTACATCGTCGTCGGCTATCGCCCCGTCGCGCACTACTTCCTGATTCCGGTCTACTCCGAGGCCGCGCGCTGGGCGATTGTCGTCATGATCGTCGCAGGCGCGTTCGGCGGGTATCTCTGGTACAACGCCGAGCCCTCGAAAGTGCTTATGGGCGATGCGGGGAGCCGCTTCCTCGGGATTCTTGTCGCGACGGCCTCGCTCATGACTGGCAACCCGCTTCTCGTCCTCTTCCTTTCGCCTGTTGTCCTCGTCAACGGCGGCGGCGGGCTCGGGAAGCTCGTGCTTCTTCGCGTTGCGAAGCGGCTCGGGTTCCAGATCGGCGACGACAGCGTGATTCGCAAGGTGCGCTTCCCGCTGCACGACCACTGCAAGAAGAACCTCGGCTGGTCTAACGCCCAGGTCCTCATGCGCTTTGTCCTGCTGCAGCTCGCGCTCGTGCCGATCCTCCTCATGATCCTCATCAAGGTGAGGTGACTTTCGGCTGGACGCCGTGTGCGCGGCGCATCTGCCGCGCTTGAGGGCTTTGGCGGCATTTGGTATAATTGGGGCATGAAAACTGCCAATCTGAGGTTTGCCACGCTTGTGGCCGCGGCGTCTGCCGCAATTTCCTGTTTCGCAATGCTCGACGACGAGGCCGCTCTCAAGGCCGCCCGCGAGACGCTTGCCAAGATGACGCTTGAGGAGAAAGCGCTCCTCACCGGCGGGTCCGGCACGATGACGCTCTCCGCGATCCCGCGCGTGGGCATCACGAAGGAGTGGACGATGAGCGACAACTCTTCGACCGTCCGCCCGCAGATGAACCGCTGGGACTGGGACTACACGAAGCCGCGGAGCGAGAACACCAAGCTTCCGTCGCTCTCCGCGCTCGCCTCCACCTGGGACGTCGAGCTCGCACGGCTCCACGGCGAAGTGCTTGGAGCCGAGATGCGCGACCGCGGCGTTGACGAGCTGCTAGGACCCGGCGTCAACATCGCCCGCACTCCCCTCAACGGCCGCAACTGGGAATACCTCGGCGAAGACCCCTGCCTCTCGGCGAAGATGTGCGTGCCGATGATCAAGGGCGTCCAGAGCTACGACGTCGCCGCGACCGTCAAGCACTTCTGCCTCAACGACCAGGAGTGGAACCGCAACAACGTCGACACCCACTGCGACCTCAGGACGCTCCACGAAATCTACCTCCCTGCGTTCCGCGCGGCGGTACAGGATGCGGGCGTCCTTTGCGTGATGACGTCCTACAACAAGATCGACGGAATCTGGGCTTCCGAGAACAAGTACCTGCAGACCGGCGTCCTGCGCGACCGCTGGGGCTTCAAGGGCCTTATCGAGACCGACTGGGGCGGGCAGCACTCCAACTCGTTCTCCGCCAACAACGGCGGCGGCATCGAGATGGACCGCGGCGACCAGATTAAGCACCACTACAACCCCAAGGCCGGGAAGTATCCGATTGTCGATGCGGTCAAGGCCGGGAAGATTTCCGAGGCGACCGTCGACGAGATGGCGCTCCACGTTCTCTTCGTGATGGCGAAGACCGGCTTCCTCACGGGCGCTCCGCGCAAGGCAGGCGAGCGCAACACGAAGAAGCACCAGGAGATCGCGCGCCGGATCGGCGAAGAGTCGATCGTCCTTGCGAAGAACGACAAGGGCGTCCTTCCGCTCGACGCGAAGTCTCTCAAGAAGGTCCTCGTCATCGGCAAGAACGCCGCGGAGAAGCAGTGCCACAAGGGCTGCTCGGCCGAGGGCAACGTTCCCTACGAAATCACCTTCCTCGATGCGCTCAAGGCGCGTCTCGGCAAGGGCGTCGAAATCGTCCTCAAGCCGCTCCCCAAGGACAAGGTCAAGAAGACCGACGACTCGCAGCTTGCCGTCGACCTGAGCGGCGTGGAGCGCGCGGGCGGGCATGTCGAGAAGGACGATGGCAAGGGAAAGGTCGAAGGCCCCGGGCTTGACGAGCTAAAGGCCCTCGCCCTCGCTTCCGACGCGACGATCGTCTTCACGGGCACCGAGCTCGGCTACGACGGCAACATGGAGTCCGAGGGTCGCGACCGCAAGGACATGCTGGCCGATCCAGGCGAGGACGCCTCGATCTCGGCGATCCTCTCGTGGGGCGCCAAGAACACAGTCGTCATCTCGCGCGCAGGCACGCCTGTCGGCTACACGTGGACCGACTCGGCGCCGACGATGCTCATGAGCTCCTACCTCGGCATGGAGGAGGGCAATTCCATCGCGCGCGTCGTCTTCGGCGACGTGAATCCCTCGGGCAAGCTCTGCCAGACCTGGCCGAAGCGCTACGAGGACACGGGCGTTGCGCAGATGGGAACCTACAACGAAAAGGAAGTCGTCTACAACGAGCGCTTCTACGTCGGCTACCGCTGGTTCGACTACAAGAAGATCGAGCCGATGTTCCCGTTCGGCCACGGCCTCAGCTACACGATGTTCGACGTCTCCGGCGTCGAGGTGAAGCCTGCCGGGCCCAACTGCTGGTCCGTGAGAGCAAAGGTCACGAACACGGGCAAGGTCGCTGGACGCGAGGTCGTGCAGGTCTACGTGGCGTATCCCGAAGCCAAGGTCGAACGCTGCGTGAAGGACCTTCGTGGCTTTGCCAAGACGAAGCTTCTCAAGCCCGGCGAGAGCGAGGTAGTCACGGTGGAGCTCTCATCCTCGGACTTCGCCTACTTTGACGAGCTCACGCACCAGTTCACGACTGACCCGGGCAAATACGACATTCTCGTCGGTGTATCTTCTCGCGACATACGCGGCAAGGGGACGGTGGAGCTTGGCGCGGCGTTTGAAGCCTTTCGGCGGGCGGTGATCAAGAGTCTGTAAACTTCATAGCGGGATCAGACTTTGCGCGGCGGCATGGCCAATATTGAAGCAGGCTACGAAATATGCGATAATATCGCCCAATGAAAACAGCAATTGTAAATGGACAGGAAATATCGGCGGAGGCGGTGAACTTTGAGCTCGACCGGCTCGTCCGATTCTACATGGGCCACGGCATGACGATGGCCGAGATAAGGCAGAATCTCCCGAAGCTCGAGGCCAAGGCCCTCGACCAGGCGATTGGCGCGAAGCTGCTCCTCGACCAGGCCGCGCGGCTCGACATCCCCGTGACCGAGAAGGACATTGACGCAGAGGTAGCGCGAGTCGTACAACAGGTCGGCGGCGAGGAGAACTACAAGAAGGCGCTCGCCGCGCAGGGGATCTCGGAAGCCGATTTCCGCAAGGAACTCGAGAAGGGCGCGCGCGTAAACATGCTCGTCAACCAGGCGTGTGCGCATGTCGCGGATCCGACCGAGGACGAGGTGACGGCGTTCTACGAGGCGCACAAGGCCGAATACGTCGAGCCGCCGCAAGTCCTTTGCCAGCACATTCTCGTCAAGGGCTCCAACGATGCCGCGCTTGACAAGATCAAGGAAATACGCGAGCGCATCGTCAACGACAAGGCGGACTTCGCTGAAGAGGCGAAGAAGCACTCCGACTGCCCGTCTGGCGCGCAGGGTGGCTCGCTCGGCTGGTTCGGTCGCGGCATGATGGTGCCGGAGTTCGACAAGGCCGCTTTCGAGATGAAGAAGGGCGAAGTCTCCGGCATCGTCACGACCGAGTTCGGCTACCACATCATCTACAAGGCCGACGAAAAGGGCGGCGGCCAGCAGACGATCGTCGACGTCCACGACCAGATCAAGGACCTCCTCAGGCACGAGGCGCGCGGCAAGGCGATGGACGCCTATGTCGCGGAGCTTCGCGAGAAGGCGACGATCGAGTACAAGGACGTCAAGCACGAGTGCAGCTGTGGGCACGACCATGATCATGGTCACGACTGTGGCTGCGGACATCACGGGAAGTAAGAAGGGGTCAGTGATCAGGGGTCAGGGGTCAGTGTAAGTGTAAAGGAGATGATTATGAATAAAGTTGCAGTTGCTGTGGTGGTGTCGTTTGCGGCGGCATCGCTTTTTGCCGAAATCAAGATGGGCGCTCCGTTTACGGACGGCGCGGTCCTGCAGCGCGGGATGAAGGTCCCTGTCTGGGGCAAGGCAACTCCGCCTGCCGGCAAGACGGCACGCAGCGTTAAGGTCGAATTCGCAGGGCAGTCGAAGACGGCGGAAATCGGCGAGGGCGGCGCGTGGAAGGTCTTTCTCGACCCGATGGATGCGTCGAAGGAAAGTCGCACGATGAAGGTCGCCGTCCTCGAGTCTGGTGAATCCGTCGAAATCAAGGACATCCTCGTTGGCGAGGTGTGGTTTGCCTCCGGCCAGAGCAACATGGAGTGCCCGATCTGGGGCGGCAGCACGCGTTACCGCGACATGAAGGGCGGACTTTTGACGACGATGACCTACCTTCCTAACGTCCGCTATGTGAAAAGCCCGCACAGGTGGTCCGTTGAGCCTGTGGAACTCTCGGCGAAGTGGTGCAAGTTCTCCCCGGAGAGTCTTCAGCTTTCCTACCGCGAGGACGGAAAGCGCGGTACGGAACTTTCCGCGGTCGCGTTCTACTATGCGCGTGAACTCTATCTTGCGCTTGACGTACCGATTGGCATCCTCGACGCGAGCTGGGGCGGGACGAACATCGACGCATGGACGCCGCGGATCGGCTACAAAGACTGCGACGAGTCCATCAAGGAGACTGCTGAGTATCCAGTGAAGGCGGACTGGAAGGCCGAGACCGACAGGAAGGGGCCGGTCGGCGGCAATATCCAGCAGCCGACCGTCCTCTACAACGGAATGGTCGCCGCATACGCGCCGATGGCGATGCGCGGCTTTATCTGGTACCAGGGCTGCCACAACAGCGGAGAGCCGCAGCTTTACTGCGCGAAGCTTCACGCGCTTTACAACGGCTGGAGCCGCGATTTCGAAAATCCTGGGCTCAAGCTCTACATCGTCCAGCTCGCGCCGTTCAATCAGAACTGGCTCGGCATCTGCATGGCCCAGACGCAGTTCTGCGCGGAGGAGAAGAATGCCGCGCTCGCAGTCACTGCCGATGTCGGCAACTTCGACGACATCCACCCGAACGACAAGGAAATCGTCTCCAAGCGTCTCGCAGTCCACGCCCTCAAGCGCGACTACGGTTTTGCGATTCCCGAGGACGACTCGCCGGTGCTCAAGTCGGCGTCGTTCGCAGATGGCAAGGCGACGCTCGTGTTCGACAATGTGAAGGACTGGTATGTCTATGCGCCGAACCGCTCTCGCAATCCGGCGTTCGAACTCGCCGGTGCTGACGGGAAGTGGTGCGATGCCAAGGTGATCAACTACAGGCAGCACAAGGGTGGTGACGGCAAGGAGATCGACACCGACTATATCGACGGCGCGAATATCGTCCTTTCGAGCGAAAGTGTGCCCGAGCCTGTGAAGGTCCGCTACATGGGCAAGCCCCGCACGACCGGTACGCTCTACAACGAGGCGTCGCTCCCGCTCGGTCCATTCGAGACGAAGTAATACATGGAAATCACCTCGCCATCAAATCCCAAGCTCAAGTACGTCGTGAAGCTTCGCAGCTGCTCGACGCGCGAGGAGTCTGGCGAGATGATTGTCGAGGGTTACCGCGAGTGCCGTCGCGCGCTCGACAGCGGCTATCGCCCGCGCGCGATTTTCCACTGCCCCGAGTTCTACCTGAAGAACGAGAACGAACCGGGGCTGGTGGACGAGTGTTCGCGGCTCGGCGCAGAGGTCTACACCTGCTCCAAGACGTGCTTCTCGAAGATCGCCTACAAGGAGCGCCCTGACGGGCTTCTCATGGTGGGCCCGCATGTCTCGATAAAGCTCGCAGATCTGAAGCTCCCCGAGAATGCGCTCGTCATCGTCACCGAGGCGATCGAGAAGCCGGGCAACCTCGGGACTATCCTCCGCTCGGCTGACGCTGCGAAAGTCGCGGCAGTGATAGTCTGCGACCGCACGACAGACATCCACAATCCGAACGTCGTCCGCGCCTCTACGGGAACTATGTTCACCGTGCCGATCGTCGAGGCGACTTCGGACGAGGCGCTTGCGTGGCTGAAGGAGCGCGGCTTCAAGATTCTTGCCGCTACGCCACACGCGGAGAAGCTCCATTTCGAAGTCGACTTGACAGGCAACGTCGCGATTGCGCTTGGTGCCGAGCAGTATGGTCTTACGGCTAAGTGGATGGACGGCGCGGAGCTCAGGGTCAGGATTCCGATGCTTGGAACGGCTGATTCGCTCAATGTCTCCGCTGCCGCGACGATTCTCGTTTACGAGGCGGTTCGTCAGCGCATCGCCGCCGGCATCGACAAGGTTCCCGAGTTCATTCCCTGGCATGGAGAGGGGAAGCATGATCATTAGAGTTTAAAGTTGAAAAGTTGGGTGTTGAGAGTTTAGAGTTATGAGATTTGCGAATCCAGCGTTTTTAATCTTCGCTTTGCTCGTTCCGATCGCCGGGCTTTGGTGGTCGTTTCTCAAGGCGCGCCGCGAGAAGGCTCTGGCGAAATTGACGCTGAAGGTTCCCACCTCGTCAGTCTCCGGACTGCAGACGGCATGCATCGTCACGGGGCTTTTCCTCGCGCTTTTCGCCGCGGCGCGGCCGCAGTGGGGCAAGTCGATGGAGAAGACGATGACGCGCGCGCGTAACGTCGTGATAGCGATTGACGTCTCTCGCTCGATGCTTGCCGAGGATGTCCGCCCAAACCGTCTTGAACGCGCCAAGGCCGACGTCGCGGATCTCATCGACTCGCTTGCCGGCGACCGCTGCGCACTCGTCGCGTTTCGCCGCACCGGCGTCGTGGTGTGTCCGCTCACGACCGATCATGGATATCTTCGGAGCGCCCTTGAGCGCATGAGCCCCGAGTCCGCGCCGCGTGGCGAGACGGATCTCGGCAGCGCAATTCGCGCCGCGCTTAGCGCGCTTGATCCCGCGGCAGACGACCACAATGCGATCATCTTGATTTCCGATGGCGGCGACCTTCGCGGAGAGGCGCTCAAGAACGCCGAGGCGGCGAGAAAGCGCGGGATTCCGATTTTCACCGTCGGCATTGGCGACCCGAAGCGCGGCGTGACGATTCCGGCCGAGGACGGACGTGGAGTGCAGAAGTTCGACGGCAAGCCCGTGACGGTCAAGCTTGAGGAGTCGGCGCTCAAGGCGATTGCGGAGGCGTCGAAGGGTGCGTATGTTCCGCTTGCGACCGCCGGCACTGCGGAGACGACGCTTGGCGCGATCTACCGCCGCCGCCTACGCCAGATTGCGCTTATGGAGCAGAACGAGGAAGAATCGCGGCTTGGCGAGCGCTACCAGATTTTCCTCGTTCCAGGGCTTGTCCTTCTCCTCCTCGGTGCCGCGCTTTCCAAAGGCCGCTTCGCCAAGCGCAAGGCAGCGTAGCTGTTTCTCGGCCGTGCTGATTTGCCTGACATTCAGATGTATGGCGGTGGCGCGTCCGCGGAGGTGGTGTTTCAGCTTAGGGCTCGCTAGCTTTGCCGCGGATACGCGGCAAAGCTCCGGCGAAAAAGCCGGTGGCGACATCGATTTCGCGGTCTTTCACATTTTGCCAGTGCCGTCAAGCCTCTCGGCAAAATGACGACGCGTCGAAATCGGGTCGCTTCCGTCTTTTTCGTCGTCGCGTCGCATTGCGCCGAAACACCCCCTCCGCTCCCGCGCGGCAAATCCGCCGCGGAGCTTCTGCCTGCGGCGATCGAAGCCGTTACAAGGCAAACACGCACGAGGGGAAAAATTTGGTATAATACTCTGAAATTTCAAGGAGAGGAATGATGGAAGAGCAAATCAAGGCCAAATTGGACGAGCTGCGCGTCGGGCTGCAAGCCGACGGCGGCGACCTCGAACTCGTCAAGATCGAGGGCAAGGTCGTATACCTCAAGCTCGTCGGCCACTGCGGCAGCTGCCCGTTCGCGCTGATGACCCTCAAGCAGGGCATCGAGGCGGGGCTTCAGGAAATCGACCCCGAGATCACGGTCGAACGCGTTGTTGAGGAGCCGATGCCGTGAAGACTGTAAACGTTTCGCTCGTCGGCGTCGGCGGGCAGGGAATCATCCTCACTGCCGACATCCTCGCAAAGACTGCCGCGCTCGCAGGGCTCGATGTCAAGAAGTCCGAAATCCACGGCATGGCTCAGCGTGGTGGCTCGGTGACGAGCCAGGTGCGTTTCGGCTCTTCCGTCGCTTCGCCAATCATCCAGGAAGGAACGGCCGACATCCTCGTCTCGTTCGACAAGGTCGAGGCGCTTAGGAACTCCGGGATTCTCGCGAAGGGCGGAACGGCTCTCGTAAACGACCTCTACCTCGTTCCCGTCACCGTCTCGTCGGGCCAGCAGAAGAACCCCGAGGATCTCGACGGCCGCGTGAAGAAGTCGTTCAAGAAGCTCGTTCTCATCGACGCGATGAAGATCGCGACCGAGGGAGCTGGCAACGCGCGCACGATGAACATGGTTCTCGCGGGCGCTCTTTCGACGCTCTGCCCCTTTAAGGAAGAGACATGGCTCAAGGCGATGGCGGAGATGCTCTCCGGCCCCAAGGCCAAGCTTCTCGAAGTCAACAAGAAGGCGTTTGCCCTCGGCCGCGCCGCAACGGAGGTTTGACATGTCGATGTGGAACCGCGAGAAAGAGACGCTGTCGCGCGACGAATACGCGAAGGTGCAGTTTGAGGGATTGAAGAAGTCGCTGAACCGCGTGTGGGGCAACGAGTTCTATCGCGAGCGGCTTAAAAAAGGCGGCCTTGGCTCGCCCGAGGACGTAAAGTCGCTCGACGACCTCGCCAGCTTGCCGTTCTTCACGAAGGACGATTTCCGTGACGCCTATCCGCTCAAGATGAACTGCGTGGACAGGAAGGACCTCCTCGAGTTCCACATGTCTTCCGGCTCGACCGGCACGCCAGTCGTCATGGCGTATACGAAGAACGACCTCCTGCAGTGGGCCGAGTGCATGGCGCGCTGCTACGCGATGGCTGGACTCGAGAAGGGCGATGCGTTCCAGATCATCCCGACGTTCGGGCTTTTCAACGGCGGCTTCGGCTTCTATCACGGCGCGCGCAAGGCGGGGCTCTTCACGGTTCCTGCGTCTTCCGGCAACACCGAGCGCCAGATCAAGCTGATGAAGGACTTCAAGTCGAAGGGCTTCGCGTCTGTCGTCTCGTATGTTCCGCGTCTTATCGAGAAGCTCGACGAGTGCCCAGAGGGCGAGCGCGACCTTCCCTATCTCAAGGTCGGCATCTTCGGCTCGGAGACGTTCTCCGACGAGACTCGCCGCCGCATCGAGAAGCGCCTCGGCATCGAGTGCTTCGACATCTACGGCATGACCGAGACCGGCGGTGTCGGCACGACTGGCCAGGACTGCAAGTGCCACTGCGGTCTCCACGTCTTCGAAGACCAGTACATCACCGAGATCATCGACCCTGCGACTGGCAAGCTTGTCCCCGATGGCGAATACGGCGAGATCGTCTTCACTTCGCTGACGCGCGAGGCGATGCCGATCATCCGCTACAGGACGCACGACATCACGCGCATCCTTTCGCGCGAGAAGTGCGAGTGCGGCAGGACGTCGCTCAGGATCGACCGCATCACTGGCCGCACCGACGACATGCTAATCGTGAAGGGCGTCAACTTCTACCCGCGCCAGGTCGAGCAGGCGCTGAAGGAAATTCCTGGCATTGCGGACGAGTTCCAGATCATCCTCGAGGAGCGCCATGGAATGACGGACGTCACGATCAACGTCGAGGCGGAACCGGGCGTCACGGGTCATACGGTCGCGAAGCATCTCAGGGAACGTCTCGGCTTCCTCCCGAAGGGCGACGTCTTCCCGATCGGGGCCCTGCCGCGCAACGAGGGCAAGGCAAAGCGCGTCATTAAGAAGGTGTTGGACTGATGAATCTGATAGCGTCGTTTCAAGTTGATCACACGAAGATCGTCCCGGGAATCTACGAATCCCGCGTTGACGAGATTGGTGGCGACTATGCGACGACGTTCGACATCAGGATGAAGACTCCGAACAAGGAGCCGGCGATCCACCCGAACGCGATGCACACGATCGAGCACATCGTCGCGACGTTCCTCCGGAGCGACGCGGAGTGGAAGGACAGGATCGTCTACTGGGGGCCTATGGGGTGCTTGACCGGCAGCTACCTGATCGTCAAGGGGCGGCCGAAGCCGCAGGAACTTCAGCCGCTGATGCTCCGCGCGTTCGAACATCTGCGCGACTACGAGGGCGAGGTTCCCGGTGCGACGCCCGTTAACTGCGGCAACTATCTTCTGCACGACCTCCCGATGGCTAAGTGGGAGGCGGCGCGATATGTAGAGATTTTGAAGACGAATGCCCGTTACGAGTACGAGATGACGAAGCGCATCGACACTCAAGGCGGAACGTTCTACGATTCATGATTTTTCGGACGATTAGCTCAGTTGGTTAGAGCAGGACCTTTACACGGTCAAGGTCGGGGGTTCGAGTCCCTCATCGTCCACCACTTGCGGGGAGGAGAGAGAATGAGAAGACTGGTGATTTCATTCGTCGCCGCGTGCGGCGCGGTGGCTTGTGCGTATGCGGGGGATGCCGCTGGAGTATGCGGATATGTCGATCCGTTCGTCGGAACGGCTGGTACGGGCCATACATTTCCCTCCGCCTGCGTTCCCTTCGGCCTCATTCAGGCAGGTCCCGACACCGGCAACGGCGACTGGGATCATTGTTCCGGCTACCGCTATGGAGACAGTTCGATCTTCGGGTTCTCGCAGACCCACCTCAACGGTACCGGCTGCCCCGATCTCGGTGATGTGAGGATCCTTCCCTTTGTGTCTAAGGCCGTTCCCGAGTCGGTGCCCTACGAAAAGGCGAGCGAGAGCGCAAAGCCAGGCTTCTATGCCGTCACGCTTGCCGGCGGCATCAAGGTCGAGGTCTCCGCGACCGAGCGTTGCGCCATCTACCGCATTTCCTATCCGAAGGGCGCGCGCAGCCGCCTCCTCGTCGACCCTCGCTGGTGCATAACGCGGAGCAATCCCGCATCCGCGTGCATCCGCTTCGCCGATGTTGCGCCTGACGGCATGACCGGCGCCTCTGGCAAGGTGGTCGTCAACAACTGGGTCAAGCGCACATACGCCTTCAAGATGGAGTTCTCCCGCCCGTTCTCGTCGGAGAGGGATCTCGTCTTTGACTTTGGCTCGTCGCAAGGTGAGCCGCTTTTGGTAAAGGTTGCGCTATCCGCGCTTGGCGGCATTTCCGACGCCGAGCGCAACCTCGCCGTAGAGATCCCCGGCTGGGACTTCGACCGCGTCGCATCTGCCGCGGACGCGAAGTGGTCTAAGATGCTCTCCCGCGTTGCGGTCGAGGGAAGCGACGACCAGAAGCGCAACTTCTACACTTCCCTCTACCATCTCTTCATCCAGCCGAACGACATCTCCGACGCCGGCCAGTCGCCGTACTACTCCACGCTATCCACATGGGACACGTTCCGCGCGGCGCATCCGCTCTACACGATCCTCGTTCCTGAAATCGTGCCCGGGCTCGTGCGCTCGATGCAGCGCCAGGGCGAGTTCACGGGATATCTCCCGATATGGACGCTCTGGGGCCGCGACAACCAGTGCATGATCGGCACGCACTCGGTGCCAGTTCTCGTCGATGCCTACCTCAAGGGTTTCTCCGGCGACTGGGAGAGCGTCTACGCGCAGATCAAGGAGACGCTGACGAAGAAGCACGAAGGCCGCAACAAGGAGCAGTGGGATGTCCTCGACAAGTACGGCTACTATCCGTTCGACATAATCAAGGGCGAATCCGTCTCGCGCACGATGGAGTGCGGCTACGACGACTGGTGTGCGGGGAAGATGGCCGAGAAGCTCGGTCGCGCCGAGGACGCGGCGTTCTTCTTCAAGCGCGCGGGCGGCTGGCGAAACTTGTTCGACGCTTCCGTCGGCCTCGCTCGCGGCAAGGATTCGAAGGGCAAGTGGCGCGAGCCGTTCGACCCCTATGCGGTCGGCTACGGCGAGAAGAGCGACTTTACCGAGGGCAACGCCTTCCAGTATACATGGCACGTGATGCAGGATCCCGACGGTCTTGTCGAGGCGATGGGCGGGCGCGAGGCGTTCGTGAAGCGGCTCGACGGGCTTTTCGAGCAGCCCGAGAAGGTGGAGGGTGACGTTCTCGACGTCACGGGGCTTATCGGGCAGTACGTCCACGGCAACGAACCGAGCCACCATGTCATCTACTTCTACACGCTCGTCGGCGAGCGCGACAAGACTGCGCGCAGGGTCCGCGACGTGTTCGACAAGTTCTACCTCCCGAAGCCGGACGGGCTCTGCGGAAATGACGACTGCGGGCAGATGAGCGCTTGGTACGTCTTCTCGGCGCTTGGGCTTTATCCGTTCAATCCATGCGGGGGCACATATGTCCTTGGTGCGCCGCAGATTCCGAAGGCGACAATCAAGTTGGTAGGGGCATCTCTCCGAGATGCCCGCGGTCGCGTCGGAGACGCGACCCTACCAAGTGATTGCAAAACCTTAACGATCGTCGCCAACAATCTTTCTGCCGAGAACAAGTACGTGAAGTCCGTCACTTTCAACGGGAAACCCCTCGACAAGACAATCGAACATGCCGACCTTATGGCCGGCGGCGAACTCGTATTTGAAATGACGGCCAAGTAAAATTGTCAAAAATCCCCCCTTGCGGTCTGTCGGGGGAATATGGTATACTACGCATCACTTTTCGGAGCAACGGGGTTGTGGCGCAATTGGTTAGCGCACTGGACTGTCGATCCGGGGGTTGCGGGTTCGAGCCCCGTCGACC
>OCTX012262604.1_pt1 | contig 23180 bp, 14 predicted proteins | sample 1539691 | NCBI WGS metagenome assembly OCTX01 (sample SAMN02144231, study PRJEB22623) | gut metagenome | biome: sheep rumen | host: Ovis aries | place: New Zealand
CAGACTTCGACTTCGATGCTCACAAGCAGCTCGTCCCCATGCAGCCCGGTGATGTCCCCACGACCTATGCCGATGCCACAGCCCTTGAACGTGACTTCGGGTTTACACCCAAGATAACGTTGAGAGAGGGATTAAGAAAGTTTGCGGAGTGGTATAAAGAGTTCTATGGCCACAAATGATGGTAATCGAACGAATTTAGCAAGTAGCAAGATACAGACAAGTCGGTCATTGAGCTATTGGTTTGAGAGCAACTTCCAATAGTGATATGGCCGCTTGTCGGTTTTAAGAAATGGTATAAAGATGCAAGAGGCGGCAAACAAGCAGAAGCGCATTACCCTGAAAACTGTTCATCAGATGTTGGACGGGATGAGTGTGGAACTGGCAGAGAAGGTTCATCTGCTGTTCATGGCCAACTATATCGACTTCTCAGGCTATGACTTCCGTGATGAGAATCAGGTGGAGACCTATTGCTGGTGCTACAGAGACCTCTTTGAGCTGAAAACGAAGGAGTCACAGGAAATCGTGAACAGTCAACTCATCGAGTTCTTGGACGAGTGGCGGCAGGATGCTCCCTCTCGCTATCGGAAGGCAAAGGATGATACCTGCTATTGGATTACCGACGAGTGGTATCGCTTCGAGTCGCACATGCAGAAGGAGATTGTATCGGCTTATCAAGCAGCTTTGAAGAAGAAAGATGATTTGGCTGTTGCTTTAGCTTTGTCGCCATTTGCCCAGCAAACGGCAGAACTGGTGAACAGTGGTGCATATGAAGCTGCTGCCGGTAGTTGCTATGCCATCTTCAGATGTCTGACTAAGACGTGCAAGGAGCATGAGGATTGGTATGCTGGCTTCACTGGTTATGGTGAAACCTACACGAAACTGGCGGTATTCACTGAGGCTGTAGTGGAACTATACTGTCACCTACGCCAAAAGACCGACCTCTCAAAGCGCATGGCAGATGAGATGGATATCAACCTGGAAGTGTTTAACCTCGAAACCGATTTCTTCGGTGACCTGCACTGCAGCTCCCGCTTCACAGACATGCTCTGTGATGCCCAAGCCCAATACAGGGATTATTCCGAGTCGGATATGTGCCCCATGTGGGGGATGTGGGGGAAGGAAGGGGGAGAATGAGATAAAGGCACTACGGAAAACCGTACGGAGCGGGGGCTGAGATGACAATTTGTGATGACAAAGAAAATGCTCCTTGACACAAGAAAATGTCCAGGAACATCCTAAAGACTCAAAATGAGTAAGTGCAATTCAAACCTAGTTCGGCTCATGCCGAAGACCAATTCGGTGGTGTACCTTAAATGAACCAACCTACTAAGGTGACGAATAAGCTGATTACTTCAACGATTGTTGAGAATAGCCTGAAAACTTCTTTCTTCTTCATCTTTTTCTTATTTTTAATTTTTATATTTATCTTTATGTTCTGCAAATTATATCGCTACTTTTCGATTTAGTTTTTAATTTTGCAATATTTGTTTGAAAAAAATCTGTTGCTCATATTTAAATTATACTATTTCGACATGGATTTTTCAAGTGATTCTTATCTCCCTTTTCATTTAAATAGTAAAAATGCGACATAAATGTTCATTAAATTTTATTCCTCTACAAAATAAATAATAATGGTAATAAGTTTTTCCGAATGGCGATATAGTTTTGAAAATGTAACAAAATAGTTAGGTGAGATGACGCAGGAGGAGAGGTGGATGACGAGATATAAAGAAGTGGTTCGCTTTATTGAGACTAACCATAGGAATCCGTCTAAATATGTTGGGGCGGAAAGAGAGCTTGTTAATTGGATGAAACAGCAACGGAAGTTGATGAATGCAGGTGAACTGAAGGAACCAAGGTTGGGGATGTTCAAGGAACTGATGGAACTGAGCGAACGATATAAGAAAGTTAATCAGTATCAATAAAAGAAAATATGGATACAATTAGGTTTTATAGAGGACAGGAAGATGTTGTAGTGGTTGAAAAAAGTGATTTAGGACAGTCAATTTTCAGGGAACAATATGTTCTTGCGCTACAGCAGATAGAAAAGATGGTGTCGACACCCAAGGATAATATTCCAAGTATACTTGCGTTCTGCGGTGACCGTGGTGAAGGTAAGTCATCCTGTATGGAGTCCGTGCTGAATATGCTCAAAAACAAGAATGATGCACAGATTACGACTTTTATGGGTGAGAAATACTCAAAGATAAAGGGGACTTCATTTCATATACTTGATACAATTGATCCCGCTTTTTTTGATGAGCACCATAACGTATTGGAGTTAGTTCTAGGCCAGATGTTTACTAACTTCAAGGCCAAAACCAATGGATATGACTTGGCCGAAAAAAAAGAGAAACGGGATAGAATAAATGGTTTGCAGGAAAAATTTCATAAAGCTAAGTGGTGCTTGACTCAGATGGAAAGAGGATTACAATCTGGCTATGATCCTATAGAGGAGCTGGACGCACTCTCTGCCGGTATGTCACTTCAAAAAGAAATGGACCAACTTATACAGGGGTATCTTCATTTCTTTAATGAGGATGGACAAGATGAGGATAAGTCTTTTCTTGTGGTTAGTATAGACGATTTGGACTTGAATGTGGGACAGGCTTACGTAATGGCGGAACAAATAAGGAAGTATTTGGTGAGCAAACACTGCATCTTGCTTGTGTCGTTGAAGGTGGAACAATTGATTGAAGTGATTACAAACTACCTGAATAAAGAGGCAGCTCCCAATAAAAGTCTGGATTCACCAGCAATGGCGGCAAAATACGTTACCAAACTTATACCGACAGAGAACCGCATCAATATGCCTAAGATATACGATCTATGCGACATGAGGTTGGCGGTTTATAAGATGCCAAATGATAATGCCCCGAAAGAATATAATTCCATCAAAGAGGCCGTAGTGCAGCTGATATTTATCAAGACACGATTCCTATTCTATAATGGGAAAGGTAGTGTGTCGCCCATCGTACCCAACAATCTGCGTAGCCTACGTCATTTGTTGGGGATGCTTCTTAACATGGAGGATTTTAAGGGCAACGATGCTTCGATAGCCAATAAACATGCCTTCAAAGCTTACTTCTACCAGACGTGGACACGGCAGTTGAATGAAGAGAATCAACAGAAAGCACAACTGCTAACAAGCGGAAGAGATGTTAATGACACCAACAAATTGGCGGTCTCAATATTGTCGAAATATATTCATACGGATAAAAGTACTTCGGGTAGCCTAGCGGCCCAAATTGTAAATCCTAACAACTATAGTTACAACATCAGTGTGGGCGATGTGTTCTATCTGATTAATTTCTTGGAAAGGAGTAATGTCGATGAGGAACTTAAACATCTACTATTCTTCATCAAGTCGTTCTATGGAATACGTTTATACGAATATTATGATGTTATTACGGAACAGGCAGGTGAGATGAACCCCGAACCAACGACAGAAGGTGAAGTGTTCAGAAGTGATGGCTGGTTTAAACGAACAAATCAACTGCAGCGCTTTGTTAATGGTTCGTTTTTTACCTATCAGCCCGATGACCTGCTGCCAAAGACAACTATCAGCAAAGCGGAATTTTTTAGAGACCTGCGTGTTTATAGTGCAAGGACGGAATTGTATAAAGAAACCGTTCATGGACTTAAAAACGATATGCTCCGATTTGATGAGATGAATGAGGCAGATAAGACGCTGTTCAAGCGCCGGTTTCGTGTCGCGGAAATGTTGGCATTGTGTACAAAGAAGTCTGTTAAGCAGAAGGAGCCAGGAATGTACTATAGCGTACATCGTGACTTTCCTGAACCATATTACTTGACTAACTACCATAAAGCAACAGGTTATTTGGTGTTTGACATCATGGCACCATTCTATAATCTTGTGAATCTGAAATACACATACGGGCGATTTGTGTATTTGGCAGATGATGAGAACGAAGCAACTGACTTCTATCACTTTGCCTATAATCACGACTGGTCGCTACTGAGGAGAATGATTGACTATGTGTTTGTAAAAGAATACAACGAGGACAAAGCACAGAATTTGAAAATAGGCATAGCCGGAATAGATGCAGTTGGTGATAGAGATGTGGATGATGGATTTATAAGACTTGTCTCTAACGGTTCTATCAGAAATGGTGATGTGCTGTTAGCCGTGATGGAGAATATTACAAGTCGTAGAGCTAACATGCATAATATCAGAGACCATGTGGATTGTATCAGGAGTTTTTATAGAGACATCATCAATTCTGAGATGAGAACTTATAGAAATGCCCGTAATGCAGCGCCTTATATCATTCGTTTTGCTTTCTTGGGCGCCTTAATAGAATTGCTGAACAGGCCTGAAGAAAGTGAATTGTTTGGTGATATCTATGCCTCAGGACTGGAAAAGATTGACCATTCTGAAAAGGAGGTGTACCAACGATTTAACGCATTCTTTGACACTTTCAAGACCAGCAAGAAAAATACGGCAATTATCGCTGATATGCACGAACTTTATCCCTCTGAGGCATCCAGAATTTCTGATGAGCAATGGCAAAAGATGTTCCCCGAGGATAAGCAGTATAAACGTGATTACATTGCAAAAGCTCTTAGCCGGGTTATGACAGAGATGGTGGGAGCTGATCCTCAGGATGAAGAGGATGTAGAAGATTAACAAGGCGGAATATGGATTTGGAACGTGGTATTATAAAGGCATTCTTTTATGATTATCCCTTAGAACGTTATGTAGATATAGTTTCGGGGGAGATGAAGGATGAGCACGCTTTTATAGGTTATCTGCCTGAAATCCTGAAATGGGAAATGAAAGCTTTTAACGTGCAGGAACTGACTCAGACAAAGGAAACCTACCTGAAAGACTGGAAACAAAGGTATGCAGGCTATCCTGAAACAGTCTGGCCGTTGATGTTTGTGGCCAATACGGCACAGAGGCTCTTGACCAAGATTAACGACAAACCACGTGTCCAAGAAGGACAATTGCTGCGCTGGAGAATGATTTCGCTACCAGTCAGTGAGGATTTGATTTCGCTAGCATGGTTGGCATGGAACGAGCGAAGTGCAAATATTCCAAGAACTAACTTCGTTTGGGAAGATACCATACCAGTGTCTGACCATGAACGAGTATGTTTCTGCGGTAACAACGGCTTGTGTGACATACATGCCCATTTGGGCGCATCGTCGGATGCTTTTAATATCAGATGGATATACTGGATGAACCATGTTATCCCAAAGATAGAAGGTACTATGAAATGGATGGGCGTGGCATCCATTATAAGGTATTACCTCTTTGAGATATGCAATGGTGGGAAAGTAGAGAAAAGAGATAAAGAAGATATTCTTGATGCTTTTGGAAACCGAGTGTCTGAACAGGTGCTCTTTAACCTGATTTATGGAGAAATAGATGGTGCAAAGGACGATAGTTTGAAACCTAATATAGGACAATTGGAACATTGGGATTACGCAATTACGCCAAACATGGTGATACCTAATGATGATATAGTATCACCCTATATGATGCATGTTGGTGAGCGGTATGTTATGTATGAATTCTTGCGTCAGTTATATTTGGGCAAAAAGGAGGCTGTGGACTTTGCGGAGTATTTCTATATCTACCTGCTTATAAAAACTCATTACAGAAAATCCTATATCCAAACTAATGATCTTATCGGGTTATCGAATTATCAAGAATATGAGGGACGGAATAGAGTTGGAATAGATTATATGGGAGAAGCCCGAAAACGCTATGCCTTGCAGAGCGCATTGGGTGAGAAAAACCAAAACTATCTTGAAAGTCGCATTAGTTGGAATTGGAACAAACAGAAAGAGAAAAGCCCAGTTCCAAATATTTATTTGGAACAAAGCCTTTTTGGAACACAAGTAGGGAATAGAGAGAATCTGCTAAAGAAAGTACGGATGGTAGTTTCCTTCAGTAAAAGCGATTTCAACTTCAACAAGAAGAGCGAAGAGATTCACGCTTTGACAGTTACCTTTGACGAAATTATCAGCAGAATAGCTAAAAACAAAAGTCTTGAAAAGCAAGAATTCTGTGTTGTAGGGATTGACTTCACTGGTTCTGACAAGAAAGTGCGACCTGAGGTGTATGCACAGCTGGTACGATATGCCCGTAGGCATCACCCTATAGCCATGAACCAGTTTACATACCATGCAGGTGAAGATTTCTATGACTTGATGGACGGTCTGAGAACGATTGATGAAGTGTTGCGCTATTTGAAATGGGACAAACATTGTAGGTTGGGTCATGCGTTGGCACTAGCCACAAGCCCATTCCAATATTATGATATGCGAGGATGGAACGTGATAGCGACAAAACAGATATTGTTGGATAACCTCGTTTGGTTCTTGGAAATGAGTTCCAAGGCTGAATTCAGGGTGTTAAAGGCTGTCAAACAGTCCATGATAGATGAAATCAAGAAATTGTATGGGGAAATTGGATACATAGAGCCGTTCAGCCTTGACAAATACACACAGAGTATGAAAGTGCGTGGCGATCATCCTGTAGGTGCAGGACGCGATGATGGGATGTCGTTATTCGTTCAGACTGCATTGGACGATGATGCCGCATTAATGGCGATAAGAGAGAACAGTGATGTGAATGAGATTTTCCGTGAATACTACGAGGATCAAGAAGTGCGGAAGAAGGGGGAAATACTGACATTTTGGAAGATGCCACGCGAGGTGGTGAGTGGAATACAGCGAATCCAGAAATTTCTGTTGAAAGCTATAAAGGATAAAAACATTGCCATTGAAGTATGTCCCACCTCAAACTATATGATTGGATATTTCGACAAGTATAGTGAATTGCCTTTGTTTACATTTATTAAGGAACTTCCAGATAATGCTATATCTATCAATACTGACGATAAGGGCGTAATCTCGACCTCAATTGAGAATGAGTATGCGTTGATAGGGATGGCCATGTCTAAGAAAAGGAAATACAGGTCTACAATAGATGTTGTGTTGAACAGGATAAGGAATGATGCAGAGAAGAGCAGATTTGAATTGTAAATAACTTATTTTGTTTTTTTGCTGTCTTGTTTATCTTGGAGTTGGTTTACTTCAGGGTTGCAGACAGATTTAACATTATTGATAAACCGAATCAACGGAGTTCGCACACTAGGATTGTGCTGCGAGGTGGTGGTATCATCTTTACCATCGTTCTATGGATATGGAGTATCTGGTATGGATTCCAATATCCGTGGCTGCTGGCCGGTGTGACAATGGCGGCAGGAATCTCATTTGTAGATGACATTCATTCTTTGCCTGATTCACTGAGGCTGGTGGTACAGTTCGCATCGATGTTCCTTGTGTTCCAGGAGGTGGGATTTCTGCAATGGGAAATGTGGTGGATCGTGGCTTGTGCTTTGATTGTTTGCGTGGGAGCTACTAACATCTATATGGATGGTATTAATGGTATTACTGGTGGCTATTCGTTGGCTATGCTAATACCACTTTTCCTGCTGAATAGGAAATATGCGTTCATGGAGGAGAGCCTATTGGTGGTAATTGGACTGTCACTATTAGTGTTCTGTTTGTTTAATTTCCGAACAAAGGCGAAATGCTTTGCAGGGGATGTGGGCAGTATCGGTATTGCACTGATACTGACTTTCTGTGTGGCCAGACTGATGATGGTGACTGGTGATGTGGCATGGATAGTGCTCTTCCTGATATATGGCGTAGATGGTGTACTGACCATCTGCAACCGTATCATGCTACATGAGAACTTAGGCCAGGCTCACCGCAAGCATGCCTACCAGTTGATGGCGAATGAGCTTAAAATACCGCATGTGGTGGTATCGACGATCTATATGGTACTGCAGTTGACAGTATCGCTGATTGCGATTTATGTCATCCCTGATACTGTGGTGGCGCACTGGGCATATCTGGTAGGGGCTGCCATCGTAATGGGATTGGCTTATATCCTGTTTAAGATGAAGTATTATCATTTGCATGAGGAGTATTTGGCTTCTATAAAGAAGCAATAGGATGTTCTTTTCGAAAAAGAACTAAAAGGATTTGTTCATTTCTTCTGACAGCAGAAGAAAAGGAACCAAAGAAGACTGCTACCCTAAACCCCTACATAGGGGCTTAATTGATTTCGGGCAGAAACCGCCCTTCATCAAAGTGTTGGTATCGCTCACGGAGCCTTTGCCCCTTCGGGGTGAGCGATGCTATTTTTATCGGCTAATCTGGAGAGGTGAATTGTTAAATTTTTGATTATGGAGGTTGAGTTGATCAATGATAACTTGCTTTCGGTGTTGCACTGGAAGGCGAGGGAGAATGAGCGGAAGCGGATGAACTATGATCTGCGGACGACGGCTGAGGATACGTCGCAGCGGATGCTGAATGTGTTGGAACCCGGGACGCATGTGCCTATCCATCGACACCTGAAGACTTCGGAGACTATTATCTGCTTAGAGGGTTGTTTGGACTGGGTGTTCTATGAGGAACTAGATGCTGGCAAACCTGTGCATGATGGTGAAACCGCAGCTGACGAAACGGCATTTGCAGAAGTGGCGCGATTCCGCATCTGTCCCCGAGAGCAGAAATACGGCCTCCAGATACCGAAGGGTGCATGGCATAGCATCGTAGTCCATGAGCCATCCACGATCTTCGAGGCGAAGGATGGGGCGTACGGGAAATAATGAATTTCACTTCCCATTGAATAAAACTTGGTTAAAAATTTGGTTGGTTCATGAAAATGAGCTATATTTGCAGTTCAAAATGTAATAATAACTATTTTTTGCAATTATGGAGAAGAAAGATAAATCATTGAAATTCACGTTTGAGGTTCTGTCAGACAATGAGTTGTCGTGTGCTTACACGGGTGGTTGTAGTGGTGGTCGCAGTGACTGCTGCACCAGAGTATGTACGCGCTATGCTCAACCGGCAAATGTAGAGCAGTGGGGGCGATTTCTGGAGGTAAACGCCGGAGTCGTACAGTATTAATCAGATTCTAAAGAGTGCTTATGACGGATTATTTTACCCAACTACTTGAGAAGAAATGCAAAGATGAAGACTGTATGATACTCTACTCTGAGTGGTTGAGAGAAAAGGAGATGGCTATTAGGATACTATCAAACGTATCTAATATGTCATCTCATTTTAGTATTCATGATCATACGCACTCAGAGGCCATTTTGAAACACATTAAGGGCTTCCTCGGCAAGAAAGTGCTGGAGAAAGAATTCACAGCAACAGACCTGTGGATGTTGTTGTTTGCCGCCTACTACCATGATATTGGCATGGTGGTTAGGAATGCAGATGTTGAGCGGATTTTCACAGATCAGGACGAAATGAATCAATTCATTAACTTGGTCGATGAACTACAGAAGAACAAGTCTGCTGCACTACATGAGCAAGCAAATATCATAGAGAAAGAAAAGAATAAGAAAAGTATTCTTCTTAAACTGAAGAGTGCATATCTTCGTGAGGATCTGTTGCCGAAGTTGATGACTCTTTTTACTGAATTCTTTAGAAAAAAGCATGGTGAAAGGAGTCAGGAATTTATAAGCAACCTATACAAACCTGAGACGAGCCTTCAGGAAATGGGGATTACTACGTTGATACCCCAAAGGCTTTTTAGAGCATTAGGCATCATCTGCGCCAGTCACAACTACAACGATTTCTCCCAAGTTCTGGATATAGATGAGCGAGAAGTTGGTATGGGTGAAGGTGATGCTCACCCGCGTTTTATCGCATGTTTACTCCGATTGGGCGATGTGCTTGATATTGACAACAACCGTTTTGACCCAACAGGTTTGGCATATATGGGCGAGCATAATCTTCCCGCAGACACACGATATCACATCAAGAAACATTTATCGATTACGCATTTCTGTGTTTCTCCTGAAGTGATAGACATTACTGCAGAAGTTAAGCCTAAGATGGATAGTAAAGAAAAAGGTGAAGATTTTGACGAGGATGCCTACAATGTGGCAGAAGCATTGACTAACTGGTTTAAATGGCTGCGGGAAGAATTCGAACAGCAGAAGGTACATATAAACCAGATAGTACCTGCTGAATATCATGTTCGATTGCCGTATGTAAAACGTGCAGAGTGTAGGCTTACGGGCTACCTTTACCTTGAGGAAAAGAAAAAACCACGTTTTGAAGTTGATTCTGCACAGGCTTTTGAGTTGCTACAGGGTATGAACCTTTATACAGAGCCCTGGCAGTCAATCAGAGAGATTGTCCAGAACAGTATAGATGCCACTATGCTACGTTTCTGGACAACCAGTAAAGACGAGTTAGAGAAAGGTTGGAAGAATAAAAATGAAGCAGAAAAGTATAAACATCTGTTTTCTGTACTCAAACAAAAGTCTGTTGATTATCCTATCGTTGTCAGAGTAGAAGACACGTCAAGTTTACACCCTAACACCTACACATTTACTATCGAAGACTATGGAATAGGAATATCTAAAGAAGATTTAAGATATTTATTGAAGGTAGGGTCGGCTAAAAGAAACAAGACGAAATGGGATTTGGTTGAAACTATGCCAAGATGGTTCCGACCATCTGGAGCTTTTGGTATTGGTTTCCAGAGTCTATTCTTACTGACGGACGATGTTACTATCGAGACTAAAAGCGCCTTAGATGGGAGGAAAATTAAAGTGAAGATGTTTTCGCCTAATGGACAGCACAAGGGTGATGTGCTTATCAAAGAGGAGTCGGTACAATATGATGATAAGCCGTTTACACACGTTATCTTTACTGTGGATAAGAAGCGACTATCGAAGAAGGACAATAATGCAAATTTACTCTCAACTCCTACATCGAGCCAAGACTTTGATGTTTTGGGTGACTGTGCTCCTAATTATGATTTGAACTATATCTTATCAGCCTTAGCACAATATGTGCAGTTTACTCCATTCCCTGTTGAATTTTGCTTTGGAAAGAAAAAGGATGATGCATCCTTTAAACTGTTGAACAATTATCTTAAAAACTCAGAAGATTCTTTTGCCTCTTTTGGGACACCACATAAGGTGGAGTTAGATAAAGAAAAAGACAAAGAATACGATGGGAAACCAACGCAGTATCTACAGCTGAAACTGGAGTCAGACGAAAGCAAATCTTCTGAGAACTTTTCAGGTAAGACTGAAATATATTTCAAAAATCAATATGTCTGCTATTATGAACCTGAGAGTTATCCTTTTGTTGATTTAAAATTGAATTTTATGTCGGGCAAAGCTGCCCGTTGGCTATCCTTAGATAGGAATTCAATAATAGGAGGACAACAACGGTGGTTGCAGCAGTTTGTTAGGGAAAGTCTAGCCAAAGAATTGGAAAACGAAATGGAAATTTCTGAAAATTTAAAAAGTTGTTGGAGTCTATTAGACTATGTTTTCCTGAAAAAATACCATAAAGACGGTTTGGCACCAGAATGGCTTAGAGATAAATGGAGAGGCTACCAGATAAAGAAATTAGGAAGAACCATAGGTGAGATACTTAATAGTTATCAATGCTTTGAGTTGTCATTTGATGAAAGCCGCACTAATTATATCCACTATGGAGACAATATACTTCAGATGTCTGTGAAATATTCATCTGACTTTTACAATTTATGGATTATGTTAGTGGTGGTATTTAAAGAGCAAATGAAGAAAGTCAAGTGGACCCCAAACAAGATATCCTTCACAGATAAAGATAAAAATATACCAAAGGACTACAGGTTTACTATAGAGATAGACAATATTAAGGATGTCTTAGACTCGAAAGATAGTTACGTCTTGTTGCCTTGCAAGGAGAAATATAAAGAATTGGCAATAGATGCAAGCAAGACAGCGAAAGTGTGTCCTCAATTCATGCCTTTTGACTTGGACTCCAAGTGTAAGAATCTGATGATTTCTCCATTTACGGGTGATATAAAAGGAAAGGGAATGATCCTTAACGATGCCTTTATCGACTTTGTACAGCAAAACCTAATGGACACACAGAAAATAAAGAGAGAAAAAATCATAGAGTTATATCGAAAGTTCATACAAGAATATGGGCAAGATGCATCATAATAGAAATACAATTTATGCAATCAATCCTGCAGTCGATGTATACGCTATAGGTGACGATGTGTTAGAATTCTACTTCATCAACAACCGCCGGAGGGTCACCATGCAGGTGTCGTCACAAGTGGTAGCACTGGTGGCTAACATTGACGGGAAAAAAGGAATTGAAGAGCTTTGCAAAAGCCTGTCCATTGTCGATAAAGACAATGTGCAGGCTTTTGTCGATTATTTATATTCGCAGACCATTTTGCTTATCCCGGAGGAGATGGAGGCAGAGAAATCACAGATGTCACCAGCGGATGTGGAACGCTATGATCGGCAGGTCAACTATTTCACCTCTTTATATACGCAGTCAGGTTATCATGCACAGCAGAAGATACAGGAGCAGAAGGTACTTGTCTTTGGTGTCGGTGCCGTAGGGACAGGGATTGCGATACAATTGGCGATGAGCGGTGTACGTCATTTTATCCTTGTGGATAAAGACGTGGTTTCAGAAGATAGTATTCAGCGGCATTATTTTTTCAAGGAGTCGTATATCGGCATGAAGAAATGCGATGCTTTGGCTGACTACCTGAAGCAAATAGACAGTCAGGTGGAGTGTGAGGTGCATAATGAGATAGTGGATTTTGATACAAATGTAACACCTTGGATAGAGCGGGCTTCGTTTGTGGTTAACACGCTTGACGAACCGTATATTGGTTTGACGAGTATGAAGATAGGCCGGGTGTGTTATGTCTTGCGAAAACCGCTATATGTGGCAGGTGGTTTTGATGCCCATCTGATGAGTACAGGCGAACTGATCATTCCAGGCGAGACACCATGTGTGGATTGCTATGCAACCTATTTCAAGGAGACACTGAAAGACTGGACCCCCAAATATAACACAGAGGCTGTCAGTGAAGAACATGCCGTTGAAGGCGTGTTCGAGGTGGGTGGCCTGGCATCGATGACACTCTTCTCTGTAAGCTATGCTATGATGGTAATTTTAAACTATATGGTTACTGGGGATGCGCATTACTCTCAAGGGCGAGGCGAACTGCTTTTTAACAAGTTGCATATAGACTACCTGAACGTAACGAAAAACCCGTATTGTCATGTCTGTGGAAATCAATGATCGACTGAAATTGCGCCCCTCTGTAGCTGTGGTGAGCAATGGAGATGTAACGGAGTTCTTTCTCTCCGACATTCGTCATAGCATCGCTCTACGTATGCAGAAGGAGGTAACACAGTTACTATTTGGACTTGATGGGACAATGACCGTTGGGGAATTTCTGGAAGCGAATAATCTGGGGAGCCAAAATGAAGAAGTGATGCCTTTGCTGGATTTCCTCAACAAGAACTGTGTACTTATAAAAGTAGATATGATATACAGTGAGGACTATGACAAATTTCCGCGGGTCTACTCTTTATTGGAAAACTATTGCCCAACGCAGCAACAAGTGGAAGAACACTTTCAGATGGTAAGGAAGTCGCGGGTCATGATTATAGGATTAGGATCTGTTGGAACATGGGTAGCTCAGTCGCTGCTGATGTCGGGAGTGAGGCATTTCTTGTTTGTGGATGGCGATAGGGTTGAATTGTCAAATTTGCATCGCCAATGTGGATTGACAGAGGCAAGTATCGGACAACTTAAGACAGATGCTTTCTCCAGTCGACTGAAGGAAATGGATGCAGAGGTGGAAGTTGACTGTATAGTGGACTGGCTGGACGAAGCGTTCTTTGAGCGGCATGACATAGGGCATATAGACCTGATTATCAATTGTGCAGACAAACCCACTGTGGATGAGACCAGCATGATAGTGGGGAAATATGCTATGCCACATGGGATGCCGCATATAGTAGGTGGAGGATATAATCTCCATCAGTCGCTGATAGGACAGGTGGTAATTCCTGGAAAGTCAGCCTGCTTGGAGTGTTTCCGCATGAATCTGGATGATTTGAACGAGATAGACACGTCGAATATCAGGAAGCTGGAGAATAAGAACAGACGAGTAGGGAGTTTTCCTCCTTTGTCGACTTTATCGTCGGCTATCACTGCCAATGAGGCCTTCAAGGTGTTGGCAGGGCTGGACAATCTCACTATGGCAGGACAGCGGACTGAGTTTCTGTTACGCGAGTTGAATTTTGCCAACGTGGAGATGCCTCGGAGGCACGACTGTAAATGGTGTGGTTATGAAGGGAAATATTATCAGTTACAAAGGGATAAGAACTAATAATCTACAGGATATCTCCTTAGAACTGAAAAAGGCTCAGTTTTATGGGGTGGCCGGTCCTAGCGGATCTGGTAAGAGTTCGCTGGCATATGGTACCATGCATGCCATTGCTCAGCATGAATGGGAGAAAGTGTCTGGCGTACAAGGAAGTGCATTAGTACCGTATGCGGTGGAAGGGTATGAGAATGTAATTCCCTCCGTAGCATTGAAACAGGAGAACCACAACCAGAACCCTCGCTCTACGATTGCCACCTTCTTAAGGTTGGACAAGAGTTTCAGATTGCTTTTCGCATCGGCTTGCGGTGTTTCTCCAACATTATTCTCTTTTAATAATCCTAGAAATGCCTGTCCGAAGTGTGAAGGATTGGGTTATGTGGTGGCTCTTGATACGGATCAGTTGATTAGATGGGACTTGTCTATTGAAGAGAATCCTTTCTTGCCTTGGCGTAAGAGTTATTACCAGAAGTTGCTTGAGGCGTATGCAAAATCTTGTGGAATCCCTTTGAATATATCGTTGCAAAATTTACCCAAGAGCCAGGTTGACCTCTTGCTTTATGAGAACTCTACAGAAAAGCTTGCGGTCAGTTATACGTTAGGTGGTAAACGCCGCACACATAGATTCTTCTATCGTGGGTTCTACAATGAACTTGAGTCACTGGTCAACGACAAGAAGCATGTGTCAAGCGCTAACAAGGTAACGAGCCTTGGCCATACAGAGGTGTGTCCGCAATGCAAAGGACAGCGGTTCTCAACTGAGGTACTTTCTTACACATACCAAGGTGTGAATCTGGGCATTGTCTATATGATGGAAGTGTCGAAGTTGGAGCAAGTGGTAGCAGGGTGGTGTAAAACTGAACAACAACAAGAGCGGAAGATATTGCTAAAAGGAATAGTTACTTTGTTAGAGGCAATGACGAAAGCTCAGTTGGGTTATCTGCATCTGAATCGTAGCATACCAACCTTGTCCGGTGGGGAATTGCAGCGAATCAGATTGCTTAATATCCTAACGTCGCAGATAAACGATATGATGTATATCGTGGATGAGCCATCGGCACAATTGCATGTGTCGGAATATGATGCTTTGTTAGCAGACATGAGACGGCTGACAGAAGACGGGAATACGGTGGTGATGATAGAGCACAACCGATATTTTTTGGATCAGACTGATCATTGTTTATTCGTGGGGCCAGGATCTGGCAATCAAGGCGGTCAACTATTCCACGCCCTTCCTGAGGCTTGTCCGTTAGAACAGATACAAGGTAGAGGTATCGGTGAAATGATGAGTTTCCGTTCCCTGTCGGCCAATAATGTAGAGAATGTTGATGTTGACATTCCCATGAGACGTATTACAGGACTATATGGCCCTTCCGGTTCTGGTAAGTCAACGCTGGCAAGATGTATCGAACAGCGGTACGACAAAACGGTTTATGTCAGCCAACGTCCTATCAAAGGAACTGTTGCATCCACTATCGCATCCTATAGCGAGGTATTTGATGAAATCAGAAACCTGTTTGCAAAGGAAAATAATGTCGATACGGACTGGTTCAGTTTTAGCGGGAAGAAAGGTGCTTGTCTTGTATGCGGTGGAAGAGGAAGTGTGAAATATCAACTCGATTTTGGGAAAACAGAGGTAGAACTGGTGTGTGAGGAATGTAATGGCCGTCGTTATAATAATACCGCTCTGAGTTACCACTATAAAGGACATTCTATCTTTGAGGTATTGAACAAAACTATTGATAGCCTTTTGCAAGATGGTTTGTTTGAAGGTATCAGTACTATCGTTGAACGACTACAATGTTTACAGCGATTAGGATTAGGCTACCTTACGTTGTTTCGTACTACAGACACACTCTCTGGTGGAGAGGCGCAGCGCCTGAAACTGGCCAAGTACATAGGACGGAGGCAGAAGGACAAGTTGTTTATCTTTGATGAGCCCCTACGTGGGCTTGACAGCAAAAGCGTAGCAAACATCCTCTCCGTATTCCGTGAAATCACCAATTGCGGTGGTACAGTTCTCATGATAGAACATAATGTAGCCGGCCTCGCATTCTGCGACTATATTCTTGAAATGGGACCAGGCAAAGGGCGTAATGGCGGCAAAATAGTATTCGGTGGAACCGTCGACTCCTTCCGCAATTCCGACCATTATCGGCAGTATGCGGAGAAGATGTAACGAAGACTGAACAAGATAGAAAAACGGCGCAGGGGAAATTTGGGCGGATGTTTGAGAGAACAGAGGTGATGTGACCATGGATAATTTGACTTTTGATAAAGGATTTTGGAAATCATTCGGATGGTTTTTGATAATAGCCATTCTGATTTGTTGTTTACCGTGGTTGTTTACACGGGAAATTGGGTTTGATTTTACCCAAACAGGTCAGATTGGAGATACCATTGGGGGCATCATGGGACCGTTTATTGCTATAGCGGCTGCGGGACTAACTTTCATTGCATTTTGGGTTCAATATAAAGCCAACATACAACCCACATAATGAGGATGTATATCATCTGATAGCAAAACCTTCAGAAGGAATCCTTAACAATCGCTATATTCATGGTATGCCAGAGTTAACGGGCGGTAGGATGGAACCCAATCCATCTGAAAGAGATATGAGGGATGTGAGGTTGGTGATTAATAGGTGATGGAGGTTGGCTGACACTTATGTAAGTACATTTCGCGATATAATATGCTGATATTGATCATTCTATTTGTATTCATAGTTTTTTTCGCTTTGATCTTGTGGGGAGTCATTAATGCGATACTCATTAGATTCCGCCATAAGCTAAAAACTGCGGACAGGACGGAATGGATAAGTACCATTAAAGCCTATCTGAAAGAGAGAAGCAGAAAGAAGTTGTTTCTGTTGTTCATGGCTACAGAAGCCGGACTGGCAGGATTATACCCATCGTTCTCTTTTTTCTATTTCAAAAATAGTGAATGCGAGTTTTTGGTGAAGTTAGATGGGCAGTCGGAGTGGCTGTGTGGTTTGATTGCAGTCATCATAGCAGCAGGATATTATGCTTACCTATATCTGACAACGAGGAAAGATTCACAATATTGGGATGAAGTGATGGAAGCTGCTAGGATTATTTCCGATAATTATAAGTTTGCTCTGACTAAAGAATGGTTCTTGAATCAGAACGATAAAGGAATAAGAGAACTTGGCAACAGATATTCTGAGGAGGTTAACTTTCCATTTGAAGATATGCCATGGCTATTGTCTGCATTACGAATAGAGGATGGATTTAATGTTTTGATTAAAGAAGATCTAAATGATTTTGCAGATAAAGCAAGATATTTTGCGAAATCAAAGAATGATGATAATGATGACTTAAGGAAACTTCGCGAAAAGACAGATGATGTTCTGAAATGTTTATATGGGCTTAATGAGGATGCTAGAACCTATGATAATGCGCGTAATGAGGTCAATGCACTTAATGAACTATTCTTCCAATATCGTGCTAGTCAGGCTTTAGAAAAAAGAGATTATGGTTTTGATAGCCTTAGGCAAGAATCTGAAAAATTGTATTCATTGTTATGCAACCAATGGATTGGGTTCAAGAACTCAAAAGTGTGGTTTGTAGTGGGACCTGCCGGTACAGGTAAATCGCATCTTATAGGGGATGTTGTTAGAAAAAGGCAAAGGAATGACGAACCTTCAATCTTGTTATTGGGGGATAAATTCAATAAGAACGATGCGCCGTTAGCCCAAATCGTTAGTTTATTGGACTACCAAGGCAAGAAAGAATTGTTACTTAGGGACCTGAACAATTATGGTAAAGCCAACGGAAAACCTGTAGTGCTATTTATTGATGGCCTGAACGAGAAAGATGGAGAAGATTTCTGGTCAGCACACTTGATTGGACTTGTTGATGATATAGAACGGTTTGATTATTTGCGCTTGGTAGTAAGTTTTAGAATTTCTGGCGCACATAATTGGTTTTACGATATGGCATATAACCATCCTGAGTTTACAGTCTACCATCATAAAGGCTTTGAAGGAAAAGAGGAGCTTGCCAGTGAGTTTATATTTGGCTCGTTTGGATTGGATCAGCCTCTGTGGCCAGCCTATGGCTCTGAATTTGCTAATCCTCTTTTTTTGATTAAATACTGTAAAGTTCATAAGGATAAGGGCACACCCTTAGAATATGAGAGTTTCTGGACAACGATTCTTCAGTATTGTGATGAGATAAACCATGACATGGCTATCAGATTTCATTACGACGATTCGCTTCATTTGGTAACAAATGCGTTAAAAGCGATAGCTGAACTAATGGCCGAAACAACAGGCCGGTGGTACTTGGAATATGATAAGGCAATTGAGAAATTAACTGAGGTTGCTAAATACACAAATAAACCTCATGAGTTTTTGAGATGGCTAGTAGATGACGGTATCCTCAGAATAGATAGTTATAAGGGCTCTGTCTATGTTGATTATGGTTTTGAGAGAGTTGGTGACTATTTTTTGGCGGACTGTCTGTTGGACAAAGGTAAATATGATTTGGATAATTTCCATAAGTATGGTAGTGGGGTTGAAGATGCTATTGCGGTTCTTGCTCCCTTAAAAACAGGCAAAGAGTTTTTTGAATTGGTTTCAGAAGAACATAAAAATATTGCATTTCATGCCTTTATTGACAGTGCTGCGCAAAGAGATATCTTTACTGAGAAAGGACAGTTGCTGCTCAAAAAAATGTATGATAATGGATACGAGCAAAGGGTTTTGGAAATCATATTGCAACGCCCTTTTAGAAAGGACGAGAATGCGAATAGCAGCATGCTCTATAGATTGTTGTGGGGCATGAGCATGAAAGAGCGCGATGCTCTATGGACGATAAAGATTTCTGAAGTGTGGGAACTTGGTAAATACATAAATGAATTAGCCATGTGGGCTATGAATGCCTCAGACAGAACCCTTTCTCGTGTTGATATAGATAGAATTCGACTGTGTTCGGAGGCTTTGGTATGGTCGTTGGCATCAACATGGAGAGAGTTAAGAGACCGAGCAACCCATGCTTTGGTGAAAATTTTGTCGGTTAGAAAAGAATTAGCATTGCCTCTACTTCAAAAATATTATGATGTCAATGATTTGTATATAAAGGAAAGACTGTGGGCTTCTTTGATGGGATGTGTGGTATGTGCACAAAGTGTAGAATTAGCAAAAGAGATTGCATCATGGACATATACGAATTTGTTTGTTGATGAAAAAGTACCAGTACATATTCTGATTAGGGATTATGCTAGGTGCATTATCAGATATGCTCATAGTCTTGGCGCGGATCTGGAGATTAACGAAAATGTAATAAGTCTGCCACTCTCGAAAGAATCAATTCCAGACCATATTATGAGTTGTGATGATGTGAAGGCTAAGTATGATATAGAATGGGATAAGGTAAAAGATGATGAAGAGCAGAGAGATTTACATATAGCAAATTATAGGATATTGTCATCAATGGCAACTGAGCATTCGCCAAGGACATCTATGTATGGGGACTTTGGAAGATATGTTTTTCAGGCTAATCTTAGTGAAATTCCTGTAGATCCTGAAGATATGGCAAATTGGGCTATTGAAATGATATTTGAGGAGTATGGATATGATGCTCATCTGTTTGCGAAATTCGACATTCATCTTGAGAGTTACCAGAGGTTTGGCAATCGGGTTGAACGTATTGGAAAAAAATATCAGTGGATAGCCATGTATAGGATTATGGCAATCTTGGAAGATAAATATAACGATGTCGATTTTAAACGTAGATGGACAACGCTTGTGCAAAGTGCGAGAAATATCGATCCTACGCTTAAGACTCGGAATATGGCGATAGCTTCTGAAAAGAGTATATATGAGGTACCTGCATATGATGTGACAATACCTGAAAAAGATACGAAGTGGATGAAGGCTTGGAAGAAAATGCCAGATATTGAAGATTATCTGCTTGTTAAGGATAAAGATGGTGTAGAATGGGTTAACCTATTCTCGTATAATAGTATCAAGAAACTCCCAGATGCACTTAAAGAAAATTATATGCAAAGAGATTTATGGACTTTTATTCAGGCGTTTGCTGTGAAATCAGAGCATTTGGATACAATATGTGAAAACATCCATAAATATGGACTTCAAGGCAGGAACTTTAGAGAAAATAGGGAAACAGATGGTATATTCATACGCGAGTTTTTTTGGTCTGATGAATACAAAAAGTCTATTAGGGAAACTGATTATGGGTTTGCGCCATTTGAAATAGGAAATAAATCGTTTCAAAACGTTTTGATTGCGCCAGCCTATTTAATATATTCCCATTCCTCTTCGGAAGATGCTTCATCAGAAGAGGGCGTGAGCATGCTGCTGCCTAATGCCTGGATATACAATGGCATGGGACTGAAATATGCCACTGATAATGGCGCTTGGGTCGATGGCGAAGAAAGAATAGTTGTTATGGATAACCACCAATATGGCAAAGGGCATGACGCTCTATTAATTCGTAAGGATGTGCTGATGGACTTTCTTAAGAGAGAAAGGTTAACCTTGTTTTGGCCTGTTTTGACAGAAAGACAGATATACAGCAAGTATGGAAGTTGGGGCAACCATGAACAGAATGGAGGATGGGCATATTTGGATTCTGAGGGCGTGATACATCATAAGTTTAGGCTCTATGAAAGTACAAAGTTTCAGAAAATGATGGGTGATTTCAAGCATAAATGGATGAAACTATGGTTACCCATCAAGTATGATACATTATTGTGGTTGCATAAAAAAAGGATAATACGCCTCTCAAATGCTATGTTCTGGAAAATAATGGGCTTTGGTCCAAGTTCATATTATTATGAGGAATCGCCGTGGAATAAAAAGAGGTATAAAAAATGGCTGAATAAAATGGAGCAAGAGGGTAAGATCGATGATAATGATAATACCATTCCTGATGGAGAAGAAGCGTTAGAATTTGAGACAGACTTTCAGAAACTTCTAAAACTTAGCTCTCAGTGGGATGAAAACTTGGATGATGAGAATGATAGTAAGGATTGAAACGGGTGAATCGATGGAAATGGAGAAGGATGCATTATTATTTTAACATGCGGAATAAGAAGGGATATTGAAATGACACAAGATGAACGTTGGCAGGAGAATTATAAAGAGGTGGTTGACTTTATTGAAGCCAACAAACGCAATCCGTCGAAGCATCGGATAGAGGAGCACGATATGCTGAACTGGCTTAAAGCGAATCGTAAAGCATTGAATGCTGGTAAGATGAAGGCAGATAGGGTGGAGAAGTTTAGAAAACTTCTAGAAATGACGGAACAGTATAGGAGGAAGAATCAGTGGTAATAATACTAGCGAATGAAAAAGTCAGATATTTTTTGGCAAACATACCTGAACCTTGAAAAAGAGGTTATTGAAGTATCAAAATATATCTTCGTGACGGATGAGATTACAAAGATTGAGCATGGAGAAGAAAAGGCTTGTTCGTGTAAATCACAGTTAGAAACATTCTCACCGCTTATTGCAGATTTATTGGTGCGCTGTTGTGTTCAGATAGAGGCAATATCCAAGGAACTATACCATTTTATAGGTGGTTCAAAGCCAAAAGGGTCAAATTCAATCTTTTTTGATGAAGACTGCTTAAAAAAGATTGATATTAAGTGGGAAACTCACAATAAGAAAGTATTGGTTGTAGCTCCGTACTTTAATCTGACGAAAGAGGAGAATCGTGAGTTGAGACCACTAAAGGATGCTCACAAACGCCAGGGGACTTATTGGGAAAGATGTTATCAAGCGGTGAAGCATGACAGGTATTTGTCTATGCCTATGGGTAATGTGAAAGCATTGCTTCATGCTATGGCAGCTCTTTATTTGTTGAATGTATATTATAGAAACGATTCTTGGGTTATCAAATATCAAGAATTGCGTAAGCAGGATTTCAGTTTGGGTTCATCGCTGTACGCTGTAAAACCACCTGTTGCTGGTCAGTTGTGGTATGGGAATCAGGCTAAAAAGAGTGAAAGCCCATTTGTCGTTACCTATCAAGATGAAGACTATAAACGTATAGAAGAAATACAGCGTAAAGAAAGCGAGGCTTTAAATAACTATTGGATAAATCAGCCAGAATTAAAGGAACCAGGCTTCGTATCTATTCTAGCCACTTTAATAGAGAAGCAAAAGCAGAATCCTTCAGAGCGTGTAATGTATATATGGGAACTGGCAAAGTATCGCTTACATAAAAGAATCCCCTGTACATTATCTTTTGAAGAGAAGAAAAGATTATTAGTTAACAGTGAAGAGTGGAATGGTTGGATTCATTTGAATAATAAGCACTTGTCTGCAGAAGAACTAACAGAAGATAATATAGACGCCGAAATAGATACGGTTGGAATCTGCTGGGGAATGGAACTTGAAAAACGTTTTCAGAAACTTGAATGGATTCCAATTGCCATGAATAGTGGCATTTGCAGGGTGTATATTGCTTGATTTCCTAGTGGAGAATGGAAGGAAATAGTAGATCGTCGCGATAATATCGCAACATACGGGACATGAATTTGCAGTTTTTACATGGCAGCATACATGACAAGAAGTGAAACTCGATGGGGAAACCATCGAGCACTGTAATAAAGAAAAAAATAAGACAGCTCTATACATATTATAGCGGGATGGCTGGGTATCTGATGGACTTTGGGTTTGGCGGGTTCATTGGGTACGGGAAAGGGGTGTCCGTAGGATTGGTGATGGAAGAGCTGAATAGATGTGATATGTAAGAAGGTAACTGTTCGGTGAATCCCGCCATTGCCGTATAAGATAATGTTCGTACCTTTGCCGCAGAATTTCACTTTAAAATTTTAGCGACAATGAACAACAGAAAGCAAACCAAGCAGCCTCTTTTTGCAGAGGTAAATCTTACGGGAGATGAGTTTAGACAGTCCCCAAGTACTCACATGCAGCGCACAAGATTCCTGAAGCTTGTATATCCC
>OCTX012287752.1_pt1 | contig 23180 bp, 19 predicted proteins | sample 1539691 | NCBI WGS metagenome assembly OCTX01 (sample SAMN02144231, study PRJEB22623) | gut metagenome | biome: sheep rumen | host: Ovis aries | place: New Zealand
CTGGGTCGCACCCTACGGCTCCGGCGCGACGCTCTATATCCGTCCCTATATGTTCGGCAGCAGCCCGGTTATCGGCGTGAAGCCTGCGGATGAGTATCAGTTCCGCGCCTTTACGACGCCTGTCGGCCCCTATTTCAAGGGCGGTGCAAAGCCGATCACGATCCGCGTGTCCGATTTTGACCGCGCGGCGCCGCACGGTACAGGCCATATCAAGGCCGGCCTGAATTACGCGATGAGCCTGTATCAGATCGTGGATGCGCACAAAGAGGGATTCAATGAGAATCTCTACCTGGATCCGGCGACCAGAACAAAGGTCGAGGAGACAGGCGGCGCCAATGTGATCTTCGTCACAAAGGACAACACGCTGGTTGTTCCGAAGTCCCCGAGCATTCTGCCGTCCATCACGCGCCGCAGCCTGGTCTGGATCGCTGAGAACATCCTTGGCATGAAGGTCGAGGAGCGCGAGGTCCTGTTCAGCGAGGTGAAGGACTTTGCCGAGTGCGGACTGTGCGGCACCGCTGCCGTGATCTCCCCGGTCGGAAAGATCTATGACCACGGCGATGAGATCTGTTTCCCGAGCGGCATGGAGAAGATGGGACCGATAACGCAGAAGCTGTATGATACCCTGACCGGCATCCAGATGGGCCGCCTTGAGGCTCCGGAAGGCTGGATCAAAGTAATCGAATAAATATTCCGGAGATGGGATGGCGCAGCCTGGCTGCGGATATCTTCTGAGAGAACCGGACAGGGGGATGAAGGTCTCCCTGTCCTTTTTTACAATTCCGGATGTTGTCTGAACATATTCATGCTATAATCTGAATAAATGGTTACAGCGCCGGGATATAAGATTTTTAGCGCAGACAGGAGGTTGAAACTATGAGACGAATCAATACACCCCAGGTCCAGCAGTTCGAGCGGGATCACATCAGCGCGGTGAGGGCTCTGGCGCCGGAGTGCATGGTGCTTCTGAAAAAGGATGGAAAGCTGCCGCTCGAAGGCCCCTGCAGGATCGCAGCCTTCGGAAGGGGCGTCCGCCATACGATCAAGGGCGGTACCGGGTCGGGGGATGTGAACAGCAGGGAGTTCGTGACGGTGGAGAAAGGCCTGGAGAACGCGGGCTTTACACTGACATCGAAAGAATGGCTGGACGGCTATGACCGGGTCCTGGAGGACGCCTCCGCCCAGTTTCAGAAAAAACTGCTGAAAATTGCCGAGGAGACCGGACAGCCGATCTTTATGGTGGCGTTCGGCGCTGTTATGCCGGAGCCCGAATATGAACTTCCGCTTGATCTGACGGCGGACTGCGCCATCTATGTCCTGTCGAGAATTTCCGGAGAAGGAAATGACCGTGGGGAGGGCAGGGGAGATATCGGCCTGAGCGATACGGAAGTGAGAGATATTCTCACCCTTGCCGGAGCTTATGAGAACTTTGCCCTGATCCTGAATGTAGGCGGCATGGTCGACCTTACTCCCGTGGAGAAGGAGGTCGGGAATATCCTTCTGATGAGCCAGCTGGGGGCCCCCTCGGGAGACGCCCTGGCGGACGTGCTTCTCGGGAAGAGCTATCCGTCCGGAAAACTGACCATGACCTGGGCGCCGATCGCCTCTTATCCGTCCACGGAAGGCTTCGGGGATCCGAATGATACCCTTTACAAGGAGGGAATCTATGTCGGCTACCGCTACTTTGATTCCTTCGGGGCCGCAAAGACCTATCCTTTCGGATACGGCCTGAGCTATACGGAATTTGTCTCCCGGGTCGTCTCTTTTGAGGCGGATGAGGAGGAGATTGCGGTCAGCGTAGAAGTAGAAAACACAGGAAGCCGGCCGGGCATGGAGGTCGTGCAGCTCTATTACAGCGCGCCGGCGGGCAGGCTCGACAAGCCGGTAAAGGAGCTGGCGGTTTACTGCAAGACAGATGAGCTGGCGCCCGGGGATTCCCAGGTGCTGAAGCTGCTCTTCAGCCCTTCCGACATGGCCTCCTATGATACTGAGAAGGCCTCCTATGTGCTGGAAGCCGGGACCTATACCATCCTGGCCGGTTTGGACAGCGACCGGGCTGTGGTCGCCGGAAAGCTCGTTCTGGACAGAGAAGTCGAGACCTGGAAGCTTAAAAATGTCGGCGGCAGCTGCGGCTTCGAGGACCTTAAACCGCAGCCGGAGAAGGTGGCTGCTGTACTGGGCAGCTATACGGACAGGGCTGAGGGCATCAGCGGACCTGCGGAGCCGGTGACGGTCGGGCTGCGGGCAGACCGCATCGGGGAACTCGGGATTGACTACTCGGATCTTCCGGAAGAGATGGAAGGGAAGGCAGGATCCCTGGAGGATGTCCTGCTGGGCCGGATCTCCATGGAAGAATTCACCGGATCCCTCAGCGATGAACAGCTGGCTTATCTCTGCGTCGGCGCATTCAAGCCGGCCGCTCCGGACGCGGATCTTCTGGAAGTGATCGGCAATGCTTCCTTCCATGTTGCGGGGGCCGCAGGTGAGACAACCGGCCGCCTGGAGGAACTGGGCGTGGAGCCGATCATCATGGCGGACGGGCCCGCCGGGCTCAGGGTGAGCCAGGAATACCGGATGGAAGGGGAGAACGCGATCGCCCTGACCAGCAATCTGGATTTCAGCTTTGCAGAGGAAAGCGGGGAGGAGGAGGAAAAGGCAGCCCCCGCGAAAGATGCGCCGGCAGATTATGAAGTCTTTTATCAGTACTGCACCGCCATTCCGATCGGCACGGCTCTTGCCCAGTCCTGGAATGATGAACTGTGCAGGAAATGCGGCGACATCGTCGGGGAGGAGATGGAGCTGTTCGGTGTGAACCTCTGGCTTGCCCCGGCCATGAACATCATGAGAAATCCCAGGTGCGGCCGGAATTTCGAGTATTTTTCGGAAGATCCCCTGATCAGCGGACTGACCGCGGCGGCAATCACCGACGGCGTCCAGAAGCATGAAGGCTGCGGCACGACCATCAAACATTTCTGCTGCAACAACCAGGAGACAAACCGCTACTTCTCCAACAGCCTCCTGAGCGAAAGGGCGCTGCGCGAGATCTACCTGAAAGGCTTCGAGATCTGCGTGACATCCTCGCAGCCGCGCACGCTCATGACCTCCTACAACCTGATCAACGGGGAGCACGCCTGCAGCAGGCGGGACCTGGTCACGGATGTCCTCCGGGACGAGTGGGGATTCGACGGCTTTGTCATGACAGACTGGCTGGTAACCGGCGGCATGGGACCGAGAGGAGAGAAGCATCCCTGCGCCTCCGCGGCGGGCTGCATCCGGGCAGGCAATGATGTGGTCATGCCCGGGATCCAGCCGGACTACGATGATATCATGAAGGCGCTGAAGGATGAGAACCATCCCTATCACCTGACCCGCGCCATCCTCCAGCAGGATGCGGAGCGCGTGCTCCGGATGAGCCTGCGCTGCTGAGACGGGAATCAGATAAGCGTCTGCTTTTCCGGCAGGCACGTCGGACCGGAACTTATCTTTAAGGCGGCCGTGGACAGCAGCGGCTTTTGCAGTAACGGTTCAGGGCCTTCCACACATCAGGCCGCCCGCATATTTCACCTGGCAGCTTTGCTGCCTTAGCAGAACAGCGTACAGAATTTTTTTGAAAAATGTGCTTGCATTCCTGACGGAACTCTACTATAATGATGTTCGTCGCTGAGAGTTACGGCGGCGGACATCATAAAGGGGTATAGCCAAACGGTAAGGCAGCGGACTCTGACTCCGTCATTTCAAGGTTCGAATCCTTGTACCCCTGCTTAAAGGACATCGCGTATGCGGTGTCTTTTTTTATGCGGTAAAGCCCTCAAATGTCTGCCAGGCATCTGAGGGCTGACGGATATCAGGCAGCTCTGCTGCTGGATGCCCGCTGTTATCGCGGAAGCGGACAGGGGATGAACTTCCCCTGTCCGATCATCAGGACGGTACGTTCAGGCTGACCGGAAGAAAAACAATTGACAAAAAAATGACGCTCAGGTACAGTGGACTTGTTTCAAGCAATTTTCATCTGATGAACAGGAGGGTATTATGAAAAAGATTCTGATGGCCGCACTGTCAGCTGCCGTGGTTCTGACCATGTCATCCTGCGTATATGCGGAAGCACTGCCAGAGGAGGACTATGCAGGTTCCTACACCGGCGTCGCCCAGGGCCTTGGCGGAGATGTCACAGTAACGCTTACACTGGATTCGGCCGGCGTGATTACCGACGTTCTCGCGGAAGGACCCGATGAGACGCCCGGAATCGGTTCCGTCGCCATCGAGACCATGCCTGTTGAGATGGTTGACGCGAATTCCCTTGATGTGGACGGCATCTCCGGAGCAACCGTGACCAGCCAGGCGATAATCGATGCTGCCACTGCGGCGCTTGCGGAAGCAGGACTCAGCCCGGATGATCTTGAGAAGGTCGAGATCGCCGAGACAGAAGCGGAAGACATGGTTCTGGAAGCGGATGTTGTCATCGTCGGCGCAGGCGGCGCGGGTATGACCGCGGCTGTTACGGCAGCTGACGCGGGCGCTTCCGTTATCATTCTGGAATCCCAGAACGCGGCGGGCGGCAATTCGGTCCGTTCCACCGGCGGCATGAACGCAGCGGATACGCCTTACCAGGACGAGAATGAATTCGCGGAAGCAGCCGGCGTGGAGAAGACCCTCGCCACTGCGGCGGATGAGGAAGCTCTGGCAAAGGCCCTGGATGAATCCGTACCGGAAGAGACGGTTGCCTATATCAGGGAGCTTGCACAGACGGTCCAGGAACAGTATGACGCCTATAATAAGAATCCGGAAGGATATTTTGATTCTGTCGAGCTGATGGAGCTTGATACCATGATCGGCGGCCACGGAACCAATAAGCCGGAACTGGTCAATACCCTCTGCGAAGGCAGTGCGGACGCCATCGAGTGGCTCAGCAGCATCGGAGCGGACCTCAAGAACGTCGGCGCGTTCGGCGGCGCTTCCGTCAAGAGAATCCACAGGCCTGTGGACGCGGACGGAAAGGTTGTCTCTGTCGGCGCCTATCTTGTGCCGATTCTGAAAGAAAATGTTGAAGCAAAAGGAATCGATGTCCTTTACGACACCACAGCTACAAAGATCCTGATGGCGGACGGGAAGGCAGTCGGCGTTGAGGCGGCCGGAAAGAGCGGTAATACCGTCACAGTCAACGCGAAGGCAGTACTCCTTGCCACCGGCGGATTCGGCGCGAACTTCGACATGATCGCGGAATACCGTCCTGATCTTGTTGATTACTGCACGACGAATGCGGCAGGCGCCCAGGGGCAGGGTATCCTGATGGCTACGGCAGAGGATGTCGGAGCCAATACCGTAGAGATGGATCAGATCCAGATTCATCCGACCGTACATGTGGACGATGCGGGCGCGGCTTCCCTGATTACGGAAGGCCTGCGCGGCGACGGAGCGATTCTGGTCAACGCGGATGGCGAGCGCTTCTATGATGAAGTGTCCACCCGCGACAAGGTTTCCGCAGCTGAGATCGAGCAGCAGGCGGCAACCGGAACCGATTATGTCTGGCTGGTAATCGACCAGGCGATGGCGGATGCCTCCAGCGTTATCCAGGGATACATCAACAAGGGCTTCACCGTGATGGGTGAGAGCTATGAGGAACTGGCGGAAGCCATGGGCACCGACCCGGCAGTTTTCGCGGCAACCATGGAAGCCTGGAACGCCTGCGTTGAGGCAGGGGAGGATACGATGCTTTCAGAGAATGCGCGCACCAGCTTCGCCAATCCGCTGGATACCGCTCCTTTCTATGCACTGAAGGTAACGCCCGGCGTGCACCACACCATGGGCGGCGTTGAGATTGACTCCGCGGCGGAAGTGATCAGCACGGAAGGAGAAGTAATTCCGGGTCTGTTCGCGGCAGGCGAAGTCACCGGCGGTGTACATGGACAGAACCGTCTCGGCGGAACCGCGGTTGCGGATTTCGTCGTATACGGCCGGATCGCAGGCCAGTCTGCGGCGGATTACGCGGCGCAGTAAAAGCTGCGGATATTACGCGGCGCAGTAAAAGCTGCGGTGTATTTCCCAAAAAGCTGACCGGGGACAGGAGACTTTGTGAAAGCAGGGTCTCCTGTCCTTTTTTACATTGCTTTTATTTTTCCTGCTCTCTCTCTGGATTATTTGGCCCGGATAGGAGATAATAATTCCGGACCGCACGGCAGCGCAAAGTCTGCGGCAGCGCCGGCAGGCAGTACAGGGCATGCAGCGGCAGGCCCGGCAGGCAGGAGGGTTCCTTATGACGGCGCGGCGCTGAGAGGCCTGTCATGTGCGGAAAGAGACGGAAAGAGCTTTTGCGAAGAAAAACAGGCTCCGGAAGGAGCAGGAGGAGAGACAGAGATGAAGCCGGAACAGATTCTGGAGCAGTTTCTGCCCGCGGGGCAGACTTATACATACCGGCCGTTTGGCAACGGGCATATCAATGATACATTTCTTGTAACAACCCCGGCCAGGAAACTGGTCCTGCAGCGGATCAACAGGGAAGTGTTCAAAAAACCGGAAGAGGTGATGGAGAATTTTGTGCTTGTCACGGATTTCATCCGCAGGAAAGTGCGGCTCATGGGGGGCGATCCGGACCGGGAGGTTCTGTCCCTGTTTCCGACCCTCTCAGGAAAGCAGTATTTCATGGATCCGGACGGGGAATGCTGGCGCATGACGGTCTTTATTGAAGGCGCCGCCAGCTATGACCAGGTCAAGAACGAACGGGATTTTTATGAGAGCGGCTATGCTTTCGGCCATTTCCAGCATCTGCTGGAGGATTTTCCGGCCGATGAGCTTCATGAGACCATTCCGCGCTTCCATGATACGCCGAACCGGCTTGAGAATTTCCGCAGATCGGTGACGGCAGACGTCTCGGGCAGGCGGAACATGGCGGAGGATATGATCGCGAAGGCGGAAGAATATGCTTATCTCGCGCCGATATTTATGGATGCCCTGAAGGAGGGACGCATTCCGCTCAGGGTGACCCACAATGACACAAAATTCAACAATATCATGATCGATGACGTCAGCGGGCGCGGGATCTGCGTCCTGGATCTGGATACGGTCATGCCCGGCCTTGCCATGAATGATTTCGGAGATTCGATCCGCTTCGGGGCCAATACGGCAGTGGAGGATGAACCGGATACCGGAAAGGTATCCCTGAGCCTGCCCCTCTATGAAGTCTATACGAAGGGCTTTCTGAAGGGCTGCGAAGGCTCCCTCAGCGGGCAGGAAGTGCGCTGGCTGCCCATGGGAGCCATGATGATGACCTATGAGAACGCAATCCGTTTCCTGGCGGATTTCCTGGACGGGGATACCTACTACAAGACGGATTATCCCGAACATAATCTGGTCCGTACCCGGGTTCAGTTTGCGCTTCTGGATGATATGAAAAAGAAAGAAGACGAGATGAACCGGATTACCGGGCGGTATATCTGACCTGCGGCAGAAGGATCGAAGATGCGGCATCTGTGCGCCCGCGGCATCCGCCGGGCTGCTGCGCCCTGTTTAAACAATTGACGGATTCCCCTCCAGGTTGTACAATTAAGACAATTGCAGGCATCTTTCCCGGAGATTTTTAAGGGAAAATGTTGATGAAGTCAGGTTTTTTCGCAGAAAAGGAGGAGAAGAGATGAAGAAACAGTTCGCACTTGCTCTTACGCTCGCAGCCGCGTTCGGCTGCATGACCATGCAGACGCAGGCTTCCGAGAAGACCAGCGTATCTGTGATTGCCGCACAGTACGGAAACAACACGGCTGCCTGGTGGGCTGATTTTGAAAAAGACTTTGAAGCGGATAATCCGGATATTGATCTGGTAGTGGAAGTTGTTTCCTGGAATGATATTTACACCAAAGTGAATACCCTGCTGCAGAACGACCAGGCTCCGGACGTACTGAATATTGACACTTTCGCGGACTATTACGCGGATGATCTGCTGCTTCCGGCGAAGGATTATGTATCTGAAGAGACTTATGCGAAGTATTATGAGGCCTTCCTCGGCCAGAGCGAGATCGACGGGACGGTATGGGCAGTGCCCGATCTGGCGTCTGTCCGCACCATGTTCTACAATAAGGACCTGCTGGAGGAAGCAGGCGTGGAAGTTCCGGCAACCTGGGATGAGCTGAAAGAAGCATGCAAGGCCCTGAAGGATTTCTACGGCGATGACGTCTATCCCTGGGGCATCGACATGACAACCGATGAAGGCCAGGCGGCATTTGCCTACTATACCTGGAACAACGGCGGCGGATTTGTCGATGAGAACGGCGACTGGGCCCTCAACAGCGACGCGAACGTGGAAGCGATCGAGTTCGAGATGAGCCTTTATAATGACGGCTACACCAACAGCGATCCGGCCAACCAGACCCGTTATGACCTGCAGGATCTGTTCGGCCAGGGCAAGCTTGCCATGATGATCGGCCCGAACGGAATTCCGACCTATCTGTCCGACGGCGGATATGAGATCAATTACGGTATTGCCTCCATTCCGAGCAACACCGGCGATTCCATCGCCATGGGCGTTATGGACCGTTTCATGTGCTTTGACAATGACTACAGCGATGAGGAACTTGCGGCCATCACCACCTTCTTCGATTATTTCTTCGATGATGAGCGCTATGCGGCCTGGGTCAAGATGGAGGACTTCCTCCCGGCTACGTCCACAGGAGCGGAAGCGATCGCTGCCATGGATGAGAGCTATGCGAACTGGATCGACATTCTCGGAACCTGCCAGTTCTATCCGACTGCGAAGACCGAGTGGATCGATGTCAAGCAGGGATCCATCGACGTGGAGCAGCAGGCCCTGCTCGGCGAAGATGTGAAGACCCTTCTGGATGCGCTGCAGGAAGATGTGGCAGGGTAAGTTCATAATTTTACCGCGCCGGTTCTGTACCGCGCAGATCTGATCCGGCAGCCAAAGCTGCAGCCCGTCGGGCTGCAGCTGCTTTTCGGGAGACGGGCTGATGCAGAAAAAGAAAAAAAACGCAAAATCCTGGAGAAAAGCGCTGACGCCCTATGTCTGGCTTCTGCCAAGCTTCACACTGATGACAGTGATGGTGCTTCTGCCCATCCTGACGGTTTTTTACCGGTCCTTTCAGAAGTTCAGTAAAGCGGGAAAAATCAAGGGCTTCATCGGCGCGGAGAATTTCAGCAAAGTGCTTCACTCCGCGAAGTTCTCCCTTGTCCTGAGGAATACCCTTGTCTGGACGGTTCTTGTCGTCCTGATCTCCACAGTACTGGGCATCATTATCGGCATGGTGCTGAACAGTGAATTCAGGGGGAGGAAGATCGCCCGCGCAATCGTCGTATTTCCCTGGGCAACATCCCTGATCATTCAGGCTTCTGTCTGGAAGTTTGTCATCAATACGGATCACGGCGCCCTGAACGCGCTCCTGATGAAGCTGGGCCTGACGAAAAGCGCCGTAAACTTCACATCGTCGCCGGAGGCATGGTTTGCCTGGGAGATCTGGGTCGGCATATTTGTGACGGTTCCTTTTGTTGCCTTCTGCGTATTGTCCGGCCTGCAGTCGATCGACAGCGGCTATTATGAGGCGGCAGCCATCGACGGAGGGGGATTCTGGCAGCAGACCTTCTATATCACCCTGCCTCTGATCCGGCCAAGCCTGACAGTTTCCACTGTGCTGAACATCATCTATGTTTTCAACTCTTTCCCGATCATCTGGGCGATGACGAAAGGAGATCCCGCCAGCAGGACGGATACTCTTGTCACCTACCTCTATAAGCTCGCGTTTATCAACGGAGAGAACGGGCAGGCTGCCGCGGTCTCAGTGATCAGCTTCCTGATTCTCTGCCTGGCGTCCGCGGCCTATCTGGCCATTTCTTCGGGAGGAGGCGATGAATCATGAAGCAGGATAATAAGCGGAAAGCCGTCCGCAAACCGGGGAACCGCCCGGCGGCACGTATAGCTCTTTATCTGTTTGTGATCCTGATGTGTGCCGTGATCCTGTATCCCTATTTCGTCATGTTCACTTATGGTGCACGAAATACGGCGGATATCATGTCGGGAAATGTCTTTCCTGAAAAATGGATCTGGGCCAATTATGCTTACGTGCTCTTCAGCGACCGCAGCGTGGTGCGCTATCTCCTGAACTCGGTCTTCATCTCCTTCGGAGCGACAGCCATCGCGATTGTGTGCGGGATTCCGGCAGCCTATGCCCTGGCCCGCATGCGGTTCAGGGGGCGGAAGGTCTTTATGGCCATCGTCATCCTGTCCCAGATGTTTTCCCCGGTTGTTCTGCTGGTCGGGATTCAGAGAGTGCTCCTGACCTTCGGCCTGAATAACAGCGACCTGGGACTGATCCTGATCGACGCGGCATTCAACCAGGCCTTTGCCATCTGGCTGCTGCAGGGCACCTTCCGGTCGATTTCCCCGGAGATGGAGCAGGCGGCCACGATCGACGGCTGCTCGACGATTCAGTCTGTAACCAGGGTGCTTCTGCCGATGGCGGCTCCGGGTATCGTCACAACGCTGATATTCGTTTTTATCAACGCCTGGAATGAATATACCATCGCCTTTGTGATGATATCCGATGACAGGCTGAAGCCGATCACGGTCGGGATCAACCTTTTCAACGGCTACAATATGATAGAGTGGAATTACCTGTTCGCGGCTTCCGTATTTGCCACGGTACCTGTTGTGATCCTCTTTATCTGTATTGAAAAGAACCTTGTGTCCGGGCTGACGTCCGGCGGTGTAAAGAGCTGACGGTTTCTGTTGACAGCTCAGGTATATTCTGACGGAAGGAAGAAAGATGGGATTTTACGAAAAAGTGGAACATGCGTTCCAGGTCATTATCTTATACTCCTCACTTGCGCTGGAGATCGTCGGCGTCTGTATTCTGATTATCAATGCGCTGAAAGCCGTTCTGGGACTGTTCCGGAAGGATCCGAAGGTCCAGCTGCAGCTGTCCCAGGGCGTGTCCCTGACCCTTGCCTTTTTTATGGGCGCTGAGGTCCTGCGGACAGTAATCGCCCACGAAAAAGGTGCGCTGATTACGCTCGGCGCGATCGTTGTACTGCGTGCGGCGATGACGCTTCTGCTTCACTGGGAGATGAAGAACGAAGCCCACGAAAACGCGTAAACGCGGGATTGCCGCACCCGGCCCGGGAAGAGCAGCTCCCGCCGGGGCAAAGACTTGGGAAAATGGAGAAGGATGAGTTCAATACAGAGAAACTACAGGGAGACAGCAAAGGATTACGCCTACAGAATCATCCGGGACAGTATCGTTAATTTCGAGAAAAAGCCGGGGGAGACCATCAGCGATATGGAGATCTCCAGGCAGCTTGGTCTCAGCCGGACACCGGTCCGGGAAGCGATTATGAAGCTGAAGAGTGAATCGGAGATTATCGATATCTATCCGCAGCGGGGCATGCGTGTTTCACTGATTGATATGGATCTTGTGCGGCAGGCCAGGCTTCTGAGAATGACGCTGGAGAAGGAAGTCGCCATGGACTGCTGTGATTACGTCACCGCTGAAGATCTTACAAAACTGGAGGAAAATCTGGCGCTCCAGGAATTTTACTGTCAGCGCGGGATGCTTCCGGAACTGATTCAGAAGGATAACGAATTCCATCATCAGCTGTTCTGCATCAGCCGCAATGAGATGCTTTACCGGGTCGTGCATGCAGTCTCGATTCACTATGACCGGGTAAGAAACCTGGAGGCGGCGGATCTGGAACATTCCCAGAATACGATTGCCGACCACAGGGCGATCCTGGATGCCGTGCGGGCCGGTGACCGTGCGCGCGCGGGATACGAGATCGAGAACCATCTGGGGCGTTATCTCACGAATGTGAAAGGGCTGATCAAAAAATATCCGGAGTACTTCGTTCCTCTGGAGGAAGGCAGCAGGTCTGCCGGCGAACTGCCGGTCAGCTGACGTGGGAGAAGGGAAAAGCGGAGCGGCAGGGAAACGATTTGTCAAATCAGCAGACAGCCGGAACAAATCTGCCTCCCGCCCTTCGTCATTTTCAATAATGTTTTTTTATTATCAAGCTTTTTTTTGGCCAGGCTATTGACAAGAGAGAGGAGGTAGGTTACAGTAAGGTTACGGAGTAATATATTAGTATTTTAAAGGCAGTTCCCATTCTCCCTGCGGATGGGGCAGGGCCGGTTTTTCGGAAGTATTTCCGCTTTTGCAGGGGCAGTCAGATAACAGGTTCCAGGTAAAGGAGACAGATGCGTTATGGAAATGACATTAAGGTGGTACGGATCAAAGTTTGATACGGTTACGCTTGAGCAGATTCGTCAGATTCCCGGTGTGACGGGAGTTATTTCGACTCTGTATGACACGCAGCCCGGAGAACTCTGGAGCCAGGAACGGATCCATGAGCTGAAGAGCGAAGTGGAGGCTTCCGGACTTCGTCTTTCCGGCATTGAGAGCGTCAATGTCAGCGACGCCATCAAGGCGGCGACCCCCGACAGAGACAGGGACATCGATACTTATATCAAAACACTGGAAAATCTGGGAAAAGAAGACATCCACATGGTATGCTACAACTTCATGCCGGTCTTCGACTGGACCAGAACCGAGCTTGCAAGGGTGAAGGCGGACGGCTCCACCTGCATGGCCTACAGACAGTCTGCAGTGGACGCGATCAATCCGGAGAGCATGTTCGAAACGATCGCCGGAGATATGAACGGAACGGTCATGCCCGGCTGGGAGCCGGAGCGCATGGCGCATGTAAAGGAGCTTTTTGATCTTTACAGCGGAATCGATGAGGACAAGCTGTTTGAGAATCTTCAGTATTTCCTCGAGGCGATCATGCCGGTCTGCAACAAGTACGACATCAGGATGGGCATCCATCCGGATGATCCGGCCTGGTCCGTATTCGGACTTCCCCGCATCATCATCAGCCAGAAGAACATCAACCGCATGATGAAGATGGTTGACGACGTACACAACGGCGTGACCTTCTGCGCGGGTTCCTACGGCACCAACCCGGAGAACAATCTGCCGGAGATGATCCGTTCTCTTGAGGGAAGGATTCATTTCGCCCACGTCCGCAATCTGCAGTTCAACTCCTTCAAGAGCGCGGAAGGAAAGGCGGTCACCAGCTGGTCCGGAATCGAGATTCCTTACGGAGAGAGAGATTTCGAAGAAGCGGCGCACCTGTCTTCGGACGGAACCTTTGACATGTATGAGATTATGAGAGCCCTGTATGAGACTCATTTTGACGGACCGATCCGCCCGGATCACGGCCGCGCGATCTGGGGCGAAAAGGCAATGCCGGGCTACGGTCTGTATGACAGGGCGCTCGGAGCCACTTATCTGAACGGTCTCTGGGAAGCGATCGACAAAAGTCACAGGAGAGGATGAGAAGCGATGAAGGTTAATAATCAGGGTTTAGTTGAGAGCAGGGACGAATTTCTTCAGAAGGGCTACAGGCTTCCGCAGTTTGACCGGGAGCAGATGATTGCGAAGACAAAGGAGAACCCTTTCTGGGTCCATTTCGGAGCCGGCAATATTTTCCGCGCCTTTCATGCCAACCTGATGCAGAGGCTTCTGGATGACGGGATCATGGACCGCGGCCTGGTGGTCGTTGAGGGCTATGATTATGAGATTATCGAGAAAATGTACCGTCCGCATGATGACCTCGGCATCTTTGTCATGCTGAAGTCGGACGGCAGCATGGAGAAGACGATCATCGGCAGTGTAGCGGAGTCACTGGTCCTGGATTCGGAAAATGAAGCGGAATTCGGCCGTATGAAAGAGATCTTCGCTTCTGACAGCCTCCAGATGGCTACATTTACCATCACGGAGAAGGGTTACAGCCTGGTCAACGGCAGAGGCGAACAGCTGCCGGACGTCACCAGCGACCTGAAGGAAGGCCCGGCGAAGCCAAAGAGCTATATCGGAAAAGTCGCCGCTCTGCTCTATGAGCGTTTTGTATCCGGTCAGAAGCCGATTGCCATGGTCAGCACGGACAACTGCTCCCACAACGGGGACAAGCTGTACGACGCCATGCATGCCTTCGCCGCGGCATGGGAGAAGGCGGGCCTTGCGGAGGCAGGATTTGAAGCGTATGTGAATGATAAGAGCAAAGTATCCTTCCCCTGGTCCATGATCGACAAGATCACACCCAGACCGGATGCCTCCGTCGAGAAGATGCTGGCGGAAGACGGAATCGAGGAACTCGCGCCGGTTATTACCACAAAGAAGACCTATGTCGCTCCCTTCGTCAATGCGGAGGAGACCGAGTATCTGGTCATCGAGGACGCTTTCCCGAACGGCCGCCCGCCGCTTGACAGGGTCGGCGTGATCTTTACCGAGAGAGAGACCGTGGACAAGGTGGAGAAGATGAAGGTCTGCACCTGCCTGAACCCGCTTCATACCTCCCTTGCGATCTACGGATGCCTGCTGGGCTATACCAAGCTGAGCGATGAGATGAAGGACAGCGAACTGAGGGATCTGATCATGGGCGCAGGCTACAGAGAAGGCCTTCCGGTTGTTATCGATCCCGGCATCCTGGTGCCGAAGGAGTTCATCGATACGGTCGTGAACATCCGTATCCCGAATCCCTTTATGCCTGATACGCCGCAGAGAATTGCCTGCGATACCTCCCAGAAGCTTCCGATCCGCTTCGGCGAGACGATCAAGGCTTACATAAAGGCGGATGACAAGGACGTCATGGACCTGAAGCTGATCCCGCTGGTTTATGCAGGATGGCTGCGTTATCTGATGGGCGTCGACGATGAGGGTGAGCGCTTCGAACTCAGCCCGGATCCGCTGCTGGATCAGGTCTGCCCCTATGTGGCATCCTTCAGGCTCGGAGAGCCCGTCACAAAGGAAGAAGCAGAAGAAAAGCTCAGAGAACTTCTGGAGGATGACAGGATCTTCGGCGTGAACCTGTTTGAAGCGGGTCTTGCTGACAGAGTGCTCGGATATTTCCTGGAGCTGATTGCAGGAAAAGGCGCGGTCAGGGCTACCCTTAAGAAATACGTGCACTGATATCTGACGGCTTTGTCCGGAGCAGGGAAAGCGGCTGCAGGACAAAGCCTGCAGGATCTGATCTGTCAGATACCCGGACAGAGTCTTAATGGAGCGACCAGATGAACATTACTTTTCAGACGATCCTGCCATTTATCCTGGCGATTCTGCTGATCTTCATTATTCCGATGCTGGCTGCCAGGAACGGGATGAGCTACGGGGAGTTCGTGAAGTCCATCTTTACCGGCTTTGCAAAGAGGGAATACGGCCCGGGCGACAGAACGAAGCAGATCCGGGAGCCGGTCCTGAGCAACGGGCGGAAGAATGAACTGACCCAGCTGGTTTCCACTCTCCTGATCTTCGTCAGGAGGAATAAGATCAGCATGGTCTATCCGGGGACAGTAGTGAAGGGGCAGGAACAGTCCACGATCCTGTGCTTTGTCGTTACAGGCGCCTGTGTATACGGGATCAACTGTTTCGGCTATTCCGGCAGTATCCGGGAACTTTCCGGGAAGTTCTGGAAGCAGCATATGAACGGGCAGGACAATCAGATAGAAAACCCCAGGGAGCTGAGCCGCAGGCAGTACAGACTTGTGCGGGAAGCGATGGACAGGGCAGGGATGAAAGATGTTCCTCTTGAGGTGGAAAGCGTATTCACGAACCGTGATGTCACCCTCCTGCTTCAGAACGAAGAAGGCGTCTATGATACAAAAGGGCTGATCCGGATGCTTGGCGAAAAGCTTGCAGCGGAAACGGCGGTCTTCGATCCCCAGGAGACGGCTCTGGCTCTGAAGAAACTGACAGTAGTGGTGAAGAAAGGCGGGCGCGGGAAGCGCCCCGCCTGACAGGGAACCGGTATGAGTACCGGCCCCGGCAGACAAAGGTAACCTGCATGTCGGAGAACATGCATAATAGCCGCGGTTTACATCCTGGTGCATGGAAGTGTGAACCGCAGCAGATAATTATATCTTTAAGGAGGATATAAGTTATGAAGAAGTTTACGGCAGCTATCATCACCGCAGCGGTTGCGGCAGCACTTGCAGTTCCGGCCATGGCGGCGGACTACACCATCACTCTGGGACACATCCAGTCCGAGGACGACTCCTGGCATCAGGCAGCTCTTGCATTTGAAGAGTATGTTGAGGAGAAATCCGAAGGCGCGATCGAAGTAGAAGTCTATCCGAACTCCCAGCTCGGTTCCGAGATCGATATGCTTACCTCCATCCTCCAGCAGTCCGGATGCGACATCACCTATACCGGCGAGTCCATGCAGACCTATCAGCCGGATCTGGGTATGCTCGGCATGCCTTACCTGATTCAGTCTGACGAGCAGATGGAAGCGGTTCTGGAAGGCGAAATCGGCGACCAGTTCGAGCAGCTGATGGAAGACTGCGGCATGAAAGTTCTCGGTTACTTCACCCGCGGCCCGAGATATATCACTTCCAACAAGAAGATCGAAAGTCTTGCCGACATGAAGAATCTTCTGATCCGTACCCCGCAGTCTCCGATGACCGTTGCCGCTTTCGAAGCGACCGGCGCTAAGCCGACCCCGATGGCTCTGAATGAAGTCTTCACATCTCTGCAGCAGGGCACCATCGAAGCACAGGAAAACCCGATGGCCTTCATCGAGAGCCAGTCCTTCTATGAAGTACAGAAGTACCTCATCAAGACCGCTCACCTTCGTTCCTGGGTTTACATTGCGATGGGCAAGGCTCAGTTCGACGCGCTTCCGGAAGATCTGCAGCAGGTCGTTCTTGACGGCGGAAAGCATGCGCAGGAAGTTGAGCATGAGCTCTTCCTTGAGAACGAGGAAAAGTTCACAGAGCTGCTTCAGGAGCAGGGCATGGAGTTCGTTGATGTTGATGTTGATGAGTTTGCTGAAGCCATGGTCGGCGGCGTTCTTCCGACTCTGACCGAGAGCCAGAAGGCGATCTACGATGAGATCGCAGCTCTGAAGACAGAAGAGTAATATCAGCTGAAAGATCTGCCTGACAGATCTGCTGCCAGGCAAGCCGGCGGTCTCAGGGCCGCCGGCAATATGTTTGCATTCGTATGGTCTGAGTATTTTCTCCATGGTTTTGCTCCGGAAGGGACAAAAGAGGGGAAGGCCCGCAAGATCGTACCGCAATGTTATGAAGGAGATAACAGAGATGAAAGCTTTCAAAAAGTTTGTTGCTGTCTACAGAGAGATCCTCAGCGTGATCGGCAGCTGCTTCTTTCTTACTTTCTGCGCCTGTGTTCTGATCCAGATTATCTCCAGAAACTTCCTGCCTTCCGCTCCGTCCTGGACAGAGGAACTGGCAAGATATACATTCATCTACATGGTTGCTTTCGGAAGCGGCGTTGCCATTCTCAAAGATGAATTTGTATTCGTTGAGTTTCTGAATGATACCCTGGAGGCAAAGGGATTCCATTCTGTGAACAAGGTCATCCGGCTTCTGGTGACGATTGTGATGCTTGCGCTGAGCGTCTATATTCTGATCTTTGCTGTTCCGGGATTTGCCTTCCTGAAATTCCAGATGGTTTCCACAGCCATGCAGGTTCCGATGCAGTATATCTATTTTTCCCAGGTTCTGATGTTCGGTTTTCTTTCTCTCAGCTGCATTTTCCGCATCATTCTTATGATTGCGGACTGGAATAAAAGCCCCATGACCGAGGAAGAAAAACTGCAGGCTATGAAAGAAGAGGAGGGGATCGCGTAATGGTAGCTGCATTATTTATCACATTTGTCGTCTGCCTGTTCGTAGGAATCCCGGTTGCTTTCAGCCTCGGAGTCGCCTCACTGGTCTATTTCCTCGGAACCGGCATGCCGATTATCCAGTTTGCACAGCGTTTCTTCGCCGGTATGGATTCCTTTACCCTGCTCTGCATCCCGGGCTTTACTTTTGCGGGAAACCTGATGAACCAGGGCGGTATCTCGGATAAGCTCCTCGGCTTCGCGGACGCGATCGTCGGTCATCTGAGCGGCGGCCTTGCCTACGCGAACGTTCTCGCCTCCATGGTATTTGCCGGAATCTCCGGAACCGCGCTCGCGGATACGGTTTCCCTGGGCGGCATTGAAATCCCGATGATGGCAAAACAGGGGTATGACGTCCCCTTCTCCGTTGCGGTAACAGCGGCCAGCTCCTGTATGGGCCCGATTATCCCGCCTTCCGTACCGATGATCATCGCGGCAACGATGACAGGCCTGTCCGTATCCAAGATGTTCATGGCCGGTATCGTTCCCGGCATCCTCATGGGCGCCGGCATGTGCTTTGTCTGCTGGTATGAGTCAAAGAAACATAATTATCCGAAACGGGACCGGATGAGCAGCTTCAAGGAAATTGTGCATGAAGGCAGGGAAGCCATCTGGGCCATCATCATGGTAGCGATCATTCTGTTCGGTATCATGGGCGGTGTTATGACGCCTACTGAAGCGTCCATCGTCTGCATTGCCTACGGAACAATCGTATCTTTTGTGGTTTACCGGAAGCTGAATCTCAAGTCCTTCTACGGGTGCCTGAAGACTACGCTTTCCTCCTCGGCCGCCATTATGGCGCTGGTTGCCTTTGCGAATGTCTTCGCCTATATCCTTACCAAGGAACGGATTCCGAATATGATCGCGGACGCGATGCTCGGCCTTACCTCCAATAAGTACATCATCCTGCTGCTGATCAATCTTTTCCTGATCTTTGTCGGTATGTTCATGGAGACCATCGCCGCCATCCTGATCCTCTTCCCGGTTCTGCTGCAGCTGGCTACGGCTGTAGGAGTTGATCCGGTTCAGTTCGGCATCATCGTCGTCATGAACCTGGTGCTTGGACTGTGCACGCCGCCGGTCGGCGTCTGCCTGTTCGCGGCCACTTCCATCGGCGACAAGACATCAAAGGATCTGGGCGGACCCGGAAACAAGCTGTCGGAGAACGTGGTAGCGCTGATTCCCTTTATGATTTCCAACTTTACCGTGCTGGCACTGACAACCTATGTTCCGGCGATCTCCGTCGGCGTAGCGAATCTGATCACAGGACGCTGACAACAGCGGAATAATTCTACCGGGGCAGCTCCTGAAAGGAGAACCCCTGACTGACAGGAGAGACATATATGGGAAAAATTAAGGCTGTACAGATTTTCAAACCCGAAGATCTGCGGATCATCGACATGGATATGCCGGTGATCGACGAGAAGAACAATGTACTGGTAAAGATCACAGCTTCAGGTATCTGCGGCTCGGACGTGGGAATCTACCACGGCCAGAATGCCGCTGCCACCTACCCGCGCGTGATCGGGCATGAGATCGTCGGAGAGGTTGTGGAAGCCGGACCGACGGCAAAGAAGGTAAAAGTCGGCGACCGCGTCATCATCGACCAGGTTACGGCCTGCGGACACTGCTGGGCCTGCCGGCACGGCCGCCCGAATGTCTGCCAGCATCTGCAGGTGCGCGGGGTCCATATCGACGGCGGATACCGTGAGTATATGGCGGTGCCGGACAAGGACTGCTACATCCTTCCGGATTTCCTGCGCTACGAGGACGCTGTGCTGATCGAGCCGACTACGATCGCGGTCCAGGCCTGCTCCAGAGCCCAGCTGAATGAGGAGGACGAGCTTCTGATCATGGGCTGCGGCGCCCTCGGCTCCAGAATGCTCAGCATCGCGAAGCTCCATGGCTGCAAAATCATCGTCGCGGATGTGGTGGATGAGAAGCTGGCGGAGGCAAAGCAGAACGGCGCGGATTATACGGTCAACCTGCTGAAGGAAGATCTGGCTGAAAAGTGTAAAGAGTATACGACAGACGAATATGGTCCGACTGTTTCGATCGACTGCGCCTGCACGAAGGATTCCCTTGGGACCTGCATAAAGGTGACCGGCAACGCCGGGCGCGTCATCACCATGGGATTCTCCGTCGCGCCGACGGAAGTCACCAATTTCGGCATTACCTCCAAGGAACTGGATATCCGCGGCTCCAGGCTGCAGAACCGCAAGTTCCAGGAAGTCATCGATCTGGTCAACGCGGGTAAGGTGGATCTGGATCACAAGATCTCCCATACCTATCACTTTACAGATGCCCAGGCGGCCTTCGATTTCAACGACACCCATGATCCGTCAATCAGAAAGATTGTCCTGACCATGGACTGAAACGGCAGCTTTTCGGGAAGAGAAAGAGCAGGTGGAATCATCCTGCCGATATAAAGAGACACTGTGCGGATCCGGGACCGTAAATCGTATCGACCCGGGACCGCGCAGTGTTTTTTTTGACGGCTGTCTTGCCTGCAGGCCGCCATGTGATTATTATTAAGAACAGCTGCTACTATTTACGGCCTGTTTGAAATCAGCTTCCGGTTCGTCGTGCCTTCAGGAGAAACAGGTTCTGATTGCAGATAAGGCCTGCGAAGCAGGAACTCCACACACAGCCTCAGACAGAAGGAGCGATGATGCATGAAACATGAATTCCACAGCAGGGTGCGCTACAGTGAATGCGGGCAGAACGGGGAACTGACCCTTGGGGCAGTCGTCAACTATTTTCAGGATGTCTCTTCCTTCCAGGGGGAAGCAGGAGGCATCGGAATCGAGTATTTGAAAAAACACCATGTGGCCTGGATCCTGTCCGCCTGGCAGATCATCATAGACCATTACCCGAGGCTGGCGGAACCTGTAACGGCCCAGACCTGGGCGTATGAGTTCAGGAGTTTTTTCGGCTCTAGAAACTTTACCCTTCTGGATGGCAGTGGTAAGATGGCTGCATGGGCGAACAGTATATGGGTGCTGTATGATACGGAGCGGCAGCGGCCGGTACGGGTGCCGAAAGAGATCATCGATATCTACGGATTAAGCCCCAGGCTGGAGATGGACTATGCGGACCGGAAGATTCCGGAACCCACGGACGGGATCCTGATGGAGGGATTCGCTGTGGAACGGCACCATCTTGACACAAACCATCATGTGAACAATGAACAGTATATCGCCATGGCATCCGAATACCTGCCGGATGGCTTCCGGATCCGCGAGATGCGCTGTGAGTATAAGAAACAGGCGCTGCTGGGGGACAGGATCTGCCCGTATGTGCAGACCGATGACCAGAAGACGGTTGTCGCGCTCAGGAACGCGGGCGGGGAGAGCTGCGCAGTTGTGGAATTCTACCCCGGATAAGGTCTTCCGGGCCTACAGACTGCTTTAGCGGGCTGCGGACTTCGCGGCAGGGAAAGAGGCCGGGCTTAGCCGGACAGAGAAAGGACGGAATAACGATGATGAAACTCGGAGAAAAACAGGTACTGAAAGCGGAACGCTTCCGGGACTTCGGGGCGTATCTTTCAGATGGGGAAAGCACGGTCCTGCTTCCGAAAAAGGAGGTGCCGGAAGGCCTTCAGGCAGGGGACGAGATCGAGGTTTTCCTCTATAAAGATTCCTCCGACCGGCTGATCGCCACCACCAGGCAGAGTGCCTTAACCCTTCATCAGATCGCGCTGCTGAAGGTCCGGGAACTGTCGAAGATCGGGGCATTTCTGGACTGGGGGCTGGAGAAGGACCTCCTGCTTCCTTTTCATGAACAGACACGCAGGGTCCAGGCAGGAGAAGAAGTGCTCGCGGCGCTCTATATAGATAAAAGCGGGCGCCTGGCTGCCACGATGAATGTGTATCCCTACCTGCGGACGGACTCTCCTTATCAGCCGGATGATACCGTACAGGGGCGCATATATGAAAAGAGCGATAATTTCGGCGTGTTCGTGGCGGTGGATGACTGCTACAGCGCCCTGATCCCGAAGCAGGAGGAGGCAGGGGACCTCAGGATCGGGGATGTGATCCGGGCCAGAGTGACCAAAGTGCGTCCGGACGGGAAGCTGAACCTGGCTGTCCGCCGGAAGGCCTACCTGCAGATGGACGCCGACGCCGAGGCCATCCTGAAGGGGATCGATGAATATGAGGGCGTGCTGCCATTTGATGACAAGGTATCTCCTGAGATTATCAGGAGAGAATTCGGACTGAGTAAAAATGCTTTCAAGCGGGCGGTCGGGCATCTCATGAAGCAGGGACTCGTGCGGATCGGGGAACGCAGGATCTACCGCGTGGAGAATCCGGAGCAGGATTGAAACAATCTACCCAAAAAGGCAGTTTCATGTTATTATAGAAATAACAATTCTGAGAAAAGGAGGGCGGCCGTCTCTGCGGCCGGATCTGGTATGAACAGAGCTAGAATTGGGGCCAGGGTATACCTGATTATGGTCTCGGTAGTGATAGGTGTGAGTCTGCTCCTGGGGCTGATCGGCGTGGGCAGGCTGCTGAATGTTTATAATGATACTGCGCTGTCGGAGCTTCTGTATCTTGCCCCGGTCGTGGTGATACTGGTACAGGGCCGCTTTGAGATCCTGCGCGGCATGAAGCTGAAGCCGATCAATATCCTGACGATTCTCTGGACGATGCTCTTCGCGGCGCTCCTGCTTCCGCTCTGCATCCTTCTGAATCTGCTGACCCAGTTCCTGGTTCCGAATGCCGTGGCCGGTCTGTTCAGCTCCATCGGACGCATGCCTCTGCTGACGAATCTGATCTACTGTGCCTGCCTTCCGGCGCTGGTGGAGGAATATCTGTTCCGGGGCGTATTTTATCAGTATTTCCGCCCGAACGGACTGCTGAAGACGGCTCTGGTCACCGGGCTTATGTTCGGCCTGGCGCATCTGAACCTGAACCAGTTTCTTTATGCATTCGCGATCGGCATATTCTTTGTATTTCTGAAGGACGCGTCGGGAAGCCTCTTTGCCTGCATGCTTGCCCATACAGTGCTGAACGGGCTGAACGTTCTGGCCCAGCATATCGTTTCCCTGAATCTTCCGGAGAATGTGACCAGCGCGATGGTTGAGGCGCAGAGCGAGACCGCGAGCGTGAGCGGCCTGAGCCTGATCTACTGGATTCTCCTTACCGCTGTCTCGACAGCGGGCGTTATCCTTGCCATTATTGTGATGCGGCAGATCGCAAAGACCTGCGGCAGGGAAAAGGTCTTCTCCGAAGCGGCGAAAGGCAGAGACCGCCTGAGAGGAAAGGCGGGGAGGCTTTTCTCCGTGGAACTGATTATCGGAATCGCTCTTCCGCTGATCTATATGGGCTTCCGCCTGCTTCTGCACTGATCCGGCGCAGTCAGGGACTGCCCGTCGGGCGGAAAAGACTCTGCTGTTTATAGGATTACGGTCAGGCTCTCCTTCCAGGAGGGCCTGCTTTTTAAGAAAGAAAACAGGAAATAGCGGCCATGCCCGCGCGGCGGGCATCTGAGAGCAGCAC
>OCTX014577742.1_pt1 | contig 23178 bp, 16 predicted proteins | sample 1539691 | NCBI WGS metagenome assembly OCTX01 (sample SAMN02144231, study PRJEB22623) | gut metagenome | biome: sheep rumen | host: Ovis aries | place: New Zealand
TCAAGGAGTTCAGGACAATAGCTTTATTCCTGCAATCCATTTCGGATAGTTGTCAGAGTGAAGACTATTGTCTTGAAACTCCTTGTAACTCCTTGCAACTTCTTGTTTACTTAACATGCGAAAGAACTCAGAGCAAAGACTGATGTCTTGTAACTCCTTGCAACTCCTTGCAACTTCTTGTTTACTTAACATGCGAAAGTTGAGTAATAATGTATTTATTGCTGCTTGTGGCTTGCGAGGTCGCAGGCAGCCTGTTCGTAATCTATCAGTTGGGTGATGGTGGGAGTGGTGCCGCAAATGGCGCACGAGTCGCGGTGGCGCACTTGCACCGTCCGGAATTGCATGGTCTTGGCATCGAAGGTGAGCAGGCGGTTGGTCAGCAGCTGGCCTACGCCCGTGAAATATTTCAACGCCTCGGCTGCCTGAATGGTTCCCAGCATGCCCGCAATGGCTCCGAGCACACCAGCCTGCGAGCAGGTGGGCACAGCCCCTACAGGAGGCGGCTCCTTGAACATGCAGCGATAGCAAGCGGTGCCTGGCAGATGGGTGAACGTCTGGCCGTTGAAACGCAGGATGCCCCCATGCGAGAACGGCTGATGAAGAATGATGGAAATTAACAGGGAGTTAACTTCGGCTAACTCCCTGTTAACTCCCAACAACTCCCACCAAGCAAAGCCCCACGAAACTTGAACCAAGCATGAAAAAAACGCCGTTTTTTCTTTGGCGTGTTGCCGATTTGCTGTATCTTTGCAGCAATCAATACTACCATTATGCTTACAAAGGAAGAACGAAACCGCATCATCGACCTGATTCACCGTCAGGTGGTTCCCGCCATTGGCTGCACAGAGCCCATGGCGGTGGCTCTGTGTGTGGCCAAGGCCACGGAGCTGCTCGGGCAGAAGCCTGAGCGCATTGAGCTGAGCCTGAGTGCCAACATCCTGAAAAACGCCATGGGGGTGGGCATACCGGGCACGGGCATGGTGGGACTGCCCATCGCCGTGGCCTTGGGCGCGCTCATCGGCAAGTCCGACTACCAGTTGGAGGTGTTGCGCGACTGCAACCGCGAGGCCGTGAAGGCCGGCAAGCAGTATGTGGGCGAGAACCGCATCAGCATCAGCTTGGAGGAGGACGACCCCGACAAGCTCTACATCAGCGCCACCTGCCGGGCCAAGGACCACGAGGCGCAGGCCATCATCAAGGGCGCACACACCAACTTTGTCTATCAGCGACGCGACTCGGAAGTATTGATGAATCGCGCAGCCTGTGCGGCTGAAACCGTCAGCGACGACATCCAGCTCACGCTGCGCACCGTCCACGAGTTTGCCACCACGACGCCAGTGGAGCAACTCGACTTCATTCTGGAGGCCAAGCGGCTCAACGAGCAGGCCGCCGAGCGCGGACTGCACGAAAACTACGGCCACCAGCTGGGCAAGACGCTCTGTGGCCCGCTGGGCCGCGGCATCATGGGCGACAGCATTTTCTCGAAGGTGCTCAGCGTGACCAGCTGCGCCTGCGACGCCCGCATGGCGGGGGCCATGATTCCCGTGATGAGCAACAGCGGCAGCGGCAACCAAGGCATCTGCACCACGCTGCCCGTGGTGGTGTTTGCTGAGGAGAACCACAACACCGACGAGGAGCTCATCCGCGCGCTCATTCTGAGCAACCTCACCGCCATCTACATCAAGCAGCACTTGGGGTCGCTCTCGGCACTCTGTGGCTGCGTGGTGGCCAGCACGGGCAGCTCGTGTGGCATCACCTACCTCATGGGCGGCTCATACGAGCAGATTTCATACGCGGTGAAGAACATGATAGCCAACCTCACGGGCATGATTTGCGACGGGGCCAAGCCGTCGTGCGCCCTGAAGCTCACTTCGGGCGTGAGCACCGCCGTGCTGAGTGCCATGCTCGCCATGCAGCACAAGTACGTCACCTCGGTCGAAGGCATCATCGACGACGACGTGGACCAAAGCATCCGCAACCTCGTGGCCATCGGCAGCCGCGGCATGGACGAGACCGACCGCTACGTGCTCAACATCATGACAAACAAATAGAAGACCCCTCCTAACCTCTCCCCCCCGTAGGGGAGAAACCAGCCCCTCTCATCCCCCTTGGAGGGAAGCCCAGCGCACAGGAAACCTCCCCTACAGGGGGAAGGCTACGGGTAGGCAAGCTTGCTCGGGAACCTAAGGTCGCTGGCCGGAGGGCAAAGCGATGGCTTTGGTGGGGGCCGCTTCTTGCTTAGTATTATATACATAAAGATATGAGAACATTAAAATTACTGGTATTGACCCTCGTCTGGGTGGTGGGCTGCGCTGTCGGACAGGCCCAAGACCCTGTCAGCTTCAGCGTGAAGCAAAAACAAGTTTCGCCCACCGAGGTGGACGTCATCTTCACCGCAAAGATACAACCCGGATGGCACGTCTATTCCACAGGGCTTCCCGACGACGGCCCCATCTCGGCCACCCTCACCACCGAAAAGGCCGAGGGCGCACAGCCGCAGGGCAAGCTGAAACCACAGGGCAAGGAAATCAGCGAGTTCGACAATCTGTTCGGCATGAAGCTGCGCTATTTCGAAAACAACGTCACCTTTGTGCAACGGTACAAAATCACGGGCAAGAAGTACAACATCAAAGGTTTCTTGGAGTATGGCGCCTGCAACGACCAGAACTGCATGCCACCCACGCAGGTGGAGTTCAACTACAGCGGCGAAGGGGTGAAGGAACCCACCTCCAGTGCCTCCCCAAGTGAAGGTAGCGAGCCAACCCCCGCCCCCTCCTCAAAGGATGGAAGCTCGGCTGTCAACGCTGGCAGCGAAGACATAAAAAGTACCATTCCTTCGGAAGGGTTAGCGCAAGACTCCCTCTCCCCCCAGGGGGAGTCGGAGGGGGCCCTCTCCGCCCAAGGTGATCCCAATGGTTCCTCTCTCCTTTGGCAACCCGTCGTCAAGGAGCTCAACGCCCTCAATGGCGATGAAGGCACAGGCAGCCGCTCGCTCTGGTACATCTTCCTCATGGGACTCATGGGTGGATTGGTGGCCCTGTTCACGCCCTGTGTGTGGCCCATCATTCCCATGACCGTCAGTTTCTTCCTCAAGCGCGCCAAGGACGACAAGCAGAAAGGCATCCGTGACGCCATCACCTACGGCATCTCCATCGTCGTAATCTATTTGGCCCTCGGATTGGCTGTTACCGCCATCTTCGGAGCCAGTGCCCTCAACGCCCTGAGCACCAATGCCGTTTTCAACCTCTTCTTCTGCCTGTTGCTCGTGGTGTTCGCCCTCAGTTTCTTCGGGTGGTTCGAACTGACGCTGCCCGCGTCGTGGACCAACAAGGTGGATTCCAAGGCCAGCACCACCAGCGGTCTGCTCTCCATCTTCCTCATGGCCTTCACCCTGGCGCTGGTCAGTTTCTCGTGTACGGGTCCCATCATCGGTTTCCTTTTGGTGGATTTCGCCACGTCGGGCAACTTCTGGGGGCCTGCCATCGGCATGCTCGGCTTTGCCATTGCCCTGGCTCTTCCTTTCACACTGTTTGCGCTGTTCCCCACATGGCTCAAGTCAGCGCCCAAGTCGGGCGGATGGATGAACATCATCAAGGTGACGCTCGGATTCATCGAGCTGGCCTTCGCGCTGAAGTTCTTCTCCGTGGCCGATCTGGCCTACGGCTGGCGGCTCATGGACCGCGAAGTGTTCCTCTGCCTGTGGATTGTCATCTTCGGAGCCCTGGGTCTCTATCTCGTGGGCAAGCTCAAATTCCAGAGCGATTGGGAGGGTGGCCAGGCCGACAAGCCCATGCCCGTGGCCTGCATCATGCTCGGACTGGCCAGCATCGCCTTCGCACTCTACATGGTGCCCGGCTTGTGGGGCGCACCCTGCAAGGCCGTGAGCGCCTTTGCACCCCCCATGTGGACGCAGGACTTCAACCTGAACACCAAGGAGGTGCGCGCCGCCTACACCAACTACGAGGAAGGCATGGCCGCCGCCCGCTCCCAAGGCAAGCCCGTGCTGGTGGATTTCACGGGCTTCGGCTGCGTGAACTGCCGCAAGATGGAGGCCGCCGTGTGGACCGACCCCACCGTGGCCGACCGGCTCACCAAGGACTATGTGCTCATATCGCTCTTTGTTGACGACAAAACCCCGTTGCCCCAGCACGTCCAGGTGAAGGAGGCCGACGGCACAATGCGCACCCTGCGCACCGTGGGCGACAAGTGGAGCTACCTGCAGCGCTACAAGTTCGGCTACAACGCACAACCCTTCTATGTCACCCTCGACCACGAGGGACGACCGCTGGGCCGCTCGTTCGTTTACAAGGAGGACATTTCTGACTACATGGATTTCCTCAACCAAGGACTGGAAAATTTCAGAAAACAATAACATGAGCCCCCCTCTCATCGCCCCCTAGGGGAAGACCCAATCCGCAGATAGTCTCTCCCCTAAGGGAAGTCGGAGGGGGGTATTTTAACTCCACAGGTCATAGACCTGCTAACTCCCGCCGACGAAGTCGGCTAACTCCCGTTTACTTCCGAGCAAGCAAAACTTGCAAAAAAGCTACTGTTTTCGCACACGCACTTTCGTTTTGTAATTGATTTATATCAAGAAATGAACGTTTTTGAGCAATTTTCCCCAAAAAAGCACGGTACAAAAAGATAAAAGCCCTACCTTTGCACTGTGTTTTTCATAGTATTAGATTTAAGGTTAACAAAGGTTGGGTCTTAGCGAAGACCCTTTTTTTGTACCCTTACGCAAAAGCATCCGGACATAATAACTATACAAAACAATATGAGGCAAACAAGACAAATCGTTCTCGCACTGCTGCTCGCTGCCAACCATGGGAGCACAGGCACAAATGAAACGCTCGGACGATTTTCGGACAAACAGCGCCCTTCTTTCTCTCCAAAGGGGCTCTTTTGATAAAAAACTCTAATAAATGCGCGAAGTTTTTTGCAGATTCATTTTTATTCGTTATTTTTGCAAAAACACGTTCAAACAACTATAAAAAACACAACAAAAAGAGTTAACCCTTTATGAGAATACTAGCCATCAACCCAGGAATGATTTCCACCAAGGTGGGCGTGTTCGTGGATGAAGAGCTGGAGATGCACGCCACGCTGAACCACCCCTTCGACGAACTGTGCCACTATCCGTTCATCATGGACGAGTTCGACTACCGCAAAGAGAAGCTGCTCGAGGAGCTGCAGCGACAGGGCGTCGATATGCACTTCGACGTCATCGTGGGTCGCGGCGGACTGGTGAAACCCATCGAGAGCGGCGTTTACGAACTGAACGACAAGGTGATTGAGGACACGCGCCATCCGAGGCTGCACCATGCCTGCAACCTGGGCTCGCTCATCGCCCTGAGCATTGCCAAGGACATTCCCTGTTGCCGCGCATTCACAGTGGATCCAGGCGTGGTGGACGAACTGGACGACGTGGCCCGCATCACGGGCATTCCCGAAATGCCCCACCGCACCATCTGGCATGCGCTCAACCAGCGCGAGATAGCCAAGCGCTACTGCAAGGAGCACGGTGTCAGATACGAGGAGCAGGACCTCATCGTTTGCCACTTGGGCAGCGGCATCTCGTTTGCCATGCACCACCATGGGCGCGCCATCGAGTGCAGCGACGCGCTCAGCGGCGACGGACCTTTCACACCCTCGCGCGCCGGCATGATTTCGCCCGTAGATATCATCAACGCCTGCTACAGCGGCCAGTACACCAAGGAGGAGATGCTCCGCAAAATCAACGGTCACAGCGGTCTGACCGCTCATTTGGGCACCAACGACGTGCGCGAAGTGGAGCGGCGAATCGCCGACGGCGACGACCACGCCCGGCTCATCCTCGACGCCATGATCTACAGTGTGGCCCGCCGTCTGGCTTCGCTGGCCCCGGCAACCAACGGCCATGTGGATGCCATCATCCTCACGGGAGCCATCGCCCACAGCAAGTATGTCTGCGAGGGGCTCATCCGCCGGCTGGAGTTCCTTGCCCCGGTGTTTGTCTATCCCGGTGAGGACGAGCTCACCGCCCTGGCCCACAACGTCTATCGCGCCATGACGGGACAACAGGAAATCAAGGAATACAAGTAAAGTTTACGGTTTACAGTTTACGGTTTACAGATGATTACTTCTGCTTTTGCGTCAGTTTGCAAAACATTTCAACTGTAAACTGTAAACTGTAAACTGTAAACCATAAACTGTAAACTGTAAACCGTAAACTGTAAACCGTAAACTGTAAACCATAATTAAACTCGCCCTGCACTACCCACTAATAATGACAGCCGTGCAATGCTTATTTACCCACAAATAAGTATTGCACGGCTGTCATTTTACGTCTATCTTTGCAACTGAGAACGTGCAGTCAAGTTGCCACTCCCGCAAAAATAGGCGTTGGCATTCGGCCATCGAACAGTTCGGACTTCTTCCAATTCAATTATCATTTTCCTGGGATACACCTACATCCCTCTTCTGGAGTCTGAAGGCGAGACCGCAACCATGGGGCTGCACGTTTTTCTTTTCCCCTCCCGCTCCCCACACAGACGATGAGCAAAACATTATTTTTAGGTATTGCGCACATCGGGGGAACGCCCTACCTTTGCAGCCAGTTTGACAAGCAAGCAATGAAAAGAAACTGAAAAAACAGCAATATAACTTTTAAGGTATGGCAAACATAAAAAAACCTCAACACTTCGCGAGAACCACAGCAACAGCCCTTATGCTCGTCTGGGCTGCAATGGTCTCTTGGGCAGCCGAACCCGACACAACGGGATACAAGAAGTTCCGCTTCGGAGGCTATGGCGAAATGATGGCCAACTTCAAGGACTACGGCATCAACCGTTTTTACGGCCATAGCGAAGGCAACACCAAGCAGCACCACAACACGGTTTCGATTCCGCGCTTTGTGGTGGCGTTCGACTACAAGTTCACACCCAAATGGGTGCTCGGCGCCGAAATAGAGTTTGAGTCGGGCGGCACCGGAACGGCCTACGAGCTGGAGAACACCGAGAACGGCGAATACGAAACCGAAGTGGAGAAAGGCGGCGAGGTGGCGCTGGAGCAGCTTCACCTGACGCGCCTCATTGTGCCCGAATTCAATGTGCGCGCAGGTCATCTCATCGTGCCCATAGGACTGACCAACGCCCACCACGAGCCCATCAACTTTTTCGGCACGTCGCGCCCCGAGGGCGAAACCACCATCATTCCCTGCACATGGCACGAAACGGGACTGGAGTTTCTGGGTGCCTTCGGCAGCGGCTTGGCCAGGTTTGACTACGAGGCCATGATTGTTGCCGGACCGAACCCCAACGGATTCGACCGCAACAACTGGGTGAAAGGCGGCAAGCAGGGGCTGTTTGAGGAGGACAACTTCTCCTGCCCTGCCTACGTGGCGCGCCTCAACTACACTGGAGTGCCAGGACTCAGACTGGGTGCAGCCCTCTACTACTGCGCCGATGTGGGCAAAAACTGTGACAAACTGGTCACCTACGACGAAATAGGCAAGATTCCCGTCACCATCTGCTCGCTCGACGCACAGTTCGTCAACGAATACATCACCGCACGCGCCAACTGGCTCACTGGCACGGTGGCACATGCCGACCTGGTGGGAGCCAAGAACGGCAAACTCTCGAACAAAGCGGGCTACAGCCGACTGGCGCCCGTGGCCCATCGGGCCGTGGCATGGAACGCCGAGGTGGGCCTCAACCTGAAGAGCATTGCGGGCGGGAACCGCAATTTCCCGGTGGTCTATCCCTTCGCCCAATATGAATACTACAACTCGCAGGAGAAGGGCGAAGGCATGGACGTGATGGACGCCCGCTGCCAGGTGAGCAAATGGAGCGTCGGGCTCAACTGGCGCGCGTTGCCCAACCTGGTGGTGAAGGCCGACTACACCACGCGCCAGATAGGCACCTCAAAAATCTTTGGCAAGGGAACCTACAACAGCGAAAACGAGTTTGGCATCGGCATTGCCTACGTCGGGTGGTTCACAAAGAAATGACTGACATTTTCAAATATTTAACTGAACGTAAAAAAAAGAAGAGAAATGAAAAAGAATTTATTCACCACGGGTCTCATGCTGATGGGACTCCTTGCAGTGTCATCGTGCAGCAGCAGCGACAACGATGACAAAAACGAACAGAAGGGCTATGCCATTCAGGATTCTGAATACGACGCCATCATCAACCAATATGTTGACGGCGTGGTACTTCCCACCTACAACGACCTGAAAGCCAAGAACACCGCCCTCTACCGAAGCGTGGTGGCCTTCGGCGACGCCCCCTCGGACGCCAATTTCCAGGCTGTCTGCAACGCATGGCTAACAGCCCGCGAGCCATGGGAGTCGAGCGAAGCCTTCCTCTTTGGCCCCGTAGCCGACAACGGACTCGACCCGAACATGGACTCATGGCCCCTCGACCAGGAAGCCATCGTCAACGTGCTGAAGTCGCAGCAGTGGAACGACCTTGTCTGGACGGGCGACTACAACGAGGACGACGACGCCATCGCCGCCGTGCAGAACGTGCGCGGATTCCACACGCTGGAGTTTCTGGCCTTCCGCGACGGCAAGGCGCGCACCCTGCACGACGTGGCCTCCAGCGAAAACGCCGCCGACTACGTCTATAGCGAATCAAACGCCACGGCATGGGCACAGTACATGAGAAACACCGCCCAGCTGCTGGTGGATGACGTCACCCTGCTCTGCAACGCATGGAACAACGGCTACGCCAACATCTTCAAAAACCACAACGGCAACGGATTCACCAGCGGTCTGAGCTGCATTGAGCAAATCATCGACGGGTGCATCGACATCGCCAGCGAAGTGGGCAACGCCAAGATTGGCGAGCCCTACGACCTCTTCGCGTCGGGCAAGACCACAGAGGCACTCTATGCCGTGGAGTCGTGGTACAGCTGGCACTCGCGCGACGACTACACCAACAACATCTACTCCATCCGCAATGCCTACTATGGCTCGCTCAATGGAAGCGTCAACGCCAACTCGCTGTCGAAGTTGGTGGCCAAGTACAACCCCCAGCTCGACAACCAGATGAAAGAGGCCATCGCCGACGCTGCCGAAGCCATCCAGGCCATTCCGCAGCCGTTCCGCAACAACATAGCCAGCAAGGAGTCGTCGGCTGCCATCGAGGCTTGCTCACACCTGGAATCAACGCTCAAGGCCCTCAAGGCTGAGCTGACCGCCAACACCAAGTAAACAAGGCGAAAGCCAAACGACAACACCCCACCACAAGGCGAAGACAGAATGAGAGAAAACGAAAATTCTGTCTTCGCTATTGTGGCTCTGAACAAAAACATATTGACTAACAGGATCTTTCCATGAACAAGACCATCAGCATCACCGTTCTCGCGGCGGCATTCTTCGCCATCGTCTCGTGCGAAGAGAACGACCAGCTGGACGTTGACGACATCAACATCCCCACCGGCTATGCCCTCTCGGCAGGCACCTCGACGGGGTTCTACAATTCTTCGATTGCTTACGACCAGGGAGCCGACTGGCTGTCGGGGGCATACAATTCGAGATTCAACACGGGCGACCGTCTGTACGACAATGTGAAAACCAGCAACGAGAACGGACACGGAGGCGGTCTGGGGCCCGTCTATGCCGGCTACTCGTGCGGCAGCTGCCACCGCAATGCCGGACGCACAGAACCTACTTATTGGACCAGCTTCAAAAATGGCAGCGACGACGGTTCGGGAGCCTACGGCTTCACCGCATCGCTCATTTACATCACCCGAAAGAATGGGACGTTCTTCCCCAACTACGGCCGAGTCATCCACGACCAGGGCATCTACGGCGTACGCGCCGAGGGCAAACTGAAGGTGAAGATCGACTCCATGCAGTTCAGTTTCCCCGACGGCGAGAAATACACACTCTGCGTCCCCCGGTGGACCATCACCCAATGGTATGCCGACTCCATCAGCCCCAACGACCTGTTCTGCACCGTGCGCGTTCCGCTGCGCCACGTGGGCATGGGACAAATGATGGCGCTCGACCCGGCTGAGATTGAAGCCCTGGCGCGCCGCAGCAACTACCCCGAATGGGGCATCAGCGGACGATGCAACTACATCAACGAGCGGGGGCGCTTGCAGCTGGGCCTCTCGGGCAACAAGGCGCAACACGCCGACCTCACCGTGGAACTGGGATTCTCCAGCGACATGGGCATGACCAACAGCCGCTATCCCGAAGAAATTTGCGAGGGACAACGGCAGATGGAAGAAGGCTCGATGATGGGGCTCAGCTACGACCTGCTCGACGTCTCCACCGAAGACATGGAGGACGTTGACCTCTACATGCAGAGCCTCTCGGTGCCGGCACGACGCAATGTGAACAACCGCGACGTCATAGAAGGCGAAAAACTGTTCTACCAGGCCGGATGCCACCTCTGCCATGTCACCACGCTGCACACCAAGGCCCGCGGTTCGGTGCTGCTCGCAGGAACCAACCTTCCGTGGCTGGGAGGACAGACCATCCACCCCTACAGCGACTTCCTGCTCCACGACATGGGCTCGGAAATCATGGGCGTGGGACTGAACGACAACTTTGTCAGCGGACTGGCTCGGGGCAACGAATGGCGCACCACGCCACTCTGGGGAGTTGGCCTTCAGAAAAAAGTGAACGGCCACACCTACTTCCTGCACGACGGGCGCGCACGCAACTTCCTGGAAGCCATCATGTGGCACGGAGGCGAGGGCGAAGCCTCGAAAAACAAGTTCAAGAACATGTCGAAGCAGCAGCGCAACCAGCTCATCGAGTTTCTGTGGTCGCTCTAGCCGACCACCCGCCCCCGACACGCCCCTGCGCAGCGACCGCAGCGGCTACGACAGGGACATCTCCCGACAACGAAGAAACATCCCCCGAGAACAAAAAAATATCTCTCGACAATAAAATAATATCTCCCGACAATAAAAAATTATCTCCCGACGCTGCGCTCAAATTCTCTAGAAAATTTTTGCACAGCGCTCAGGTTCAGAAAAACGACCCGAATCAGGGGAAAAACCATTCACGGAACAAAAACAACAACACCCAAAAATACAATGAAAATCGTATCAAAAAAGACACTGGCAATGGTCGCCGTCTTGGTTTCGTTTGCATCGGCAACGGCCCACACGGCTGCCACCAACACCGAACCAACCGAACTGACGTCCAACAACCCGACAGCCAACAGCGAAGCAGCGGACATCAGCACCAAGGCCACCGCACCCGACAGCGAAAACCACCTGGACATGGAGAACGGCGTGATTCCCATTGCCGACAACCGCGGCTTCACCCTGCAGTCGAGCGACGGCAGCTTCGTCTTCAAACCCTACATGTATATTCAGAGCACCCTCAACTTCCGCTATTACGACGACGAGGGGCTCGACAAAGCCTACAACCAGGACAACATTGCCAATTCGGGCTTCGCCATGCCCTATGCCATCATCGGGTTCACCGGCCGCGCCTTCGGCACCATCGACTACAACATCTGCGTCAATGCGGCGGCCTCGGGCGGCAACGTGCTGCAGCAGGCATGGATCGACTATGGAGTAAACAAGGCCCTGCACTTCCGTGCCGGCAAGTTCAAGACTCCGTTCACCCACGCTTACCTCACCACACTGGGCGAGACGCTATTTCCGCAGCTGCCCACGTCGCTCACCGCACAAGCCATTCTGCCCCACTCGCTCAACGCCGTCACCCCAGGCATTGGCACAGGTTTCGACTTGGGCGTTGAGATGCACGGATTCATCAACAACCGATTTGGCTACGAAGTGGGAATATGGAACGGCACCGGCTCGGCACAGAACGGAGCCACCAAAACATTCAGCGACGACTGGCACATCCCCTCGATGCTCTACGCCGGACGCGTGACGTGGCAGCCCAAGGGACTCATGCCCATGACGCAGGGCAACCCCAAGATGCTCAACGAGGACAAGATGCTCCTTGGGCTGAGCGCCAACTACAACGTGGAGAGCGAGAACGAATCGACCAACGACCTGCGCGCAGGCGTGGAGTTTGCCATACTCAAAAATCGCTGGTATGTGGCTGCAGAAGCCTACTACATGCACATCGGGTTCACCAAACGGCAGAAAATCGACGACAGCTACAACTACTGGGGCGGCTACGCCCAGGTGGGCTACTTCGTGGCTCCGCAGTGGCAGCTCGGCCTTCGCTACGACCTGATGGACCGCAACGGCACAGACGCCAAGGGTCTGCTCAACATGCCCGCGCTGGCCGTGAACTTCTTCGTTCCGAAAACCAACATCAAGGTGTCGGGCATGTACCAGTTCATTGGGCGTACTGGCCACGAAACACAACTCGACCGCGACATGGACGACCTCGGAGTGTCCACACACACTGCGTGTGTGATGCTGCAATACGCCTTCTAACAAAAAAAAGAATCAAAAAAAATGATTAGCCGATTTTTTATTCGTATCTTTGCAGCGCTTTTGCCATTGGCAGCCCTGTCGCTGAGCGCCTGCGACGACGGACGAATCTACGAACACACAGCCTCTGCCGCCAGCGGCAAGGTGGTGAAGCTGAAAGGAACACTCCGCGGACTCGACAGCTGGCCGGACGGCTACAAGGTGTCAATAGCTGGATTTGCCGACGATGACAGCGAGTATGCCACCATCGAGAAATCCATCGGTGCTAGCACTGGGGAAAAGGTGGACATCGTGCTCGCCGGCATCGGCGACGAGGTGAAGATAGTGCGGCTGTGTGTGCTCGACCGTCTGCGCCGCCACATCGTCACCTTGGCAGAGGCCGACATCGCCGGCGCCACCGACACGGTGCGCATGGACGTGGGCACGGTCGATGCCAGCATGTTCGAAGCCATTCAGCAGAACATCCTCAACACCACCTGCGCCAACTGCCATGGAGCAGCCAATCAGGCTGCCGCAGGACTGTTTCTGACCGAAGGGCGCAGCCGGGAATCCATGGTGGGGCAGCCTTCGAAAAAAGTGCCGGGCAGCCTGATTGTGCAGCCCGGCAATGCCTCAGCCAGTGTGCTCCACCAAGCACTGTGCAGCGACCTGACAGAATCGTGGCACTACAACCACGCCTCGGAGGTGACATCGGCCGACATGCTGCAACTCATCGACAGCTGGATAAACAACGGGGCAAAATAATTGACATTCGGCTTTTCGACATCGCCCATTCGCATTAGACCCATCCGGCCCATTAAGACCCATTTTGACCCATTAGACCCATTAAGAACCATATGAACAGACAACAAACCATACGCTTCGACCACGCTTTTGCGAAAACAACGCTTTTTGACAATGGAACCGAGGTGAAAGAGTATCAGGTAATGATACGCATCACCGACCAGCACCTCACCTTCAACGAACAGCTGGAAGCCATTCTCGACGCCTACGCCCAGCTGCGCGAAAACCATCTGCAAGGTGCGGAGGCTGTCTTCAAGCGCTATTTTCTGAGCGACGCGGCCAACCAACAGGACGCGGTGCTCGTGGCCGATGCGTCCGAGTGCGCCAAGTCGGTCATCCAGCAGGCGCCGCTCGACGGCACGAAGATAGCCCTCTGGGTGTATATGATGACGGGCGTTCACACCCGCATCTCGAAAAGCGGACTCTACGAGACGGCCCACGGCCAGTTCCGCCACCTCTGGAACGGCAGCGCGCACAATCTGGCCGCCAACACCGAATATCAGACGCGCCTGCTGCTCAACGAGTATGTCATGCAGCTGCTCGAAGAGGGATGCAAGCTGTCGGAGAACTGCATCCGCACGTGGTTCTTCGTCAACGATGTCGATCTGAACTACGGTGGCGTGGTGCGCGCCCGCAACAATGTGTTCTTCACCCAAGACCTCACCGTCCACACCCACTTCATAGCCAGCACAGGCATCGGAGGCCGACAGGCCGACATCAATGTGCTCGCACAGATGGACAACTATGCCATCGACGGCATCAGCCAGGAGCAAATCACCTATCTCTACGCTCAATCCCACCTGAACCGCACCAGCGACTACGGCGTGAGTTTCGAGCGCGGAACGCGCGTGGATTATGGCGACCGCCGCCACGTGTTCATCTCGGGTACGGCCAGCATCAACAACAAGGGCGAAGTGATGTATCCAGGCGACATACGCCGCCAGACCCACCGCATGTGGGAGAATGTAGAAGCTCTGCTCAACGAGGCCGAGTGCAGCTACGACGACGTGAGCGAGATGGTGGTCTATCTGCGCGACACCGCCGACTATCAGGTGGTGAGCGAACTCTACAAGGAACGGTTCGCCGACAAACCCTACGTCATTGTGCATGCCCCCGTCTGCCGTCCCGGATGGCTCATCGAAATGGAGTGCATGGCCATCAAGCAAGTCGATAACCCGCAGTTCCCCGCTTTCTAAAGCCAAACTCCCTCAAGCCCCCCTCTCATCCCCCCCGTAGGGGGAAAGGCTACGGGTAGGCGAGCTTGCTCGGGAATGGCCCGGCACACAGAAAGCCTCCCCTACGGGGGGAGGTTTGGTGGGGGCCACCCCATAACCAACGGACACAATGAAGAAACTAGTTTGCATACTTTACGCTGCCATCGTTCTGCTGCTGGGTGCAGCCACCTTTGTCGAGCAAGCCAAAGGCAACACCTACGCCTCAGACCACATCTACCACTCCTGGTGGTTTTGTCTGCTGTGGGGTGTTCTTGTTTTGGCATCGGCCGCCTATCTGGTTCGCCGGCGATTGTGGCAGCGGCTGTCCGTGTTTCTCATCCATGTGGCCTTCATCGTCATCCTGGGCGGTGCGGCCACATCGTTTTTCACGAGCAAGGAGGGGCAGATGCACATACGCACAGGCACGGCAGAGAACATGTTCTACAACCCGAAGGAACGGCAGATGCAATTGCTGCCCTTCGCCCTGCACCTCGACTCGTTCAGCATAGCTTACTATCCGGGAACGCAAGCCCCCGCCGACTTCGTGAGCCAAGTGAGCTACGACCAGGACGGCCACCACACGGCCACCATTTCGATGAACCACATCCTGCAATTGCAGGGATACCGCTTCTACCAGTCGTCGTTCGATGCCGACCGGCAGGGAACCATCCTTGCCGTCAACTACGACCCTTGGGGCACTCCCATCACCTATTTCGGCTATGCACTGCTGGCATTGGCCATGCTGTGGACGCTGCTGGCGCGCGGCGAGCAGTTTCGCAGCCTGTTGCGCTCGCCGGCGCTTCGCCGCGGGCTTTGCCTGCTCGTGATGCTCGCCCCCACCGCACTGCCGCACTCACCGCTCTCCACTCTCCAAGCCCGCTCGATAAGCACCATCAACAACGAGAAGGCCGAACGTGCCGCCCGCATGCAAGTCATCTACAACGACCGCGTGGCTCCGCTGAACACGCTGGCGCGCGACTTCACCGCCAAGGTCTATGGGCGTCCCAGTTACAAGGGGCTTCGCGCAGAGCAGGTGGTCTATGGCTGGCTGGCCAAACCCGAGGTGTGGAAGAATGAGAAAATGATAAAGATAAAGGATGCGCAGCTGCGCCAGCTGTTGGGCATCGAGGGGAAATATGCTTCCTTGGCCCAACTGTTCGACGGCCAAGAGTACAAGCTCTACCGATTCATCGGCCCGCTGGGCGACCCCATGCAGGCACCGCAAAACGCTGAGCCGCAAGCGTCGGAAGACGCCAATCCGCAAGTTTCGCAAAAGGCCGTGCGCGAACTGGACGAGAAGGTGGGACTCATACTGATGCTCACCAACGGTACGCTCATCAAGCCCCGCCCCGCCGACGTGGCTCCACTGAGCGAGCGGCGCGTCAGTGCCGAACTGCTCTACAACCGCATTCCCTTCAGCAAGGTGCTGTTCATGGTCAACCTGACGCTGGGTTTCCTCACGTTTGGGCTGCTGGTGTGGCTCACCGCCCGGCGTCGCACCGTGCGCTTCGCCCCCATGCGATGGTTGCTGATGGCGGCATTCGCATTCTACCTGTTCGGCTACCTGCTGCGCTGGTATGTGGGCGGCCGCATCCCGCTGGCCAACGGCAACGAAACCATGCAGTTCCTCGCCTTGGCCATCATGCTGACAGCCCTGGTCATCGGACGGCGCATGCCTCATGTGCTGCCCTTCGGATTCCTGCTCTCGGGCTTCGCCATGCTCGTGGCATGGCTGGGCGAGAACAATCCACAAATCACGCCGCTCATGCCCGTGCTCTCGTCGCCCCTGCTCAGCAGCCACGTCAGCATCATCATGATGAGCTACGCGCTGCTGGCTTTCATGATGGTCAACAGTCTGTTCGCACTCGCCATCACCCTCACGCGCAAAGACCCCACGGCCAACGCCGCCACACTGGAGTCGTTCGGCCACCTCTCGCTGCTGCTGCTCTACCCTGCGGTGTTCTTGCTGGCGGCGGGCATCTTCCTGGGAGCCGTCTGGGCCAACGTCAGCTGGGGACGCTACTGGAGCTGGGACCCCAAGGAGGTGTGGGCCCTCATCACGCTGATGATTTACGCCGTGCCGCTCCACCGCCAGAGCCTGCCCGCATTCCGTCGCCTCGCCGTGCTGCATGCCTATTTGGGCGCAGCTTTTCTGGCCGTGCTCATGACCTATTTCGGCGTGAACTACTTCTTGGGCGGCATGCACTCCTATGCCTGAGGCGCAGGGAAAGAGAAACATGTTGCCGCCACTTTTTCACCCGTTTTCTTGTTGCGGTCAAGATTAATCATTACTTTTGCAAGTTGTTTTGAAACAAGCAAAAGCACAACATCGACCAAAAGGACATGAAACGCAGTACACAAATCATCCGCACAAGCATTGTAGGCATCGTAGCCAACATGCTGCTGGCAGCGTTCAAAGTCGCAGTGGGAGCGCTGGCTAACAGTGTGGCCATCGTGATGGATGCCGTCAACAACCTGAGCGATGCGCTCTCGAGCGTCATCACCATCGTGGGCACCAAGCTGTCGCAGCGTCCTGCCGACCGCAAGCATCCCTTCGGCCACGGACGAATAGAATATTTCAGCGCCATCATCATAGCTGTCATCGTGCTCTCGGCGGGCATCACCTCGCTCATCGAGTCGGTGACGAAAATCATCCATCCCACAACACCCACCTACACTTTTGTGACGCTAGTGGTCATCGTCGTGGCCATTGTGGTGAAGCTCTTCCTGGGACAATACGTCAAGCGCAAGGGACAGCAACTGAAGAGCGACGCACTGACAGCCTCGGGCTCCGACGCTCTGTTCGATGCCGTCATCACCCTGGCCACGCTCATATCGGCCGGTATCATGCTGTTGTGGAACATTTCGCTCGACGGCATTCTCGGGGCCATCATCTCGCTGGTCATCATCAAGGCAGGTGTTGAGATGCTGGCTTCGCCCGTCAACGAACTGCTGGGCACGAGCATACCAGCAGAACTCAACAGCCAAATCAAGCGTGAAGTGCTGAGCTTCGAAGGGGTGCATGGCGTCTTCGACCTCATCTTGCACAACTACGGCCCCGACGTGATGATTGGCTCACTGCACATCAACGTCTATGACACGCTGTCGGCCTACGACATCCACCGGCTGACACGCAAAATCACGACGGAAATCTACCAACGCCACGGCATCATCCTCACGGTGGGCATCTATGCCATAGCCACTGGAAACAACCACCGTGCAGAACTGCAATCGAAGGTGATGCAGACACTTGCCGCCCACAAAGACATCGTCCAGGCGCATGGCTACTACTACTCAGAGGAAGAGCGGGTGCTCTCGGTGGATGTGGTTCCCGACATTTCTGTCCACGACGAAAAAGCACTCGTCGGCCAACTGACCGACGAGATACAGCCTTTTGTGCCCGGCATGCAGGTGAACATCGTCATCGACCACCTTTACAGCGAATGAACCTTGCCAACGCCATGATCTTCCACCCACTGAACAGCGACACAGAACCGCCTCTGGCCATGAACGACCCGTTCGACTACGAGCCCCATCCACTGTGCTTGATGGCGGCCGACGAGGTTCGACGGCATCTGAAAAACGATGCCGTCTGCGAGAGCGACGCCCGAAACGGAAAGATGTTCGGCGTATTGGTCGTGAGAACGAACGACGGCGAAACGGGATTCCTGGCCGCCTACTCGGGGCTGTTGGCTGGCCGCAACGACTGGCCATGGTTTGTGCCGCCCGTGTTCGACGCCCAGAAGCCCGACGGCCACTTCAAACAGACGGAACGTCAGATATCGGCCATCAACAAGGAAATAGAAGAACTGGAAAAGCTGCCCGTCTCTGCCGAGGGAAGGGCTGTGGTTGCCGAACTGCGACAACGCCGCAAGAAGATGTCGGAAGCGTTGCAGCGGTGGCTGTTTGAGCAATACCAAATGCTCAATGAGCGCGGCGAACGCAGAAACCTCATCGACATTTGGCACGACTACCACACGTCGCCCCGTTTGCGCGAGCGATTTCCGCTGCCGCCGGGTGGCAGCGGCGACTGCTGTGCGCCCAAGCTGTTGCAGTATGCTTTCCAGCACCAAATGAAGCCCTTGTGCATGGCCGAGTTTTGGTATGGAGCCTCGCCAAAGGCGGAAATTCGCCATCACGGCCATTTCTATCCTGCCTGCCGCGGCAAGTGTCTGCCCATATTGACGTTCATGCTGCGAAGAGCGTTCCGGGGAAATGACACCCACGGATGCGCCCCAGCTTCCCCCCAGCTTCCCGCTTCCACTTTGCCGACAATCTGCAAAGACGACCTGAAAATTCTCTACGACGATCCTTGGCTGGCCGTGGTCAGCAAACCGGCGGGCATGCTCTCTGTGCCGGGCCGCGACGAGCAGCGGTCGGTGTTCACGCTGATGCGCCAACGGTTTCCCGAAGCCGACGGCCCGCTGATGGTACATCGGTTGGACATGGCCACATCGGGCCTCATCGTGATAGCCAAAAACAGGGAGGTTCACAAACTGTTGCAACAGCAGTTCGCCATGCGGAAGGTGAAGAAACGCTACGTGGCTGTGCTCGAAGGCATTCCTTCGGCCGAGCGCGGCACCATCGACCTGCCCCTCTGCCCCAACCCGCTGGACCGTCCGCGCCAAATGGTGGACTGGGAAGTGGGAAAAGAGGCGATGACGCGCTTTGAGGTAACAGAAATAATAGAAGGTACGCGCGCACGTGTGAACCTATATCCTCTGACAGGACGCACCCATCAGCTGCGCATGCACTGCGCCCACCATGACGGACTGGCCTGCCCCATCGTTGGCGACGAACTGTACGGCACAAAAGCAGAGCGGCTGCTTCTGCATGCAGCCGAAATCACATTCATCCACCCCACAACGGGCGTGGAAACAAACATCGTTTCGGAACCAGAGTTTTAGACGAGCAAAACAACCATCGACCAAACCAGCAGCACCACCACCGTGAGCAGCAGCAACAGGGCAGGCACATAAAGATGGACAAACGAAGAAGGCGCCTGCCGCACATCGTCTATCGCGAGTTTTTCCACCTGCGACAAACGGAGGAAACAACCATAGCAAACCAGTGCGCAGAAGGCACCTATCACAATGCCCACCAACAGGTCGCCTGGATAATGGACACCGAGATACATGCGCGAATAGCACACCAGCAGCACCCAGGCTGCCAGCAGCCACGAAAACCACCGCTGCCGAAACAGACAGACACAAAAGAAAGCCAGGCCGGCAGTATTGGCGGCATGGCTGGAAGGAAAGCTGTAGGGGCCTCCGCGATAGTCGTTGACAACGTGAACCCACTGCGAGAGCGGATTGTCGAGGTTGGCCGGACGCAGCCGCCCGAAATAGGGACGCATGACATGGGCCGTCAGTTGGTCGGCCAGCACGATGGTCAGCACGATGAACAGCAGCAACACGATGGCCGTGCGGAGCGAATAGTTTCGCAACAGCACATAGAACAGACTCACATAAAAAGCAACCCACGTCCACTTGTCGCTGCACAGAAACATGAATGTATCGAAAAACGAACTGTGCAGCCCGTTCACGGCCAGCAACACGTCGGCATCGGTTTGCAGAAGGTTTTCAAACATCATTTCTACTTCTCAAACGACTCACGGAAAGCCTTCAGCAAATCTTCGTTCTTGCCTTTTTCGCTGCCCTCGTCAACCACTGCCTTCTCGGCCTTCAGGTCATAAATCCATTGGTTGTCGGCACTCAGCAGTCCGTAGCCGTTGGCGGTGCTGACATAGGCAAAATGGGGAACGGCTTCGCTCAGCAAGTCCTTGCTGTAGGTGAAGTCCTTGTGCGAAAGCCCCATCTGCGCCAGCAGCGTGGCGGCCAGGTCGGTCTGCGAGCCGTAGGTAGCCACCGTGCCGGTTTCTTTCAGCGCACCGCCCAGCAGCAACAGGGGTATGTGGAAGCGTCCTGTGGCCAGTTCGGCCTGCTTGGGATAATCGCCCACGCAGTCGCTCGTCACCACTACGAGTGTCTTTTCCCACTGTGGCAGTTTCTTCAGCTCACTGATGAAATGGCCCAGACAGGCATCGCTGTAGGCGAAGGCATTGTTTTCCAACTGGCCTTTCACACGGTGGTAAGGCACCGTGTAGGGAGGCTGCGCACTGGCCGTCTGCACCATGCGTATCCAGGGTTTCTGGGTTTTTTCGCTGCGCAGTTCGGCCAGCAGTGCGTTGAACACGGGGAAATCGTGTACTCCCCAACTGTTCTGGCGGTCGTCGGTGGAGAAGTTGTTTTGCGAGACGAAGCCCTGGAATCCGTTGGTCTTCAGCTCGTTCAACAATCCAGTGCCGTCGAGGTCGATGCCGCTGTAGTAGGCGGCCAGATAGCCCTCGCTTCTGAGCACATTCACGAGCGAAACCGTTGCAGAAGCCTTTCCGCCATTGTTGGCGTTTGCGTCATCGCCAGCGTTGACCTTCCCGTTGAGCAGGGCGCGGATGCCGCCTCTGCCATCGGTGCCGGTAGCATAAATGTGGCTGAAGAGCAGTCCTTGCGGCACCAGTTCGTTCAGACAAACCGTCACGTTCTTGTCGCCCCCAAAGGCTCCCCACAGGCTGGCGGGCATGTTCTTCATCACCACCACCAGCACGTTGGGTTTCGGAGTGGTCAGCACCATGCGGCTGGGCTTGGCCTGCTCGCCATTGACAGCCGGGTCGAACAGGGCGGCGTCGCCACCCTTCTCAGTGTTTTCTCCGCGTTTCTCTCCACTCTTGCGGGCAATGGGGAACTTGATTTCGGGCAGTGCAATGCCATTGCCCTGGTAGGTGGCCATGGCACTGTAGAGCGGATTGACGGCAGCCAGGTTGAGCCGCTTGTTCTCGCTGAAATAGGCTTTGCTCACGTCCATTCCCTTTGCCCCCATGCTGCCCAAGACGGGCACCAGCAGCACGGCCTCCATCACCACAAAGAGCAGCGTGAACAGCAACGGGTTGAGCGGCAGCAGTTTGCGCTCCAGCTTCTCGCTGCCCAGCAGACAAAGGTGGAAGATGACATAGAACAGCAGGGCAAAGATGAGCACGGCCAGAAAACCTCCCAGCACCGACCACACGCTGCTGCCAAAGACAGCCGTCGGCTCTGAGAGCAAGGCTCCCAAGGAGGAGGCCGTCAGCTTGGAGCCCGTGGTGGGATAGACGGCCATGTCGGCCACGAACGCCCCTGCCATGAGCAGCGACGCCAACACGAAATAGACCTTTGCCAACCTGCGCCACAACTTCTTGCGCGACCAGATGGTAATCGTCAGCAGCAAACCAGGAATCAGCGTCAGCCAGGCAGCCGCCGAGAGGTCGAGCGAAAGACCGTTCCATATCACATTCATCCACTCGGAGAACGACGCCGACTTGAACTGCGACAAGTGACGCAGCATGAACAACGGTTTCTCGAAAACGAAAATGACCACAAACAGGACGTAGGTCAGCAAAAAATATCTAAATCTTAGTTTCATGGTTACACAGCATTTTTTGCGCAAAAAACTGTTATTTCTTTCTTGCCCAATGACTATTCGACTGCAAAAATAGAAAATTATTATCAATTAACCGTTGCCAATTGTCAATTATTTGTTATTTTTGCGCCAAAAAAAATGAAAATCATGTGGATGATACTGTTTCTGCTGCTTCCCCTGCTGGGATTTGCCTATGTTTTCTGGCACATTTGGCAACTGCTGCCCTTTTCCGCTTGGGGCAAGACGGGCGTGGTGGCCATAGGTCTGCTCACCCTATTGTGCATGTTCGCCAACTTCACGCGCCTGCGCGGAATGCTGTCGCTCGACGGGGCCACGGCTCTCTACGAAGTGGGCAACTCCACTCTCTTCATCTTGCTCTATCTGGCCATGACGTTCATCGTGCTCGACATCGGGAGGCTCGTACGCCTTGTGCCGCGCTCACTGCTCTATAACAATGGCACCACGGCACTGGCCATCACCGCCCTGCTCACCGTCCTCTTCGTTTATGGCAACCGCCACTACAACAACAAAGTGCGACAGCCCATTGCCCTCACCACAGACAAGCGCCTCAGCCGACCGCTCAAGCTGGTCATGCTCAGCGACTTGCACTTGGGCTACCACAACCGCCGCAAGGAGTTTGCCCGATGGGTCGATCTCATCAACAAGGAGAAGGCCGACGCCATTCTCATTGCCGGCGACATCATCGACATCAGCACCGAGCCGCTGGAACAGGAAGAAACCTGGCGCGAGTTTCTGCGCCTCAACGCTCCCGTCTATGCCTGTCTGGGCAACCACGAATACTACAGCGGCCAACCCAACGCACAGCTGTTCTACCGCAAGGCCGACATCCGCCTGCTGCGCGACAGCACGGCCATGTTCGACAACATTTGCATCATAGGCCGAGACGACCGCACCAACCCCGCACGAAAAAGCGTGGCCGAACTGGCCCGCATGGCTCCCGACAGCGCCTACACCATCGTGCTCGACCACCAGCCCTACCACCTGGAGCGCACCGAGAAGGCGGCCATCGACTTCCAGTTCAGCGGCCACACGCACCATGGCCAAGTGTGGCCCATTTCGTGGATTACGCAGGCCATCTACGAGTGTGCTTTCGGCCCCCATCAGCGCGGCAACACCCGCTACTACGTCAGCTCGGGCATGGGCATCTGGGGCGGAAAGTTCCGCATCGGCACCCGCTCCGAATACATTGTGGCCACCGTCACCTCCACCGCCGCAGCCGAGCATTCCAAAAACAGTTCACGAGAATAAAAAAAATGATTATCCGCAATCGTACCACCAAATACGTTGTTTTAGGGGTAATATACTAAAAGAGACAGTTGGTTGAACGCTCTGCGTCTTCATT
>OCTX011826147.1_pt1 | contig 23171 bp, 22 predicted proteins | sample 1539691 | NCBI WGS metagenome assembly OCTX01 (sample SAMN02144231, study PRJEB22623) | gut metagenome | biome: sheep rumen | host: Ovis aries | place: New Zealand
TTTTCTACCGTATCGTTTAAAGCAACAATACCACCGAAGATGCTGACAGGATCGGCTTCATATGCTTTATCCCAGGCCGCTTCGATATTTTCACCGATACCTACACCACATGGATTCATGTGTTTTAAGCCAACCGCAGCACACTGACCTTCAAAGTCCTTTAAGATTTCAATAGCCGCATTGCCATCCTGAATATTGTTGTAGGAAAGTTCTTTACCATGAAGCTGTGTCGCATTGGCCAAAGAGTACTGCGGATTCGTACCTTTATAGAAAGCTGCTTTCTGATGTGGGTTTTCTCCATAGCGAAGATCCTGTACCTTATCAAAAGTAATGGTTAAACTTTCCGGGAATTCCTCGCCGGTTTTCTTAGTCAGATAATCGGCAATCATCGCATCATAACGAGCCGTGTGGCGGAACACTTTAGCTGCCAGAAATTCACGCGTTACCGGACATGTATCTCCATTTTCCTGAATTTCTTTTAAGACTTTATCATAATCTTTTGGATCACAGACAACCGTAATGCTCTTATAATTTTTTGAAGCACTTCTAAGCATGCTTGGCCCACCGATATCAATGTTTTCGATGATTTCTTCGTGGGTTACACCTTTCTTTTGTACGGTTTCTTTAAATGGATATAAGTTTACACAAACAAGATCGATATATTCGATGCCTAATTCCTGTAACTGTTTGACGTGTTCGGGATTATCGCGTACACAAAGTAAAGCTCCATGAACTTTTGGATGTAATGTTTTTACACGTCCATCCATAATTTCCGGAAAACCGGTTACATCACTGATACCGATTGGATTTAATCCAGCTTCTTCCAATGCTTTTTTGGTTCCTCCGGTAGAGATGATCTCATAACCACAATCCACTAATCCTTTTACAAATTCTACTAAGCCTGTCTTATCAGACACGCTGACCAATGCTCTTTTCATTTCTTTCCCTCCATTTCTTCGGCAACACTTTTGATGACCTGCCAGAACAAGTCATATTCCATGGCATGTACATGCTCTTCCAAGGTTTCCAGGTTCCAATTTGGATCGATCGGTACACGCTCCTGGCGAATGATCGGCCCAGTATCGACACCTTCATCTACATAATGCACCGTGACACCGGTTTGAGATACACCGGCCTCAAAGGCATCCTGAATGCTGTGAGCCCCTGGAAATTCTGGTAAATAGGCCGGATGCAGATTGATGATTGCTTTCGGATAGGCTTCTAAAAGTACCTTGCCGATAAAGCGCATATAACCGCTTAATACGATCAAATCCACATTTTTATCATTTAGTACTTTTAGAATATCCTTTTCATACGCTTCTTTGTTTGGATAGCTTTTCGGATTAAAATAGTAGTCCTCGATCTGATGTTGTTGGGCACGTGTACGAGCATATGCCTGTTCTTTATCCACAATCAGACATTGGCATTGTACCGGAAGCGAACCATCCTCGATATGTTGAAGAATGGTTTCAAAATTCGTTCCCGATCCACTGGCAAAAACCGCAATGTTTACCATTGTACATCAACCTCGCCACTGTCCGTGACTTCACCGATCACATAGCTGGTTTCACCAATGGCCTGTAAAGCATCCTGCACCTTTTGTACATCTTTTGGATCGACCGCCATCACAAAACCAATACCCATATTAAAGACATTGTACATTTCCTGATTTTCGATTTTTCCTTTTTGCTGGATGAAATCAAAGATCTTAGGTCGTGGGAAAGCCTTGGTATCAATACGAACACCCATTCCCTCTTTTAACATTCTCGGTACATTTTCATAAAAACCGCCGCCGGTAATATGACTCATCGCATGAATATCCACCTGATCAAATAAAGACGATACAGCTTTGACATAAATCTTAGTCGGTGTCAAAAGTACATCACCTAACAGCTGACCATCCAATTCCTCATAAGTCGCATGTGCATCCAGATGATTATCCTTGAACAAGACCTTACGCACCAAAGAGAATCCGTTGGAATGTACACCAGTACTTGGCAAGCCGATCAATACATCGCCCACTTTTAAATTCCGGGAATCTTTTAGTTTACTTTTATCGACAACCCCGACACAGAAACCAGCCAAATCATAGTGATCTACATCGTACATATCTGGCATTTCTGCGGTTTCACCACCAATCAAAGCACAAGCAGACTGTACACAGCCATCAGCCACACCCTTAACAATCTGCTCAATGACTTCGGGCTTATTTTGTCCGACCGCAATATAGTCTAAGAAATAGATAGGTTTGGCTCCCTGCACCAACACATCATTAACACACATGGCTACCGCATCAATTCCGATCGTATCGTGCTTATCCATTTCAAATGCCAACATCAGTTTTGTACCGACGCCATCGGTACCAGATACCAGTACCGGTTCTTTTAAATTGTACACACTCAAATCAAACATACCGCCAAAAGCACCCAATGAATCAATGGCGCCTTTGACTTTGGTACGGGCTACATGAGATTGGATACGACGAACACTTTCGTATCCGGCCTCTAAATTGACACCCGCTTCTTTATATTGTTCTGCCATACATTACTCCTTTATCTCTTTTATATAATCGCAAAGCTTTGCGGAATAATTTCCGTTAAAACAAGCCAAACAGCTTGTATCGGGAATACACTTTTTAAAGTCTTCTAAACTTAAAAACCGAATGGATTCCACCTGAAACAAAGCACACATTTCTTCTTCGGTATAATTATAGGCCGCCAGTTCTTCCTGTCTTGTACGTTCTGTTCCATACAGACAAGGATAACTTATCTTAGGGGATGCGATACGCAAATGCACTTCTTTGGCCCCCGCCTCCTTCAACAATACCGAAAGGCGCTTGGCCGTCGATCCTTTGACGATACTGTCATCGACCAGGATTACACGTTTTCCTTTCAATACCGAAGAAATCGCATTTAAACGAACGCGCATTCCTTCCTGACGCTGCTGCTTGGTCGGCCGAATGAAGGTCGAACCGATATACCGGTTTTTCATCAGGCCAATCTCATACGGCATCTTTGATACACGTGCAAAGGCTACGGCTGCCGAGGTAGCGGTATCCGGTACACCGATAACCATATCTGCTTGTACATCTTCCTGTCTTGCCAAGGCTTCTCCGCAACGGGTACGCACTTCATGTACCGTCTGTGTATTGACAATACTGTCAGGACGAGAGAAATACACATACTCCATGGCACATGTTGTTTTCTTGTGAGCTGAAACCAGTTGTATGGATTCCACTTTATCCGGACAAAGACAGAGCAGTTCACCGGGATTTACTTCCCGTTCAAAATGAGCACCTAAGATGCCAAAGGAACAGGTTTCACTGCTGAAAATCATGCTTTGTTCGCTTTTTGCCATGCTTAAGGGGTGAATGCCATAGGGATCTCGCATCACATACAAAGAATCCCTTGTGGCAATCATAAAGTTATAAGCACCTTCGATCATCTTCACCACACCACGAATTTTATCCACAAACTTACCCGGATGAATTTGAATCAAATGCGCAATCAATTCGGCATCACTGGTTCCCTGAAAGATCAACCCTTCTTCTTCCAGCTGATTTCTTAGCGTAATCGCATTGGTGATCATGCCACTGGTGACGATCGCAAAATGTCCCTGATGAGCTCGAACCATGATCGGCTGCACATTTTCCAGCTGAGAATCGCCGATTGTCGCCATACGAACCTGTCCTATGGCAATCGAACCTTTTAATTCCTGTAAAGAGGCTGGGGACATAGTTTCGGATAACAGACCTAATCCCTTACTACAGGAAACGGTTTCTCCATTAGATACGGCAATACCGACACCATCCTGTCCTCGATGCTGCATCGCATGAAGGCCATAATAAGCATTATTAGCCGCATCTTCACTCCCAAAGATTCCTAAGATTCCCGAAGAATCTTGAATCACATTTGTCTGTTTCATAGACAATCCTATTTATGCGTAAAGTAACGCACACCGTTTTCAAATATATTCTGGTCTTTGTTTCCCGCAATATTTTGGAACAGACCCGGTTCATAACGTTCGCTATGCCCCATCTTACCAAAGATCTTTCCATCTTCACTCAAGATGCCCTCAATAGCCATCGTGGAACCATTGATATTATCTAAACCATCCATGGTCGGCTGCCCTTTTTCATTGACATATTGCGTTGCCACCTGACCATTCTGTACCAGTTTTTCAATCACATCGGCAGAAGCCACGAATTTTCCTTCGCCATGACTCATGGCCACACTGTGAATTTCACCCGGTTTCATAGAAGCTAACCACGGTGATTTATTTGAAGTAATGCGCGTTCTGGCAATATGAGAAACGTGACGGTTGATATTATTTCTAAACAATGTTGGATTCGAGGCATCCAGTTTTTCAATATCACCGTATGGAAGCAGACCTGCTTTGATCAAAGCCTGGAATCCGTTACAGATTCCCAGAATCAATCCATCGTTTTCTCGCATCGTGCAAATGGCTTTCCAAATCTTTGGATTTCGCAAGGCATTGGCAATAAATTTACCCGAACCATCCGGTTCATCTCCACTGGAGAAGCCGCCGACGATCATTAAAATCTGTGCCTTTGAAATTTCATCTGCTAAGGTATCAATACTTCTTTGCAGGTTTTCTACCGTAAGATTATTGATGACGACTTGATGAACCTCGGCTCCAGCTCTTTCAAATTTCTGTGTTGTATCGTATTCACAGTTCTGTCCCGGGAAAATTGGAATAACCACAACTGGTTTTTCTACAACTACTTTAGATTGTGGTACTTTTGCTTCGGTGAGTGGTGTATCCAATACTTCTTTTCCTAAATCGACACGAACCGGATACACTTCGTTATAACGCTTCATCCAAGCCTCTAAAGCCTCATCGATCGTTACACTTTCGCCATTTAACACAATGCGTTTTTCTTCATTGGTGATTCCCAATAAAGTAAAGTGTGGATCCTGAATCGTTTCGGTTGTTTCTACGATCAAAGATCCGATGTTAAAGCCGTACAAATCTTCATTGCTTTCGATGGCAACACCGAGTTTATTTCCAAAAGCCATCTTGGCAATCGCATAACCGATACCGCCAAATTTAACGGCACTGGCCGCAACGATCTTACCTTCCCGCATCATTTTACGAACTGCTTCAAAGTTATCTTTTAACTGTTCATAATTTGGTGTATGGTCTTCTTTTGGATCATGTTTGATCAAATAGACATAGTTACCCGGCTTTTTAAAGCTGGCTGAAATAATATTTTCTGTTTTTTCCGTTGTAACCGCAAAGGTGATCAATGTCGGCGGTACGTGAATATCTTTATAGGTACCGGACATACTGTCCTTACCACCGATACTTGGGGTTTCAAAAGCAAGCTGGGCATCAATCAACCCTAATAAAGCCTGCATCGGATTGCCCCATTTTTCAGGATCTTTTCCTAAATGCTCAAAGTATTCCTGATTGGATAAACGACACGTTTTATAATTGGCACCCAAAGCGGTTATGCGAGCCAAAGCTTCCACAACGGAATAGCTGGCTCCTAAGTATGGTGAATATTTGCTTAATTTTGGATCGTAGCCATAGGTCATCAAAGAACAAGTATGCGTCATGCCAAAGACCGGCAGTTTCTGTACGCTTCCTTCTTCCGGTGTCAGCTGATAAAAACCACCAAATGGCATCAGAACGGTTGATTTTCCGATCGAAGCATCAAACATTTCACTTAAACCGATCTGGCAGGCCACATTGGGATCCTGCAGCGTATCGATCAAGTTAGAATGTGTTGGTGCAAATGGTTTTTCATCATAGGTACTTTCCACAACTTCTACGTTTTGATGTTGGCGAACACCGTTGGTATCTAAGAAAGCTCTGGACATATCGACAATGGTTTTGCCTCTAAAATGCATCACCAGACGATTGGTATCCGTAACATCGGCCACTTTGATGGCTTCCAGATTTTCTTTTTCGGCTTCTTTTTGGAAGGCTTCAAAATCACTGGCCGCAATACAACAAGCCATACGCTCCTGTGATTCACTGATCGCCAGTTCTGTTCCGTCTAAGCCCTGATATTTAACCGGTACCGCATCCAGATGGATATCCAGACCATCGGCTAATTCACCCACAGCCACACTGACACCACCGGCCCCAAAGTCATTGGCCTTTTTGATCAGCCTTGTACAATTTGGATTTCTGAATAAACGCTGCAGTTTACGCTCAATCAAGGCATTTCCCTTTTGCACTTCACTGCTGCATTTCTCCAAGGATGTTTCATTATGTTCTTTACTGGATCCGGTAGCACCGCCGATTCCATCACGACCGGTTGCGCCACCAATCAACACGATGATATCGCCTGGCAGTGGTTTTTCTCGTTTCACATGACTTTTAGGAGCCGCACCGACAACGGCGCCGACTTCCATACGTTTAGCGACATACCCTTCATCAAAGACTTCTTCGACAAAGGTAGTGGCCAGTCCAATCTGGTTTCCGTAGCTGGAGTAGCCATGAGCCGCCGTTTTTGAAATTTTGGACTGTGGCAGCTTATGCTCCATCGTTTCTTCAATTGGTTTGGTAATATCTCCGGCACCGGTAATACGCATAGCCTGATATACATAGCTTCGACCCGACAAAGGATCTCGAATGGCACCGCCGATACAAGTAGAAGCCCCACCAAATGGTTCAATTTCTGTAGGATGATTGTGCGTTTCGTTTTTAAACATCAACAGCCAGTCTTCCTCCTGTCCGTTGACATCAACCTTGATTTCAACCGAGCAGGCATTGATTTCATCACTGACTTCCAGATCATCCAGTTTGCCTTCTTTGCGAAGATACTTACCGGCAATCGTGGCCATATCCATCAAGGTTTGTTCCTTTGCGTTGCCATGTACTTTTTTACGCAATTTTAAATATCTTTCATAAGAAGCTTGAATTTGCTCCTTTAAAGTCGATATTTTAAAATCTACCGAATCCAATACCGTTTCAAAAGTCGTATGCCGACAATGATCCGACCAATACGTATCCAATACCTTTAATTCGGTCATCGTACAGTCACGTTTTTCTTCATCACGGAAATAATTTTGTACATGTTCGATATCATCAAAACTCATCGCCAAACCTTCTTTTTGACGAAGGGCTTCTAACTCTTCCTTAGATAATGTAATAAATCCATCCAGTACCGGTACTTCTGCGACTTCTACATCCTGATCATCTTCTAAAACAGAAAGATCTTTAACACGAGCTTCTACCGGGTTCACGATATAATGCGTGATCTTTTCCAACTGTGCCTCATCTATCATTCCAGAGAATACCAGTAATGTTCCCGAATGAATACGCACGCTTTGTTTATTGTTGAGCAACATCAAACACTGCATGGCACTATCAGCTCTTTGATCGTATTGTCCCGGAAGATATTCATAAGCCAAATACGTCTTTCCTTCCAGATCAACAGTATCCAACACTTCATCGGTGACAACTTCACTACAGACATTTTTCTTTAAAAGAGCAATATCATTTTCATCCGCTTCAAAAATGTCATAAATATTGTATTGTTCCAAACCAAAATCATCGCTTAATCCTAAAGAAGTCTTTAATTCATGGCAAAGCGATTCACTTTCAACCTGAAACTGTTCCTTCTTTCGTACAAAAATTCGTGTATTCATGCGTCCTCCTACTCTACGACAGAATCGGCCAATACTTTTTCAGCCTGCGCTTTTTTGAAATCCACGATCTTCTGTTGAAGATCTTTATCGGCTAATCCCATCATCTGACATGCAAGGATGGCCGCATTGCGAGCACCGGCTTTCCCAATGGCAACGGTTGCCACCGGTACCCCCTGAGGCATCTGTACTGTGGACAACAAAGAGTCCATACCGCCTAAAGCACTGGTTTGAATCGGAATACCGATCACCGGTAACGGCGTAGAACTTGCCAATACACCGGCCAAATGAGCTGCGCCTCCGGCTGCCGCAATAATCACTTGTACTCCATTTTCTACCGCTTTTTCACTTAATTCGATAACGGCATTCGGTGTGCGGTGTGCACTCAACACGCGTACTGTATAGCTTACCCCAAAATCATCCAACTGTTTCATACAGCCTTCCATGCTCGGCAGATCACTGCGTGATCCCATCACGATCAAAACTCTTTTTGTGTCCATTTTCTTGTCCTCTCTTTCATTAAAAAAAGCGCACCTTTTTTAGGCACGCTTAAAACAGTCCATGTTCTTCAGTTTTGTAAATCTTCTTAAGACCATAAGTAAGACCTCCAAAAAACAAACTTCCTGCAACGTTATTTTACATGAAGGTTCTTTACAATACAATGACTATTTTGAAGAAGATTTGCACATTTTAGTGTTTAGTGACCCAACGAAACAGCTTTGCCATCAAAGGATCAGTATCCACCATCATTTCCGGATGCCACTGTACACCTAATAGTGGCTGCTCTGGTAAGCTGATAGCTTCAATGATTCCATCCGGTGCTTTGGCATCTACATGTAAACCTTGACCTAATTTACCCACAGCTTGATGATGTAGGCTGTTGATTGCGATCGTATCAGTTTGTAACAGTCTATATAAGCCACCGTCCCTATCCAGTGATGCGGTATGAACGATATTGCCATCATAATCAAAGGCATGATTGATTTCCTGACTTAAAGAAGGAATATCCTGAATCAAAGTACCGCCTAAAGCGATATTGACCAGCTGCATTCCTCGACAAATCGCCAGTGCCGGTTTTTTCGATTCAATCACAAGCTTAGTAAAAGCCAACTGAGATACATCAACATCATAATCATAAGCACCACACTTGGCATGCGGCATTTCGCCATATAAAACCGGAGCAATATCCATACCGCCGATCAATACAAAACCGTCACATAACTCGATATATTGTTTCATCTCTTCTTCAGAACAGATACATGGAATGATGATGGGAAGACCACCGGCCTTTTGTACAGCATGTACATACGTTGTGGTCACATTCATTTTTTTATATCCACATAAAGATGGATCCATCATAATAATCTGTGAAGTTGTGATTCCTATCTTTTTCATTTTCATCCCTCATTTCGAAAACGATTATACAGGTTTTCCCTGTAAAAAATCTAGTAGATTCATATGATAGATTTCATTTCTTGAAAAGTTCATAGTATCCATGCTGATAACATATTTAGAAATCATAACTTTTACCTTTTCCACAAGATATTCAGATTTCATAAAATATAAACGCTCTACAGAACAACTTATTACTTTTAAAGAAATAAATTTCGTGAGTACCCATTTGACATCCAAAATTTTAAATAGATATGAATGATGTCAGATCTATTGATAAATTAGCGTTGAACAAAGGATGCTGTACACAATGCAAACATGATGAAAGACTCTTATCCAATATGATCTTCCAGGACAATAAACTGCCTTTAAATGTTCTTCTGTATGGTTTATTCCTGATTTTCACTGCAAAAAAAAAGAATCTCCAATTGCCGCATGTATTTCATAGCATAGGCAAAAGAATGCTTCCCTTATGCTATGCAGAATATGAATGGCGTTTTAATCATAGAAAGAATGGATCTTTTTTGGAAAGGATAAGCACATACATTCGTCAGTCAAACATAGCTACTCGAAAGATGATTCGTTCTTCCATAGATCTGTATGCCCATACCAGAGGTTTACAATCTGTTTAGGGGTATTAGGTGGGTATTCATAATAAATTTTAAAATTTAAGTTTCATTTCTTTTTTTAGAAACAACTTTCTTGCTGTAGGAACATATGAATCCCAATATCGGAAAAATGCCATATAATAAAGGATGAAAACTAAACATCAGCATGATATTTGCGCGCACCTGATTCCAAAACGCAAACCCCTGCGATATCCATTGATTTGTATTTTGTATTTGAAGTTCGATATAAAACACATGGTGAAAACTATACATCAATAGAGAAATAATCAGTCCAATACAAATGAAACTCGTCAAAATTACAGATATTCGATGTACCCATAAAGGCATTGATACCCGTTTCAACAGCCGACTTTCCGTCAATACATCACCAATCAGATAACCAATACCGGATAATAAGACACAAGCCACAAACGGACATAGAATTAAGAATGACCATGGCACCGTATAATATTTTCTCATCTGATCTATGTCATGAGATACAATAATCATCCAAATTACCAAAACAGCAGCTAATAAAATCAATAGAATGAATTTCTTTTCGGGGAATGGATACTTATTTTTTGTTTGTAGAAGTTCCTGAACGTCCACATCAAACAGTGCAGCCATTTCTTCAATTCTATCTAAGTCTGGTTCTGTTTTTCGTTTTCATAGTTAGATATGGTCTGTCTTGTCACATAAAGCTTTTGCGCCAGTTCTTCTTGTGACATAGATTTCTGTTCTCTATATTTACGGATATTTTGAGAAAGATTTGACATAAGATCACCTTCCTTCAATTACAGTATGGTAAAATCATGTCAATTTGTCACGCAAAGATTCTTTAACGTCCCTTTATTCAATGATTTTAATTATTTCTTCCTTATACATGTATAGAATATTGAGTTATGCAGCTCATTTTATTGGATTTTTGATAAATTCGAAATAAAATTGTAATCTTCTTGCATTTTTCCACCCTATTTGAGCCCTAAAATTTGCATTTTTCCATCCCTTATACAAAAAAAGATCCTGCTTTCGCAAGATCAAGATTGTTTATGATACGCTTCATACAGTTCATTTTTAGAACCGTTCATTTCCTGTGCCACCCGTTTGATAGCTTCTTTGGTTTTCATTCCTTCATCCACTAAAGCTTGTACTTGTCTGATTGCCTCTTCCATATCAAAGGTTTTTGTTTCCTGTCTCTTTCCTTCGATCAAAACCACCATTTCACCTTTTAAAGAAGATACGATTTCTAAAACCTCTTCTATCGTTCCTCGTATGTATTCCTCATATACTTTCGTCAGCTCACGCGCTAAGACGATATTTCGATTGCCTAATACTTCCAAACAATCATGTAACATATCTTCAATTCGATGAGGCGCTTCATAGAAAATCATCGTATATGGAAAATCCTTGAGTTCATCCAGTTGTTTCTTTCGCCGACTGCTCTTATTGTCAAGAAAGCCATAAAACAAATAATGCTCTGTCGATAAACCACTGGCTACCAAAGCATTGGTGGCCGCATTGGCACCAGATAAAGAAACTACATTAAAATCGTTTTCGATCGCTTCTTTTACCAGCCTTTGCCCCGGATCCGAAACTAACGGATACCCTGCATCACTGACGACGGCGACTTGTTTTCCCTGCTCTAACAAACTCAGAATTTCCGGAATGCTGGTAGCTTGATTGTGTTCATGATGAGAAATCAGAGGCTTTTGAATCTGATATGCCATACAAAGCTTTTTTGTGTTGCGAGTATCTTCTGCCGCAATCACATCCACCTGTTTTAACACATCTAATGCTCTTGGTGTCATTTCCTGCAGATTTCCAATCGGTGTTGGCACTAAATACAAAGTCGAATTATTGTTTTGGAAGCTTTTTTGCCTTTTCATTTTTCTTTTTCCTATCCGGCCAAAGCTCATCAAAAGAAACAAAACGAACTTCTTCTTTATTTTCTAACTTTGCCTGTCTTTGAAGAACATTCATCGAAGTTATGCGATAACGAGTATCTTCAAAAGTAATCTGTGAATTAATCTTTGGCAAGCCTTCTCGCAGCTTCGTATATTCATCATTTTCATAACGCAGACAGCACATCAGTTTTCCGCACTGCCCACTCAGTTTTTGAATATTTAAAGCCAAAAGCTGGTTTTTAGCCATATTGATGGAAATTGCTTCAAAGTCGGTAAGGAATCGCGAACAACAAGTTTCCATTCCACAGTTTCCCAAACCACCAACCATTTTAGCTTTATTTCTAGGTCCGACCTGACGAAGCTCAATGCGACAGTGTAACTGACCAGCCAAATCTTTTAACAACTGACGAAAATCTACACGATCATCACTGACATAAGTAAAGATGACTTTAGAACGATCCAATGTATATTCACCACTGATCAGATGCATATCCAATTCCAGGTTTTCGATGCACTGATGACAGATCTTCATCGCTTTTTTAGCCTTTTCATCATTTTCGCTCTTTTGAATCAGATCATATTCCGTAGCTAAACGCAAAACCGGTTTTAAGGCTCCTTTTACTTTTTTGGCATCGAAAAGGATAGAATCAGAACAAACTTTTCCCAGCTCTTTTCCACGAACCGTTTCTACAACGACCATATCTTGTTCTTTATAAGGTATATCGGAGCCAAAAGTATAGGCTTTTTTAGATTCTTCAAACTGGATATAAACAATATATTTATATTTACGATTTTCGTTTTGAGTCTCGTTGTTTTTCAAGATATCACAACCTTTCTTATCTGATTATACAGTTTATCTAAAAATAACGCGAGTTCAATCGGGCGGCGAAGCATATCCATTCCTTCAATAAGGATTTCCTGAATACGAATTTGTTTGGATAATGGAATGCCCTTTTTGTTTTCTTTTGTATAATACAGTACACATTCCAACCAAAATCGAATCTTTTCTTTCTGCATGTGTTCTGACTTTGCGACAAACACTTCTCTTTGCATGGAAAGAATCATAGAAAGATCATCCCAGTTCATCGTATATTTCTTAGCAGAATCTTTGATCAGATCAAAGTCCGGCCAGGCAAGGATTTCCTTAGCCTGCTCCATCGTATAACCAAACTGTGCCAACATTTTCGCACTTTCAGTATCCGTCATTTCTTCCAACATTGTTATAAAGCGCTGTTTGGATGCCGGTCGAAACTGAATCCATTGACAACGTGATTGAATTGTTGGCAATACATTTGATTTTTCATCGGCGCTGATGATCGCAAAAATTCCCGGTCTAGGTTCTTCCAAAAATTTTAAAAGTGAATTGGAAGCATCCGGTGTTGCCTGATCAAACTGTTCCAAAAAATAGATCCTTCGATTTTCTATTTCCACACTGGTAGCCTCAAAAAAAGACTGCAAATCTAAAATATCTTTTTTCTTGATTCGATTTTTATCACCATGTATCCACTTGAAATCGATGGCTTCTTCTTTTTGAATTCGCTGGCAGACATCACATTCCTGACAGGCAAAACCATCACTGTCCGTATGATGACAAACCAAGCTTTGCGCCAACAGCACAGCCATCTCATTTTTAGGACTACCTTTAGGTCCGACAAATAGATAAGCATGGGCCAGATGATCTCTTTTTAAGGCGTTTGACAAGGTTTGATATACGACCGGCTGTTCTTTCTTTAACTGTTCCTTATTCATAGCTTTGAATCACCTTCAAAACCTCATGTAAAGCGGACTGAAGAACTACTTCAGGCTCCGGCTCTGCATCGATGACACAGATTCGATCTGGATACATCTGAATCAATGTTTCATAACCTTGACGCACTTTTTTATGAAAATCACTTTGTTCATTATCCAGACGATTTTTTTCTCCTCGTTGATTCATTCGTTTTTGTCCGGTTTCCATCGACACCTTTAAAAAGATGGTTTTTTGAGGCATACAATCATGAATCGCAAATTGATTGATATCCCAGATTTCCAGAATGCCTATTTCCCTTGCGTATCCCTGATAAGCCAGGCTGGAGTCAACAAACCGATCACATAGCACGATCTTTTTTTCCTGTAATGCCGGAAGTACGATATCTACCAGGTGCTGACGACGACTTGCGGCAAACAACAACGCTTCCGTTCTGGGATCCATATTCTCATTTTCATCGCTCAAAAGAATATTTCGTATTTCCTCCGCAATCTTGGATCCTCCCGGTTCTCTTGTATAAACAACCGAGTACCCTCTTGCCTCTAATTCTTTTCTCAATCCCATACAGACCGTCGTTTTACCGGCACCGTCATTTCCTTCCAATGTAATAAAAACACCTTGTTTCATATTGTCACCAACCTAGTGTAAATCTTCCTTTTCTCTAATTCTGACTCTTTTTGATCAGAATCTCCTTTAGTTTATCACATCACTTTACCTAATTGCCAAACTATTCCTATTCATCTTTTCAATTTTGATTCTTTTATAGTTCATGAATACTTGTATAACACTGCACCTGTCTTGAAAATTTCATGAATTCCTGTTAGGTTTAATCAAAAAGGTGATACGATGTGTGGACAATTTTATGTGGATGAAAAAGATGCCAAAACCCTACAAAAACAATCGCTTCTTCCTTCGATTCCAAAAGGTTTGATTCGACCAACCGATCCTGCCTTTACCTGGATCGCATCCAATCAAAGAATACAGGGAAAGATTATGCGGTTTGGATGGCAAAAACAATCTTTATTGATCAATGCTCGCAGTGAAACGATATTGGAAAAGCCTTCTTTTCGAAATACGATCTATAAAAATCGTTGTATTGTTCCCTGTACTTGTTATTATGAATGGACAAAACTAAAAGAAAAGGCTTCGTTTTATCTTGATGATCAAATGTTGTATATGGCAGGAATTTATGAAAACGATCAATTTGTGATATTGACGACAAAAGCCAATCCTTCGGTCAACTCTATACATAATCGCATGCCGTTGATCTTAGATAAAAAACTATGTCGTGCCTGGCTGCAGGATTCCTCTGCCCTGATTTCCATTCTTCAAAGCATTCCACCTTTACTAGAGTCTAAGCAAAGACAAAAACAGCTATCTTTCTTCTAAATGAAGAACTATAATGATACTCGAAAGAAGGTTGTACAATGAATACACAGTTAATTGAAGAACTTAAAAGTTATAAAAATCTGCAGGTTGTTGCGGTGTCGAAAAAAAGAACAAAAGAACAGATCGATGAAATGGCCAAAAGTGGACTTACGACATTTGGTGAAAATCGTGTCCAGGAATTTCTTGAAAAGTATGATCCTGCCTACACATGGCATATCATCGGCCATCTGCAGACCAATAAAGTCAAATATATTATAGGAAAAGTTGATATGATCGAATCTTTAGACTCTGAAAAGTTAGCCTTGGAGATTGAAAAACAAGCCTCAAAACAAGATCTGGTTCAGAAAGTTCTTGTGCAGATCAAAATATCCAATGATCCTTTAAAAACAGGACTTGCCTATGAAGAAGCCGCTTCTTTCTTAGAAAAGATCAGCACTTTAAAACATATTCAGGTAAAAGGCTTTATGTGTGTGGCCACCCATACAGAAGATATGGATCTGGTAGCCAAAGAGTTTGAAGCTATGCACTCTCTCTATACAGAAATGAAAGTTATTTATCCACAGATTGATACATTGTCTATGGGAATGAGTCATGATTATAAAATTGCGATCGAGCATGGAAGCAACATGGTTCGAATCGGAACGGCTTTGTTTGAATAACGTTTTATTAAAAAATGTGACTTCGTGTGAAAATTGCTTTCTGTAAAAAAAAGATGATATACTAAGCGCATGTCTAAAAAAAGAAGATTAAAACCAAAAGTTAAAATCGGTTTGCTGGTAATTTTATGCCTATGTTGTATCATTGGCGTTTTTTCCTGGCTCCATATAAATCAGGATACGCAGAGTGATGAGCCTGTAGAAACAGTTGCCACACTTTGTATTGATCCCGGTCACGGAGGATATGATGCAGGAACGATTGGTGCCGATGGATCGTATGAAAAAGACATCAATTTAGAAATTGCGTTAGCCGTTGGCAAAGAGATAGAAAAGGAAGAGCCTAGAATTAAAATCATCTATACAAGAGACAGTGATGAGATTACCTGGCCCGAAAATGAAGAAGAGGATCTAAAAGCACGTGTTCAATTTGCACAAGAGAACAAAGCAGACTACTATCTGAGCATTCATATGAATTCCAATGAAGATCCGGGTGCTTTTGGCTACGAAAGCTATGTACGCCAAAACGATGCAACTTCTCAGGCAATCGCAGAAAACATCGCTGAAGAATTAGATGAAAGCGGATGGGAGTACAATCGTGGCATTTTATTTGTCGAAGAATATCCTTTGTATGTTGTCAGCGAACAAACTATTCCTTCTTTATTATTTGAAGCTGGCTATATGAGCAATTATCAGGAGTGTACCGATCTTCAACAAAGCAAAAACCAAAAAGTAATTGCGAAAGCCATCGCAAAATCATATATCCATCAAATTTTAAAAGACAAAAATCTTGATTAGAAAAAAGGATAGAAACAAGTATGGTTCTCAAAAGAGAGTCTTGTATCTATCCTTTTGTTTCTATTTTAAAACAGTTTATTTAATCTCTGTTCCAATTTCTGAAATTTTCGCATCAACCCATGGGCGAATATATGTGTGATCTTCTAAAATGTGCTTCATAATATTCGATTCTTTTTCTTCTACCATTTTAGTTGCTTTTGCTAACTTTTCTGCATATTCTGGCCGAATAAATAAAACTCCATCATCATCGGCTACAACGATGTCTCCTGGATGAACAAGTTGCCCTCCTACAACGACCGGAGTATTTATTTCGCCCGGCCCATTTTTATAGGGGCCATTCGGATTAGCGCCGCGTGCATAGACTCTAAAATTTTCTAAAGCAGCCAATCCTCCATAATCACGAATAGCTCCATCACAGATCACTCCCTTGATACCTCGAACCTTCATATAAGTTGCCATAAGTTCTCCAAAAATTGCTCTATTTGTATAGCCTCCAGCATCGATTACTATAACATCCCCCGGCTTGGCCAAATCCATAGCTGCATGTAACATTAAATTGTCTCCCTGTGCAACTTTAATAGTAAAAGCAGTACCTACCATCGATCCTTTATATCCAATAGGTTTAATACCTGCATCAATTGCAGCTGTACGGTTCATGTTGTCATCAATATTTGCAACTGGCATCCCTTCAAATTTTTTTACCAGATCCGGATCCGGTCGTTTAAAATCTTTGATTATAATATTCCCAATACTCATTATTCATACACTCCTTTAAAAAAACTTTATTCCTAACGATTTTTTTATAACGCTCTTATTCGCTACATTTCTTGCAGGCAATTTTTTCTCAAATATCGCTTTTGGGATCAATGTACAAACTGTATCGATCTGTGTCTTCTTTGCACCGACTCCATAGGAACCACAATGAGCAGATAAAATCACATTGTCCATCTTTAGTAACGGATCTTTAGGGTCAATAGGCTCTTTTTCAACCGTATCCAGTCCGGCCCCCCGTATTTCACCATTTTCAAGTGCCCACGCTAGATCTTCCTGATTAATGATTGGCCCCCTCGCCGTATTAATGATTAAGGCATTATTCTTCATTTGTCTAAAAACATCCCTGTTAAAAATATGTCTGGTTTCCTTTGTTAAACCTACATGAATAGAAATAATATCTGATTCTTTAACCAAAGTATCAAAATCAACAAATTCAATATCAGAATACTGTTCTTTAATATTTTCTGGAAGATAAGGATCACAAGCAATTGTCTTTGTTTTCCATCCACCATGAATTGTTTGATATAAATGTTGTCCGGCAGAGCCAAATCCATATAATCCTAATGTCAATTCTCTAAGATCTAAAGGAAGTAAGTATTGGCACTTGGGCCAATTTCCCTTCCGAATTTCTCGATCATAATAGACTGTATTACGTATTAAACCTAAAATGAAACTAGATGATAGATCGGCAAGCTCTTTGGCACAAAATCCTGGAATATTTAAAATAATTTTGTTCAATTCTGAAGCTGCCTCTAAATCAATGGAATTTACACCAATACCAAATCTTTGAATATATTTTAATTTTGGTAATGCTTCCATAACTTTTCTAGTAATGGGTGGATTGCCCGTACATAAGATGGCATCCGCTTCTTTACATCCCTGTATGATTTCATCTTCTGAAATAAAGTGACAGGCTTCAAATTCTATTCCTTGACTTGTATATATCTTACGAATCTTTTCGATTTCTTCCGGTTTTGCCGAACCATAATCCTTATCAACTACTATTGCTTTCATTTCTAATTTTCACCTTTCCTGAATTTATAATGGCCAAAACATTGGAATAAAAATCATACTTACTACTAAAATAACGAGTGATAATCCAACACCGGGAACAAAGAAATCTCTAAAACCAAGATTTCCCGGTTTGATAACCAAAGTATTGGTTCCGGATCCCACCGGAGTAAGAAATGGTGCAGATGCAGCTACGCAGATAGCAACACCAACGGCAACAGGGTTGATTCCCAGACTAACAGCTATTGGTATTAACAATGGAGTAACAAGAACAACTGTTGATGTGTTCATCATCATATTCGTTAAAAGCATAGTTAGAATTAAGACAAACAACAAAAATATAAATTTATTTGGATTTTGTCCCAGCATATTTGTGACTAAATCAGTAATCATTGCACCGGCTCCTGAACTACTCATTGCTTTAGATACAGCTGACATTCCTCCAACAATGAAAAGTGTTGGCCAATCCACTGCTTTCATAGCCTGCTTTTCGGATATACAGCCGGTAGCTATCAAAATTACACAAGCTAATGCTGCAATAAAATACATTGGAAAACTTTTATCTGCAAAAACCATTGCCACTAATAAGGCCAATAATACAACGATGCAGATCGTACCCTTCAATGGACTAAATTTATAGCCTGGCTCTTTTTCAGTATATTCTTTTAAGTATTCTGGATCGGATGTATCACCGGGAGTCAAAAATTTTTTACCTATCGTTAAAAAATAAACTAAAAATGCAATGCATACAGGAATACCAACCTTTCCTAAATCAAAGAATCCCAGAAATGGTATTCCCATATCTTCAATCAATCCTGCCGTTGAAACATTAGAGGCTGCACCAATCAATGTTAAATTGCACCCTACACTGGCTGCAAAACTTAATGGAATTAATTGTCTGGATACTGAAATCTTTGCTTTCATTGCCATAGCGATTACAATGGGCAATAGCATCGCAACAACACCGACACCTGAACAAATACTAGAAAGAATCAGTGCTGTCAAAACAGTCGCAATCATGATTCCATTTTCAGAAACTCCTGTCATTTTCACAAGGGTATTAGCCAACATATCAGCCACACCTGTATGAAATAATGCCTGTCCGACAATCATCATTCCACCTAGCAAAATAATCGTAGAACCTGAAAAAGCATTAAAAACATCCGCTTTATCAATAACACCTAAAATTGCAAGTAATAGTGCACCCGCCATGGATACTAATCCTAACGGAACTTTACCTGATACAAATAAAGCAACCATCACCGCTAAAACCAATAGCGTAATAACTGCTGGACTCATAATAAACCTCCTAATTTAAACATTTACAATTTCAATTCAAAATTTTAGTCTGCGCATACTAAGTTGTTTTGTTATCTATAAAATAATTCATTCAACATATAAGTACAATGTCTAAATTTATTAAACATTTTATAACTTTAACATTATAATTTTATCTTTATAATGACAGTGTTATAATCTTCTTAACTAGAATTTTCGAGGGAAATCAAAATGAAAAACACGAATAATGAGTATTTTCTAACAATTATTGAAGAAGGCAGTCTTTCCAAAGCTGCCCAAAAACTATATTTATCACAGCCATCCTTATCTCAATATGTAAAAAGAATGGAAAAACGTCTGGGTGTTGAATTATTTGATCATAATTCATCCCCCTTAAAGCTTACGTATTCTGGAGAACGCTATTATGAATTTTTACTAGAAGAACAAAAAAATGAGAAAGAAATTTTACAAGAATTAAAAGATATAAAATTAGGAAATAGTGGAAGAATACGTCTGGGGATAGCCTTTTGGCGTGCTGCCTGTTTTCTTCCTGAAGTATATCCGGAGTTTAATAGACAATATCCTAATATCAAAATTGATTTATTCGAAGGAAAAAGCGTTAATTTTCAAAAAGAACTTCTAAATGGACATATAGATTTTGCGGTATGTAATATTGGAAAAGATATGAACTATAACAAATTTTCTATTGAAATATTAAAAAATGAGCAAATTTTAATAGGGGCTCCAACAAATCATTCATATGTTAAAAGTATTTTAAAAAATCAAAAAAATTTAAATGGTTATCCTAAAGCACCTTTGGACATATTTAACCAACTTCCTTTGATATTATCTAAAGATGGTCAAAACTTAACATACCAAATCCAAGAATTTTTCGCAGCTAAAAACATCGAACCCAATATATTATTGCGAACTGAAAACCTGACTACCGCGATTAATTTATCTGTTGCCGGAATGGGATGTGTATTTGTTCCAGAAGAAGGAGCACATGTATGCCATAGAAATGGAGAGATTACATATTTTACATTGGATGAACCTGAATTATATTGGAAATTTGCGGTTATATATAGAAAAAACGAGAAGCTTAGTCGTGTTTGTAGATTATTTATTGATTTCACAAAACAAATAATTAAGTGAAAATTATAAAAAGTTATGATTTTTCATTATAAAAATAAGCATTCAATTCAGCTGCATAAAAACGATACTTTTATAATCTGTTAAATCATCATACATTTAATATTTAATGATGATAAATAATTATTTTCTTTAATAAATACTTTTTAAAAGTAGAATCGTGCATAAAATTTTACATCATTTTTATGCACTTTATCATACTGAAAAAAAATGGGATAGAGATAGATATAAAATAGACTTGTTTATTAGAACTAAAAATATGATTTAAATTATTTTTAATTCTGCCTAATCTATACAAAAATTATTGAAATAGAACGATCTACATTAAATGTGACAAGAAGAGTGTGGCCAATCCTAAGAAGATAAAAAATCCCAAAACATCCGTTGCGGTTGTAAGAAAAATAGAGGAGGCAATGGCTGGATCGGCATGAAGTTTTGAAATGGTTACGGGAATCAATAATCCAAAAATACCAGCTACAACTAAATTACCAATCATAGCTAAAAATACAATTAAAGATAAGAATACATTATGGTACATCACATATACAATAATCGCTGTCACAAGACCGGTCGAACTGCCATCAATTATACCCAATGCAATTTCTTTAAAAAGTACCTGCCACACTCGTTTTGCTTTAATATCACCATGGGATAAATCACGTACCAAAATGGACATTGTCTGTGTTCCGGCATTTCCACCCATCCCTGAAACAATGGTCATTACGGCTGATAAGGCCACAACTTGTTCAATGGTTGTTTGAAATATTTTAACAATAAATGAAGCTAAGAATGCAGTTGCTAAATTTATCAATAACCATGGCAAGCGCATTTGAATCGATTCTAAAAGTGTAGTATCAATGCTTTCTTCTTTACTAACACCTGCCATCTGCAGTAAGTCTTCATCATATTCATCGATAATAACATCAATAATATCATCAACAGTGATAATTCCTAAGATAGCTTTATTAGCGTTCACAACAGGTATCGCCTTTAAGTCATATTTGGCAACCAGTTTTGCGACTTCTTCCTGATCCATTTCTGGATATACATAAATCGCATCTGCTTCCATAATACTTGATATATATGCCTCTTTATTAGCTGCCAATAGCTTTCGTAAATCTACAGTACCTATCAGTTCTCGCTTGGCATTGATTACATAAAGAGTTTCAATAACTTCTGTTTTAGGACCAATATCGCGAATTGTCTGTAACGCATCTGAAATCTTTAAATCCAGCCGAAGAGCTATATAATCGGTAGTCATAATACCACCTGCAGATTCTTCTGGATATTGTAACAATTGTCGAATAATGGTTTGTTCATCATGTTTCATGCGATTCAAAAGACGTTTTTTTCGATCCATAGGTAAATTTCCCATTAAATCAACAATTTCATCTTTAGGCATCCATTGAAACAAGGAAAGCAGTCGATCATCATGAACATGCTTCACGACTTCCATTCGTTCATCGTCATCACTTTGATCAAGAACACTGGCCAAATCTTCATCATTTAAGTAGGAACACATTGCATCGATTTGCTCATCTGGCCAATCTTCCAGTTCACTTGCTATATCTACTGGATGTAATTGATCAAAATAAGCTTGAAATTCTTTTTGGTCTTTCCATTTTCTATCGTTCATGCTTAAATCCTCCCTGCTTTTCTTCTTTATTTTAGACTGTTTTATTCCTTCTTGCATGGAAAAAGCATAAATACAAATTCGTTATAGTACAATTCGTATATAAAAAAGGATAAATATCCTTAGGTAAGATATTTATCCACTTTATTTATCTACATAATTTTAAAACTTATCGTATAATGATATAAATCATATAGGAAAAATAAGTAATCAACATAAATGTACCAATCTTTCGATCAAATTTATGTATCCTACATAAAAGCCAGAATACAATAGAGACTAGAACTAAGATTAAGGCATCAATAATAGCTGTGGCTTCTACTGCAATTGGATGTAACACGGCAGAAACACCAAGAATACAGAAAATGTTAAATAGGTTGGAGCCTATTACATTTCCCATGGCAATTTCATTTTCTCCTTTTTTAGCTGCAACCAATGAAGTCACAAGTTCAGGTAAAGAAGTACCGAAGGCTACAATTGTAAGTCCAATCAAAGTTTCACTTAGTCCCATAATACGGGCAAGACTTGTTGCTCCGTCTACCACAAGTTGTCCACCAATCACAATGCCGGCGATACCTATAATTAAAAACAAGAATAATTTTTTAAAAGAGTCATTGGTGTCCGCCTGAATGTCTTCTGATTTTTTTGTCTGTTTAATTTGTACAACCAGCATAGTCACAAAACATACTAATAAAATAGCGCCTTCCAGAATAGAAACCTTTTGATCTATTAACATAATTGTCAATAAGACGGCCGCAATGATAGATATTGGCCAGTCCCTATTTAAGATGGTCTTATTGACTACAATTGGATAAATACAAGCACTGCCACCGGCTACAATTAATAAATTAATAATATTAGAACCTACTACATTTCCTACGGCAATTTCATTTGCACCTTGAAGAGCTGCAGTAACACTAACCGCAAGTTCTGGCATAGATGTACCAAAGGCTACAATCGTAAGTCCAATAATTAAACTAGATACACCCAACTTTTTCGCAACGGAAGAAGCACTTTCTACAAATAAATCGGCTCCTTTGACAAGAAATATAAATCCTACAACAATAAAGAGTATCGCAATCAATAAGTTCATAAAAATCTCTTTCTTTCTTTATTTATATGTTAATGTTTAACGTATTAATATTTTATTTAAAACATTTCAATAGCTTAAAAGCTTTTCTATTCAATATTAGGTAATAATAATTTTACA
>OCTX012280591.1_pt1 | contig 23165 bp, 20 predicted proteins | sample 1539691 | NCBI WGS metagenome assembly OCTX01 (sample SAMN02144231, study PRJEB22623) | gut metagenome | biome: sheep rumen | host: Ovis aries | place: New Zealand
TCGCTGACATTTCCCCCGCCGGGGGAATCTTCCCCTCGCGCTCCCCCGCGTCTCTATCACGGATCCTTTTATGGGTTCTTTGACAGTCTCAAAACAGCCCGGGAACATCGGTTCCCGGGCTATTTTCATGTCTGCCCTTATTCGGCGTCGTAAATGGTTTCCGTGCCGTCCGGCTCCACCAGAGTGTAGACGGTAAAACCATCGTAATCGAGCTGTCCGTCCTGCCCACCGTCAACAAGGCAGCTGGAGGAATAGTCCCGGCTCAGCGGCTCGCCCAGCCAGTCGATCAGATCCTGCACGGGCTGCCCCTGCATGGCGCGCACCTGCTCCACGATCTCGGCAACATCCACGGTGTCCGGCGCCTCCTGCTCTGAGGCAGAAGCTTCCGCGGGTTTGGACGTCGCCTGCGCGGCCTCCGTCGGTGCCGCCGTCTGGGACGCCGGCTCGTTTGAGGCGCCGCACGCGGCCAGCGCCAGAAGCATTGTCAGACTGAGAACGATCGCGATTGCTTGTTTCATTTCAAAAACCTCCTATGTTTTCTATCGGTATCAGGGCTCTGCTGCGGCATCCAGCGCCAGCAGCCGCCCCTCGGAGCAAAACAGCACCCGCAGCGGGCCACGCGCGGCCTCCTCGGGCAGACAGAGCGAAAAGCTCTCCACCCCGGGCAGCGCCTCAAAAAGCCCATACGCGGTGTCGATATAAACCGGCGAATCGTCGTCCGCCGCGCAGCCACTCCATGTGCCGCGCAGTATAGTATACCCCTCGGGGCCGCCTTTGGCAAGAGTGCAGTAAATCTGCCCCGCCGACGGCACGGCCTCCTCCCTGATGGAGGCCTCCCGCTCAGGGGCGGGCAGCGTCGGCGCGTAAGCCAGCAGGTAGCCTATATTGCGCTCAACCAGCTCAATCACAAGCGTTCCGCCCGGCGCCAAGGCGCTCGGGTCATAGTCGTTCTTTCTCGAAAACAGCGCTTCGGCGTACGACTCGGCGAAATACGGGTAGAGCGAGCGCCCGAAGGAATCCCGGTACATCAGCAGCGAGCCCTCGCCGGAAGCAGATTGGGTGCTGATCGTGATGCTGTCCGCGTTCGTGCTGTTGGCTTCGAAGCTAAAGCCGGGGGCGTAAACGAGATCGGGATCTGTTTGCGTGCCCGCAGGATAGAGCATCTCATACAGGTCGCCCCGGTGCTCGCCCGCGGTGAACGGCGACTTATAATACGCGCTGTCGCGCCCCAGCGCCGCCAGCAGCGCGTCGGCGGCAAGCGCCGCGCCGCGTGAGGTCCAGTGGCTGTCGCGCGGGAAATACAGCAGCTCGTCCTGCGCACGGAAGACCGTGAAAAGATCCAGATAGCGCACACCCATCGCGGAGAGCGCTCCGGCCAGCGCCTCGGCATTGGACGGAGCCTCCTGCCGCTGCAGCGCCGGCATCCGCTCCGGATAGAGGGAATTTTTGTTCGGCGCGATGGTAAACAAAAACTGTCCGCCCAGCTGCTCGGCATACTCCTGCAGCAGGTAGAGCCTGCGTGCCGCGCACCAGAGCTCGCGCCGGGTCATCGGCTCGCTGCGCGTGTAGTCCGCCAACGTTGGCTTGAAATACAGCCAGCCGTCCCGCCCGAGAACGACGTTTTCCGTGACCGAGCTGTGAAGCAGCCCGGCATTCAGCCCGGCCCAGAGGGTGACGGCCTCCTGGCGCAGAGAAAAGCGGTCGTTGATATAGTGAGCGAGATCCTCGAGGAAGACGGTATTCAGACCGCCGTCTTTTTTTATGAGAACAGGCTTTGCGGCGAGCACCTGATTGGCCGCCGCGCCCGAGCCTCCCGTCAGCAAAAGCCCCAGCGAGGGGATCAGGCAGAGGGCGAGAAACAGGATGGCGAAGAGGAGGGAAAGAGTTTTTTTCATATCCGCGCCTCCTTAAAACTGCTGATAGATAAAGGGCGTGTACGCGCCGCCGGCCATGGCCAGCACACCGAGAACGAGGCCGAGCAGCGCCAGAACATCCGACAGCAGCTCAAGGCCCGGAGAATCCGCGCCAAGCCGTGCCGCGGCGGCCTGCCGCAGCCGGGGCGCGACGGGCATCGCAAACACCAGCCCCAGCGCCAAAAACAGGCAGCGGGCAGGGCTGAGCAGGCTCGTCACGGCGAGCAGCCCCGCACCGGAGGCGGCGGTAAAGCTGAACAGGCGCCCGATCAGCAGCAGGCCCTGCTGCACGGTGCCGGCGCGGAACATCATAAAGCCGAGCAGGAAGGCCATCAGCGCGTACAGGTGCAGCAGGATGCGGCGGATCGGAGATTTGCCCTCCGTCTGCACCGCACCGGGAAAAAGCCCTTCCAATATCACGAGCAGGCCGTTCCAGAGCCCCCAGAGCAGGAAGGTCCAGCCCGCGCCGTGCCAGATGCCGGTGGCGAGAAACACGATCAGGCGGTTTCTCTGCGTGACCCATTTCCCCCGGCGGCTGCCGCCGAGCGGAATATAGAGATAATCGACGAACCAGCGGTTAAGGGAGATATGCCAGCGCCGCCAGAATTCGGTAACGCTGCGGGAAATATAGGGGTGATCGAAGTTCTCGGGAAAGCGGAAGCCGAAGAGCTGGCCGAGGCCGATGGCCATATCGCTGTAGCCGGAGAAGTCGTAATAGATCTGCAGGCAGTAGCACACGCCGCCGAGCCACGCGATCCCCGTGCCCACATCGCCCGGCTCCAGCGCATACACCGCGTTGACAAGGGCGGCCGCGCTCTCGGCCAGCAGCAGCTTTTTCAGCAGTCCGCGCACAAAGCGCCGCAGCCCGGCGGCCGTATCCGCCAGAGACTCCCGCCGCTCCGTAAGCTGTGCCCGGCTGTCCTTCCATTTGGCAATCGGCCCTGCGATCAGGCGCGGGAAAAAGGCGAGATAGAGGAGCAGGCGGTCAAAGCGTTTTTCCGCCAGCGCGCGGTCGCGGTAGGTATCGACCAGGTAGGAGATTGCGTGGAAGGTAAAAAAGGAGATGCCCAGCGGCAGCGGCAGCGCGGAGGACAGCGGCGGCAGACCCAGCACGCCGAGGACAAAGGAGAGATACTTGAACACGCTCAGCAGCGCGAGATTGCCCGCCGCGCCCAGCGCCAGCCACAGCTTCCGCCGCCCGCCCTCCCTGGCCAGGAGCAGACCGAAGCCGTAGCTCCACAGCGCCGCTGCCAGCAGCACCGGAAGCTGCGCCAGCCCGCCGAAGGCATAAAAAAGCAGGCTCAGCAGACACAGCAGGATATTTTTCGCCTCCCGCCCCGGCAGCAGCCGGTAAAGGATCAGCGCAGCGGGGAGAAAGAGAAAAAGAAACGAGGCGCTGTTGAAAACCATGAGGATGACCTTCCTTATTTTAATGCCATAATTATACTTGATCCGAAAAGCAATTGCAACAAGTAACATGACCGGGTGCTCACAGAGCGCCCGGTCATGGTCTTGTTTTAGATTCTTATTTCAATTCTTATTTCAGCGTCAGCGTGGCGACCTCCGTGTATACCTTGCCGAGGTCGTTGACGATTTCGCAGCGGTATTGATAACCGTCGTGATAATCCTTCACGGTGAGGCTGTATTTGTCTGTGTTGTACCCGGTGCCGCTGCACGCGTTCCATTCGCCTTTGGTGCCGACACGATAGTACCACTGATACTTCAGATCGTTGCCGGCCACCTGCACGGAAAAGCTGATCTTGTCGCCAACGGAGGCTGTCGCATTCCCCGGCTGACCGATAATCAGCGGGCTCATCACGAGGTGAAGCTCTGCCGCTTCACTGACGGCTTCGCCGGCCGGATTCGACACGAGGCAGCGGAACTGGTAGCCCTCATGATATCCCTTCAAAATGGTGGAATACTCTGCCGTGGTGCAGCCTTCGCCGCTGCAGTTCTCCCATTCTTTCTCGCTGTTCTGGCGGAACTGCCACTGATAATTCAGCGCTTCGCCCTCCGCTTCCACCGACAGACGAACGCGCTCTCCGACGGCGCCGGAAGCCGGCTGCGGCTGCGTCAGGATCGCGGGCGGCGCAAACGTTCTTTCATGCCGCTCGCGCAGAAGCTCCTCCGTGGTTTCCGTATCCTCTTCCTCTTCTTCCGTCTCGCGCGCCGCGCCGCAGGCCGCCAGGGCGAACACCATCGCCGCCGCCAGCAGCAGCGCTACTATTTTTTTCATGCTGTTCATATGGTTCTCCTGTTTTTGCCGATTATCCCAAGCCGGCCGGAATCCGCTGTTTTCTGTGTTTATTCTTCTTTCGTACCGGGCTTGCGCCGTCCGCCGCGGCGATGCCGCCGGTTCCCGCCCTCGGGCTTTTTGGGCGCCGGGGTTTCGTTGCCCGGCTGCGGCCGGGCTTCCAGTTTGACCGGCTTGACCGTGGTTTTGCCGGGATGCGCGCGGCCGGCGGTCTGAGGCTTCCCGCCCTCCGGCATCGGCTCTGCCTCGGTCTTCTTCGCTTCCGTTTCCTTTTTCCTGCTGCCGCGGCTCTTTTTGTTGGCAGGCTTGACTGCGGGCTGCTTCTCGCTTTTCTCCGCCCGCTCCGGCTTTTCCGCGCTCTTGACACGCGCTTCCGCATGCGCCTGCGGCTTTTCCGCGCCCTTGGCTTCCGGCGCGGGTCTGGCCTTGGAGCGGCCGCGGCGACGGCGAGAGCGCTTTTTCTCGCTCTCCTCCCCGCCCTCCGGCTCGGTCTTGGTCGGCTGCTCGGACACGGCGTCGGCATACAGCACCGGCAGCGTCCACTCGTCTTCCTTCTCCTCGGGCTCCTCCGGCTCCGGCACATAGTGGAGCACATGCGGCGGCTCCTCGCCGTCTTTCGGGCGGCCGCCGGGCACCGCGGCCAACTCGTTGGCCTTAAAGAGATGCAGCGTATCGTCGTTATCGCCGTCCAGGCGCACCTTCACGCACTGGCGCAGCAGGTTCACCTGCACCGCCGTGCCGTAACCGTCCTTGGTCTCGACAAAGGCGCCCTGCTTGGGCACCTTCTTGATCAGGTCCTCATAGGCCTCCTGCTCATAGCGCAGGCAGCACATCAGGCGGCCGCAGCTGCCGGAAATTTTGGTGGGGTTGAGGGAGAGGGACTGCACCTTGGCCATTTTGGTGCTGACCGGCTGGAAGTCCTCCAGAAACTGTCCACAGCAGTAGGGGCGTCCGCAGATGGCGATGCCGCCCACCATTTTTGCCTCGTCACGCACGCCAATCTGCCGAAGCTCGATGCGCGTGCGGAAGATGGCGGCCAGATCCTTCACCAGCTCGCGGAAGTCCACGCGTCCGTCGGAGGTGAAGAAGAAGGTGATTTTGTTTCCTTCAAAGCTGCACTCGGCGTCCACGAGCTTCATGTCCAGCCCGTGCTCGGCGATTTTCTTCCTGCAGATTTCGACAGCCTCGGCCTCGCGCCGGACGTTGATCTCCGCCACGCGCAGATCGTCTTGCGTGGCAAGGCGGATCACGGGGCGCAGGGGCAGCACCACCGAGGTGTTTTCCACCATATGGTTGCCGTGGCAGCAGTCGGCCAGTTCCAGGCCCTTGGCGGTCTCCACAACCAGCTTGTCGCCGGCTTTCGCCGTAATGCCCCGGGGGTCAAAGGAATAGGCCTTGCCACGGTTTTTAAATTTTATGCTGACTACTTCAATCAATGTTTTATCCTCTGTTTCCGCTGCCAAGCGGCGTGTCGGCCGCCAGCAGTCCTAAAATGTGTTTCGCGCCGGTGTTGACGCGCAGATACTCCTCGCAGCGCGCGGCAAGCGCGGCGAGCTCCGCCAGCTGCCTGGCGCTCATGCCCAGGTCGCTCCGCCGAGCGCAGAGCATATCCGTCACCGCAAGACGCAGCGCGCCGATCATGGCCTGCAGCTCGCGCTGATCCAGCGTTTCCTGCGCAAAGCACCAACGCACAAGCTCCGCCCGGTCGCCCGCAGCGGTAGCGCGCAGAAATGCCTCGGCCAGCTTCACGCTCTCCTCCTCCGGGGTCTCTTCCCCGGCGGCGCTGCGCATGCTGGCGCAGCGGGAACGAACCGTGGGCAGCAGCAGCGCGGGATTTGTCGCGCACAGGAGAAAGACCGCCCCGTTCGGCGGCTCCTCGAGGAGCTTGAGCGCCGCGTTCTGCGCCGCCGGATTCATTTTATCCGCTTCGCTGATGATATACACCTTGCGCGCGGCCTCGTTGGGCAGCACCCAGGCATCCTCACTGACCTCGCGGATCTGGTCGACGGTGATCTCCCGCCGCGCGCGCCCCTTGTCGTCGGTCTGCCGGCGGACCGTAATAAGATCGGGATGGATATCGCCCAGAACCTTGCGGCAGGCGGCACAGCGGCCGCAGGGCTCACGGCCCCCGCGCTCGCACAGCACCGTCTGCGCGAGGCGGCGCGCCATCTTCAGGCTTTCCTCCGCGGAGGGTGCGGACAGAATATAGGCATGGCTCATGCGCCGCTCGTCCATTTTCTGTCCCCCTTAAAACAAATCAAATTATTTTACCTTTTTTTCCGTTCTTAGTCAACAGCCAGCCGCAGGAAATTTTTACGCTCCCTGTTCCCGTCTTCCGAATTTTTCCTTGACTTTTTCACGGATTCTGATATAATATGGGTTGTGCGCAATTTAAATTGTAAATTCCTGTAAGTTAGGAGCTGTCAGCATATGGATTACACATACAAAACCAAAGATGTCTGCTCGATGCAGATCAACTTCCGCCTCGAGGGCGACCGCGTGCACGACGTGCGCTTTACCGGCGGCTGCAACGGCAACCTCAAGGCCATCGGCATTCTCGTCGAGGGCATGACTGTCGATGAAATTGAAAGTAAGCTGCGGGGCAATTCCTGCGGCGGCCGCCCCACCTCCTGCGCCGACCAGCTGGCCAGAGCTGTGCGCCAGGCATATCAGAAGCAGCAGGAAAGCTAAAGCTCTCTCTTCCGCGCAATCCGCGGTTGCAAATACTTCCAATTTGTGATATATTAATTAATTGGAAAAAAATGATATTAGGGGGAGAGAGACATGGACGATCAGAAATATAATGTCTTGAAGTTGGAAAACCAGTTGTGCTTTCCGCTTTATGCGGCGGCCAAGGAAACTGTCAAGCTCTACCGTCCCCTTTTGGAGAAGCTGAACCTGACCTACACCCAGTACATCGCAATGATGGTGTTCTGGGAACACAAGAAAATGAACGTCAAGGAGCTGGGTGAAAAGCTCTATCTGGATTCCGGCACCCTGACGCCGGTGCTCAAGAGCCTGGAGGCCAAGGGTTACGTCCGGCGCTACCGCAGCACCGAGGACGAGCGCGTGCTGCTCGTCGAGGTGACGGAGGCCGGCGAGGCGCTGCGGGATGAGGCGCTGTCCATTCCCGGGCAGATGGCCTGCCATGTGCTGCTCAGCCCGGAGGAAAGCCGGACGCTGTACGAACTGCTGTACAAGCTGCTCTCGGACATCGAGAAAAACTGAACCCATGCGTCATGAAAAAAAGAAGGTCTTGCGACCTTCTTTTTTTCATCTCTGTTACCTCTCCAGGCAGAAGCGGCGGCCAAAGCGGTTGACCGAACCGCGTTTTTCCACAATGCTCCGCAGCATCTCCTCGCCCTCGGTGATCGCGAGGCCGTAGAGGCGGTCGATCCCCAGCTCCATGAGGCCCGGGCAGAGCGTCACGCTTGGGCCCGTCAGCACCACTCGGGCATTCTTCGCCAGTTCAAGCAGCCGCGGCATGGTTTTGTTGACCGCGGCGCTGCCGGTGATGACCACAAGATCGCAGTCCGGCAGCAGATACTCGCAGGCGCAGTCCGGGAGATCGCCCGCCCGGGGCTCCCGCTCGAGGATGAACCAGTCGGCCGCACGCGCGAGCAGTTCCTCCGTGATGCCGCTGTGACCGGGCAGGTGGCCGACGAAGCCGAGGCGCAGACCGTCGACCGCGATGCCGTCCAGCGCGCCCTCCGGCGGCGTGACGCCGAGGCGCGCGGCGTTTTCGGCGGTGTTGTACCAGGCGTTCACAACCGCCATGCCCTCGCTTGCCTCCTCGAAGTTCCAGGAAAGCGCAGCCTCCGCCGCCCGGCGGGCCGGCAGCCCCTCCAGCGTGTCAAACAGGCGCGGCGCCGTCTCGCCCGCCGTGTGCATCGCCACACCGCAGCGCCCATCCGTCAGCCGCGCCGCCGTCCAGGAGACGCCATGCACAATGCGTTCGACCGCAGCGCTCTCGTCCATGCCGCCGAGCAGAATTTCATAATAAGGGGAACGGATCATTTCTCTATCCTCCTGCTGTTCTCTTTTTTTTATACAATATACCGCTGCCCGGCCGCTTCCGCAAGAGCGGAAGCGCCGTTCGATAAAAAATAAATAATTCCTAAGAAGAAACAGATCGGTTGAAATTATGGAACTTTGTGTTATAATCTATATTTATGAAATTATGTAAATTGGAGGCATAAACTATCCATGGGCAAAAAACAGTTCAAAGCGGAATCCAAGCGTCTGCTGGACCTGATGATCAACTCCATTTATACCAATAAGGAAATATTTCTGCGCGAGATTCTGTCTAACGCGTCCGACGCCATCGACAAGCTCTGCTATCTTTCGCTGACCGACGACCAGGTTGGGCTCAACCGGGACGATTTCCGCATTGATATCATTGTTGACAAGGACGCGCGCACTATTACCGTGCGCGACAACGGCATCGGCATGACCATGGCTGAGGCAGAGACCAATCTCGGTGTGATTGCCAAGAGCGGCTCCTACCAGTTCAAGGGTGAAATGGACAAGGAGCAGGCGGGTGACGACATTTCCATCATCGGCCAGTTCGGTGTCGGCTTCTACTCCGCCTTCATGGTCTCCGACAAGGTCACCGTGCTCTCCCGCAAGTACGGGGAGAGCGAAGGCGTCCAGTGGGAGAGCGCCGGCGCGGACGGCTATACCGTCAGCCCCATCGAGAAGGAGACGGTCGGTACCGACGTCATTATGCACATCAAGGCCGACACCGAGGAAGAGGTCTACGGCTCCTATCTGGAGAAGTGGAAAATCAAGGCGCTGGTAAAGAAATATTCCGACTATGTGCGTTGGCCCATCCGCATGGATATGGAACGCCAGGAGCGTTACGAAACCGGCGAGACCGACGACGAGGGCAAGCCGAAATTTGACTACCGCACCGTCACCGAGAACGAGATCATCAACTCCATGGTGCCCATCTGGCAGCGCGCCAAAAACGAGGTTACGGACGACGACTGCATCCAGTGGTACAAGGAGAAAAACCGCGACCGCAAGGATCCCTGCGCCCTGATCCGCATCAGCGCCGAGGGCAATATTTCCTACAAGGCCATGCTCTTCGTCCCCGGTGAGGAGAACGAAAACGCCTTCACAGGCGACAACAAAGGCGGCATCACACTCTACTCCAACGGCGTCATGATCATGGAAAAGTGCGACAAGCTTGTGCACGAGTACTTTGAGTTTGTCAAGGGCGTCGTCGATTCGCCGGATCTGTCGCTGAATATCTCGCGCGAGATCCTGCAGCATGACCGCCAGCTCCAGCTCATCGGCCGCAACCTGGAAAAGAAGATCAAGGGCGAGCTGGAAAAGATGATGAAGGAAGACCGCCCGAAGTATGAGGAGTTCTACCGCAATTTCGGCACGCACCTCAAGGCAGGCGTCTGCGACGAATATGGCCGCTATAAGGACTTCCTGCGCGACCTGCTGATTTTCTACACCTCGGAGGACAAGCAGATCACCCTCAAGGAGTATGTGGAAAACATGCCCGAGAGCCAGAAGGTCATCTACTACGCCAGCTCCGACACGCTCAAGCACGCCATCAGCCTGCCGCAGTGCGAACAGGTTCGCTCCCGCGGCTACGAGCTGCTCTACCTCACCGGCCCCCTGGACGAGGTAGTGCTCGAAAACCTGATGGAGCAGGACGGCAAGCGCTTCTGCAACGTCGTCACCGACGACCTCGGCTTTGAAACCGAAGAGGAAAAGAAGGCCGCAGAGGAGCGCGACATTGAAAACAAGGAGCTGCTGGACTTTGTCAAGGAGTCTCTGGGCGGGGCCGTCGTGTCCGTCAGGCTCAGCCGCAAGCTCGCCGCTATGCCCTGCTGCCTGACCACCGAGGGCGGCATCACGCTGGAGATGGAAAAATACTTCCGCCGCGGCCCGAGCGAGGAGATGCGCAAGCTTCGCGCCAACCGCGTGCTGGAGCTCAACGCCGAGCACAAGGCCGTGCAGGCCATGAAGGCCGCCTTTGACGCAGGCGAGCGCGACAAGGCAGCGCAGCTTGCGAAGATTCTCGAGACGCTGGCCGAGATGATGGCCGGCTGCGAGGTGGAGGATCCCGCCTCCTTCGTCTCCCTGGTCGCGGATCTGTTCTGATCCGCCCGCGTTTCCCCGTTCCGAATTCCGCCCTTTGAATTCCGAATCATGGAGAACTTCCTATGAAACAAAGCCTTGGAATCTACGTTCACATTCCCTTTTGCGCCAGCAAATGCAGCTACTGCGACTTCTATTCGCTTGCCGGCTGCGAGGGGCTGATCCCCTCCTATCACGACGCGCTGCTGGAGCACCTGGATGAATCCGGGCCGAGCATCAAAAAATATGAGGTGGACACGGTCTACTTCGGCGGCGGCACCCCGAGCTTCTACGGGGCCGACCGCATCTGCGAACTCTTCAACGCCATCAAAATGAACGGAAACGTTCGTCTGGACGCGGAGGTGACCGTGGAGGTCAATCCCGACAGCATCAGCCTCAACGCGCTGCGCCTGCTGCGCGGCGAGGGCGTCAACCGTCTATCGATCGGCGTGCAGGCCTCGGACAACAACCTCCTCAAGCTCATCGGCCGCCGGCACAATTTCCAGCAGGCGCAGAAGGCGGTGTACAACGCCCGCATGGCGGGCTTCGATAACGTCAGCATCGACCTGATGTACGGTCTGCCCAGCCAGACCAAGAGCGACTGGGCGGAGACGCTCTCCCGGGTTGTGGAGCTCCACCCCGAGCACATCTCCTGCTACGCGCTCAAGCTCGAGCCAGGCACGCCGATGTACGATGCCTACCGGAACTCTCCCATTCTCCCGGACGACGACGAGCAGGCCGACATGTACTGCTACGCCGCCGAAATGCTCGACCGCTACGGCTATAAGCAGTATGAAATCTCCAACTTCTGCGCACCGGGCTTCGAGAGCCGCCACAATCTGAAATACTGGCGGCTGGACGACTACATGGGCTTCGGCCCCGGCGCCCATTCCAGCGTCGGCAACCTGCGCTACAGCTTCATTAAGGATCTGCGGCGCTATATCAGCGGCGTACAGCGCAAGCTCAGCATCACCGACGAGTATCAGGTCATCGACCCGCTCGAGCGCGCCGTCGAGTACATCATGCTCGGCATGCGCACCTCACGCGGCATCTCCGAGGAGGAATACCGCGTCCGCTGCCAGAGCAACTGGAAGCCCATTGTCCGCACGCTGGAGGCCTTCCGTGAAAAGGGCTGGACCGAGCGCGAGGCGGACGGCCGCTGGCACTTTACCGTGCCGGGCTTTCTGATCTCCAACACACTGATCGGCATTTTGCTCGAAGCGCAGGCAAGCGGCCGCATCGAAGGCACCCCCTGGCTTCACGAAGCTTTTGAAGCCGAAGAAAAAATTCATGTTCCCAAAAGCGAGGAAGAACTCTTCGCCGAACTATATCAGCAGAAAATCAGTGAGGACTAAGACGTGAAAAATGAAAAAGAGATAAACAAGAATTCTGCCCCCGCCGAAGCTTCCGCGAAGCCTTCCTCCAAGCGCCGCTCGAGGAAAAAGAAACTCCGCGCGATCAAGATCGGCTTTGTGGTGACACTGTCCGTGCTGCTTATCCTGGTGGTCGGCGCCGCCGTAGCCGCCGTGATCATGGGGCACAACATCCACGAAAGCGACAAAACACTGGACAACGTCTACATCGGCAGCCTTGCCGTCGGCGGCATGACAAAGGAAGAGGTCGCGCAGACTTTGCTCGATCACGGCTGGGACGAGGAAAACGGCGGCAAACTGACCGTGAAGCTGCCGGCTGAAATCGAGTTTGATCTGGATTATTACGAAGCCGGCGTCAGCATTACGGCCGCGCAGATGGCGGAGCGCGCCTATGCCTACGGCCACGACGGCAGCGACATGGACTCCCTGATGGCCTACATCGACGGCATGTCCAACACGGTATCCATCAAGCAGCCGGAGCTGCAGATCAACGAAGACTATATCCGTCAGAAGGCGGAGGACGGCGCCTCCCGCTTTGAGGTGCGCACCGCGTTCGGCGAATACAAGCTGGACGAGAAAAAGAGCGTGATGACCATGCTCAAGGGCGGCGGCCAGATGACCATTGACCGCGACGCGCTGACCGAGCAGGTCACGCGCGCGCTGCTGCGCCACGACAGCGAGCTCAACTGCAGCTTTGCCCGCGAATCCATCGCCACGCCGGATTTCAACCAGCTCTATAACCAGCTGCACGTGGATCCGGTGGATGCCTACTACGATCCCGCTAAGGACGAAATCATCCCGGAAGTTGAGGGCTTCACCTTTGATCCCAACGAGGCCAGACGTCTCTGGGAAGAGGCGGAGGCCGCCGAGATGGTCACCATTCCGGTGGAATATCTTCACCCCACGCTGAAGGCCGACGACCTGAAGGAACTGCTGTTCCGCGATCTGCTCGGTGAAACGACCACGTACTTCCGCGGCAGCACCGGCAACCGCATCAATAACATCTGGCTGGTCTGCCAGAAAGTGGACGGGCTGATCCTGCAGCCCGGCGATCAGTTCTCCTATAACGGCTTTGTCGGCCAGCGCACCGAAGAGGCCGGCTTCAAGACCGCCGGCGCCTACGACAACGGCAAGGAAGTGCAGGAAGTCGGCGGCGGCATCTGCCAGGTATCCTCCACGCTCTATAACTCAGTGCTCAAAGCCAATCTGCAGGTTGATGACCGCACCTGCCACTACTTTGAGGTGACCTACCTTCCCAGGGGTCTGGACGCCACCGTCAGCTGGCCCGGCCCGGACTTCAAGTTTACCAACAACCGCGATTACCCGATTAAAATTCGTGCCATCTGCGACCGTGAAAACTATGCGCTCACCTTTGAAATCTGGGGCAGCAACATAGACGGTACCTATGTTGTTCCCACCTCGGGCAGCTGGCCGTTCTATGACGACGAGCACCCCACCGTGCAGATCGGCATCAAGGCCGTGAGCTACCGCGAGCTGTACGACAAGGACGGCAACCTGCTGGAAAAGATCCAGGAGGATTACAGCACCTATTACTTCCACGACAGAGACATCAAGTGGCCCGAGGAAACGCCGAAGCCGACCGCGACCCCGAAGCCGACCGAGGCCCCCAAGCCGACCGAGGAGCCGAAACCCACCGAGGCCCCCAAGCCGACCGAGGAACCGAAACCCACCGAGGCCCCCAAGCCGACCGAAAAGCCGGAGCCGACGCCGGAACCCACCCCGGCTCCTACCCCGGAACCCACGCCCGCGCCGACCCCGGAACCCACACCGGAACCGGAACCGGATCCCACACCGGAACCTGAGCCCGAACCCGAGCCGGAGCCCGAACCCGAGCCTGAGACCGGGGAAGATGACAGCAATCTTGTCATTCGCGGCTGACAGATCAGAGGAGACACAAACGCATGGAAAAAAAGACTTTTTATATCACAACCCCGATCTATTATCCTTCCGACAAGCTGCACATCGGCCACTGTTACTGCACTGTGGCGACCGACGCAATCGCCCGCTACAAGCGGCTGCGCGGCTATGACGTGATGTTCCTCACCGGCACTGACGAGCATGGTCAGAAGATTGAGGAGAAGGCCAAGGCCGCCGGCGTCACGCCGCAGCAGTTTGTGGACAAAATCGTAACCGGCGAGGGCGGCATCCTCGATCTGTGGAAGCTGATGAACATTTCCAACGACCGCTTTGTCCGCACCACCGATGATTATCACGTGGAATCCATCCAGAAAATCTTCCGCAAGATGTACGAAAAGGGCGACATCTACAAGGGCTCCTACAAGGGCAAGTACTGCACGCCCTGCGAGAGCTTCTGGACCGAGAGCCAGCTGGTCGACGGCAAATGCCCCGACTGCGGGCGCGAGGTGCACGACGCGGAGGAGGAGGCCTATTTCTTCCGCCTCTCGAAGTATGCCAAGCCCGTGCAGGAGCTGCTGGAAAGCGGCGAATTCCTCGAACCGGCCAGCCGCGTCAACGAAATGGTCAACAACTTCATCAAGCCCGGTCTGGAGGATCTCTGCGTCTCCCGCACCAGCTTCACCTGGGGCATCCCCGTGGACTTTGACCCTGGCCATGTGGTCTACGTCTGGGTGGACGCGCTCTTTAACTACTGCTCCGCCCTCGGCTTCCTGAATGACAAATACCACGACTATGACAAATACTGGCCCGCCGACGTGCATATTGTCGGCAAGGAGATCGTCCGCTTCCACTCGATCATCTGGCCGGCCATGCTGATGAGCATGGAGCTGCCCCTGCCCAAGAAGGTTTACGGTCACGGCTGGCTCGTCATCGACGGCGGCAAGATGTCCAAGTCCAAGGGCAACGTGGTCGACCCCTACGTGCTGGCGGAGAAATTCGGCGTGGATGCGCTGCGTTTCTTCCTGCTGCGCTCCTTCCCCTTCGGCTCAGACGGCAATTTCTCCAATGAGTTGCTGATCTCCACCATCAACACCGATCTCGCCAACGACCTTGGCAACCTTGTCTCCCGCACCACCGCCATGGCGGAGAAATATTTCGGCGGCACGCTGCCCGCCGCGCGCGAGGCTGATCCTCTGGACGACGAGCTTGTTGCCATGATCCGAGAGACTGCCGGCCGCTATGCCGCACAGATGGACAAGTTCCAGCTCCACCTGGGTCTGGAAGAGGTTTTCCGGCTGATTCAGCGGGCCAACAAGTATATCGACGAGACGGCACCCTGGGTGCTCGCCCGCGATGAGAGCAGGAAGCCCCGCCTCGCAACGGTGCTTTATAACCTGCTCGAGGCGCTGCGTGTCTCTCTCACGATGCTGACGCCCTTTATGCCCGACAGCTGCGAAAAGGCCTTCGCCCAGATCGGCGCCGACGAAGCCGCGCGCAGCTGGAACAAGGCCGGCGAATACGGGGTGCTGCCCGCGACGGTTTCCGTCCGCAAGGGCGAGACTCTCTTCCCTCGCATTGATATGAGCAAGGCGCTCGAGGAGCTGGCTGCCGCGCAGGCCCCGAAGGGACCGCAGGTGAAGCTTGAGCCGGTGCTGCCGGACGTGACGATCGACGACTTTACCAAATGCGACATGCGCGTGTGCAAGGTGCTCGCCTGCGAGAACGTGAAAAAGAGCGAAAAGCTCCTGAAGTTCACGCTGGACGACGGCAGCGGCACAGAGCGTCAGATTCTCTCCGGCATCGCAAAGTTTTACAAGCCGGAAGAGCTTGTCGGCAAGACCGTCGTAGCGATTCTGAACCTGCCCCCGCGCAAGATGATGGGCCAGATGTCCTGCGGCATGCTGCTGTCCGCCGTGCGCGAGGTGGACGGCAAGGAGGAGCTGAAGCTGCTGATGCTCGACGACTCCGTTCCCGCCGGCAGCAGACTGTGCTGAGCAATTGAACAGAACCGGGCCGCTCGTCATGTGATGAGCGGCCTTTCTTTGCCCCTCAAGGTGCTTTCCCTTGATTTTGTAACAATTTGCGTGTATCATACTCTTTGATTCCTTTTTCCGGAGGCGTACATGACGGAGCACAAAGGTCAAAACTATCTGCACGGCGCGGCGATTCTCACCGCGGGCGTGATTATCATGAAAATCCTGGGCTTCCTTTACAAGATGCCCATCGGGAATATCATCGACGACGACGGATATTCCATGTTTATCGCCGCCTACAACGTCTATAACGTCTTCCTGACGCTCTCCACGGCAGGCCTCCCCATCGCGCTGGCGCGCATGGTGTCCGAGGCAAACGCCCAGGGCCGCCCCGTGCAGCTGCAGCGCACCTTCTCCGTGGCCTGGCGCACCTTCTTCTGGATCGGACTGGCCTGCTCAATGATTATGGGCCTTTTCCCCCACCAGATCGCCGACCGCATCCTGCGCAACCCCGACGCTGCGCTGAGCATCCGCGTGATGAGCCCCTCGGTGCTGCTGGTCTGTCTGGTTTCGGCCTACCGAGGCTACTGCCAGGGCTTCGGCGACATGGTTCCCACCACGGTAGGACAGGTGCTCGAGGTGCTGGTCAAGGTCGTCGTCGGTCTCGCGCTGGCCTGGTTCCTGATGCACGAAAACTATGGCAAGCCGATCGGCTCGGCGGGCGCCATCTTTGGCGTGACCGCGGGTTCAGCGGCTGCGCTGCTGTACATGTGGCTGCACAAGCAGCGGCATTACCGCGACGACAAGGCCGGCAGCGACGTGCCTGACCCCGACCGCGTCATTTTCAAGCGATTTCTGCGCATCGGCATTCCGATTGCACTCGGCAGCAGCGTGTTGGCGCTGCTCAACCTGATTGATGCCAGTCTCTGCATGGGACGGCTGCAGGACGCCGCGCGCTTCAGCTATCAGCAGGCCAAGGAGCTCACCGGCGTCTACGGCAAGGCGCAGACGATTTTCAACCTCCCCGCCGCCATCATCACCCCGCTGACGATTTCCGTCGTGCCGGCCGTCACCGCCGCGATTGTGAAGAAGGAAAACGACGAGGCAACCAAGATCTCCGAAGACTCGATGCGTATCGCCGCCGTGCTGAGCCTGCCGATGGGCGCAGGGCTTGCCGTTCTGGCCTGGCCGATCATGAACCTGATTTTTGACGGCGCGCACCCGGCCGGCGCTGACCTGCTGGCGATTCTCGGCATCGCCTCCATCTTTGTCTGCATCGTGCTGATGGAAAACGCCGTGCTGCAGGCCACCGGTCACGAGATGCTGCCGATGATCACGATGATCGCGGGCGGCATTGTCAAGGTCGTCATCAACTATTTCCTGGTTGCCTCCCCTGCCATCAACATTTACGGCGCGCCGATCGGCACACTCGCAAGCTACGTTCTGATGGCGGCAATGAACTTCGTCATAATGTGCTTTGTGCTGGATAAGAACCCACGCCTGCGGGTGATCCTGCTCAAGCCGCTCTTCTGCACACTTGTGATGGCCGCGGGAGCGCGGGCAGTCTTTTCGCTGCTCGAGCGCTTCGCGCCGCCGGGGCGGCTCGGTCTGCTGCTGACAGCGGCGCCGACAATCCTGATCGCGGTCGTTATATATCTGATGCTGAGCGTCTTGCTTCGTACCGTGACAAAAGAGGATATGGCTCTGATCCCCGGCGGGCAGAAAATTGCCCGGCTGCTGCGCATGAAATGAGGGTTTATACACGCTTTTTCCCTTCAAATTCTTTAAATAGGACTTGATTCTTTTTGTCGGATGTGATAAATTCTATACGCTGAATATCTACAGCATCATAGAATGAGTAATTTGCTCGTTTTTCGGGCAAACTCATCATAATCACGGCTGGAAAAGCCACTACTTAGGAGGATTATCATGAACAAAACCGAACTGGTTGCTGCTGTTGCAGAAAAGACCGGCGCTTCCAAGAAGGACAGCGAAAAACTCGTCAGCGCCGTATTTGATTCCATCACCAATGCTCTCGTTGCCGGCGATAAGGTCTCTCTGGTCGGCTTTGGTGCTTTTGAAGTGAAAGAGCGCCCCGCTCGCACCGGCCGCAACCCGCGCACCAAGGAAACGATCGAGATCCCCGCTTCCCGCTCCGCTTCCTTCAAGCCCGGCAAGGCCCTCAAGGACGCCGTCAACAAGTAATGATAAAAAAGCAGCCGACCGAACAGAGGGCGGCTGCTTTCCATTTTTAGTGAAGGAGATCCCCATGCGTCTGGATAAGTATTTAAAGGTGTCCCGCCTCATCAAGCGCCGCACCGTCGCCAACGACGCCTGCGACGGCGAGCGCGTCAGCGTCAACGGCCGTCCGGTCAAGGCCAGCTATCAGGTCAAGCTCGGCGACGTCATTGAGATCGGCTTCGGCCAGCGCACGCTGAAGGTGGAGGTCACCGAAATCAACGAGACCGCCAACAAGGCCAACGCCCCCGCGATGTACCGGGAAATCGAATAAATTTCTGCATTATGCCCAAATTTTCCCTCGAAGATTTGTGGAAATGCCGATTCTAAGCGCTTCATTATTTTTTTCGCCAATCTCAAAGCAATCTGTGATATAATAAGATTGTCCCTGATGGAACAGGATCAATCTGCAACAGCAGAACGAAAGAAAGGAGCAGGCAGTATGAAGTTCACGTTTACCGAAAAAAAGATGGACTCCTCCGAGGAGCTGCGCGCGTATTCCGAAAAGAAGATCGGCAAGCTTGACCGGTTCTTCAAGACGGAGGCCGAGGCCTTTGTCACCTACAGCATTGAGCGCGGCCGCTTCCGGGCTGAGATCACCATCAAAAACGGCGGTCTGTTTTACCGGGCCAGTGAGCTGACGCAGGACATGTACGCATCGGTGGATTCCGGTGTGGCCGCCATCGAACGTCAGATCCGCCGCAACAAGACCCGTCTGGAAAAGCGCCTGAGAGACGGCGTGATGGAGCGTGACGTCGTGCCTGCCTATGCCGCCGCCGCGGAAGAAGACGAGGCGGCTGATGAGTTCAAGATCGTCCGCAGCAAGCGCTTCTCCATCAAGCCTATGTCCCCTGAGGAAGCGATTTTGCAGATGAACCTGCTGGATCACGAATTCTTTGTGTTCCGCAACATGGATGAGAACGACGCCATCGCCATCGTCTATAAGCGCAAAGCGGGCGGCTATGGCCTGATTTGCGACGAAAAGGAATAACACACCCAATCGAAAAAACAGCCCTTCCCGATGGGAAGGGCTGTTTCGTTATCTATGGTAAATGCGGCGGTATTCGTCGCTTTCCCCGCCGTCCGCCCCGCAGAGGATCAGCGCAGGTTCGATCTGCAGCCCCGGACGTCCACCGCGCCGGGCTTCCAGCAGCACAAGACTCGGCGCACTCTCTGCCCGATGGCACACGAGGCGCAGGCGTTTCGGCTCAAGTCCCCGGGCGCTGAGGCGGCAGCACAGCTCGCTCAGGCGCTCCGGGCGGTAAACCAGCGAAAAGCTGCCGCCGCTGCGCAGCAGCCAGGCCGCCGCCTCGATCAGCTCCTCCAGGCTGCAGCTTCCCTCCGCGCGCGCCGCCGCCCGATCTTCCCGCGGCGAAAGGCAGCCCGCGTTCTCCGCGAAATAAGGCGGGTTGGAAACCGCAAAGTCAAAGCTGCCGGCATGAAAGAGTGCGCGGCAGCGGCGGATGTCGCCCTCGATCACCGTAAAGCGCGCATCCAGCGCGTTTTGAGCTGCATTATCCCGCGCCACGGCCGCGGCCTCGGGCAGCAGCTCCAGCCCGGTCAGACGCAGTTTTTCGCTTTTTTGCGCCAGCAGCAGCGGCAAAATCCCCGCGCCGCAGCCGAGGTCGATCCCCCGCGCCGCGCCGCGCGTCTGCGTGAAATCCGCCAGCAGCACGCTGTCGGTGCTCAGGCGAAAATGCTCCGATTGCCGAAAGCGCGGCCCGCCCGGCCATAATTCCTCCGCTTCCATCCTCTTTCCTCCTTCTGTCGCGCACGAAAAACGGATAGAAAAAATCGGGACGGTCTTCCGACCGCCCCGATTTTTCACTTCTCAACTCACTCGAGCGAAATAGCTTCGGCAGGGCACTGAGCCGCGCAGGAGCCGCACTCCAGGCAGGCGTCAGCGTCGATCTCGTAATGGAGCTCGCCCATGCTGATCGCTTCGGCAGGGCACTGAGCTGCGCATGCACCGCAGGACAGGCACTCGTCGCTGATTACATAAGCCATATGTTTTACCCCCTGTTAATATCAGACCTCTTGTCTGTGAGGCCATTGTAGCACATCTTCCGCAAAAATCAATCGGCAATTTCAAACAAATTGTTAAAACCGGAAGGAAGTGGCGATAATTTTTACATCCGCACGCCGTTTCGCCGCTTTCGGCGAGGGGCGCGGCGGATAATGAAGCCTGCATGAGAGGGGGCCAATATGAAAAGCAACGAGAAATTTACCCGGCGCAGCGAGGACGCGATCGAAAAAGCCCGCCGGGCGGCGGGGGATCTGGGACACAGCTTCGTCGGCACGGAGCACCTTCTGCTGGGTATTCTGCGGGAGGAGGACAGCCTCGGCAGCCGGGTGCTGCGGCGTCGCGGCTTGTACGAAACGGCGTTGACGGAGGAAATGCGCCGCAGCCTTGGCGCCGGCATCCCCGGCAGCCCCTGTCAGGGTTTGTCAATCCGCGCGCAGCTGGCGGTAGAGGGCGCCGCCCGGGAGGCCTCCGCCCTGGGTCAGTGCATCATCGGCACCGAGCACCTGCTGCTCGGCATCCTCCGCCAGCCGGAATGCGGCGGCTGCCGGGCGCTGACGGCGCTCGGCCTGGAGCCGGATCTTCTGATGACTGATATTTTGGCCATTTTCGGCCACAGCGCGCCGCGCGACAAGGGCGGCCAGACCGGCACCGCACGCAGCGTTCTTCACCGCCCGGACACCCGCACGCTTGACCAATACAGCCGCGATCTGACCGAGATGGCCTCCACCGGGAAGATCGACCCCGTGGTGGGGCGCAGCCGGGAAATCCAGCGTGCGGTGCAGATTCTCTCCCGGCGCACCAAGAACAATCCTGTCCTTGTCGGCGAGCCCGGCGTAGGCAAAACGGCGGTGGCAGAGGGGCTGGCGCTGGCGATCAGCCGGGGGCAGCAGTGCGGAGAGCTGAAAAACAAGCGCCTCGTGTCGCTGGACCTGCCAGCCCTTCTTGCGGGCACGAAATACCGGGGCGATTTTGAGGAGCGCGTCAAGTCCGTGCTGCGGGACGTGCGCCGCGCCGGTGACGTGATTCTTTTTGTCGATGAGCTGCACACCATTATCGGCGCCGGCAGCGCGGAAGGCGCGATCGACGCGGCCAACATTCTCAAGCCCGCCCTGGGTCGGGGGGAGGTGCAGATCATCGGCGCCACGACCCCGGAGGAATACCGCCGGCACATTGAAAAAGACCCGGCGCTGGAGCGGCGCTTTCAGCCGGTGCGCGTGGCCGAACCGGACCGCGCCGGCACGCTTGCCATGCTCAAAAGCCTGCGCCCCGCGCTGGAGCAGCACCACCGCGTGCGCATCGGCGACGACGCGCTCAGCGCCGCCCACGATCTCTCCGTGCGCTATCTCAGCGATCGCTTTCTGCCGGACAAGGCCATCGACCTGCTGGACGAGGCCGCCGCTTCGGTGCACCTTTCCGGCGGAAGGCCGCTGGTGGACGCCGAGGCAGTCGCACAGGTGCTCTCGCTCTGGACCGATATCCCCGTGGACGGTCTGACCGAAGACGAGCAGGCGCGGCTGCGCAATCTCGAAGCGGCGCTGCGCCGGCGCGTGATCGGGCAGGAGGAGGGCGTTTCGGCCGTGGCACGGGCCATCCGGCGCGGCCGTGTCGGGCTGCGGGACGCCCGGCGTCCGCTGGGCAGCTTTCTCTTCCTCGGGCCGAGCGGCGTCGGCAAGACCGAGCTCTGCCGGGCGCTGGCCGAGACCGTCTATGGCGACGAAAAGGCCATGCTCCGCCTGGACATGTCCGAATATATGGAAAAGCACGCCGTCAGCCGTCTGATCGGCTCGCCGCCCGGCTATGTGGGCTACGGCGAGGGCGGGCAGCTCACCGAGCCCGTGCGCCGCAAGCCTTGGTCAGTGGTACTTTTCGATGAGATTGAAAAGGCACACGAGGACGTGTGGGGCATCCTGCTGCAAATCATGGACGACGGACACCTGACCGACGCGGCAGGGCGCAAGGTGGACTTTCGCAACACGCTGATCGTGATGACCTCCAACATTGGCGCCAAGGCCATCACGGAGCAGCGCCCGGCGCTGGGCTTCAGCGGCGGCGAGAGCACGGATGGGAACGTACGCCGACAGGTGATGGACGAGCTGCGCCGGACCTTCCGTCCGGAATTTCTCAACCGCGTGGACGAGACGATCCTCTTCCGCCGGCTGAGCCGGGAGGACATGCTCGCCATCACGCGCCTTCTGCTGCGGCAGCTGCAGGCGCGCTTTGCCGAGCTCGGCGTCAGCCTCTCCGCCTCGGAGGACGCGCTGTCGCTGCTGGCGCAGCAGGGCTGCGATGAAAAGAGCGGCGCGCGGCCGCTGCGGAGACTGCTGCAGCAGCACATCGAGGACCCGGCCGCGGAGCTCCTGCTGGCGGGCAGCCTCCGGAGCGGCGGCTGTCTGCGCGCCGAAGCGGAGGATGGGCAGATCGTTCTTCGCGTGGAGCAGGAGGCGCCCCCGCTCCCCAAAGAGACATGAAAAAACGGCAGAGGAATCACGAACGATTCCTCTGCCGTTGCGGCATTACTCCTGTTTGGGTTTCTTTTTGCGGCGGCGCTGGCGGATGATCAGCAGGATCGCCGTCGTAATGCCGACCACACAGCAAATGGCGATATAGATTTTGGACACCGTGCTGGTGAGCCACTTCATATACGGGTTATAGCCGTCAAGCACCATAAAAACCGCCAGACAGATCAGCAGGCAGATTGACAGATGCGGCAGAAATTCCTCGAATTTTTTCATTTCAGCCCTCCTCGTTCCCGTCGATCTCGCGGATCAGCAGAATGTCGCCGGCGTTTCGTCCGTTCAGATAGGGGTGGTTGAAAAAGCTGTTCTGGAAGGTCATCACCGACGAGCGCCCGCCGTCCAGATTATAGGCGGCCGTGCAGCCGAGATCGGCGAAGAGTTGCGCGAAGCGTTCGATGCGCATGCCGGCGGAATAGCCGCCCTGTCGGCCGTCCACAACGACGAAGCAGTAGTGACCCGGCTCATAATAGCCGAGGCCGGTGCGGGGGTTGACGTCCGAGATGGGGCCGGTCGCGTTAAAGCTGCTGCGCGGCTTGCCGTTTTCATCGAGCAGCGCCGGGCCGAACTTCCAGATCTGATAGGGCTCGCGCGCCAGCACGTCCTCGACCTTGTACTCGTCCGCGCCGTAGGTCACCATCGTGCCGTCGTAATAGAGCGCGCAGATGTCATAGATCGTCTGCTCCTCCATATACAGCTCGCCGTTTCGAACCAGAAGGCCGAAGTCCTGGCTGTCGGCATAGTCGCCGTTGATGCTGAGGATGGCGCTGGAATCTTTGGCGATCTGGATCGGGTCGTCCTCCATCCACTTGCGGAAGCTGCCGCCGGCCCAGTAGGTCTGAAAATTCTCCAGCTGCGCCACATAAATGTCCGCTACAAAATACGTGCTCGGAGCCGG
>OCTX012211002.1_pt1 | contig 23157 bp, 22 predicted proteins | sample 1539691 | NCBI WGS metagenome assembly OCTX01 (sample SAMN02144231, study PRJEB22623) | gut metagenome | biome: sheep rumen | host: Ovis aries | place: New Zealand
CCATCGCCGCCCAGGGAAAGAATCAGATCGCAGTCAGAGAAAGAGTCACTGATCGTGTGACCCTTTCTCTTCAGTACACTTCTGATGATATCGACGTCTTCTTTTGCGGTATATTCACCGTAGTAAAGAAAAAAAGTCATTATTTCTTACTTAAATACTCATCGATAGACTTTGCAGCGAGTTTTCCTGCGCCCATGGCGCTGATTACGGTTGCTGCACCGGTAACGGCATCTCCGCCGGCATAGACAGCGTCACGGGAAGTGAGTCCGTCTTCATTGACGATGATTCCGCCGTGGGAATTGACTTCAAGACCCTTGGTCGTATCCTTGATCAGCGGGTTGGGCGATGTACCGATCGACATGATGACGGTATCGACGTCCAGGACAAATTCCGAACCCGGAATCTCGACCGGTCTTCTCCTTCCGGAGGCATCCGGCTCGCCAAGTTCCATCTTGATGCACTTGATTCCGGTAACAAATCCGTTCTTGGGATCTCTCGGATCTTCGGGGTTATTGTAACCGAGGATCTCCACAGGATTATTCAGCAGTCTGAAATCGATGCCTTCTTCCTGTGCGTGCTCGACTTCTTCCTTACGGGCAGGAAGTTCTTCCATCGATCTTCTGTATACGATGTAGACCTTTTCAGCACCAAGTCTGAGCGCGGTTCTCGCTGCGTCCATCGCGACATTTCCGCCACCGACGACTGCAACTTTTCCGCCCTTCATGATCGGAGTGACCGGATCTTCTCTGTAGGCTTTCATCAGGTTGGATCTTGTCAGGAATTCATTCGCGGAATAAACGCCCTTATAAGCCTCGCCGGGGATATTCATGAAACGTGGCAGGCCTGCGCCGGACCCGACAAAGACCGCTTCATAACCCATCTCGAACAGTTCGTCGATCGTCAGCGTTTTGCCGATAACAACGTTCGTATCGATGTCGACGCCAAGAGACTTGAGTGTTTCAACCTCTTTCGCAACGATCTTCTTCGGAAGCCTGAATTCAGGAATACCGTAGACAAGCACGCCTCCGGCGGTATGCAGTGCCTCAAAAACAGCGACCTTATATCCTTTTTTGGCAAGATCGCCCGCGCACGTCAGACCGGAAGGACCGGAACCGACGACCGCGACTTTATGGCCGTTCTGCTCGGGGAGCTGGGGTTTGGCGGTATTGTGCTCGTTGTGATAATCGGCGACGAATCTTTCCAGTCTGCCGATGCCGACAGGTTCGAACCGGACACCCAGAGTGCACTTGGATTCGCACTGGCTCTCCTGCGGGCAAACACGGCCGCAGACAGCGGGCAGTGAAGAGGTCTGGGAGATGATCTGATACGCTTCTTCGAACTCACCTTCCTTGACCTTGGAAATGAATTCGGGGATATGGATATTTACCGGGCAACCGGAAACACAAGGCTGGTTCTTGCAGTTGAGGCAGCGCATCGCCTCGCTGACTGCGATTTCTGCGGTATAGCCTAAAGCTACCTCGTTAAAGTTATGAGCTCTTTCTTCCGGAGCCTGAACAGGCATCGGATTCTTTTTGGGAATGATTGCCATTATTCTTCCTCCTTCTTGAAAAGATTGCAGGCTGCTTCATAGGCGTGTCTCTCGAAATCCATGTACATTCTGTTTCTGGACATAGCCTCGTCGAAATCGACTTCATAGCCATTGAAATCAGGCCCGTCAACACAGGCGAACTTTGTGACTTTCTTGCCGTCTTTGTTCAGGCTCAGGCGGCAGCCGCCGCACATGCCTGTGCCATCGATCATGATCGGGTTCATGGAAACGGTGACAGGAATATCAAACGGTTTTGCGGTAGCAACGACGAATTTCATCATGATCAGCGGTCCGATGGTGATGATCTCATCAAATCTCTCACCATTCTCCAGCATCTCCTTCAGAGGAACCGTGACGTTGCCGTGTCTGCCATAGGACCCGTCATCGGTCATAACATAGAGGTGATCCGAGCAGGCTTTGAACTCGTCTTCCAGAATGACGATGTCCTTGTTTCTGAAACCAATGATGGAAGTCACTTCCGCGCCGAGACGATGGAACTCCTGGGCAACCGGCATAGCAATCGCGCAGCCGACACCGCCGCCAACGATACAGACCTTCTTGATTCCCTCTGTATGGGTGGCAACGCCCAAAGGTCCGACGAAGTCCTGAAGAAATTCGCCTTCTGCTTTGTGGTTCAGTTTTTCCGTGGTTCCGCCAACGATCTGGAAAATAATCTTGACCGTTCCTCTTTCCGGGTCGGTCCCCGCAACAGTCAGCGGGATCCTTTCGCCGTCTTCGTCAACTCTCAGAATGATGAACTGACCCGGTTTCGCTTTTTTCGCGACCAGAGGTGCCTCGATCTCCATCTGAGTGACGGTAGCATTCAAGGGTTTTCTGCTTATGATCTTATACATATAAGATCCGTCCTTTCTGTGTATTCATTTGTTCTCGTCTTCTCCTGGTGCAGCAATGTGACAACATGAGAATCCTTATAGTATACTAACACATTTTACGGATAATGAGTTGTATAATCTGAAGAATACTGAAAACACTGTTGAATTTGCCTCTTCCTGCTTGCTAAAATTGTATTGCCTTCAAGAAAGGCAATTAAGATTTATTAAGGAGAGACTTATGTTCGATTATTCAGGTAAAGTTGTTGCCATTACCGGTGCTTCTTCCGGTCTGGGCAAACAGATGGCAGAAGGATATGCACAGCAGGGTGCAAACCTGGTTCTGATGGCAAGAAGAGTTGAAAGACTCGAGGCCAGCGCCAAAGAGTGGAGCGAGAAATACGGCGTTGATGTTCTTCCTGTCGCATGTGACGTCACCAGTGCTGAATCTATTAGCGCTTCGGTCGCAGCAGTCAAAGAGCACTTCGGACACTGCGAAGTCATCGTGAACTGCGCAGGCGGCGAGAAGGGAACAGGCACACCCCTGGTCGATTTCAAGAGAGACGACTGGGACTTCACAATGAATCTTGACCTGACCTCTGTATTTTCAATGGCACAGGCATTCGCAAACCTGATGAAGGAAGCCATGGCAGAAGGCAAGCAGACCTATGGCCGCATCATCAATATCGCTTCCATCTATGGTCTTGTCGGAAACACCGCACTGCCGACCATTGCCTATCACACATCCAAGGGTGCTGTTGTCAACTTCACAAGAGGCGCAGCGGCAGAGCTTGCAACAACAGGCATCACAGTGAATGCGATCTGCCCCGGCTATTTCTATACAGAGCTGACAACAGAGACACTGAACAGCGATTACTTCCAGGCATTCGCGAAACAGTCCGTCCCGATGCAGAGATACGGCCATGAAGGCGAACTGAACTCCGTAGCAATCTTCCTCGGAGCTGAGGAGTCCAGCTATGTGACCGGACAGGTCATTGCTGTCGACGGCGGTTACACCTGCGTGTAATTCACGGTATATTCCCCAAAAAGCCCCTGACCGGAACCCGGCCAGGGCTTTTTTCTTGTTCCGCAGAAGCAATTGTTTTTCTGTCGCAAGTCACAGTTCCATGTTACAATAATCACAGCATCACTGTTTCATAAGGGAGAATCAATTCTATGGGCAATAAACAAGACGGGAAAACTCTAGAGATCCACCGCAATGAAAAAGGACTGAGGGTCCTCACCGGAAAAGAATGGCTGTTCGTCGTGATCGTAGGACTGGCAGGCCAGTTGATCTGGTGCGTTGAAAACACCTGGTATCCGAACTTTGTCTATGCCAAGATCGCTCCGGACGCCTCCATTATCTCGTGGATGGTGGCATTGAGCGCCATGGCCAGCACCTTCGGCTGTTTCGTCTGGGGAACGCTGGGCGACAGACTGGCGAAAAGAAGGCCGCAGATGCTGATCGGTTATGCCGCATGGGGCATCACGGTCATCCTGTTTGGCCTGACTGAATATTTCGATCATAAAAACATGACAGCACTGACAGTCCTTGTCGTTGCTGCCGACTGTGTGATGAGCTTCATCGGCGCGATGGCGAACGACTCCGGGTTCATCGCATGGACCACCGATATCACAGAGGAAGGCAACCGGGGCAAGATGGGTGCGGTCGTCGCCGTTCTTCCGGTCGCGGGCACGATACTTGGCGGACTGCTTTTCGGCAAGATCATCGAAAAGATCGATTACTTCAAATTCTTTATCGTTCTGGGCATCTTTCTCGCAGCCATGAGCGTCGGTGTCCATTTCATGGTCAAGGATGCTCCAGACGTGGTCTCCAACAAGGACCCGAAAGGGTTCTGGCACCAGGTCTTCTCAGTATTTGACTTCTCTATCCTAAAGAAAAACAAACTGATGAGAGACATCTGTCTCATCTTCTCCGTTTATTTCATCGGATTCCAGATGTACTTCTCTCATCTGACGAACTTTCTGGTCTACACTCAGGGTTATTCGACCGGCAACGCCGGTCTGGTGCTCGGTCTTCCGCTGATCGCCGCCCTGCCCTTTACTTTCCTCTGCTCCAGATATCTGGACAACGGCAAGTTCTACAACATCATGTACATTTCTGTAGCAATCACAGTCGCCGGTCTGCTGATTGTATGGGTCCCGAACACCGCCGTCACCTGTCTGGGCATCTTCCTGTTCGGCACCGGCTATATGTGCATCTATCAGGCACTGATGGTCATGCTGAAAAACTGCATGCCCGCCAGCATGCACGGCCAGTCCGAAGGGATCCGTCAGATCTTCTATGTCGTCATCCCGATGTGCGTTGGCACGCCGATCGGTTCTTTCCTGATCAAGCACTTCGGATTTGCAATGCAGAACGAGTACGGCGTAGCGGGTTATTCAGCGAACTGGGTCGTCTTCATCGTTGCAGCCCTCTGGATGCCCCTGACGCTCATACCAATCACTACAGCAAAGAAAGACTATCTCGAACACCTGAAAAACGGGGAAAACAATGGATAATGATGTCCGCCGCGGCCTGAAACGCCACAAATTCGTCTATCACTTTTTAAGGATCCTCATCGGATGGCTGCTTGCGGCGATCCAGAATTTCACCTACACACCTTACAAGATAAAGGAAAGTCCCGTACTGATCCTTTCCAATCACAATTCGGACTTTGATCCCTTCCTGATGATCATCGGTCTGAAAAAACACTTCAAGTTCGTTGCCAGTGCGAATATCATGTCCGGTCCCATAGGCAAACTGATTGCTTTCCTGGTCGGCCCCATCCCCAGGGAAAAGGGAGCTTCAGCTGATCAGACAGTCCAGCTCATCGTAGATAACCTGAATGCAGGCATCGACGTCGCGATGTTCCCCGAAGGGAACAAATCCTGGGACGGCTCCACCGGATTCATCTCCAAAAGAACTGCTGAGATCTTCAAGATGACCAAATGCGGACTGGTCACCTACCGTCTGGACGGCGGTTATCTGCGTTCTCCCCGGTGGGCAAAAGTTCCGCGCAGGGGTTCCGTACACGGCCGGGTCGTAAATGAGTATTCCTATGAACAGCTCAAGGATCTCTCCGTCGATGAGATCTATCAGATCATCGTGGACGACCTGCAGGTTGACGCCTTCAATTATCAGGACACCCACCGCATCAGATATATCGGGAAGTCCCTAGCAGAAGGGATCGGGAACCTTGCGTTCCTTTGTCCGGTCTGCCACAGATTTGATTCCATCCATGCAAAAGGAGATGAATTCTGGTGTGACTGCGGAATGAAAGCAGTATATGACGAGTACGGCTATCTGCATGGGGATAAACTCATCGATCTGGACAACACCATAAAGTGGAACCGGTTCCAGAAACACTGGCTTGCCCGACACAAAAACGAGCTCAAAGCGCAAACCGACCAACCGATTTCCCAGGACGATGATCTTCGTTTCTGCCATGTCGTCAACAATGAACGGGTCTTGTTGGGAGAGCACATAAAAGCACAGTTGTTCGGAGACCGTATTCTCCTGAAAAACGGCAACCGGGTTGAAAAAACGTTTTTCTGGAACAAGATCACTAAGATTGGCATGTTCCGCAACAACAGCCTGTTCTTTACCTACGGTGGGGAACGTTATGAACTGGACAGGCCGTCTGGGTTTTCTCTGCTGAAGTATTTCTCCCTGTGGAGGGTTCTTACGGACAAGACTCTCGTTTAAAAACGCATCTTTCTGCGGAAAGGAAATCACTTTGAAGATCGCCATCATCACCGGAGGAGGCTCCGGGCTTGGAGCCGTTTATCTTTCCGTCATCCGGCAACGTCACCCCGAGCTGGATGAGTACTGGATCCTGGATATCCAGAAAGAAAAACTGGAAGCTGCTGCCGGACAGGATGCGAAGATCCGTCCTGTCGCGCTCAATCTGGCAGATCCGGATGCGTACCCCTTTCTGCGCAGCATATTGGAGGAGCATCATGCCGATGTCCGCATTCTGATAAACAATGCCGGCGTCGAAACCGTCTCCCCTTTTGAAGATGCTCCCGAATCAAAACTCGTGAATACCGTCCGGGTAAACGCTGAAGCGGTCATGCGTATCGACAAGACCTGTATTCCCTTCATGCGCAAAGGAAGTTTCATCATCCACACCGCTTCGATCTACGCTTTCTCTCCGATCCCCGGCGACGCGGTGTATGCTGCATCCAAGGCGTTTGTCCGTTCCCTTTCCCTTTCCCTCCATGAGGAATTGAAACAAAGAGGGATCAATGCGATGGTCCTCAATCCGGGAGGCATGAAGACAGCGCTGGACAGAAGCGATCTGCGCAAAAAAGGCTTCTCCATGCCGTATCTGGATATGAAAAAGGTCGCAGAAGGCGCGCTGACGCAGGCAGAGAAGGGAAAAGCTTCTTATACTCCGCACGTTTATTACCGCTTCTACTCGCTGTTCTGCAAACTGCTCCCCGCCTCCCTAACTGCCCGGATCCTCGGGAGTAAATACCGATGATCCCGCAACAACAATAAAAGAATAAAGAAGTGTTTCCATGCCGCATCCATGCACGGAAACACTTCTTTTATCTTCAGATCATTTTATTCATGTTCCAGGACACCCCCGCGCAGATATAGGCGCACATCCGCCCGTTCCGGAAGGAACATATCGTGTGTCACAACGATTACCAGTTTTCCATGATCGTGTGCCAGGGAGCTGAGGATGTCCGCGATTGCGCGCGACGTAGCCTTGTCGAGGTTTGCAGTAGGTTCATCCGCAAGGATCACCGGATTATTCAACGCCATCGCCCGTGCGAACGCGACACGTTTCTGTTCTCCTCCGGAACACTCCGAGGGAAAGTGCGACAGGAGTTCCTCATCCAGTTTGACATCGGAAAGATATTCTGCCGCCTTCTTTTTTGCCGCGGAAGCATCCTCACCCTTCAGGAGCATCGGATACATGACATTTTCCAGCACTGTACGCCCTTCAAACAGATGGTTTCCCTGCGATACCGTCGCTGCAATGTTCCTCCGGTACTCTGTCAGATTCCGGACCGGCTGACCGTCCATGAAAAGCCCGCCCTTCGTCGGCAAAGCAAGACCGGAAAGCAGGGCAAGCAGCGTGCTCTTTCCGACACCGGATTCACCTTCGATCGTCGTCAGCTTTCCGGATTCGAAAGACTCGGATACATTCTGAAAGATCATCCGCTTTCCTCGGGGATATTTGAAAGATACGCCTTTCAGTTCCAGTTTACTCATATTCTTTCTCCCTTAACAAAGTCTGAGGATCGATAGCGCAGATGATACCGGTCACAAAAGCAGTTAGTGTCACAGTACCCAGAAAATGCCATAAAATCATGAGCCGGGAAATATGCTTTCCGAGTGAAGTAAGCAGCAGAATGACGACGCAGATGTAGCCGGGCATGCACAGCAAAAGCGTCGGCAGCCATATCCCGAAAAAGACAGCGGTACGGCTGTCTCCGAGAAACCGCCGCACTCCGATCTCGTTCCGGAACCCGAGAACGGCAAGGAGCTCGATCACATACGCCACGATGGGCAGCACCATGCGAAACAGTCTTCCAAAGAACTCCGCAGAGGCGATTGATTTTTCCAGCGGCTTCAGCATGCCGTCGATCTCCGAGGCATTATAGTTGACCGTGACATCCCTGTTTCTGTCGTAAGGATTCGGTGTGTTGAGCAGCGCCTGCAGTTTCTGTTCGATCTCAGCCAACATCGGATTGTATTCTTTTTTCAGACTGAAATGAAGATCCGTCATATCGAAGTCCGAAGCATAGGCAACATAGATCCAGTCATAGAGTTTATCAAACAATTCTTCCGGCAAATAAGCTACGGAAGCATCCGTGATCGCCGCGACAGGAAGTCCATAGGCACGCTTTCCAACACCGAAACTCATCATAGAATATACTGTGAGCGTATCCCCGACCCCGACGCCATACTGCTCAGCTTTCGCCTCGGGAAGCCAGATCCCCTCATCCAGTCTTCCTTCGATCGCATGGATTCCCGCCGCTTCCGGGTCATATGTCCAGCCGATCGGCATCGTCTGTCCCAACCGGTTGTTCGGGTCCATCAGTACGGACAGGTAGATGTCACTGCATCCGAAATTCTCAAAATACTCCCAGTGCTCGATGCGCCGCAGTTTTGTAAGCGAGATCGAAAAACCGGGAACAAGGCTCCTTCTTCCGGCATTGAGAAGGAAATGGACATCCATTTCCTTATAGATCCGCTCGATCTCCGCACGGTCATCTGCCGCAGTCTTATCCATCAGTCCGACAGAGAGGAAAAGAAGAAGGAGGGCGGCTGTAAGCGTGATCCAGACCCTGCGCCTCCGGAGGATCGGAAGCAGATTGTATCTGTTCATCTCAGCCTCCGATCTTTCTTCGGTCCATCAGAAGAACCGAACAGAATGCAGCGAGTGCAAAAAGCAGCAGCTCCGCTCCTGCAAAAGCTGTCATGGTCATCCACAGCCGTGAAGACAGATTCTCCGGTGCAAACAATGAAACAAGCTCTGTGCTGCCCATCAGGTAAACTGCGAGGGCGGAAAAAACAAGAGAAAAGACTGTAATGATCCCGAATGCCCGAACGTACAGTCCCCCAGCTTCCCGTTTCCAAGCACCGAGACGCCGCTCCGTGAGATAATCGCTCCGCCAGAAAAGAACGAGCGATCCTGCCGCGATTGCAAGTCCGACCGCGAGCGCGAGTCCGGATGTCAGGAATGCCAATGAGGATCTGGAACGAAGATCCTCCAGCTGTTCCTCCACTTCAGCGTATTCGGGGCGCGACATGATTACGGTGTATCCCATCTCCGTCAGAAGCGGCTCCGTTTCAAAAAGATAGGATTCATAATCATCCTTATGTACTGAGAATGAGAAATGGTACATGCTGACCGGCTCGTATTGCCGATTTTCAGGACGGGGAATCAGGATCTCATGCAGGAAAAAACCTGCCGTGCTGCTGTCAAGATCCTTACCGGAATCATTTGCATAGGTCCCGACAACCTCGTATTCCTCCGCTTGTCTGAAATCTTCCATATCATAATCCGAAAAGATGCCAGGCAAGCCGTTCCATCCTCCGGATAAATCATGGTCGGATACGGCAAGAAGCACGGTGTCACCGACCTTCTTTCTCAGCGAAACCAGCATCTCCGAAGGGACCATGCATACTTTCTTTCCGGTGTCCGCTTCTGTGAGTGAACGTCCGGAAACGATCCGCATGAGATTGTTCCTCCAGGGAAGGAACATATCGACCGTTGGGATTTCCAGAACCGCAGTCATATCGATAACATCATTTAGACGTTCCGCGATTTTTTCAAGGTCATGCTCGCGCATGACTTTTGCGGCAAACTCCTCATCTGAAAGCAATTCATCTCCCGGCTCCTCGCCAATGAGAAGTGTAAACTGCGGATAGTACATTGCCTCCTCTTCGGGCGGATTGTAGATCCGGATCGAATTGCAGGTGTTCTTCGGCAAGTGCGGTGTTTCACCGAACAGGAAAAAACGCTCGTCGCGGTGGACTTCATAAAGCACATCCGAATGACTGAAAGTTACGGCAGGAAAGATCACTCCTTCCCCATAACCGATCTTGAATGTATCCGGGTCTCCTGCGGCGATATAAGTCGGCCGTAGCAGAAAACGCTGATTTGATACGCCGTGATCGTTTGCACCAAAAATCTCGGTGCTGGCGACACCAACGACCATGCAGTAATTGGCCGCTGCGCCTTTGACATACTTTTTTCCGTCTCCGAAACGGGCGGTGCGCAGTTCACAGGACTGTATCGCGCCGACATACGGGGATGATTCCAGAACATCGACCGCGTCCTGGCTGATGGGATAACTGCTGTCATAATATGTCCGGATCCCGGCGTCGGATTCATATTCGACGACTCGGGTCAGCGTTCCCGTATAGAATCGGCTTTCGATAGCGGCTTCCATTGCCGCACGGGTCTCCGCCATCTGAACCCCTTCGATGACCGTGAACAGGATCACGATGAGATTGACGAGGCAGCAGAGCAGAAGCTTATACGGACGTCTAAAAAGCAGACGGACCGGATGGGTCTTTGAATTCATGCTTCTCCGCCTCCTTTCTCCCGTATTTTATGCCTGCATTATAAACAATCCGAAAAAGACAATCAATTTGAGAAGGTTTGCGGAAAAAATCCCCCGTCCACAAAAGAATGCAGAAAAAAGCCCCGGGACCACTCCCGGGGAACTGTTCTTTTTCCGATCTCTACCGTTGATGTCATTTCCTGACCCAGAAGACATCTTCTCCGTTAGAATCTTTGAACCACATCTCGTCTCCATCCAGATGAAAAGTGGTGTCAAGGGAATCTGTTCCCTCAAACCAGATGGAGAGTTTATCTCCGTCCGTTTTATAGGTGATGGCTTCTCCGAAATACGTCCCTGTCCCGTCTTCATTAAAGATCAGCACATAGTCTTCTCCGAAATCATAGTCTCTGGGAGCCCAGGTCCCGGTCAGTCCGTTCTTCTTTCCGCCACAGGAAACCAGCAGGATACACAGAGATATGATGACCAGAAGGATCGAAATGACTTTTTTCATCGTTTTTTCCTCCTATATGATTTGAAAATATTGGCAGTTTATTCAACAATTGCCTGTTCGGACTCGCTGATAGCGAAGACCGTCAGGAATACCGTCTCCAGATCCCGGGATCCGGTCCAAATCCTGTAATAGTATTTACCAACAGGAATTGCGATCTTGTGTTGCGCCTCTTCCTCTTCATGGACGTACATGCTGCTTGTCTCGATCCAGGCAAATGGTGATCCGTTCCGAGAGACTTCATAGATGAGGTTCGGGAACTTGCTGAACAGATTGGTGCTGATCCTCACTCCACGGTCATGAATGACGTCCCAGATGTTCTTCCCATCAAACTTGAACCAGGAACGATTGGACAAAAACTCGTTGTTATAGTATTCCGATAACTCGTGCCCGACCTCATGCTCGCTGACAGCTCCTGTGGAGTGATCGGTAAACCGGAATAGCCGTGCACCGATAAGGTTGTTCTTTTCCATCTTGCCTTCGAACAGGACCGTTCCGTCCGCGTCCTCCAGGATATACCCGGGTTTGAATGTATTGCCGTCATATCGGCAGTAGATCTCTCTGGTTCCCGCCTCATTCTTGTAGTCGCCGAACTCCACTGCCGGCGCACCCTTTCCGCCTGCGGCCTTATCCAGCTCCCTGCTCTTTTTGAACGCCCTGACTGTTTTCAGTATTCCGGCTGCTGTTGAAGCAATGCCCGCTGCAATGATGCCGAGCCCGATGAGCCAGCTTTCCCCGCTGTTGGAAATCGTGTTGGGGTCAGCCGCATCGTAGAACATCCTGATGTCATCACCGACATTGTAATCGCCGGACAGATTGTAGAACGTGTTGGAATAATCCTTGCCGTCGGCGGTATAGGATACGTCGACGTTAAACACTTTCTTTCCATCCTCTTCTCCGGCTTCTGTCACACCGGTAACTTTTCCCATCGTTTCCACCATATTGCGGGAACCGAAAGAACACGTGATGATACCGAAAATGATCAGGACGATTCCTATCGGAACCAACACTCTGGCAGGCCCAGAATTTCTCATGAACCTGGAAAGCTTGTTGATGAGATCCATGCTGTTATTTCTCCTTCATTTTTTGTTTTTACCTAATAAATCATAATTAATGACCGCAACCTCGTCAATTGCTTTCAACATTCCCGGTTATACTTAACCCTTGCTTCGCCTTGGACATCTGCCTTTTTTCTTCCGTATACAGCTCCGGAAAACCGAAAACATGTATAAAATATTGGTTTTTCTTTTTGTCACAGGATAATATGACTATGATTAATGTATTATACAGAGATTATTATGCCCTCACGGGAAAGCTCTCTTTTCTGCCATTAATCAACACCTGTTTGAACTTTTATGTTTTTTAAAAATTTTTCAAAAAAGAATACGATGAGGCATTCCAGAAAGCTGATCTGTTCGCTTGCTGTTTTCCTCCTGTTGCTGACCATCCACTCCTTGTTTCTGCCAAGGATCCCACGGATCCGGTCTTTGACTGGAGTTCCCAGACAGGATATATCGATTACGTTCCCGCGGGATACACAGTCGTGATCAAAAAAGTCATGCCGGACATGGTATTTCAGGTGCAGGAGACCGGCATTCCCCAGGGTTACGAACTTGAGAGCCTCGCTGACAGCGGTTCCACCTTCACCACCCTGACCGAAGAGGGAAGCGATATCCTTCAGGGCAGGATCCTGCAGGACCTCACGGCAGACGTGATCGTGGTCAACCGGTATTCGGAAGGTCTCATCCGTTTCGTGAAGGTCGATTCCAGGAACAAAGACAAGCATCTGGCGGGTGCCGTCTTCGAACTTTACGGCGCAGATCCGGAATATAAAAACGGTCAGTGGAATTTCTACTCCAAAGATCTGATCACGACGCTGACTTCCGGAGATGACGGATTTCTGAAAGCCGACACGGCATATTACGGTGCGGAAGAAGGAAGCACCGATCTGAAACTTTCAAGCGGCACCTATTATCTCAGGGAAACAAAAGCGCCGGACAAGTATGATCCGATCGAAGAAATCCTCGCGTTCCGCATCAGCGAATCCGGTGTGCTCAGCATCCTCGGCCGTGCGGAATGGGATGAAACGAAGCAGGTGATCATCTACACCGGACAGGACGGCTTTGAATTAACAGACAACTCCGTACTCAACGGTGTCGAACTTCAGACGGCTCTCATAACCAACTGCACAGACGAACCTGATCCCGATCCTGATCCTGACCCGGATCCGGAACCAGACCCTGATCCCGATCCGGATCCAACGCCGGACCCGCCGCCGGATAATCCGAAGACCGACGACTGCAACCCCCTCGCGTTCTGGGCTTTACTCCTCGTTGTTTCTGCCGTCGGTTTGATTATCACACTGCCTCTGAAATATCGGAAAAAGAATCTCATAATTTAATCATCGGAGCAGCTGTCACACAGATGACAGCTGCTCCGATTTTTCAAAACCGCACACGTTCATTACAGGATAAAGATCTCTGTAATGATTCAGCCCTCCGGATGAAGCCTTATCGCAAGTCGCAGCACATTTGCCGCAGTGCGCTGCAACTCCGCTCTGGTGAGCCCATCCGGTTTTTCCAGACATTTACGGATGCTTTTTTCCGGTTTGTTTTCTTTCGGGGAATAGCCCACATTTCCCGGCATCAGCACGTCTACCTGTGCCCGTACACGGTATGCGTTGTCCCTCAGTGCGGGGAATTCAGGGCTCCTGGATCTCTGCATCCACCAGTCCGTGATCACACAGCCGTCATACCCCCACTCGCCGCGCAGCACTGTAGTCACCAGATCGTAGTTATAGTGACTCCATACTCCGTTGATCTTGTTATAGGAGGTCATGACACACAGCGGCTTTGCCTCTTTGACGACGATCTCAAAATTCCTCAGATAGATCTCTCTGAGAGCGCGTTCGAAAACGCGGGAGTCGTTCCGGTTGCGGTTCGTTTCCTGATTGTTGCACGCAAAGTGCTTCGGACACGCTCCTTTTCCCCTGCTCTGGACGCCGCGGACGACGGCTGCACCGATTTTTCCGGACAGAAGCGGATCCTCCGAGAAATATTCGAAGTTGCGTCCGCACAGCGGATTCCGGTGGATGTTCATCCCCGGCGCCAGCTGCACGTCCACACCGTAATGGATCATATCCTCGGCAACTTTCGCGGACAGTTTTTCCACCAGATCCGTGTTCCAGGTACATGCCAGCGCCGTTCCGCAAGGAATGAGCGCGCAGTACTTTTTAAGCCGGATGCCCGCGGGACCGTCCGCAGTCGTAATCGGCGGAACGCCTTTCTCCCGAAGACTATCAAGGATTCCCCCGAAGACACCGGCATTGCCATCCGTACCCAGCGGACTGCTCATCATTCCATGCCCGCGTGTCAGTGCTTCCAGTTCCTCATCACTTAATCCGGAAATGAACTCTTCCAGGCTGCACCTCCCACTCGTGACATCTTGCAGCTTCAGACCAGTCATAGTGGGAGACGGCATTGCGGATGGAAGCCTGTTCAGGATCCGCTCTTTCAGAGCGGAACTGTCACTGCAGAAAGGTTCACACTGTTCTACGGTGATCTCATCTGTAAGCATAAAGGACCCGATGTCCAAATCGTTGGCAGCAAACCGGTACTCTCCTGCCTCCAACACGAACCTGCTGCTGACCGTTTCATAAGATGCGAGACATTTGTCGTCACAGGAGAGGCGGATTTCCTCTGTTTCTCCCGGAGCCAGCGTCTTTGTCTTTCCGAACGCCGCTAGGACTCGAACCGGTTTTTCCAGACGTCCGTGCGGCGGGCAGCACCATAGCTGCACCACTTCTTTCCCAGGATATTCGCCACTATTCGTCACTCTGACCGCCGCTTCCGTCTTTCCTTCCTTCCGTATCAGGCTGACAGCACCGAGTGTAAAAGAGGTGTAACTCAGGCCGAATCCGAAGGGATAGAGCACTTTTTCCGGATGACGGTCAAAATAGCGGTATCCCACAAAGATACCCTCGGCATAATCGTTGTATTCTTTCCCGCCGAAAAATGCGCTGCTCGGATAATCTTCATACCTGCGCGCGATGGTATCGCTGAGTTTTCCGCTGGGATTCACGGCACCGGTGAGCACATCCGCGACTGCGTTGCCGCTCTCCATCCCTCCCTGCCAGACGATCATCACGGCGGACAGTCTCCCGCTGTATTCTTCTGTCCAGCTCATATCCATGACACTGCCCACATCAAGCAGAACGACGACACGGCGAAAAGCAGACGTCACCCTGTCCAGCATTTCTCTTTCTTCATCGGTCAGATAATAGCTGCCTTTGGTGAGTTTGTTCTCTCTGTCTTCACCGGCAGCTCTGCCGATGACGACCAACGCGATATCAGACTTTTCGGATGCTGTCTGAACCGTGTCGTCATCAAGCGGCATTTCCGGATAGTTCATCGGCCAGTGCCCCCACCAGCCCTGATCCGCCTCGTTGTCCTCATCCAGCGTCCATTGTCGATAAATATCCAGTAATTCTGTGTTCAGTTTCATGCCAGCGTTGACGAGTCCGTCGATCAGATTCACATGATAAGGGGCATGGACGTCTCCGCCGCTGCCGTATCCCACGTAGAACCAGTCCAGCTGGCAGCGTCCGAACACCGAAATCCGATTCTTTCCGGACAACGGAAGGACGCCGTCATTCTTCAGCAGGACACATCCCTCCGCGCCTGCAGCTCGGATCAGTTCTCCGATTCCCGGGGTCACATAACGCTCTCCGGAAGCTTCTGTGAGTTCCTGCATCAGGCCATTGCCCAATGCTGTGTTGATTATGCGGTGAATACGTTTCGTCAGTTTTTTCTTCAGATTGCCCATATGATCCTATCTCCGGACGTTTTTCTGGTCTAATTATATCATAGCCGCATTCCGGTGAAAGGCAGTCCCTGCGTTCGAGGCGGATAATACAAAATGAGATCAGAGAAGAGTTCTCTCTTCACTGATTAGATCATTTATTGTTCCCTGTTTCTGCGCCTTTCTCCGAGCCACATGTAACTGAGCTCCACATCGCTGAACAGCATCCCATAGAATCACAACCATAACCGGAACGATATTACACAGAACAAGAACGGCAATCTTCGCATCCATACGGATGTGTTATACTGTCATTATTGAATATGATATCTTTCTGGATGAGAAAGGACATTTTCTATGCATATCCAGATTTATTCAATCCAGACGGTCCGGGAAGCCCTAGAGGTCGCGGAAGCCGGTGCGGACCGGATCGGAATTCTGGTGACCGATCCGACAAATCCGAATCACTTCCCGTGCGAGATAACAGAACGGGAAGCACTGCCGGTCTTTGAAGCACTGCGAGGGAAAGCAACCTCCGTTCTCATCAGCGTGGCGCAAACCGAAGAGGCAGTACTGGATCAGGTCAGCAGGCTCCGTCCTGACGTACTGCATCTTTGCGCAGGACTGAAAGGGAGCCCTGAATTCAAAGTAAAACTTCTTGCTCGGTGTCCCGGAACCGAACTGATGGAAGCGGTCGGCATTACCGGGGAAGACGCGATCGCAGAAGCCGTCCGCGTCAGCAGTTATGCGGATACGATCATCCTCGATAGCGTCTCACCAGACATCGCCGGAATCGGCGCTGCAGGAGTTACCCATGACTGGGAGATTGACCGCCGGATCATCGGTCTTGTCCCTGTTCCGGTCATCATGGCCGGCGGACTCGGTCCGGAAAATGTCAGAGCCGTCCTTCCTCTGCATCCCTGGGGCGTGGATTCGCTCACAAAAACCAGCGTTGTACGTGACGGCATCATCATCGGGAAAGATATTGAAAAAGTGAAAGCATTCTGCCGGATCATCCGCGAATATGAAAGTAACAATAAGGAGCAAAAAGTATGGAGATCCTCTGTATCGGCGATCTGAACGGCGACCTTATCGTACCGTACGGAAAAGCCCTGAAACAGACGAAAGGCGAAGACCCCGTCGTGGTTTCTTTCCGTGTGGGCGGCTCCGTGAGCAACACGGCTCAGTATCTAGGCTTTCTGGGAGACAGGCCGCACTTTGTGGGCGATTTATGCGGGGACTCCATCGGCCGTGCGTGCCAAGATGAACTGTGCAAACTGGGTGTCGACCTGTCCTATTCTGTAGAAGGAAGTAACGTCGCCATGCTCTGTGTCGCTGTGACGGAGGAGAACGGGGACCGTTTGATCCTCCCATGGTTTCCTCCAGGAAGCACTGTCCCTCACCTCACAGAGAGATCTTTTTCCAGAATTCCTCGGAAAGATTACTGGTTGTTCAGCGGCGGTATGATGATGAATAACGAAGAGGAGACGATGGCCAGCGTTGCGACGTTTTTCCGTGAAATGAAAGAGGCCACCAACTCCCGCCTTTTTTTCGACATGAACCTACGGATCGAGAGCTATGGGCTGGACGCAGTCCGCAGGCATTACTATGAGGAGATGATCTCCCTGTGTGATGTAATTATCGGCAACTATGTAGGTGAATTCTCCTTCTTCACTGACGCAGCAGACATGGAGGCCGGATGCATGGAACTGGGCAGAGACCGGATCGTCATTTGCCACAACGGCACAGACCCGATCTTTGTTGCGGATCACGGCAGAGCATTCACCATCCCTGTGGACCCGGTCGAAGCGAAACACACCATCGGTGCGGGAGATGTGTTCAACGCCGGCATCCTGCACGGGTTTGCTTCAGGAATGAACTGCGAAGATGCGGTCCGGGAAGGAGCTCTTCAGGCAAGGAACTACCTGATCCGCGAGAGCAGGTAACAGAGAGCAGCACAAAAAATTACGGGACATCCGCTGGGGGTGTCCCGTTTTAGTGTCCATAAAGTCACCGGCATCAGTTTCTGCTCAGCGTAATATAGTCCGTTGCGACTGCTTCACAGAAAGAACGGTCGTGTTCCACAAAGACCATCGTCGGTCTGAACTGCAGCAAAACTTCACGGATCTGCTCTCTGGAGAGCAGATCAATGTAGTTCAGCGGTTCGTCCCAGATATAGAGATTCGCCTGTTCGGACAGACTTTTTGCCAGGAGGACTTTTTTACGCTGTCCCGCGCTGTAATCCTCCATTGGCTTTTCAAACTGAGAACGTTCAAAATCCATCTTCCTCAGCAACGTCAGGAACAGGGTGGCGTCAAGTCCGTATCGGTCGATAAACTGATTCAGACTTCCTGACAGCCAGTCCGTCCTCTGTGAGAGATAGGAGATCCGGACTCCGCTGGACACTTCCATCGTTCCGAGTCTTTCGACTTCTTCTCCAGCCAGCGCACGGAGAAGACTTGTCTTTCCGGCGCCGTTGAGTCCCTGAATACAGATCCGCTGATCCAGCCCGATCTCGAAGGATACGGGATCGAATACCGGTATCCCATCATAGCAGACGGTCAGATCACGTAATACGGCGAGACGCTGTTTCCGGTATGGTTCATACGGAATCTTCAGAGACTCGCTCTTTTCAATGTTCTTCAGCAGCTGTTCCTTCTCCGACACCGCGCGCTCCACTCTGCCTTCGATGGCTTTAGCGCGCTTCATCGCCTTTTTGGACTTTGCAGCCAGATTCGCCCTACGGGAAAGGCTTTTTTCCTCTTTCGTCGGATCGAACCCGATCTTTCTGCGTTCAGAGCGGTCCGCCCACTGGGCTTTCTCCTTTGCGGTCTGTTTCAGCCTGCCGATCTCCTTTTTCAGACGTTCATTCTCATCCAGTTCGAAAGCGTCCTGTCTCCGTCGGTATTCGATCCAATCTGAACAGTTTCCTCTCAGAACCTCGATATCTGTCCGGTTGATGGACAGGATATGATCCACACAGCTGTCCAGAACCGAACGATCATGGGAAACAAGGATAAATCCGGACTTGGTGTTGAGATATGCGCTGAGCGCTTCCCTTCCTGCGAGATCCAGATGGTTTGTCGGCTCGTCAATGAGCAGAAAATGATCCTGTCTGAGGAACATCAGACAAAGCAGGACTTTGGTCTGCTCTCCATTGGAGAGGCTGTAGAACGGTCTGCTCAGCGCATCGTCCCGGATCTGCAGAAGGCCTGCTTCTCTCCTGAATTTCCATCCGGGAACATCCGGGGCGTACCGCTCTGCGAGTTCCGGCGGTGTGAGGAAAGGATCCGCAACTTCATATGGGAAGTAATCAAAGGCCATTCCCGAAGCGACCGTCCCCGTGTATTCGAGTTCTCCCCGCAGGATCCGGAGAAATGTCGTCTTTCCTTTTCCGTTTCTTCCTACGAATCCAAGTTTCCAGGCGGAATCGATCTGAAAACTGACATGGGAAAAAACGGGCTCGTAACTGCCCTCATAGGAAAAACTGAGATCCTGTACCGAGATCAGTGCCATCCGTCCCTCCCGGAATCTGAAAAGGCCTCTGACCGGCGGTCTGCCGTTCAGAGGCCTTCAGGTCATTATTGTTGCTTTTCCGCGTGTTCGCGGATGTATTTTGTCCACTTGATGTAGCCGTAAGTCGTGTTGGTCAGAAAACCGATCTTCAGTGCGAGGAGCATATACTGACCAGCCAGAATATTGATCGCCATCTCCAGGAAAGTGGAGATATACCATGCGATCCACTGTTCCCTGTACCGGAAAAGGATGAATAGGCCGTTGGCGATTCCGACCACGCTGGCGCATGCGTCGAGATAAATGACCCAGGTCTCCACCGTCTTGTTCCCGCCGAACAGATCCGTGACAATATTCAGTTCGGAAGTGAGATAGCCTACGACCACAGTCCAGAGCACGATAAATATGATAACTGCCACCTCCTGCCAACCGGTTAGCGTGCGAACCTCTGTCAGTTCGGTTTCTTCTCTGTCCGGATGACGGTGCCAGTTGATAAAACTGATGATATCCACCGGCAGCCAGAAAAAGAGAGTGGTCGCCATCGTGGCAAACCGGGCAGCCAGCAGAAGCAGCGTGACGATCTCTGTGATCTCCACAAATACGGAGACGATGAAATTCCATTTGGACTGTTTGGAAATAAGCAGCTCGCAGAGGATATTTAGAAACGTATCCAGAAAATACAGTCCCATGATTACGACGCCATTAACGCCGTTCACGTCTTCTTCCGGAAACAGAATGCCCAGAACGATCGACAGCGCGAGGATGGAAAAGAACCAGATCTTTTCATATGTCGTAAAGTAGGCCCTCAGATCCGTCTTTTTCTTTGAATCCATATAGTTAGTTTGTTTCCTTTCTGATCAGACTAAGCGCGGTCTTCATCCGCCGCGTGCTCAGCCTCGTATTTCCGGTCCAGGACTTCCTGGATCCGTTCCATGAGCGCAGCAGGATCCGCCCCGTGGACCAGACACGCCATTTCGATCGTCTCATCCATCGCGGAGGGACATCCGACACAATGCATCCCCGCATCCTCAAGGATCGCACGGATCTCCTTGTCCTGACGCAGGAGATAACTGACGGACATATCCTTCGTCACGGTGATCCGCTTCTTGTTCTTAAATAGATTCCACATAGAACACCTGTATTCTCAAGCTTCATCCGGAACGAAGTAGACGAAGAAGACATCTCCCTCTTTCGTCTCGCCGTCCGTCGTGTCAAAGAGTTCCTGATAGGAAACGGAGTACTCCGAATGTCCGGAAGGAACCATGAAGACCAGTTCTCCGGACCTGCTCTTACCCTTGGAGAGTTCATATTCTTCAGGCAGCTGACGGAGCGCATCTACAAGACCGTCAGAATACTCAGCGGTAATGGGATAACAGAATGCGTCCTCCGCGTCGTCTCCCCACTGGACCTGGAAGTCGGTATCGTACATGGTGATCTCCTTGTCCCAGGTGTTCTTCACCGTAACGTTCAGGACCAGGAATGCTTCCCCGTCGTCCGAGACGTAATCCGAGTAGTTGTCGCTGATATAGGCACTGGTAACCGTGAAATCAAAAAAGTAGGTTTCCATGGTCTGGCCGATCTCTCCCTCATGGTAGGAGCTTTCCTCATCTTCCGTCCCCAAGGATTTGCCTCCGCAGGCGACCATCGTCAGCGCAAGCAGAAAGCACATAATCAAAGCCAATAATTTTTTCATCGTATACCTCCAGAAATCTCCTGGCCGTCCGAAACATCGGCTGCAGGAATCCGTTTTTTGTTGATGACTTCAATATTGAATTGTACGAAAAATCAGTTTTTTTGTAAAGGACGGACGATATCAGACCGAAGATGCAAATGCTTCGTCCGCCAACCGCATCAGTTCCCGTTCACCCTCCATCTCGCCCTTGGAAGGATACACGGCGGCAATTTTTTCAAACTCTTCCCGCACCTTCTCTGCGGCTGCGGGATCTCGTTCCACAAGCAGAGAGATCAGATATCTGGTTCGCATCGCCGTGGGAGACTGAGTCGGTTTTTTCAGCAGCGGAACCAGTTCCTCGGCAGAAAGGCTTTCCTGTGTCGTCCTGCCGTTCTTCAGCAGCAGATCTGTGGTGATTCTGTCACAAAGCAGCTGGTTGCGGTGGATACCCGCCAGATTGAACCCGCCTTCCAGCAGATGTACGCACAGCTCGTTCGCCTCCTTGAACCGGTGTTCGTCCAGAAGTTTCACTTCCATGACCGCAGCGGCACTGCAACTGAGAGGATCATTCAGTTCCTCGTCGGAGGGCATAAAGAAGTATTCCTCAGGAACATCCCTCACCCTTGCGCCGTCGAGCAGGACTTCCGTCGCCTTCAAAGAAGTCCAGAAACTGCGCCGTGCGCTCAGGCTGTCTCCGAGATGGAGCATGTTGTATCCGTCATTGGCGATATCCTTCGTCTGCATCGGGATCCCGTTGACCAGTGCAAAGGACAGTCCAAAAACAGCGCACTCGGCAAAAAATGTCGGCAGCACCGGAAATCTGCGCGTACCGATAAACAGCAGAACAAAGACAGGCACCGTGATCAGGTTCATCAATACACCGCCTGCATTATACAGTTTATAGGGGAAATTGCCGTCATCGTACGGAGGAGGCGTCATCACACACTGTCCTCCGGTCCCTGCTACGCTCTGCTTCCTGAACACATTCTTTCCCTCTGTGCGCGCAATCATCCACCTGCCTACCCGAAAAGAAACCATCTGGTATCCCGATAACCGTCCAAACACCAGGTGTCCGCTTTCATGGATCACCATCTGCAGACCACCTGCAACTACAGCGAGCAGAATATACAGCCCGTACGTGATCAGAAACGACCCAATCCCGTTATCGAACAACCGGTCCATATCTCCGGTAAACATGATCACCAGACCAAGCGAGATGCCTGTGAGGAGCCACAGCAGCGCCATTGCCGTGTCGGATCTGTTTGCTTTTTTCTTCATTTTTGTTTTTCGAACCCTTCCTCTTTATGCTTTCCGCTGCTTATTACCTGTAGCGGTATCACTGCAATAATGATATCATAGATAACGAAAAAAACGGTCTTGTTAGGGAGGTCAACGTGTATTTTAAAGAAGTCAGCTGGTTCAGTCCCAGATTGGAAAAAGAAATGCATATCGCCATCTACGGGCATGCAGGCGTACCGTTCCTGGTCTTTGCCTGTCAGAATTCCATGTGTCACAATTTCGCAGACTTCGGCATGTGCGACGTTCTTCAGTATGAACTGGAGAACGGGATCATACAGCTGTTCTGCGTAGACTCTGTGGATGCTGAAAGCTGGTCCCCCGCTGATGCGGATCCCGTATGGCGCGCAGCGAGACAGGAAAGCTATTTCCAGTACATCGTGGAAGAAGCTGTTCCCTTCATCCGAAGCGAGAGCCCTTCCAGTCTGCTTCCTTTCTGCACCGGCTGCAGCATGGGCGCAAACCACACGGCAAATACGTTCCTGCGCCGCCCGGACCTTTTTTCCGGAATGCTGGCCATGTCCGGCGTATATGACGCCGCTTATTTCTTCCATGGCTGGATGAACGACGTCCTGTACAATAACTGTCCCGAAGCCTATATGCCCAACCTCCCCGCCGACCATCCATACATTGAACTGTATAACAGGAAAAAGATCATCTTCTGCATCGGTCAGGGTGCGTGGGAGGAAGGTCTCTCCTCCCAGCGATACCTCGATAAGGTCTTCCGCGAAAAAGGGATCCATGCCTGGTTCGACTACTGGGGATACGACGTCAATCACGACTGGCCGTGGTGGAAGAAACAGATCCGTTATTTCCTCCCCTATCTCCTGGAATCAGCCAGTCCTTTCTGAAACGGGAAAAACAAAAAAGGGGCTGTGAAGAAATTGGCATTTAAGGTGTCAATTCCGGCACAGCCCTTTTAACGTGTTCAGATTTTGTGGAAAAAGCAGTCCAA
>OCTX012219251.1_pt1 | contig 23131 bp, 28 predicted proteins | sample 1539691 | NCBI WGS metagenome assembly OCTX01 (sample SAMN02144231, study PRJEB22623) | gut metagenome | biome: sheep rumen | host: Ovis aries | place: New Zealand
CGGCTCGACAAGCTGTGGGCCGAGCTGGAGGAAAAGGGCGAGACGGAGTGGTTTACTCAGTCCGATAAGACAGATCCATATGAACGGGAGCGCCCGGCGTCCAGAACGTTCACCGCGACAGACAAAAGTTATCAGAGCATCATTAAGCAGCTGAACGACATGCTGCCGGCGGAGGACGGACCGGAAGAAGATGATCTGAGTGAGTTCAGGCCATGAACGATGAAAACGCGATCTTCGCGTATTACCAGAAGATTCAGGACGGCAGCGTAACGGTCGGCAAGTGGATCCGGATGCTGTACGAAATGATCATTGACGGACTGGAAAACAAGCGGTGGTTTTTCGACCAGCGCCGGGCGAATGCGGCGATCGGATTCATCGAGAAATACTGTCATCACTACAAAGGCGCGCTTGCTCCTGCGCGGATCCAGCTGAGCCTGTGGCAGAAGGCAGCCGTCAGTCTGATGTTCGGCATCGTGGACGCTGACGGGATCAGGCAGTTTACTGAATGCATGTTCGTTGTCGGCAGGAAGTGCGGGAAAACGCTTCTGGCCGCCGGCATTGAGACATATTTCGGATACGCAGCGGGGGAGTTTGGATCTGAAATTTACTTTCTTGCCCCAAAGCTTGCGCAGGCGGATCTGGCCTTCTCGGCGCTGGAGTTCAATGTAAACCACGAACCTGCACTACAGAAAAAGACGAAGAGCACCAGGACACGCGGGCTGTATATTAAGGAATCGAACACAACGATCCAGAAGTTGCCATTTGCTGACAAAAAAAGTGACGGTTACGGACCGATGAGCTGGGTAGGCGACGAGGGCAGCAGCTGGATCGGTGATCGCGGGCTCAAACAATGGGAGGTCATGGTTTCCGGCACCGGTGCACGTGTAGAGCCGTTCGGGATCATGATCAGTTCCGCCGGTTACGAAAACGACGGAATATACGACGAGCTGTTCCGAAGAGGGACGGCTTTTTTGATGGGAAACAGCAAGGAAGAACATTTCCTTCCGATCCTGTACACCATCGACGACGTGGACAAGTGGGATGACATCAACGAGCTCCGGAAGAGCCTGCCGGGTCTGGGTGAGAGTGTCAGCGTCAAGTTCATCCTGAAAGAGATCGACACTGCAAGGGAAAGTCTGTCGAAGAAAACAGAGTTCCTGACGAAGTACTGTAACATCAAGCAGAACTCCAGCCAGGCATGGCTGACGGCCCAGGATGTGAAGAAATGCTTCGGGAATGAGCTGACGCTGGAGGACTTCAGGCACAGCTACGCTTTGGGCGGGATTGACCTTTCGCTGGCGGTGGACCTGACCGCGGCTGTGGTCGTGATCGAGCGCGAGGGCGTGAGCTGGTTCGCCACGCAGTTTTTCATGCCGGCGAACAAGGTGGAAGAGGCCACGGCCCGGGACGGGCTGCCCTACAGGATCTACGCGGAGCGCGGTCTGCTGACCATCAGCGGCGAGAACACGGTGGACTATCACGACGTTCACGAGTGGTTCCGGATGCTTGAGCGGGAATATGAGATCCTGCCCTTAAAGGTCGGATATGACCGGTACTCCGCGGCGTATCTGGTGCAGGACATGGAGGCCGACGGCTTCAGCATGGAGAGCGTCAGCCAGGGCAGCAACCTGACGGGCGTGCTGATCGACATGGAGGGCATGATCAAGGACGGCCGGCTGCGGTGCATCAATGACAACGACCTTATGAAGGTGCACATGCTGGACAGCGCCCTGAAGTTCGAGGAAGGGACCAACCGGCGGAGGCTGGTGAAGATGAGCGCGAAGCAGCACATCGACGGGATGGCGGCGCTCAGTGATGCCATCTGCATGAGACATAACTATTACGAGGAAATGGCTGGGCAGCTCAGCAACAAGAGGTGAAGACGATGGGACTGATTGACCGGATCTTTGGCAGGGCGCCGAAGAATCCGCCGGCGGAAGGACGGTTTCAGACGCTGACGGCTTACCAGCCGGTCTTCCGCAGCTGGGGCGGGCAGATCTACGAGAGCGAACTGGTCCGGGCAGCGGTGGACGCGAAGGCCCGGCACGTAGGAAAGCTACAGTACAGGATGGAAGGCACCGCCAGGCTGAAACTGTACACAGCGACGAAGACCGCGCCGAATCCGTGGTATACCTGGCCGCAGTTCCTTGAAAGGTGTAGCAACATCTACGAGGTACAGAACAACCTTTTCATCGTGCCTTTGCTGGATGACCTGGGCGAGGTTGCCGGATACTTCCCGGCGCTGCCGAGCACCTGCGAAGTCATCGACCGGAACGGCGAGCCCTATCTGAAGTACACCTTCAACGGTGGGCAGAAGCGGAGCGTCCCGCTGCGGCGGTGCGCGATCGTCACCCGGCACCAGCTGACGGACGACATCTTCGGGGAGAAAAATACAGCGCTGATGCCGACCATGGAGCTGGTGAACATGGTCAACCAGGGAATTATGGAGGGCGTGAAAAACGGCGCCACCTACCGGTTCATGGCTCAGCTGACGGGGAAAGCCTTCGACGAGGATCTGCGGAAAGAGCGGGAGCGGTTCGACAAGAACAACTTCCAGACCGGAGGCGGCGGGCTCCTGCTGTTCGGGAATCAGTTCACGAACGTCCAGCAGCTGAAACAGGAAGGCTACAAGGTAGACGCGGATCAGATGAAGATGATCCAGGAGTCCGTGGAAAACTATTTCGGGGTGAGCGAGAAGGTCATCCGCAACGAGGCGACCGGCGACGAGCTGGACGCCTTTTTCAATGGAGCGATCGAGCCCTTTGCCATCAAGCTGAGCGACGCGCTGAGCCGGATGGTGTTCACGGAGCGCGAGCGGAACGGCGGGAACGCGATCACGTTCACGGCCAACCGGCTGCAGTACATGAACATCGGATCAAAGATCAGCATGGCTCAGCAGCTGGGGGACCGCGGCGTGCTGACCATCGACGAGATCCGCGAGCTGTTCAACTATGCGCCGCTGCCTGACGGTGCCGGCGCGTACACGCCGATCAGAGGCGAGTACAAGAACGTCAAAGACGAGGACGGAGGCGAGGAAGATGAATAAGGAAGTCCGCAGCCTGGAATTTGAGATCCGGGCGGAGGAAACCGGCCAGGAGAAGCGGGCCGGACGGCTGACGGGCACGCCGATCGTGTTCGACCAGGCCACGGACATGGGCTGGTACCAGGAGATCATCGACAAGGACGCGCTGATTGACTGCGACCTGAAGGATGTCCGCTTCCTGGTGGGCCATGACACGACGGGGATCCCGCTGGCCAGGAGCCGGAACAACAACGAAAACAGCACCATGCAGCTGACGGTCACCGACCGCGGCATGGAGATCCGCGTGGATCTCGACATCGAGAACAACCCGCGGGCGAAAGAGCTTTATTCTGCGGTGCAGCGTGGGGACATTTCCGGAATGTCCTTCATGTTCATCGTTGATAGAGACGCGTGGGACGACATCGACACGGACTACCCGAAGCGGACGATCCTGGGCATCAGGACCGTGCTGGAGGTGTCCGCGGTGGCGTTTCCTGCGTATCCGCAGACCGACATCCAGGCAGCTTCTGAAGGCGAGTCACTGGACAGTGCACGCGCCTCGCTGGAGAGCGCAAAACAGAAGCTGGAAGAGGAACGGGCTGCACAGGCTGAGACAGAACGCCGGACGGCGCTGCTGGAGCGGCTGAACAAGATCACGGAGGTGTCAGACGATGAAGTTTGACGAAATGAACGGCGAACAGCTCCAGGCGAGACTTGAAGAGCTGAAGGCCGAGACCAGCGAAGAGAAGCGGGACGCGCTGGACAATGACGCGCTGGAGGCCAGGATCGAAGAGATGGAAGCCATCCAGAAGGAAATTGAATCCCGCAAACAGGCCGCCGCTGAACAGCGGAAGGTCGAGGAAGAAGTCGCCCAGATGGACGGCAAACCTGTGATTGAAGAAAGAGAGGACAAGAGAATGGAAAGGAATTCTGTGGAATACCGCGATCTGTGGATCAAAAACCTGCAGGGCCGCCTGAATGAGGAAGAGGCCCGCGCCTATGCGGCCGCCGACGCCAACAACGCCGTGCCCACCATCGTCTCCGACAAGATGTTCGAGAAGATGAAGAAACTGGCCCCGATGCTCAGCGAGATCACCCTGCTGCGGGTTGCCGGCAATGTGAAGTTCGTGACCGAAGGCGTCCGCAACAGCGCCGCCAAGCACACCGAGAACAGCGCCATGACTGCCGCTGCCGACACCATCGTGAACGTCACCCTGGGCGGCTTCGAGTTCATGAAGGTCATCCAGATCTCCCGCACCGCTGCCCTGATGAGCGTCGGCGCTTTTGAAGACTGGCTGGTCGAAATGCTGGCCGGCGACATCGCCCGGGCCATCGATGACTACATCATCAACGACGCCACCAACGGCATCGCGGCCCTGACCTATACCACCGGCACCAACCAGATCCTGAACACCGCCACCACCGGCTACACCTACGCCAACGTGTGCGACCTGATCGCCCTGCTGCCGGCGGCCTATGACGCGGAAGCGAAGTTCCTGGTCAACAAGAAGACCCTGTTCGGCAAGATCGCCCAGATCGTGGACAGCGCCAAGCACCCGATCTTTGTGCCTGACACCGTGAACGGCATCGGCGGCATGCTGATGGGCTACCCGGTGGTCGTGGATGACTATGTATCCACCTCTGACAATGCCCTGTACCTGGGCAAGTGGACCGACGTCGTCGGCAATCTGCCGGAAGAGATTAACGTGGCCCGCGATGAGAGCGCCGGCTTCACAGCCAACGCGATCGTGTACCGCGGAATCGGCGTGTTCGACTCCAAGCCCGCCAAGGGCGACGCCATCGTGCGCCTGGTCAGCACTGCTTCCTGATAACGGTCTGAAGGCGACGGCCTGAGGATATGCCGGAGCGGGTTTTCATCCCTTGCCCGCTCCGGCGCTTTTCTTCAAGGGATGGGAAGGGATGGACCACATGAAAACGATGATTGCTGTGCCGTGCATGGACCAGGTGCAGACGGAATTCTGCAAGAGCCTGTGCAACATGAAACACGTCGGAAGCGTGCAGCACTCCTTCACCTCCTGCTCGCTGATCTACCAGGCGCGGACGGACCTGGGGCAGATTGCCATCCAGGAAAAGGCCGACTTTGTGCTCTGGCTGGACAGTGACATGGTGTTTCCGGATACCCTGCTGATCGACCTGATGGACGACATGAAGGGCCGGGACATGGTGACGGCTGTGTATCACATGAGGCGCCCGCCGTATAAGCCGGTGCTCTGGTCAAAGCTCCGCAGGGGGCTGACGGCGGAGGACACCGAGACGGAAACCGTGACCGAATACCCGGAAAGCGAGCTTTTCGAGGTGGAGGGCTGCGGATTCGGGGCGGTCATGATGCGGACGGAAGTGCTGGAGACCGTGGTCAACAAGTACCACACGCTGTTCGAGCCCCTGCCGGGATTCGGCGAGGACCTGAGCTTCTGCATGAGGGCCAGGGGCTGCGGATACAAGATCTGGTGCGACCCGAGGATCCAGGCGGGCCATAAGGCTGCGACCATCGTAACCAGGGACACATTCAAAGCATACAGCGAGAAGGTCGGCGGAAAGCTGACCTGATCGGAAACGAGGTGGACACCATGCTGAAGGAAGCAAAGCTGGCGATGAGGATCAGCACTGACGCCTATGACGGCGAGATCGCCGGACTGCTGGATGCCGGGGCTCATGATCTGACGATAGCCGGGGTGGTTCTTCCCGGCACGGTGAGCTTCGCGGCGACAGAGACAGGGATCCAGGACAACAGCACCCTGACGGATGCGCTGTGCCAGCGGGCCCTGATCACCTATGCGCGGATGCACTTCGGCAGCCCGGACGATTTCGACCGGCTGCGGGAAAGCTACAACGTGCAGAAAGTCCAGCTGATGCACGCCAGCGACTACACGAGCTACGAGGAGGTGCCGCCGAATGGTGAGGGCTGACGTGATCGGTCTTGTGACCGAAACCAGAAGCGCCCATGGCGTGCATGAAACCATCACCGAGAGCGTTCGGGAAGTGCTGGCGGAGATCCGGAGCGTGACCCGCAGCGAGTACTACAACGCGCTGAACGCGGGCGTGCAGCCGGAGCTGGTTTTCAAGCTGGCGCTGGATGCGGACTACCAGGGCGAACACTTCCTGCGGTACGGCGGGAAAAGGTACCGGTACCGGATCATCCGGACCTACCTGACCGGCGACGGCGGGATCGAGATCACAGCGGAGAGGAGCGACGAGAATGGCACGGACGAGGACGACGAGGAGCCGGACGACGGTAACGGTTGACGCCGTGGACGAGCTGACGCAGAAGCTCAGCGAGATCGGCGTGGAATTCGTGCGGGATGCCTGGCTGAACAAAGCGCCGGATAACTACGGCGTCGTGGAGCTGCAGGGAGAGGCCCGGCAGCTGTGGGCGGACGGCCATCTGCTGGACTCCATCTACCGCGTGCTGGTGACGCTCTACGTAAAAGGCGACGATGACAGCTATGCCGGCCAGGTGCAGGAGAAGCTGGAGGAGCTGGAGAGCGCCGGCAAGGTAGACCTGACGCACACCATCAGCCGGTCGTTCGATTACGAGACCGGAAAGGTACAGTGGGTCTGGACGGTAAACATGTACGGCCCGCTGATCCGGGAAGAGAGTGAAGACGCGTGAAGATGATCGTCGGGGACTTCGCCGGTTTTGAAGCACAGCTGGATCAGCTGGGCGGACGGGAAGCCGCCAGGCGGATCGTGGAGGCCGGGAGCGCTGCAGCCGTCAAGGTGCTGCAGGAGCGAACGGATGCCGCGCATCACATCATGACGGGCCAGATGAAGGCCGCCTTCGCGCCCGGGAAATATCACGAGGATGTGGACCGGTGCTGGCAGGACGTATACCCGCAGGGCACGGACGCTCGCGGAATTGATAATGCCAAGAAGGCTTTCGTCATCAACTACGGATACGGCGGCCGGAAAACCGCAAAGACCGGTGACAAGTTCATCACCGGCAAAACCAAGACACTCGAAGAGGCGGTCAGCGCTGCAATGCAAGCCGAAGCTGAACGCATCAAAAACGAAATAATGAGGTGAAAAAGCAATGGCGAAGATTGGTATCAAGGGGCTGGCTTATGCTCCGTATACCTCCGGCGGCGCTGGCAGTGCTGTGGTCTACGGTACCGGCGTCTGGCTGGACGATTACATGGTCCGGGCGGACCTGACGGAAGACCGCTCCGACGTGAAATTCTACGCGGACGATCACCAGATCGACGCGGAGAACGGCGTGACCGGCGTGAGCCTGAGCCTGGAGCTGGCGGCCATGACGGACAACCTGGACAAGGCGCTCCTGGGCCACACGGACGGCACCAGCAGCGAGCTGAACGTCACGGACAAGGACGCGCCCTTTGTGGGCATCGGCTTTATCCGGAAAGAGCGCCACAAGGGCACGATTTCCTATCATGCCTACTGGCTCTACAAGATCCAGTTCAGCAAGGACAGCGACTCCGCCCAGACCAAGGGCGAGAGCATCGACTTCCAGACCGAGACCGTCAGCGGCAACGCGATGGGCGTCGTGCTGGCGAGCGCCGGCGATGTGATCTATTACAGCCACATCCGCCAGGCAACGGAAGCGGCCGCGATCACCTGGCTGAAGGGCAAGGCCGGAATTACCTGATGAAGGCAACGGCGGCGGGGGAAAGTGCATCCTCCGCCGCTGGTTTTTTTGAAAGGAGAAGGAGAAGATGATCAAGCTCAGGATCGGAGAAACTGAGTACGGGCTGCGGATGGACATGTACGCCATGGAACAGATCGAGGACGAATTCGGCGGCATGAAGGAGATGTTCGAGAAGATCCAGAACGGCGGGAGCAAGGCGATGCGGATGCTGTTCAAGATCCTGGCGAACGCGCAGCTGGCTTTTGAAGGCAAAGAGGAGACAGTCACCGGGGACGAACTGAAGCGGCTCCGGGTGGCGGCACTGTCCGGGATCGGGACCGCGATCCGGGCGGCAGTTGAAGAAGGAATGAAGAGCGAGACCACGGAAGGCAACGATGCCGACGATGAGGTCTATGACGTTTATCTGAATGAGATAGAAGCAAAAAACTGAAGGACCGGCGGGGGACGCGCGTCCGGGAGTATTACGGATACGCGCTCATCGCCGGGATCAGCGTGGAGGATGCCAGGCGAATGATGCCTGGCTTCATCCGGGATATGTTCACGATCCGCCAGAAGTATGACATCAAACTGATGGGCGGAAAGATCGGAAGAAAACTGGGACTGTGAGGTGGACAGGGTGGCCAACGATATCAAACAGCGGATCGTTCTGGAAGGCGAAAAGGAATACAGCGCGGCGATCAAAGAGGCAAAGCGCAACCTGGGCGTCCTCCGCAGCGAACTGAAGGCCGAGACCGCTGAGCTGGGCAAGAACGCCACCGCGCAGGAGAAGAACGCGGCGAAGGTCAAGAACCTGCAGAAGCAGATCGCGGAGCAGGAGAAGGTCGTCAAGACCTACGAGAGCGCCCTGAAGGAAGTCAAGGAGAAGTACGGGGACAACGAAGAGGCCATTGCGAAATGGGAAGTCAAGCTGAACGACGCCCGGACTGCGCTGGCCAACATGAAGAACAGCCTCAGCGACACCGACACGGGCATCAAGCAGACCACGACGGACATGAACACCGGCGTGACGGCTGCCAACAGCCTGGCGGACTCCTTCAGTAAGCTGGGGGAGGTTGGGTCCTCCATCAGCTCCACCCTGGAGAGCGCTTTTACGACGGTCGTTGATACGATCTACCGGACGGTGGAGAGTGTCTGGAACAGCGTGACGGATCTGGCGGCAAGGTCCAACAACATGGTCGACCTGGCCGGATACTGGAACACGGACGTCACGACCATCCAGAAATACAAGGGGGCCGTGGCGGAGGCGTCCGGATCGCTGGAGGATCTTAACAGCCTGGTTACCAAGATCAACAGCTACGACGCGAAAAAAATCGCGACCCTGACTGGCGTGTCCAACGTGAACTACGAGGACCAGTGGGAATACGCGATGGCTGTCATGGACGCCATGAGCCAGATGGACGCCAAGACCAGGAACGCGACCGGCTTCGAGATCTTCGGCAAAGGCGCGACGAAGGCTTTTGACCTTCTGAACGACTGGAAAACCGTCCAGGACAATCTGGATAAATATGATGTTACCAAGGGCGGCTACGGACTGACTGAGGAAGAGCTTCAGAACATGTCCGACCTGTACGACAAGGTCAACGGACTGAAGGAAAGCTGGCAGGCCCTGAAGGACATGGCGACGGTGAAGCTGTTCGGCGACCTGGCGCTGAATATCACAGGCAACCTGCAGAACATCGTGGACGCCTTCAAGGAGTACTTCCAGGCGGAGGATGACGCCGGACGCGCGAAAGCGATGGAGAATATCAAGACAAATCTTGTCAAGATTTTCGAGAAAATCCGGGACGCAATCAACGAAGGGTTGACGATGCTTGGACAGCTCTCTGAAGAGCTGAAGAACAGCGGAGACCCGACGGCCCAGCTGCTGGGGGATATCCTTGGGAAAATCGTAGACGCCCTGCAGTGGTTCGCGAATCCGGACAACTGGGGCGCCGTGCAGAAGGGTTTCGAGACGCTGATCGGGATCTGGGCAGCCGGAAAGATCGCTTCCGCCCTGGGAAATATGGCATCCTTCGGATCGCACCTGGCAACCATCGGGCGGTTCTTCGGATGGGGCGGAGGATCTGCAACGGCCAGCGCTGCCAGCGGAGCTGCAGAAGCAGCAGGGGCTGGAGTTACCGGCGGACTGAAAACATTCGTGACCGGCGGATTGAAGACACTGCCTTTCCTGGCACCTCTGGCACTGTTTGCGGACGGGATCATCTCAGACCAGCAACTGGTCGCTGATGCGATGGCAAAAGGCCAGGAGAGCCTTCAGCACGCGCAGGAAGTCACGAACCAGTACAGCAACAACGAGCTGTATGACATCTGGGACATGCTGAACAGCTCCCTGAACGTCACCGGAAGCGCGGATGCCGGCGTCGGAAGCCTGAACGCTTTCATGGAGCGGTTCATGGCGTGGTACGACATGGGCGAACAGGACGAACAGTTCGACCGCCTGTCGGAGCTGATGAATTATGAAGACTTCAGCGCCCTGGTGGATGCCATTGTGGCAATGCAGAGCGGAGAGACCACCACAAACAGCGAGGAATACGAAGCCAGGATGGCGCCGTTCTGGAAACTGCTGGAGCTTGTCGAGCAGGAAATGGAGTTCGGCGGATTCGGTGTTCCGGCGGACAGCTGGAACAACAGCAGTGAGAACGAAGACAACACCGGTCTGACCAGCGCCATTGTCGGACTGCCGAAGAACGTGGCAAACGCTGTCTCCAACATCAAGGTCTTCATGGACGGGCAGGAAGTCGGCACGCTGGTGGCGCCTTATGTCAGCCAGACCATCGCGCGGGATATTTACTAACTGAGAGGTGAAACGGCATGATCATGGCCCGGCGGGTGGCGCTGAATGGTGTCTGGCTGGATGAAATCGACAGCCGGATCTTCATCAGCGGCGTGGAACCCGGAGACGGAAAAGAGAATATCACGGCGGTGGATTCCGCTGCCGGCTACGGCCAGAGGATCACCGCCAGGTGGCGGCAGACGATGGACATCATCATCCGGTTCCGGATGCTGGAGCACGGGAAGAACGTGACCGGCCTGGCGGAGCGGGCGCTGCTGCTGGAGAAGGTGAACGGATGGGCCGCCAACGGCGGATACCTGACACTGAATTATAAGCCAAACAGGCGGCTGAACGTGGTTCTGGCACAGCCTCCGGGAGAGGGCAGCCTGTGGGACTATACGAAGGAATTCAGCCTGACGTTCCGGGCCTACACGGTGCCATACTGGGAGGACGAGAACGCGATCGCCGTCACCTTCGGCGGGAACGCCGCCAGCGGGAGCCGGAGCGTCACCATCGAAGGCAGCGCCAAAACCCAGTGCGACGCGGAGCTGGCGAACACGAGCGGCATGACGATCAACAGCTGCCGGGTCGTGATCGGCGGGAACACGATGACCTTCAGCGGCCTTGGCCTGGGCGGCAGTGAGGCGCTGGTGATTGACCACCAGGACGGACTGCTGCGGATCCGGATCCGGAACGGCGGAAGCTACCGGAGCGTGATGGCAGCGAGAAGCGGCGCGGATGACTACAAGGTCACGCCAGGCGTGCAGACGTGCTCTTTCAGCGCGGACCGCGCGTGCAGGATGACCGTCAGCTGGAGGAACCGATATCTATGATGATCCTTTTCAACGGGAACAGCTTATCTCCGAAGACGAAATTCCAGCCGGAGAAGCTGAGCCTTCAGCTGACGGAGAGATCCAGCACGGCCAGCATGACCGTCAAAGACACCGCGCCGACGATGGCGATCGGAGACTGGCTGAAGATCGAGGACGGACCCGGGTCGGACATTGTCTGGCGGGTCAAGACGATTGACGAACAATACGAAAAACACACCAGGACGATCTCCCTGGAGCACATGATCAACTCCCTGAAGGACAAGATCATTTTCGACGAGGTCAAGAGCGAATACATCAGCGGGCAAGCCGGTGTGAACCCGACCAACGCGGACACGATCCGCTTCATCCTGGAGGAATTCCAGCGGGACTGGGTGCTGGGCGGCGTCGCCGGCGGGCACGTACGGAACCCGTACACGTTCAACGGGGACACGCTATACAGCGCACTGGGCACCGTGACGAACAGCATCGAGGACAGCTTCTGGCAGTACGACATGAGCCGATATCCCTTCCGGATCGATATCGGGCACCTGACCGGCGAGGTTCGGAGCGAGATGCGGATGGACCGGAATATCCGGACCATCAAGAAGACCGTCGACCGGAGCGGGATGTTTACGAAATTCTTCCCGGTTGGCAAAAACAACCTGCATATCATTGGGGATTCCGTGAGCATGAACACGGAGATCTACGGGGTCATCTGCAAGAGCGAGACTGACCAGAGCAAGGACACGGAGGAGGAGCTGAACCGGTGGGCCCATGACCGGATCCGGCGGCACTGTGAGCCGACGGTGACGATCACCATCAGCGGTCTCGACCTGGCGAAGGCCACCGGAGAGAGCCTGGACAGCTTTCACATCGGATACCTGTGCCGGGTGCCACTGCCGGAGTACAACACGACGATTCTGGAGCGGATCACCAAGCTGAGCTACAGCGACGTGGTCAGCGATCCGATGAACGTCACCGTGACGCTGGCGAACAACCTGGAGGACGTGGCCAGCATCATCAACAACCTGAGCAGCACGGCGTCGACATCCTCGAAGGCGGCGGCGACGAAGGCCGGGCAGGACCATGCCTGGATCGAAGACACAGAAGATCATGTGGCGCTGGTGGCCGAGGCGATCATCGGGCCGGATGAAAACGGCGTCAACTGGAGCCGGGTCTCTTCTGTGGTCGTTGACGGCCAGGGCATCCACCAGCAGGTGGTCAAGGCCCAGGGCGACATCATCGCGAACAGCGCGAAGATCGACATCAATGAGAACCGGATCCTGCAGGAGGTCACGGACCGGACCAACGCGGACGGCGAGCTCCAGGGCCGGATCATCGTCCAAGCTGACAGGATCACGCAGGAGGTTGTCCAGCGCCAGGGCGATGTGGAAGCTCTGAGCGGGCGGATCATCGTCGAGAAGAACCGGATCACCCAGGAAGTCAACGACCGGACCAACAAGGACGCGGAACTCCAAGGGAAGATCACGGTCGAGGCGAACAGGATCACGCAGGAAGTCAATGATCGGAGAAACGCGGACACCTCGCTGAGCGGCCGGATCACGACAGAGGCCGGGAAGATCACACAGATAGTCGAAGCTGTCGGAACGAATGGACAGGTCACTGCAGCCAGTATCGTGCTGGCAATCAATGAAGCTGGTGATAGTGAAGCACGGATTAACGCCAACAAGGTCTACATCGGGAGCCAGAAGAGCACGACGGTCATCAACGGAAAGCTGAACGCCAGCGACGTGACCGCCGCGTATATTGCCGGCAAAATTGCTCAGATTCAAAACGTATCTGTCCAGAATCTCAGCTCAGAGCGCGGTGGTGTAGATGTTAACTCTGTATCAACGAACAGCTTCTATCAGGGCGATGTGAGCTGCTACGTGCCTCACGCTATCACGCAGCTGCAAATTGTCCAGAATGGCAATACTTACACATTGCAGCGAAAATGGTTTTCAGAGGACACATGGACGGACGTAGGGTCTTTTAGCCGGGCCACTACCATTACGCAGTCGTGGGATAGTGGCAGCAAGTCCGTTAAAGCGACTGCATCAGGTGCTTCTGATAAATATTACAACGTTGACTGGCGTTTTATCTCTCAGCAGGGCGGGAACTATGTCGAACTGATGCACTCTGACGGATCCTCGACGATCAGCCTGTCCGGGACAAGCAAATATATCAGGCTTGGGCTTGCAGCAAATGGGACAACCGTACAGATTGAGGACCAGAACAGCACGAGATATGTAAGCTCCCCGACCTACTCCATCCCGCTGCAGGACAAGACGGTCGCTTCCACGGGGATCACGGTTTATCCAAGTTCCGGATACGTCGGCCTGAGCAGCGTCACGATCGAGGAAGAATACCCGAACGAAATGACGATCACCCGCGCGAGCTGGCACAGCACATCCGGTACTGTTAGATATGGCAAGCTCTACTACTGGGATGACGACGATGGAAGCTACCAGCCTGTCATCAATCAGAACAAATATTGGTATTACAGCGACGACAGCAAATCGGGAACGACAACTGTGCATTACTAATGAATGGAGGCACCCGAATGGATGAATATCTGGTCATGAATAATGGCGTGACCGTGCAGGATGCGCACTGCCTGCAGGATGACGCGGCCCTGTTTGTCTACGTCACCGGCGAGGCGGACCTGATGGAAACGCTGCAGCTGTTCTCCGATCCGGAGGCCACGGCGGTGATCCGGGCCTCCCGGTTCGGGGAGGAGGCGGTCTACACGGGCTACACGCAGCTCTACAGCATGAGCCGCGAATTCGGAAACATCAATCTGGTTTTGAGAAAGGGAGAGAATGAGCCATGAACGACCTGAAAATGAAAATCCAGGCGGTGATCAACACGCTGGAGCTGCTGGAGATGAGCCCGACCTATAACAATACGAACCGGATGCTTGGAATCTACAACACGCTGGTCGAGGTCCGGGACGCGATCCCGGAAAAAAAGACGGAGGTGGCCGAGGATGGCACAGGCGACGGGATTCAAGATTGACCTGGAGACCGGAGACATCAAGATGAACCAGGGCGACACCGGCAGTTTCAAGGTCCACGGCAGCCGGTTATCCGGGGAAGACTGGACAGCGGACAGCCGGATGCTGTTCACGATCCGGAACGACAACAAGGAGATCATGCTGCAGCGGATCTACCGGCTGGATGATCAGTGGGGCCTGGGGGACGGCGTCGTCCTGATTGAGTTCCACAACAACGACACGGACCAGTGGCCGGTCGGGACTTACCAGATGGAACGGCGCTACAACGTGAGCCCGATCTGGGAGGGCACGCCGTCGGATGCCCGGTGCGTGGACGCGCTGACCAGCAGTGCAAGGATGGTTGAAGGTGTGCCGGTTCGGACGGTTTTCCAGGGCACGCTTCAGATAGAAGACATTTACGGGGAGGTATAAAACGAATGGCAGACGACCTGAACGAAGTCATCGAAGAAGTGATCGATGACGCCAGCGTGATCACGGTGCCGATCGATGACACGCTGAGCAACAGCGGGGAAGCCGCAGACGCCAAAGCCGTCGGCGATGCCTTGGCTCTGAAGGCGGACAAGAGCGAGCTCCAGACGTCCATCACCGTCAACGGCCAGAGCGCAGACGCCCAGGGCAGCATCATCGTCACGGCGGCGGACACGCAGATCTCCGATACGGACCAGACGACCGTCAAGGCGGCCATCGAGGCCGTTGATGGGAAGACGGCGGAGGACATCCCCGTGGCCTCCGGATCCTCCCAGACGATCAAACAGGCGCTGGACAGCGGCGCCACCCGGACGGCGGATCAGATCCCCATGAGCGGGATGGATTCGACCACCGTCAAGACACACATCGACAGCCTGACGGGCGACGTCAGCGACCTGGACGACGCGGTCAGCACCATGGCCAGCAGGACGGCGGCGGATATCCTGTACAACACTGGCAGCCAGGAGACCATCAAGCAGCACATTGAAACGATGGAAGCAGGCACGGTGAAGACCGTCAACGAGATCGGCCCCGATGCTGACGGGAACATCGACATCGAGCGGGTGCCCTATGCCGACAACCTCTACAGCGAGGACCAGGAAAACGTCACGGACAGTTTCCTGATCCGGACGACCGCCGGCAGCGGATCCCTTTCTGACGGCAACGCCTGGGCCCAGGTGATCCGGGGCAACCGGACGCACCCGGACTTCGTGCCGGAAAGCCTGAACATGACCGTCAACGCCATGCCGAGGCCCACACCGCCGGCGATCACCGCGACGCTGAACGAGGCCACGTTTGAGGCTTATGTCGAAGAGGCCGGGACCTACACTGTCAGCTATGACGGGACGGCCTGGGACGCGGATCCGATCCTCTACGGGCTGACGATCAGCAATATCCCTGTGGACGGCGACGTGATCACGATGGTCTGGGATGGGGAGAACGACGCAGTGGTCAGCATCACGGCGGGGCCCAGAACGGCGCCTCCGGCGATCACGGCGACCATTGACCGGGACACCTTCGTCTCCTATGTTACCCAGAGCGGCACAACCACGCTGACCTACACGACCGCCTGGAGCGCGGATCCGGAGGACTACGGCATCACGGTCACAAACGACCCGATCGCCGGCGACCAGATCATCGTCGTGTACGTCAAGGAAGTCCGCGGCACGATCACCGTCGGGCATCCGACCGCGCTGGTGGCGACCGGGTGGAACCTGTACAACCACACGGCGGGATACGCCCGGGTGGTGAGGTACTCTGACACCTATGGATACCTGGTGCAGGGCACCTACAGCACGCTGAAGTTCGCGGAAACGCCCAGCGGCACCCAGACCACGATCACGCCGGACAGCAACGGCCTGTTCCAGGTGCCTTCTGACGGCTACGTCATCGTCACGGGCGGGAACAACACGAACACCGCGATCATCTGCACCTGGAGCGACTGGACCGGCGGACCTTCCGGCGACTGGGAAGCCTACAGCGAGAGCGGCGTCAGCCTGGCGTCCATCATGACGGCGGATTTCCCCTACGGCCTGTGCAAGATCGTTGACGGAACCGTGGAAGTGTTCGACGAGATCGACTTTGTCCATAAAGAGGCGATTTCCAGGATCACCCGGCTGGAGTACAGCGCGGAGAACCTGGCCACCGTGATCGCTGCCGGACGGCCGTATGAATATGATGAAGATTATATTTATCAGGAACGCGCCAGCTACGTGGTGACCTCCATCAGTGTTGATGAAGAATACCAGGTCAGCGAGCACGGCCTGGAGTGGTTCGCAGACAGCGCGATCGAGCTCTACAGCGAGATCCTCTACGGCACCAACCTGAAGGACAAGTTAAAGAGGGACGTCGTGACGATCTCCGAGCAGACCCTGACCAGCGGCCAGCAGGCACAGGTGAGGACGAACATCGGGGCCGGATCTGCAGCTGACGTAAGTTCGAATTCTACAGCTATTGCGAAGTTGGACAGCAATACAAATTCGACAAATGACATCCTTGCAGATGCTTTGACAAGCAACACAACAAAATTCTTTAGCGGTTCCGGCTCTTCATATACAGGTACTGTTCCAAATGGGAATTATAAATATGGAACTTTTATGGTGAATAGAAGATACGGAACAAAAACTGTATTGGCTCAATCCGCAAACAATGATATTGCCATCAACACATATGATGGAAGTTCGTGGACTGGTTGGCAGGAACTTGAAACTGCAAAAAAATATAGCGTAGCTTCTAAAACTACATCAAGTATTGCTCCAAATAATAACGGTAGCGTAATGATTGATATGCCGTCAGATGGTTCTGTAATTAAGGAAATTATACCATACGGATTTCTTCCGTCAGATCATTGGAACTCGTCATTAATATTTGTAAGTGTAAATAATTCGACAAGAACAGTTGCTTATAGGTGTGTTGGTTCTGGAAATTCTCAAGCATTTGACATGAGATACGCTGTTATCTATGAATAAAAAGAAAGGTAGGTATTGTAATGGAAGGAAAGTATTTCATGCACCGAATCCGCAAGGAAAACGGGCAGTATACCAAAGGTATTGAAGTCCATGACACCCTTGATTCTGCTGTGCTGTCATGGCACGGGCAGATGAAACTTGCTTCTCCTTCTTCTTCCGTGACCTTTGTTTCTGCCAAAGTGACGGATGGAGCCGGGAACATCGTGAAACCGTATGATGGCGTTTGGATCAGCCCGAACGAAACCGATGTCAAGTTTTTCATGCATCACATTTACAACAATGGCGGATCGTATACAAAAGATATAGACCCTTATGATACATACGATTCAACACAGGCTCCGTACCATGCACAGCTTGAATACGGTTATGGGAACAGTAAATTTCCGAACGTTTCGTTTGTTTCCTGTATGATTGACGGAATGGACGGCATGGTTCGCATGGCAGAAACATGGAACAAACCGGAACCGGAGCCGAATGCTGAATAAACAATTTCGCATTCTAAAAATATTCCGAACTTAATCCGGCTGTCAAGATTGTTCCTTGCGGCCTACTTTTTAGGGAGGTGATCGGCAGATGAACAGTGCAGCACAATTGGACAACGAACTGAAAAACTGGAATTCGCAGGGGCTGAGCAAAGCCGAGATTGTCGTGAAACAGGCGGAATACATGATGGAGTGGCCATATGCCTGGGGCGCTGTGGGCGCGTACTGCACGGTTTCCAAGCGGGAATACTATATGAACCGTTCCTCCATCGGCGAGGGCGATCGGGAGCTGATCCGGAAACGGTGTCAGGTGCTGAACGGGGAACGTGGCAGTTGCGACGGCTGCAAATACTACCCCGGTGGCGCCCGCGTGCGGATGAACGACTGTCAGGGGTTTGCCAAATCCGTTTTCAGCGGCGTCGGAATTCCGCTCTCCGGCGGCGGATGCACGAGCATGTGGAACACGGCGGGCAACTGGAAAGATCAGGGATACATCAAGGACATGCCGCTGGGACAGGTTTGCCTTGTCTTTAAATACATCGCCAAGACAGGCAAAATGGATCACGTCGGCATCCACATCGGCGGCGGTCAGATCATCCATTGCTCCGGGGATGTCCGGCGTGGGAACATCAACGAGAAAGGCTGGACCCACTACGGGATTCCGAAAGGAATGGACGGAACAATGCCATCAGACAAACCGACACTGCGGAAAGGCGCCACCGGGCCCTATGTGGTCGAGTGCCAGAAAGACCTGCTGCAGCTGGGCTATGATCTGAGCCCATACGGTGCGGACGGGAAGTACGGCAACACCACGATCCGCGAGGTCAAGAAGTTCCAGGCGGCAAGCGGACTGACCGCTGACGGGATTTGCGGGCAGAAGACCTGGGCGGCACTGGATGAGGCCGTGGCCGGCGGAGGAACGCTGTACACGGTGACGATTCCGCACCTGAACAAGGAGCAGGCGGAAGCGCTGATCCGGCAGTATCCGGGAGCAGAGAAAAAGGAAGAAGGTGGATGAAATGTCTTTCTGGGAGATCGCGAAGGCGGCCGGAATCCCTGCATTGCTGCTGACGCTGATCATCACGACTTGGGTGCAGACAAGGGCCGTCAAGCGCGGCGTGCAGGCGCTGCTGCGGGATCGTCTGATTCAGGGCTATAAGTTCTACGCTGCCCAGGGATGGGCGGACGTGGACGACCGGTCAAACTTAGAAAACGTATACGTCCAGTATCACGCACTGGGGGCCAACGGTGTCATGGACGACCTGCGGGACAAGTTCCTGCACCTTCCGCTGGGCCCTCAGAGCCCGGCCCCGTGAGCGCCGGCAGCGGTTCAGCCGGACGCCGACACATTGCCGGCAATCATTATTATTGAGGAGGGCACATGGATGAATTGGAACTGGAAAGAATGGGCAGTGGCGGCTCTGATCCGCGCGGTGAAAACCTTCGCTCAAACTTTTGCGTCGATGATTGCAGTCGGTGCAGCCTTTTCGGAGATCGACTGGCTCCGTGCAATCTCTGTGAGTGGAGTAGCCTTTGTCCTGAGTATGCTGACGTCTCTCGCTGGCTTACCGGAGGTCGAAAAACTTCCGCCAGCGGAACCGCCTGAAGAAGCCACGGAATAAAAACAACGCCCTGGGAGCGATCCCGGGGCGCTTTTTTTGTGCCTGTTTTCAGGTGACGAACTTCCTGTGGCTTTGCATGATGTCGTCCTGCAGCTGGTGGGTGTAGATCATCGTGGTGTCCAGCGAGACGTGGCCCATCAGCTGCTGCACGTGCTGGATCGGTGCGCCGTTGCTGATGGCGTTCGTCGCGAAGGTATGCCGGAGGACGTGCGGCGTAACTGCCGGCTGCCCGGCCCGGGTCCGGATGCCTCTGACGATTCCCTCCAGGCGCTCGCTCGACATATGATCATACGGTGCCCGGCCTTTGCTGAACAGTGCCGTGCTTTCGTGTTTTCTTGAACTTAGATATTCCCGGAGACTGACTTCCGCCTCCGCGTTGAAATAGGTGGTCCTGGCCTTGTCTCCTTTCCCGTGCCGGATCCTGACGGCCTTGGTCTCCCAGTCTACGTCCGCCAGATCGAGCGCAGCGCACTCAGAAACGCGGCATCCGGTCGAGTAAAGGAAATCGATCAGCGCCTTCTCCAGGGGCGTGGAACAGGCTTTTCTGAGATATTCAAGGTCAATCGGCTTGACGGCCTGGCGGGAGCCCCGGTCGTACTTGATCGGCTCAATTCTGCGGGCAGGATTTCGGTCCATGATTTCCTCATCCACCAGCCAGGAATAGAAGGCATTGATCACCACGCGGAGGTGCTCCACGGACGACTTCTTCAGGTGATCCTCCGTCTGGCGCTTGAACAGGTAGACGCGGATGTCATTCGTTGAAACGGTGTTGAATGGTTTCCGGACAGTGTCGAAGAAGTTCTGCAGTGTGTAGCGGTAGCCGTTGACGGTGCCGATGGACTTGTTCTCCACGGCCAGGGCGGCACAGTAGAGCCGGACGACCTCCGGCAGCCCGTTCGATGTGATCAGATCTGTGCAGGTTCTCTTGATCTCATAGTCTGCGGCGACATGGTCCAGCTCCTGGAGGACATCACGCAGCAGTCCGATCGGGAGACGATCCACCAGGCGGGCGGAGAGGGAAGAGCGAAGCTGTTCATAAGACATAAAGAAACACATCCTTTCATTGATCGTGGCGAAAGAATGTGATAAAATCAAATCTTGGAGGGTGTGCTACGTCCACATCTTCCGCCGGAGCGTGAGCGGGGTCCAGCCGCTGGCGCTCTTTTTTTCATTATAGCCGAAACAAATCACAAAAGAAAGGGGAACATGATATTTTTTTCATAAAATGCTGTTAGGAATAGGTTAGGAATAGCGCGGTTTTTGGTGGTGTGGAGCAGGGTAGATCCGTTTTCCCTGGCAAATCCTGTAACCGTTGAAAAATAAAGCTCCGCAGGACTTTTACATACCTGCGGAGGATGCCCGAAAATGGGAAACGCCTTCCTGTGCAAGGGTTGACAGACCGTTGATACACAAGGACTCCGGCGTGCATTGTTAGGAATACGTTAGGAATATGCCCGGGATCATCTGGCGGTTTTGAGGGTGTTCACTGCCGCCAGCGCGTCCGATGTCTCCGGGTGTGCGTACCGATCCAGCATCCGGCTGTTGCTCCAGCGCATGACCTTTTTGACGGTCTGCGGTGCGATGTTCTCCGTGATGGCCAGGGCCGTCGCTGTCGTGTGCCGGCAGGAATAAGGGGAAAGTTCACGGCACCCTGCGTCCTTCAGAACGTCGTAATAGTTCCTGTAAAACGGCACCTTTTTCCCCTTCCAGATCTTGCCGTCCGGCTGGGCGTGCGCGATCAGCGCCTCCGCCACCGGCATGATGGAATCCGCCAGGACGATCGGCGTCGCCTTCCGGACCTTCGTCTTCAGACCGACGCCGGTGATCAGGTGGTTTTCCAGGTCAAAGTTGTCCACCGTGAGGCGCATTGCTTCGCCCGGCATCATGCCCGTGTAGATCATCAGCAGGGGAGCAGCTGCTCGCATGTCTCCAGCTTCGTACAGCTTCCAGAGTGCCGCCTGTTCCGTCTCGCTGAAGGGGATCCGCTCCGTCTCTTCCATCTTCGGCAGCTGGACAAAGGACGGGATCTCCTGGCGGACATATCCTTCAGCCGCTGCGATCTTAAACAGCGCGGTCAGAACGACCTTCGCGTCCCTGGCAGTATAGTATGTTTTACATTTCTCCGCAACTGCCTTTTGAAGGTCCGCCACCGTCAGCTGATCGATGTGGGTGTTCCGGATCTTGTCCAGCTTCTTCCATGCAGCCTTGTATGCGTACTGTTTGGACTCGCTGAGGGCCTCAAACGGGCCGTCCGTGTAAACATCCCAATAATGTGCCAGGGTGGGCGCCTGATCGGGTTTCTGGGGGCCGTTTTTGAGGACTGTGCAGTATCTCAGCGCTTCGTCCCGCGTCTTGAATCCGCCTTTGCTGCGGGTGATCTTCTTCCTGGGCCGCTGGTTCTCCGGGTTGTCCAGGTCAAAAGGCGGCAGATCCTCATACTTCATAACCACCTGGGCCGTCCATGTCGATCCGCGCTTGAACGCCGTACCGGTTCCGTTTCCCCGGGACTTGGTGCGGCTTTTTTTCGTGGCGGTCAGCTTCTTCCCGCACTGGTGGCAGAAGATCGCGCCAGGGACAAGCTCAGCTTTGCACTTCTGACAAATCATTGCTCCGGTTCCTCCTCTGGGCCTTTTCAAGCCGATGGGCATGGATCGCGTCATAGATAACATCGACAAGGCAGATCACCACATAGAAGATCAAAACCACCATTGCAAACGCTTCGATGAAACCAAAGAAATCCATGTTTTAGCCTCCTTCGTATTCATGATAACCTTCATTAAACATATCGCCGCGGTCGATATGCTGCCGCTCGTGTTCATAGGTCCGCTGGTTCTGTTCGCGACTCAGGCGGGAGTTCAGCACGATCACCGGCGCCCCGTCGTCATCCTTGAAAACGTATCCTCTGATACTTGTCGGCATGTTCTCCAGGATCACTCTATCTTCCACCGCCATCACCTCCCTGCAGTCTCAGCTTACAGGGAGGGATGGTGTTTTTTTTCATCATTCGCCGTCGCGTTCCTTCAGGATCCGGTCGGCCATCTGAAGCATGAACTCCACGTCCTCGTGGGACATCTTCCTGGACCGGTCGAAGAGGAGCCCCAGGCGAGGATTCTGGTGGAGAGCCTCCAGACGCTGTTCGTCTTCGTCATCATCCTCCAGCAGGTAGAGCGGGGAGACGCCCAGAGCGTTTGCCAGTGCCTGGATGGTGCTGCGCTTCAGGTCCGTGATAAATCCCTTCTCATACTTGTTGATGGCTGAACGCTGTACGCCGATGGCGTTTCCAAGATCGTCCATTGTCATGTTCAGCTCAAGGCGGCGTTTCCTGATCTTTTCTCCAAGTGTCATTTTTTCCTCTCCTTTCCTCGGACTTCATTATATACGAAAGTTTTTCGCAGAGCAAGAAAAAAATTCTTGACAGGACACACAACAGACAGTATACTGTGTCTGTACGGGACACAATCAAACAAGAAAGGAGGGCAGGAAGATGAACACGAACGAGCTGAAGGCGGTCATGAAGCGCAACGATGACACGCAGGAAGAACTCGCGAAGGCGCTTGGTCTGCAGGTTTCCGGGGTCAGTGAGCGAGTGAATGGGAAAATTGAATTCCGAAGATCTGAGATAAACACGATCAGGGAACGGTACAATTTGTCCCCGGAGGAAACTATCAAGATTTTTTTTGCCTAAAAGGTGTCTGTGACGGACACAGAAAGGAGGCGACAACATGAGCGACTGGAAGCAGGCCGGAAAGACAATTAAGGCCACCGGCGAGAAGACGATCACCTACGAGAAGGCAGGAAACCCGAACAGAATCGAGAGCCGGAAAGAGCGGATCCCACACGCGAA
>OCTX014537705.1_pt1 | contig 23128 bp, 17 predicted proteins | sample 1539691 | NCBI WGS metagenome assembly OCTX01 (sample SAMN02144231, study PRJEB22623) | gut metagenome | biome: sheep rumen | host: Ovis aries | place: New Zealand
GTACTTTTGCACCGTGTTTTTCATGGTATTAGATTTAAGGTTAAGTAAAAAGATTGGGATGTCGGGAGACATCCTTCTTTGTTTTTATAGCAAAAATTGCTCTATTTAAGGACTTGACCAGTACTTTATCAGTACTTTCTCAGTATTTTCTCAGTATTTTTGTGCTAACGTCAATCTTTTAATCGAAAAAACTCCCTTGCACAAGTACAGACGATTTCGAGAAATCTTCTCTTTGCTGTGCAAATCGATTATTTTTTCGGCTAAAATCTTGCATATGTCCGAAAAAAGCAGTAAATTTGCAGCCGCAAAGGTTTTGAATTTTAAAAGCGAGTATTCCTTATATAATAACCATGAGAAGTCCTAATACGATCAAGAAACTTTTCCGTCTTATTATACTGTTAGCCGTTGTATTGCCGGCCATGGCGTCCGTGCAGAAGACGGCTGAGCCGATAGATACCTTGCTGTCCCGATTTGACCAGAAGCCGGGTTTGACGACCGCCCGTGAATTTTTCGCCTACATGGATAAGGAGGAGTTCATGGACGAGCCGGTGGTTTTTACCGCGGCTACTCCGCTGGATACGATGAAAGCGCTGGTATGGTATTGGGCGGGCGAATGGTATTACGCCGAGCAGGATTACGTGCGCGCGGAGAAAAATCTGCTGCGTGCGCTGGAGTTGATGGAGTATGCGGACGAGAAATCAATTTCGGATAATTTAGCGATGTTAGGTTTGGCGTATATGCGTCAGTCCAAATACGACGAGGCGCTGCATTATATGCGGCGTTGCTATCAGTTAGACAGCCAAAGCGGGGATCCGGACCGCATCAGTTCATCGCTGAACACGATCGCCGGTACACTGCTGGCGGCAGGCAATCCGGAGGAGGCGGAGGGATATATTCTCCGCGCTATCGGTTATGCCAAGCAGGCAAACAACCCCTCCCGTATGGCTGTGATATACGGCATGGCGAGCGAGATAGAGAACCGTCTGGAGCATCAGGAGCGGGCATTGCTCTACGCAGACAGTGCATGCATGGTAGAGGCTACTACCGGCAATCAATACAAGATGGCGGTTCGCCAGACCCAGAAAGCGTCCATTCTCGTCGGGTTGAAACGGTATGGCGAAGCGGAGCGAATACTGGCGGAGGTGGAGCCTTATTTCCGCGAGACGGGAGATCAGTTATCGCTGGCGATAGCGCTGAACAAACGCGGTCAGGCTGCGAGCGGTCTGGGTCGTCAGGACGAAGCGGTGGAGTACCTGAGCGAAGCGATAGACATATGCAGGCGCATAGGTAATCCATATAATGAGGCGTACGCGCAGCGCGCGATATACGAGATACTGTATAAATCCAACCCTGAGGCAGCGAGGGTTCATCTGGAGCGGTATCATCTGCTCAAGGATTCGCTCTATTCGCATGCTACGGCAGAGCAGTTAGCGCGATTCAATGCGGAGTTCGGCAGGGATGAGTTGGAGAAAGAGAAAGAGTCGCTGGCTCGCCGCAATCACAGGCTGATAGGCTCAGGTGTGGCAGTAGGTCTGGCAGCACTTATCGGAATAGCGATAGCGTTAGTATGGCTTCGGAGGCGTCAAAGCAAGATCAACGAGCAGCTGAGCAGTATGATGACGGAGTTGAACGAAGCGCGTCGCTCTCCTGCGCCTGCACCGGAGACCCCGGTGGCGGAAGAGAAAGAGGAATATCTGACCTCCGAGGACAAGCAGTTCCTCAAGAAACTGATTCTGGCGGTGACCAAGATGATGAACCATCAGACGGTAACAGTGACGCAGGTAGCCGACAAGATGTGCATGTCTCCGAAGACGCTGAACCGCCGGGTGAAGTATTTGACGGGTGAAGGAGCGAAGCGCTATATGATGCGCATCCAGCTGGAGCAGGCGCGAATCATGCTGCTGCAGGATCTGGATGTACCCATTGTGGAAGTAGGAAACTGCTGCGGGTTTGAGGACCATAGTTCGTTCACCAGAACCTTCACTCAAAACGTCGGAATGTCCCCTTCAGACTACCGTTTAAACCGCGGAAAAATGATAAATTAGTCAGTTTGTCCGATAATGTAAAATAATTGTCCGCTTTTGCAAAAGCGATTTCGGAAATTTACACTACTTTTGCACCCGAATTCAATCGGGTGCTTTTTTGTTCCATTTTTGTGGGCATGGAAACAAAGAAAAACGACAAACAATCTGCAAAAGACACTTCTTCTGTATCGCAACGCCGCCATGAGGAAGCAAAAGAGTTTACGAAGGAGTTGATAAAGGAGTTGCTCTCTTCTGCTTCAGCCAATAGCGCGCCCGCGCGTACGCCTGAAAAGAAAAATAACAAGCAATAATTATTCTATTAATACTAACAAAAATTTAATTTTATGAAAAAAACAATTACTTTACTCATTGCTATGCTACTCAGCGTTAGCATGTTTGCCCAAGATCCGGAATGGCTAGCGTCAGGCGACGAATGGGATGGAGAGACCAAAACTCTGACTATCAAGAGCAATCCGAGCGGTTCTAATTATCAGTACAAGGGTGACTTTGAGCATCTTGTGATTGCTGAGAGCGTGACGGAAATCGGGGCAGAAGTTTTTAGTGGCTGCTGGAAAATAATTGATGTTATCATCCCTGCAAGCGTAACCAATATAGGCAGTGATGCCTTCTTAAGTTGCCTGAGCGTTGCTGACGTGTATTGCTATGCAAACCCGGACAACTTGACATGGAATGATGATTTGTGTAATGATTTCAATGATGATCATACAACAACCTGTCATGTCTTGAGTAGTTATCTGAGTACCTATAACTCTAAATGGGGTAATACAACTTATAATGAAAATAATGAGGGTGTCAATGTGACCTTTGTGGGTGACTTATCAGAGCAGGCTGATCCTGATGATCCGACACCTTCTTCCACGCATGATCCAGTCACATGGGATGCAGAGTATCTTGCAACCTTTGAACTCAATGAACTCTTTGAATGTAAAAACTTCGGCAATATAGGCACTTATAGTGGTACTACAACTGCTGATCACGATGGTGTAGTCGCAACTATTTCTGCAATTTCTGCAGGAACAGATGGTTCTTATGCGAATTTTAAAAAATATAACGACAATACAAGTATTGATTTGAGAAATGGGGCAACACTCGAATTCTCTACCGGATTAGGAAAGTTCGAGAGCATTGTTATCCAAATTAGTCCTGACTATCCATATGACTACTACTATTTGGCTGGTTGGTATTGGGATCCCGAAACCAAACAACTGAAGTGGCCTAATCCTAATCCGAATCAAGACTCAGAGACTTCATCGTCTGTAATTTTGGATAGTTCTTCAGATAACATATATATTAGCGACATTACTTCTATCGTATTTACCTTTGCTGACGAAAGTGGAGAAGAACCTGGCGATGAGCCGGGAGATGAGCCTGGTGATGAAAATAAAACTGCAACTTCTGTTGTTATCTACGGGGGGGGAAATTATTATGATGGAAAATTCACTATAGTGGATACGGATCTTGGTTCGTTTGGTGTTTCTTATACTCTTCCTAATGTTTACCTGCGAGAGAGCGAATTGTTAAATACAATAAGTGAAAAGTCGCTGACCATCACCTCTTCGGACGAGAGTGTTGTTGCTGTTAGTTTGTCTAATTTTATAGATGAGGAGCATATATACCGCACCATACAATTTGTGCAGAACGATTATGGTAAGGCGGTTATCACGGTTTCTTTTGCTGGCGACGAGACGTATGCCTCCTCTCAGGCTTCGTTTGAGTACGAGTACATTATGAATACTAACCCGATGGCTGCGTGTCATGTAGAGGGCCTAGACCATACAACATATGCCAATTTGACAATGACGGAAGGTGACAGAATAGCTCTGGATGTAGTTCGCGATGACGGTAATGAAATGTCGTATCAAATGGTCGCTACTGCTACTACTACCCATAAATCGTGCTGGAAACCTAATGAGGAAATAAACCATGTGCAGTTCTATCCTCACGCAGCCGGTTTGGATACAATCGTATATGAGTATTACAGATTCTCCCATTTTGATAATCCGAATGGGAACAAGGAAGACTTCCGCTACTGGCCTTATCGCCAGACAATCAAGATTCCGGTAACTATCATGCCGTACCTAACTCCTGTATCCTATTGCGTAGAGACGACCATGGAGCTTGATCCGGAAGGTAACGCTAATTTGTCTTTCAGTAAAACGGCTGATGATCTCTTTAACTCTGCAGAAAACCAATTAGAGATTAAATCTGTCGTTTCTGCAGAGAACCTGCAATTGGCATTAGATTCAATGGCTACAGGAAAGAAAGAATGGAATGATCTTCTGCCGGGTGCTACTACCTTCAATGTAGCCGCAGGTAGAGGTAAGATTAAGATTGAATGCCAGACGGTAGAAGGTTATGAACTCAGAGTACTCATCCGTAACGGAGGAACGGCTACTATTACTCAACCGACCATGGGTATTGCAGAGTTGAACTACGATGTAGATGAGGTGTCCGCAGTATTGGTTTATCTCTGGCGGACTACTATGGGGCCTGCTCCGAAACGTGCTCCGGCTGCAACCAAAGATACAGATCCAAAGGCAATCATCAAGTCTATTACGATTACCCCGGGAGTTGATATTATCGCTAAGCAGGATCCTGACAATACTGGTCTCTATTATTCAACCTTCTTCGATGGATCGTATAAATATGCCCTGCCGAACAATGGTACAAAGGCATTTGTGGCTAAGATTGATGGCACAAATATGATTATGACCGAGATTGCCGAAAAGGATGAGGTAATCCCTGCTAACACAGCTGTTATTCTTCAGTCCCCGACAGGTTTGTTCTCGCTTACTCCGTCTGATGGAGTTGCAGTAACATTCGACTTGGCAGCTAACCAACTCCAAGGTGTGGATGAAGCTACGGCAGCTCAGCCTAACTGCTACGTACTGAGCGGACACTCGACTGACAACAGCGTAACCGGTGTAGGTTTCTATCAGTTCAGCGGTACGATCCCTGCGCACAAAGCTTATATCACCGTCAGCGGTAGTGCTCCTGCTCCGAAACGTCTGCGTTTCGTCTTCAATGGGGAGAATGCCGCTACAGGCATTGGAAATGCGAGCGAGACCCTTAAGAGCGAGAAACGCATCGAGAACGGTCAACTTGTAATTATCAAAAACGGCGTGCGTTACAACGCGCAAGGTCAGATTGTAAAGTAATGTTTAACATTTAAAGTTTAAGGAGAATTATTATGAAAAAGCTTTATAATCAACCTGAAGTGCAAATTACGCACATTGTATTGGAGTCAATCATACTCGCCGGCAGTGCTGCCGCAGGTGGCTCAGGTGCCGGTAAACTCAACACGGGTGTCGGAACCGACGACCCGTGGTAATACCAACCAACGTTAATCGGAACCGCTCTCTCATTCATGAGGGCGGTTTTTTTGTGCGCAATACTACGATAAGGACGAGTGACAGGTGACACCGGTGACAGCAAATCTATATATATCCCCACGCGAGAAAGATATTTTTTATATAAGATTATAGAAAGTACTGTCACTGCTGTCATCTGTCACTACTTTCTGTTCCTTAAAATCAGCACAAAACCAGTACAAAACCCCTATAAAACCCCGATCGAGTGGCAGAAAATGCATTAAAATGCGCATTTTTATATAGAAAAAATTTGCGTATGTGCAATTTTTGTTGTACCTTCGGACTCCGCCTGCTTTGCATTCCCCCGAAAGTACGTTCGCACTATTGTGCAAACGTCAATCTTTTAACCGAAAAAACTCCCTTGTACAAGCACAGACGATTTTTTCGCTTAAAATCTTGCACATTTCAAAAATTTGTAGTACCTTTGCATCGCAAAATTGATGGAATCCATGGAGACACTCATTTCTGTTATCGGAGGCGCGAATATGGATATGTCCGCTACGCTGGCGGATGCGTTCATTGCCGCGGACTCGAACCCCGGACATATAGAGGTCGGATACGGAGGAGTAGCGAGGAATATTGCGCATAACCTTACCCTCCTCGGCGCACGCACGCAGCTGCTGACTATCTTCGGCGAGGATCTGTTCGGCGGATTGCTCCGCGACTACTGCAAGCAGCAGGGCATTGACGTACATCTATCCGACCGCGTCAGAGACCTGCGATCCGGTATCTATCTTTGCATCAATAATCATGGCGGCGAGATGATAGCTGCCGTGGCTGACACCGACGCCATCCGGCTGATTACCCCCGAGTGGCTCGCCAAAAGGAGCGGGGAGATCAATTCCTCCGACTTTATCGTAGCGGACACCAACATAGGCGAGGACGCTATCCGGTGGCTGATGGAGAACAGCACCGCTCCCCTGTTCATCGACGGCGTCAGTACAACCAAGGCGCACCGCGTAGTGAACGCCCTGCGCAAAGCCAAACTGCCGTATCTCCATACCCTCAAACTGAACCTCAAAGAGGCGCTCGCCGTCACCGAGACGGCTACCTATGCCGAGGCCGCGCAGGCACTCATCAACCTCGATGTGGCGCATGTCTATATCACCCTCTCCGGAGAAGGCGTCTATTGCCGCACCGCCGCCGAGGAATATCTCTTCCCCGCCCTGCCGGGAGAGATAGTCAACACCACCGGCGCAGGGGACGCTTTCCTTGCCGGCGTCGTCTATGCACACGCCAAAGGGATCGATTTCCCACAGACCGCACAGTACGGACTCATGGCTGCCAGAGCGACACTCATGAGCACCAAGGCGGTGAACAATGATATTGCTAATATATTGTTATAATTACGAATTACGAATTACGAATGAATAAATATCTTTCCATATCGTCGGAAGTGAAGGCGGCGCTGGAGGCCGGCAAACCGGTAGTGGCGCTGGAGTCCACTATCATCTCTCACGGCATGCCGTACCCGCAGAACGTGCAGACGGCGCTCAGGGTGGAGCAGACCATCCGTGAGAACGGAGCCGTGCCCGCCACTATCGCTATCATCGGAGGCAAACTGAAAGCCGGATGCACGCCGGAGGAGATCGAATACCTCGGTAAGAAAGGGCTCGCTGTGACCAAAGCGTCGCGGAGAGACCTGCCCGTGCTCATCGCCCGCAAGGCCGACGGAGCTACCACCGTGACGACCACCATGATCATCGCCGCCATGGCAGGCATAAGGGTCTTCGCTACCGGCGGCATCGGAGGCGTGCACCGAGGCGCGCAGCAGACATTCGACATCTCCGCCGATCTCGAGGAACTGGCGCAGACACCCGTCATGGTCATCTGCGCCGGTGCCAAGTCTATCCTGGATCTCGGGCTCACACTCGAGTACCTGGAGACCAAAGGCGTGCCCGTCATCGGATATCAGACCGACGAACTGCCGGCGTTCTACACCCGACACAGCGGTTTCGGCGTGGACTACCGCATCGACACACCGGAGGAACTGGCGGCTGCCTTCAAGGCCAAGATAGACTGCGGACTAAAGGGCGGGATGCTCGTCACTAACCCTATTCCCGAGGAGTTCTCGATGCCCAAGGAAATCATTGACCGCGCTATCGAACAAGCACTCCGCGAGATGGACGATGCCGGCATACATGGCAAGCAGTGTACTCCTTTTCTGCTCGCCAAAGTGAAAGACCTGACCGGCGGCGACAGCCTCGCCTCCAACATACAGTTGGTACTCAATAACGCCCGCCTCGCCGCGCAAACAGCGAAAGCAATGATTAATGATTAATGATTAATGAATAATGATTAATGAATAATGAATATTTAATATGGATTATCCTTGCGGTCTGTCTGGCGGCATGCACGAAGCCGGAAGGACAGAGACAAGTGACCGGTGTGCGCACCGAAGCAATCAAGGTGGACGAAGGGCTCGATGCCATTCAGGACACCGGTTACCTCGCCCGCCTCGCGCCATACAAAGAGGTGGTGGACCGCGAGATGAACGTCAGAGTGGGATACGTGCCCGACACGTTCTGGGTAGGTGCACCCGAGTGCCCGCTGCTGAACTGGCTCACCGACGCCCTCTGGGAAGCTGCCAAACAGGTGTACCCCGGGCGGGTCGATGGCGCTTTCGTCAATATGGGCTCCGTGCGCGGCGAATGGCTGCCCGGTGACCTTACGTTCGGTCAGATATACACCATCATGCCGTTTGAGAACCATCTGGTGGTCATCACTCTTACCGGAGAGAACCTGATTGAGCTATGCGACTCCATCGTCTCCTACGGCGCGCAGGGCCTCGCAGGCTTGCGTATGACCGCCGTGGACGGACAGCTCGCCGACCTCACCGTCGGCGGCAACCCGGTGGTGCCGAACAAGAACTACACCCTCGCTACCAGCGACTACATGACCGGCGGAGCCGACCATATGACCGCGCTGACAAGGTATACGAAATACTGGGACAGCCAGCTACTGATACGCGACCTGTATATACAAGCCGCACAGAGACAAGATACACTCCGAGCTACCGTGGACGGACGGGTTACTATACTATGAGCAAGAAATTCTTATTCCGTATCAACGCCCTGCTGGGCGCATTAAGTCTCCTTCTGGCGGGATGCCATGTGCAAAAAAAAGCGGCTGAGAACCAGCCGCAAGAGGAGGAGAGTACACCTCCGGTAGAGGTCAGAGAGCCCGAACCGGAGATCCGCGCGCTCTATGGCGTGCCTGTGCCGGATGAACCCATCAGGGTCAAGTACGGAGCACCGCACCCTCGGACGAAACAGTCATCCGGGTCGGACGACTGAGCCATAATGGCAGGTTGTGCTCCACATGACCGAAAGGTGCATTGAAAAGAACGGGGTAGTTGTATTCGGCAACTGCCTCTTTTATTGTCTCATAGACCGTCTCGTTCATCCCCGGATCGTCCTCGCAGTCGGTGAACTGACCTACAATCAGACCGCTGAGATTGACCAGCGCTCCTTCCATCTTCAGGTGCCGCATCATCCGGTCGATATGGTAGTGACGCTCGCCGATGTCTTCAATCAAGAGAATAGGGTTAGCAAACTCGTCTGCCTCGATGTCCATGATATGCCTGTTCACCATCTGTTTGATAGCGAAGGAATAGCCGTAGAAAGTGCACTCCAGACCGTGAAGAACCGACAGGTTGCCCCCTATGATAGGAGCGGTCACCTCGCCCAAACGGTTCAGCGGATGAGCCGGGATGCGGTATTCCAGACCTTCGCCCGCCAGAGCTTTCCGTAACATCATGATCGGTTCGCTCTCTTCAGGCAGCGTAGCAATATGTTTGCACATGATACTATGCAGCGATGCCGTACCGCAGACCGCTGCTTTGTTATGCAGGGCGGTGATGTCGCTAAAACCGATGATGGTTTTCTCCCTCGGGATAAAAGGCACACGGTCGATGATGCGCTGCAGACCGTAACCGCCGCGCGAACAGAGGATGCAATCCACCGTCTCGTCCTTGATAGCCTCCACGAGATCCTGCAGTCTGTCTTCGTCTTTGCCGGCAAAACGCCCCCATCTATCGCGCGCGTGAGCGCCCTCGCTCACTTTATATCCCCACGCGCGCAGGCGCGCAGAAGCTTGATCGATATACGTCGGGTCTATTGCCCCGGACGGAGAAATAATACGAATATGCATGGGATGATTTAACTGTATAACTTATATTCGACCCAGTTGACGAAGCGTTTGGGCAGCAGGCGGTCGAGCAGGCAGAGAACCCTGTATTGGAACCCGCCGATATACTGCGGCCGCGGGCTGCGGCATGTAGCGATATGATAGAAGAGTCTCGCCATCTGCTCCGGCGCCATGCCCGCGCGTTCGTCTTGCTCCATATTGGCGACCGCCTTGTGCGCAGAGCGATAGATTGCTTCACCTGCCATGCTCTTCTCTCTCGCGTCTGTGAACCCGGTGCTGACGTCGCCCGGCATGAGTACACTCACCGAGATACCGAACCCCTTCACTTCGTTCGCTATCGCCAGCGCCAGCGCATTGATAGCCGCCTTGGAGGCGGAGTAGAACGCCTGATAAGGAACAGGCAGTTGGGCGGCGACGGAGGAGGTGTAGATGATCCGTCCGTACCCCTGCGCACGCAACTGAGGCAGCACAGCCTGCGTGAATCGCACAGTTCCCATGAAGTTGACATCCATCTGGTGCTCCGCATCTTGGATAGCGGTGAACTCCACCGGTCCGGAGATACCGAAACCGGCATTGGAGATGACGACGTCTATATGATCCGTCTGCTGCATCACTTCCGCAACCGCCTTTCTGCAACTCTCCTCATCGCATACATCACAAAAGATATGCACGACTTCGCCTGCGCATTGTGCATTGTGCATTGTGCATTGTGCATTGTCAATTGCCGCCCCGTGTCTGCTCAGTTCAAAGACACGCCAGCCCCGCTCTGCGAAGAGCGAGGCTGTTGCTTTTCCTATACCGGAACTACCGCCGGAGATAACTAAAGTATTCACTTAATGAATAATGAATAATGATTAATAGGCGAGGCCTTCCGGTGCTCCTTCTCTCAATACGCGCGCGATGATCTCTGTTGCTTCGTCGATGACGGGCTCCGTATGGGTTGCCATCAGGGTCGTGCGCAAGAGACACTCGCCTTCCACACAAGCCGGTGCGATAACCGGGTTGACATATACGCCTTCCTCAAACATCTTCTTGCCGAAATAGAGCGTGTCGAGCGTCTTGTAGGTGAAGATCGGCACGATCGGTGTCGGTGCTTCAATGATCTTGACGCCTGCGGCGAGAAGGCTTTTCTGGAAATAATGGGCGATATTCATCAGTCGTGTCGGCCGCTCGGGATCGAGGATCAACTGATGCAGCGCCTCGAGTGCCGTAGCAGTCGAGCAGGGGGTGATAGCAGCGGAGAAGATGAAAGGCCTGGACACGTGTCTCAACCAGTCCGCCACCCTGTGACTCGTCAGCATACATCCGCCGATGGACGCCAGCGACTTGGAGAAAGTGAGCATGGTGATGTCCACTTTGTCCGTCAGACCGAAATGCGCCGCAGTACCGCGGCCACCGGGACCGAGCACACCGAAACCGTGCGCATCGTCCACCATCACGCGGGCATTATATTTCTCCGCCAGCGCACATATCTCCGGCAGTTTGCAGATGTCGCCGCGCATGGAGAATACTCCGTCCGTGACAATCAGTTTGCCTGCGTTCTCCGGGATGGACTTGAGTTGCCGCTCCAGATCCTGCATGTCCGAATGGCGATAGCGCAGTACTTTCGCGAAACTCAGACGGCAGGCATCGTAGATAGAAGCATGGTTCTCGCGGTCATTGAGGATATAGTCGTCCTTGCCGCAGATAGCGGAGATGATAGCGAGGTTGGTCTGGAAGCCCGTCGAAACGGTCATACACTCTTCGTACCCCGTGAATTCCGCCAACTCTTTCTCCAGCTGCAGGTGCAGATCCAGGGTACCGTTGAGAAAACGGCTGCCGGAGACGCCTGTACCGTATTTGTCCAGCGCCTCATGACCGGCTTTGATAACCGCCTCGTTCTCTGTGAAACCGAGGTAGTTATTCGAACCCAGCATGATGACACGGTGGTTCTCCATCTTCACCACAGGGGCTTGACGGCTCTCCAACTCGTGGAAGTACGGATAGACTTGTAATTTGCGCGCCAGTTTGAGGGTCTCAAAATGGTCGCATTTTTCGAATAAATCCATGTAGTTTAATGATTAATGATTAATGAATATCTCGTTTCGGGTTATTCACTCTACAGCGAAACATTCATTATTCATTGTTAATTATTCATTAAAGAACATTCAGTTCTTTGAGGATTGCGGTTGTCTTACGAACGGCAGCTTCGCTCTCGTGCAGTTTGGCGCGCTCTGCTTCGCTGATGTTCAGCTCCAGAATCTTCTCAATACCGTTCTTGCCGATGATACAAGGTACACCGATGGTGATGTCCTTCATGCCGTATTCGCCTTCGAGGGCAGCGGAGCAAGGGATCATCTTCTTCTGGTCCTTGATGATAGCTTCAGCCACCGAAGCAGCAGCTGCACCCGGAGCCATCCATGCGGAGGTGCCGAGCAGACCGGTCAGCGTAGCACCGCCTACCATCGTGCTCTTAACGACGTTCTCCAGCTCTTCAGCGGAGAGGAACTCGGATACGTTGATACCTTTGTAAGTCGTGTAGCTCGTCAGAGGGATCATGGTCGTGTCGCCGTGCCCGCCGATTACGAAACCGTCCACGTCGTTCGCATTGCACTTCAGCGCCTGGCTGAGGAAGTATTTCAGACGTGCGCTGTCGAGCGCGCCACCCATACCGATCACGCGGTTGCGCGGCAGACCCAGTGCGTGCAGCGTCAGATAAGCCATCGTATCCATCGGGTTAGAAACAACAACGAGGATCGCATTCGGGCTATAGTTGAGCACCTGGTCGCAAACAGATTTCACGATACCTGCGTTCACGCCGATCAGCTCTTCACGCGTCATACCCGGTTTGCGGGGCAGACCGGAAGTGATGATCACTACGTCAGAACCGCTTGTCTTGCTGTAGTCATTGGTCACACCGGTCACTACGGTGTCGAAGCCCATCAGCTGGGCTGTTTGCATGATATCCATGGCTTTGCCCTCTGCAAAACCCTCTTTGATGTCGATCAGACACACTTCATTGGCTACCTCATTTACGGCCAATACGTTCGCGCACGTAGCACCTACATTACCTGCGCCTACTACTGTAACTTTACTCATAGTGTTTGTATTTTTATGCGTTAATTTTCAAATTAGCCCGCAAAGGTACGCATTTTTTTGCATTTATGCAAATAATTATGCATAAAAGTGAAAAAATTGTGAATTTTGTAATCACCGTTTGCATATTTGAAAAAAAAGCAGTAAATTTGCACGCAGAATCTACTGAAAAACAAATGAAACGCTACACCTACGTACATATCTTAGCGGCTCTTTTCCTGATTTTAGGAATGGGTGTTCATACGTATGTCTCTTACAGCCGGGCTCGGATCCAGCTGCAGGAGAAGATGGATCTGGAGATGCAGATCGCGCAGGAGAAGCTGCTGTTTGAGTTATACGATGCGTTAGAAGCCCGTTCACAGTTGGAAGAAGCGGTGAAGCGCTGTCAGGGAGAGCCGGAGCGGTTATTTGAAGAGACCGGCGAGATCATCAACCGTTTTAGCAATTTCTATTCCAGTTATGTCGCTTTTCCTCCGTATTACTATCCGGAAAAGGGCAAGTGGTTTTGTCTCAACTCCTATCGTACGGGGGACAGTATAGTATCCTATACCCACGGCGATGCGGCGCATGACTATTTTGAACGGGAGTGGTACAAAGGTGCCGCCCGGAGTACGGAGGGGTATTGGAGCACGCCGTACCGGGATGAGAATTTCGACGAACCGATCTACACCTATTCGAAGGCATTACGAGACGGAGAGGGCAATCTGATTTGCGTCATCGGTATCGATTTCAGTCTGGACTGGATTCACAAGATGTTAGAGCATTTCAAGCCGTTCAAAGAGGCAGTGTTTATGCTCTATAGTTCCAACGGAACTCTGTTGGCAGCCAGCGACGGAGCTCCTTCGGAGGGGTTCAATGACGGGGCGTGGATTGTTTCCCGCAAGATGCTGCAGCCTATCAACATCAAGATGGTCACAGCCGTTCCCAAGCGTCATATCCTGCGCTCGCTCCGATGGGGGATCTTATTGCCCCTGAGTGTGTTTGTATTAGGCATCTTCGTGGTAGGTCTGTTGATTCGCCGTCTGGCTCGCGACGAGCGCAGGAACGCCCGGCTGGAAACGGAGAAAGAGGTGTTGTCGCACGAGCTGCAGATCGCCCATGATATCCAGATGGGCATCCTGAAGGACGAGAAAGAGAAGCAGAAAGCGCAAGGAAAAGGGGATATCGAACTGCATACACTCCTGATGCCGATGCGCGAAGTGGGAGGTGACCTATTCGATTTTCACCGTGAGGGCGATGAGTTATGGTTCATCATCGGCGATGTGAGCGGGAAAGGTGTGCCGGCTGCTATCTTCATGAGTGCCGCCGTCAACCTCTTCCGCGCAGCGGGAGTCAGGGCTAACTCCCCGCGAGAGATCATGGAAGAGATGAATGCCGTTCTCAGCGAGAATAACCCTTCCATGACTTTCGTCACGGCTTTTATCGGATGTCTGTATATCCCTACGGGCGAATTGATTTACTGTAACGCCGGTCACTGCACGCCGCTGATCCGACGTCAGGAGTCCGCTGTCAGCATTCAGATGGAGCCGAATATCCCGTTGGGTTTTGACGGCGGCTATTCGTATGTCGAAGAGGGCTGCATGATCGGTGAAGGAGAGACGCTTGTCCTGTATACGGACGGTGTGACGGAAGCGCGAAACAGCGAGCGGGAGATGTTGGGCCTTAAACGGTGGGCGGACATAGTGGCGAGTCATGACGACCCCCGCGGCGCTATTGAAGCCTTCATGGGGAAGGCGGAACCTACGGACGACATCACCCTGATGACCATCCGCAAGACCGGTCCCGTCCTGCCGGTGACAATGAGAGTGCCATGCCGCGAAGACCAATGGCCGGTGATGCGGAAGGCTATCCATACGTTCGGTATGTGCATCGGGATGGAGAAAAAAGCCCTCAAGAAACTTGAAGTGGCAGCCGAAGAAGCGATCGTGAATGTCCTCCATTACTCGCAGGCGACCGAGTTGGAATTAACAATTTACAATTCACAATTCACAATTGTTCTTCAGCTGACGGATAACGGCATCGCTTTTGATCCCACGGAGCATGTGCCGAATGAAAAAGCGACCGACGAACGGCAGATAGGAGGTCTGGGAATTCATCTCATCCGCCAGATCGTCGATCAGATACACTACGAACGGAAAAAAGGGGAGAATATCCTCACGCTCGTTAAGAAATTAAATTCGTAATTCGTAATTAAATTAAAAGCAATATGAAAATCAACATTATTCCGAATGACCAAGAGACACGTGTTTGCCTGATCGGCGAACTCGACACGACAGTTACCACAACCCAAGTAGAGGACCTGAACCAAGTGTTGGCTATAGCCGACAAAGCGCTGGAGATCGATTGTGAGCAGCTGGAGTATATCTCTTCTGCCGGCTTGCGGTTTTTCATGCAGCTCAAGCGCGAGTCCGAGGCCAAAGGCGGTTCTCTCCGCATCACCCACCTCAACGAGGACGTGAGCGACATCTTCCGCATGAGCGGTTTTCATAACCTTTTTACGATAGAATAATATGGAACACTTAGTCGAATACTTCAAAAAACACATCGCTGAGCGGCCGAATGACATCTTCTGCATCGCCGGAGACAAACGCATCACTTTCGCGGAGGCAGACCGTCTGTCGGACACCCTCGATCCGCAGTACGTCACCCGCTGCGGCAGCAAAGTGGCTGCATTCATCGTGCCGCGTAATGAACAAATGGTGCTCGTACCTCTCGCTATCGCCAAAGCAGGTCTGACCGCCATGCCGCTCGATGGCTCTTATCCCGAAGAGCGACTGAACTACATGCGGGAAGATGCCGCCAAGTACGATGGGAACGACGCTTTCGTGCTGCTCTATACCTCCGGTACGACCGGTATTCCCAAGGGCGTCATGCTCAGCGAAGCGAACATCCTGGCTTTCCTTGATTTTCACATTCCTGCTATCGGACTGACCCCACAAAGCAAGTACGCTACGTACGCCGGTTATGGCTTCGATGCGTTCCAGATGGATCTCTGGTGCTGCGTCAAGTCCGGTGCAGCCATTTGTATCGTAGGAGATGACATCCGTTTTGATCTGGAGGGACTCAACCGATATATCCAGGACGAACACATCACCCATTGCTTCATGACCACCCAGATGGCGACGCAGCTGGTGCTCAACTATCCCGATATCCCGGGCTTGCAGTGGCTCGGAACGGGCGGAGAGAAACTGATCAGTCTCGATCCGCCTTCGTACAAGTTGATGAACTGCTACGGTCCGACGGAGTGTACGGTCTATGTCAGCAGTTTCTTCGTGACCCAAAACGAACCCAATATCCCCATCGGCAAAGCCAATACGAACGGTACGCAACTCATCGTCGTCGGACAGGACAGTAAGGAAGCACCTACCGGTACGGACGGTGAACTCTACGTAGCCGGACCGCAGGTGTCGCTCGGCTATCTCAACCAACCCGAGAAGACGGCAGAAGTCTTTGTCGAATGGAACGGCTTACGATGCTATAAGACCGGCGACATCGTGCACTACCGCGAGGACGGCAATATCGAGTTTGTGGGCAGACGCGACGGACAGGTCAAGATCCGCGGCTTCCGTATCGAACTCAAAGAAGTCGAAGCGATCATCCGCGAGTTCACTGGCATTAAGGATGCTACCGTGCAAGCCTTCGACTACCCCGACGGCGGTAAGTTCATCGCTGCCTACGTCGTCAGCGACGAGACTATCAACATCGACGAACTCAATGCCTTCATCGCTGACAGCAAACCGCCCTATATGGTGCCTGCTGTGACGATGCAGATAGACGCTATACCCCTCAACCCGAACCAGAAAGTGGATAAACGGGCCCTGCCGAAGCCCGAGCCGAAGGTACAAAGTAACGAAGTACAAAGTACAAAGGAGGCAGCACCGCTCAATGTGCTGGAACAGGAACTGCATGACATCATTGCGAAGATTGTCAACATGGAAGAGTTCGGCATCACGACCGACCTGCGTTATATGGGGCTCTCCTCCATTGCCGCTATCAAGTTAGCGACCCGGATATACAAGCGTTTCGGCGTCCAACTCGATGCCAAACAGATGACCAAAGGCATCACCCTCCAAGCCATCGAGAATGAGATATTAAAAGCGATGATAATAACCCCTCCCGACCTCCCCACAAGGGGAGGAGAAAAGGCGGTGAACTCATCTCCCTCCTTTGAGGGGAGGGTCGGGGAGGGGGTGCCTCTCTCTTTTGCTCAAATGGGCGTCTATTTCGAGTGCATGAAGAATCCGACTTCGACGCTTTATAACGTGCCGATCTGTATTCAGATGCCGTTGGAAGTGGAGACCGGAGCACTCCGTCAAGCCGTGCGCAAGGCGGTGCTCAACCACTCTGAACTATTCGTGCATTTCGCAACCCAAGAAACCGACGTCATCCAGACCATCGATACCGAGCAGATGAACGAAGCCCACATCGACGTGCCCGAGAAAGCACTCGATGAGGCACAGATGGAGGCCTTCAAGCATGAGTTCGTACAGCCCTTCAATCTACAGAAAGACCTGCTCTTCCGCTTCGTCATTGTGCGCACGGAGAAGAACCTCTATCTGCTGAGCGATATTCACCACCTCGTTTGCGACGGTGCGTCCTACGATCTCTTCATCCATGAGATATGTGACCTGCTCGAAGGTAAGGAAATTGAACCCGAGATGTGCTCTTACCCGCAGTTCGTGGTGGAGCAAAAAGCTGCTCAGGAAGGCGAGGACTTCAAAGCCGCTGAGGCTTTCTTCGCCGAGCGTCTCACCGGTATAGAGAGCGTTACTGAGATCCAGCCCGACCTGACGAACGCCCTGCCGCAAGGCGAGAACGGACGCGTGTGCGTACCGTTCGACATGGCTACGGCGGAGAAATACGCATCCCAATTAGGCGTGACACCGGCGGCGGTGCTCCTCAGCGCCGTCTATTATTCGCTGGCGCGGTTCGCCGACACAGATGACGTCTGCATCACCACCATCTCCAACGGACGAAGCAACCTCCGTGTCAACAACACCATGGGTATGTTCGTCAACACCCTTGCGCTGACTACAAAAATAGCGAACCAGACCGTAGAGGACTTCATTAAAGAGAATGCCGACGCCTTCGAGCAGACGCTCGCCCACGAGGACTATCCATTTGCGCGTATAGCGGCGGATTATGACCTCAAGGCAGAGATCATGTTCGCGTACCAGATGGGTGTGCTGAGCAACTACTCCGTCTTCGGTAAACCCGTCTTCGCCGACGAGACTATGGAACAGAACGTACCGAAATTCAAGATTGCGTTCTATATCATGCCGATGGACGGTGTGCCGTCTATCGCCGTCGAGTACGATAACGGATGGTATAGCGAAGCGCTGATCATGAACCTTGCGCAGTCGGTGGCGAATGCTGTGCAGGCTTTTGCTTCTTCCACCACCGCTCCCCTGCGGGCTATCTCGCTTCTCAACGAAGCGCAGACGGCTGTGCTCGATTCGTTCAATCTCACTGAGGTGCCTTATGACGACACACAGACTATCGTTTCCCTCTTCCGTCAGCAGGCGGCTAACACACCCGATAACCTCGCCGTCGTCTATCACGACGTCCGCCTTACCTATAAAGAGGTGGACGAACGGACGGACGCTATTGCTGCGCGGATCATAGAGGTCATCGGAAACGACACAAAAGAGAAAGTCGTTTCTATCCTCATCAACCGCTCCGAATGGATGGTGGTCGCTTCGTTGGCTGCCCTCAAAGCCGGTTGCGCTTATCAGCCGCTCGACCCTTCTTATCCGGCTGAGCGACTGAACTTCATGATGAAGGATGCGAACGCTGCACTCCTCATTGCCGATGAAGACCTCCGTCCCATCGTCAACGAATACGAAGGCCCGGTTCTCCTGACGAAAGAGTTAGCAGAAGTCAAAACTCCCTTCCCTTCAGGGGAGGGTTGGGGTGAGGCTTCCCCCTCGGATTTATTCATCCTCCTTTATACCTCCGGCTCCACCGGCGTGCCCAAAGGCTGCCAACTGGAGCACCGCAACCTTGTAGCGTTCTGTCATTGGTACCATCGCTATTATGATCTCCATGCCGGGGACAAAGTGGCGGCGTACGCGTCCTATGGCTTCGATGCCAACATGATGGATATGTATCCGGCACTCACCTGCGGAGCATCCGTTTATATCATCGGCGAGGATATACGTTTGAACCTGCCGGATCTGAACCATTACTTCGAAGCTGAAGGCATCACCCATTCGTTCATGACGACTCAAGTGGGGTATCAGTTTGCGCAGAACTGCGACAACCACTCTCTCCGTCACCTCTCCGTTGGAGGAGAAAAACTCGCTACTATCGCGCCACCGGCTAACTATCAGCTCCATAATGCCTACGGTCCGACTGAGTGTACCATCTTCACAACGACCTACCCGATACATGAGCAGGAGAAGAACATCCCTATCGGAAAACCCCTGGATAACTTCCGGCTCTTTATCGTTGATAAAGACTTGCACCGTGTGCCCGTAGGCGCAACAGGCGAACTGCTCGTCTCCGGTCCGCAAGTCAGCCGTGGTTACCTCAATCGTCCCGACAAAACCGCCGAGACCTATATCGACTGGAATGGTCTTCACTGCTACAGAACAGGAGATGTCGTGCGGTATTTGGCAGACGGCAATATTCAGTTTGTCGGACGTCAAGACGGACAAGTCAAGATTCGCGGCTTCCGTATCGAACTCAAAGAGGTCGAGGCGGTCATTCGTGAGTACCCGGGTATCAAGGACGCTACTGTGCAGGCCTTTGACTATCCGAACGGCGGTAAGTTCATCGCCGCTTATATCGTCAGCGACACCAAGATCGATATCCAGGCACTCAATGCCTTCATCCGTGATCGCAAACCACCCTACATGGTGCCGGCTTCGACCATGCAGATCGACCTCATCCCGCTGAACCAGAACCAGAAAGTGAACAAACGTGCGCTGCCGGCTCCGCAGTTGACGGACACGGACCGCGACTACGTAGCACCGGCTAACGACGATGAGAAACTCTTCTGCGACATCTTCGCCTCCATCCTCAACCAGGACAAGATAGGTGCTACGGATAACTTCTTTGAACTCGGCGGTACCTCCCTCATGGTCACCCGCGTCATCATCGAAGCGGATAAAGCCGGCAAACATGTCGCCTATGGCGATATATTCACACACCCGACACCTCGTCTTCTGGCGCAGTTCCTCTCCGGTGACATCTCTGTCAGCCCGGAGGGCGGTCTGTCTTCTGTCAGTCCGGAGGACGGTCTGTTTGATTATACCGGCATCGATGCCATTCTCCAGCGCAATAACCTCAATACCTTCCTTCGCGGAGAGCGTCAGGAGTTAGGCAATGTGCTGCTTACCGGAGCTACCGGGTATCTCGGCATCCATGTGCTCTATGAACTCATCCAACTCATGACTTCTACTCCCCCTTCAGGGGGCTGGGGGGCTGCTCCCAAGACCGTCACTTGTCTTGTTCGCGGAAAAGACCGGCAAGATGCGCAACGACGTCTCCGTAACCTGCTCTTCTATTATTTCGACAGACGTTTTGATGAACTCTTCGGCACCCGCCTCTTCGTCGTCAACGGCGATGTCACAAGTGATATCTCTGTCAGCGTTAGCGGTCTGTCTTCTGTCAGTCCGAAGGACGGTCTGATAGACACCGTTTTCAACTGCGCGGCGAACGTGAAGCATTTCTCCAAAACCGATGATATTGAGCAAGTCAACATCGGCGGTGCTGAGCGGTGCGTGGAGTTCTGCCTCAAGACCGGCGCTCGACTCGTACATATATCTACTACTTCGGTAGGAGAGATATGGCTAGAGCGCGGGGACGGCAAGGCCGTGCCCGAACTGACGGAACGCGTCCTCTACTTCGGCCAGTTCCTCGATAACCGCTATATGCGGTCGAAGTTCCTCGCCGAACGCGTCATCCTCGATGCAGTTGCGAGACATGGGCTGAACGCTAAGATCATGCGTGTCGGAAACCTCGCTGCACGTAGCTACGACGGTGAGTTCCAGGCGAACTTCCGGACAAACAGCTATATGGGACGACTCAAAGTGTTCTCTACACTCGGCTGCTGTCCGATAGACGAATACGACTCGCCGGCAGAGTTCTCGCCGGTGAACGAGACCGCCAAGGCCGTCGTACTGCTTGCCTCCACGCCGAAAGAGTGTAATGTCTTCCAGCCCTTTAATAACCATACCGACCTCTTGGGCGATATTCTCGCGGGCTTTGAGAAGATAGGCAAGTCCATCCGCTACGTGGAGGAAGATGAGTTCCGGCAAGCGATCCTCGAAGGAAGTCAGGACCCGAAGAAGGCGAGCCTTATGTCCGCCCTCTTGGCCTATCAAGACATGACACACGGACAGAAAGCGGTCGCTATTGAGCGCAATAATCGTTACACCTCTGCTGTTCTGCTCCGGCTCGGATTCCGCTGGTCTATTCCCGACAGCGCTTATGTCAATCGAATGCTAACCGCTATCTCGCAATTAGGCTTCTTTGATGATTAAAATGCGCTGTGTGAGAAATTTTTTCTGTATCCTCTCCTGTCTGATATGCGGGATGGGGATCTGCGCGCAGGAGGGTACATACGGCCTCGAGCATACCGATGTGCTTAAGCTCCGCATCGGCTATGCTCGTCAAGTCGATACGTATCTTAGTCCGATGGCCTACAGCGGCTTGCAGTACGGCTTGGGAAACGAGTGGTGGCAGCCTTTCCGACAGGATACGAAATTAGGCAGAGACGGCAAACTGGCGAACTGGGGGCATGTCGGACGAGTAGATATAGCTGCTTTCAATTATACTTCTACCGCCCGTTCCAATAGTTTCAGCGGTGCGCAGGGGGCTGCCGGATGGGGGGCTTTCTATTGCTGGAGATGGATCGACGACCGGCTCAAAGTGCATGTGGGACCCTATCTGGAGGGGCGTTTAGTAATACGTAACCATTCCGGGAATGTCAACAAACCCTTGTCTTTCGATATCGCGCTGGATGCCATGGCGATGGGCGGCTTGAGCTGGTCGTTCTACGGCAAGAAAACCAGTTACCGACTGAATTATCTCATCCGCACGAATCTGATAGGTCTCGATTTCCTCCCGGAATACTGGGAGTCCTACTACGAGATCTCGACAGGAGTGCCCGGGAATGCTCGCTGTTCCGGACATTGGAATCATCATACGATCATTCATGAACTGACACTCGATATGCAGTTCCCGCACTCTACCTGGCGCATCGGTGCTGAACACGAAATGACCGACTATGGCACAGCAAATCAGCATTTCTCGCGCAATCAGATTAGCCTTGTCATCGGATGTATCTGGAAATACCGACTTAAACCCAATTCACGATTATGAAACCGAACATACGTATATGGGGTGCACTCGCGGCTATATGTCTGTTGAGCGCCTGCCATTCAGGAGAGGAAATGACTTATTCCACGGACCCTGTCACCAATATCGAAGGCCTCTGGAGGATTATTGATACACGCTATTGCTATGTAGAGGACAAAGGCATTAATTGGGATGCTATTCGTGAGGAATATGTCGCTAAAGCGGCACTGATCAAAAAAGATGACCAGGTGGCGCTTTTTGACCTCTGCGCCGCGATGCTGGATTCGTTGCGAGACGGGCATGTGAACCTCTATGCCCCTTTCGACCGTTCTGCTAACGCTGCCTGGTTCGATACCTTTCCGGCTAATTTTGATGCGCGTCTGCAGGCTCTTTATCTGAAAAATTACCGCGTCGCTGGCGGACTGTATTATAGCATAATCGACGATGGAAAAGTGGGATATGTCTATTATTCGAGTTTCTCCAATTCCTTCTCGGCAGGAAATTTCTACTGGGTCTTCAAGACCTTTGAACAGTGCGAAGGGCTGATTATCGATGTGCGCAATAATGGAGGAGGCGACCTTACGAATGCCTACCGCCTCTCTTCGCCTTTCTATACGGAGAATAAAACCATCGGCTATTGGCGGCATAAGAATGGCACCGGGCATAACGACTTCTCGGATTTCGAACCGCTCACTTCTGACGCATCTTTAATAGGGAGCAAATGGGGAAAGCCGGTGATCATATTATGCAACAGACGGACCTATTCTGCGGCAAACATGTTTGTCAATATAATGCGCTATGTCCCTAATGCGCGTATCGTAGGTGGTCGCAGCGGAGGCGGCGGAGGAATGCCGATGAGCTATGAGATGCCTAACGGATGGATGGTCAGATTCTCCAGCGTGCGCATGTACGACCGCGATAAACAGGATATAGAGAACGGCATCCTGCCGGATGTTCCCATGACGATGACGAGTTCCGACAAAGACGATATCATCGAGAAGGCTATTCAATTGATACATAACGACTCGGTTCATGCACCGAGGAAATAATTAAGATGCGTGACCGCGCATGTACTCACCGGGAGTGATACCGGTTTTGTTCTTGAACATGCGCGTGAAATGATGCGGGTAATCAAAACCCAACATGTACGCCGTTTCGCTGATGCTTCGGCCGCTCATGAGG
>OCTX012228900.1_pt1 | contig 23109 bp, 22 predicted proteins | sample 1539691 | NCBI WGS metagenome assembly OCTX01 (sample SAMN02144231, study PRJEB22623) | gut metagenome | biome: sheep rumen | host: Ovis aries | place: New Zealand
TTTCTGCCGCTTCTAGCCGATTCAACAGATGCAACCAGAGAAACCTGATCCTGTGTCGTCTTCAGTACATAGTTCGAGTCAGCGCCGCGGCTGCAGTTGAGCTGCGGGTTGGAAGACGTCTCCACAAGTACTTTTTCCGTCGCGCAGGGAGTCCTGAAATCAAACTCGGTGCCGGCAACATCGATAAACTTACCATTCGGTACATTATCCATATCCTTTTCGGTCACCTGATCCGCATCGATCCACAGGAGCTGCTCGCCGATCCTTCCGGCCGCCTGGCCGTCGATATTAAAGTAGGAGTGGTTCGTCGGCGCGAAGATCGTTTTCTTATCGGAAACCGCGCGGTATGTAATGATGAGAGTTCCGTCCGTCGCCCAGGTATAGAGGACTTTCATATCCATGTTGCCGGGAACTCCGCAGACGCCGTCTGCCAGAAGGAAAGACATCAGCACGCCTTCCGTCTCGATCGTCCAGTTATTCTTGATCTTAAGATCCCCGATAAATGTCTCCGCTTCGTCGCGGCTTACGATCTTTCCTTCCCAGAAGCTGTTCTGGAAGTTGCCCGGTCCGCCGTGAAGGTTATTCTCGCCCTCATTCTTCGGCAGCTGATAGTCCACGCCGTCGATGGTAAAAGCACCGCCCTTGATTCGGTTCGCGGTACGTCCGATGATCGATCCGTGACCGGAGCCGGATGCCTGATAGGCAGCGATCGTATCAAAACCGAGTATTACATCGTCGATTTTTCCATCCTTATCGAGCACTTTCAGCGTGTGGATCAGTGCGCCGTAATCGATAATGGAGAAGCTCTCTCCGTTCGGTCTTGTAATCACATATTCATTGACGGCTCTTCCGTCTTTTGTCGTATCAAAAAGTACTTTTTCCGCTGCCATAAAGGTCACCTCACAGTAAGATTTTATACCGCTAATATTATTGCGTATTTTCCGCTGGAAAGTCAATTATGAATCTGCTAGAATACCTCATATCTTAAGACATATTTAAAGATCCGAAAGAAAGAAGGCGAGCTTTCTTGAGCGCAAAATGGCGTAAGTTCTTATCCTACTACCGCCCGTATATGAAAGGCTTTATCGCGGACATGTGCTTCGCGTTGATCGGAGCTGCCACATCACTTGTTATTCCTCTGATCATCCGCTACATCACCGGAACGGTCCTTTCGGACGGCTTTGCCCATGCAGGACAGACGATCGCCTGGCTCTTTGCACTAATGCTCCTTCTTCTCCTGATCGAGTTCTTCTGTAATTACTTCATCGCATATGTCGGCCATATGGTCGGCGCCAGGATGGAATATGATCTGAGAAATGAGCTTTTCACGCATTATCAGAAACTGTCTTTCCGTTTCTACGACGACCAGAAGGTCGGATCTCTCATGTCCCGCGTAACGAATGACCTTTTCGAGATCACAGAGCTATACCACCACGGTCCGGAAGACCTCATGATCTCCGCTATCAAGCTTCTGGGTTCTTTAGTTATCTTATGTCTGATCAATGTTCCTCTGGCGATCGTTGCCCTTGTGCCGGTCCCCTTCATGATCGTGTTCGCCTCGATTCTGAACCGGAAGATGAAGCGCACATTTAAGAAAAACCGTGAGCGTATCGCCGAGATCAACACCCGCATGGAGGACAGTCTCTCGGGGATCCGTGTCGTCAAGTCCTTCACCGGAGAAGATATGGAGATCCATAAGTTCACCGAAGGGAACGATCTTTTCCTCATGAGCAAAAAAGACAACTACCGCTACATGGCGATCTACCATGCAGTCCTCTGGGCTTCCACCGGACTGATCACCGTCACCGTTGCCGCCGTCGGCGCGTGGATGATCGGGAGAAACAGCCTGACTCTTCAGGATCTGATCGCTTTTCTTCTTTACGTCAACAACTTCACCGAGCCGATCCGAAAGCTTGTCAGCTTTACCGAGCAGTTCCAAAATGGCATGTCCGGATTCGAGCGTTTCTATGAGATGATCTGCATCGAGCCGGATATTGAAGATGCTCCGGATGCCAAAGATCTGAAAGATGTCCGTGGAGATATCGACTTTGAAGATGTGAGCTTTGCCTATAACACCACCTCGTCGAAGAACTCGAATGTCTTCACCGGACTGAATCTGCATGTGGATTCCGGCGAATATGTAGCCCTGGTCGGTCATTCCGGTGTCGGAAAGACCACGATCTGCAGCCTGATCCCGCGCTTTTACGAGCCTCAGCAAGGCCGGATCAAGATCGACGGGACAGATGTTTCTTCTGTCACGCAGAAATCGCTGCGCCGTCAGATCGGTATCGTACAGCAGGATGTCTATCTCTTCGCCGGAACCGTACTGGAGAATATCCGATACGGACGGCCGGATGCGACCTTCGAGGAAGTGGTAGATGCGGCCAAACGCGCCAATGCCCATGATTTCATCATGGAGCTTCCGAACGGTTACGATACGGATATCGGACAAAGAGGCATCAAGCTCAGCGGCGGACAGAAGCAGCGTCTTTCCATCGCGCGTGTTTTCCTGAAGAACCCGCCGATCCTTATTTTTGATGAAGCGACCTCTTCTCTCGACAACGAGAGTGAGCGCGTCATCCAGGAGTCACTGGAAGAACTTGCCAAAGACCGGACCACACTGGTCATCGCGCACCGTCTGTCCACGATCCAGAATGCCAAGCGCATCCTGGTACTCTCTGAACACGGCATCGAAGAAGAAGGCACACACGACGAACTTCTAAAGAAGAACGGCGCATATGCCCGTCTGTATCACACAGCAATATAAATCAATAGAAAAAGAAAACAAAACCGGCAGGGTCAGTGTTCGAGCAGTATATCGGCAAACCGGCCCTGTACTGCTTTCTGAAGGTCATCCGGTGCCAGGTGGATCTGGGTGCCGAGCATGCCGCCGCTCACGATGATCGTATCAAAAAGCTGCGCCGTTTCATCGATCACAGTCGGATACTTTTTCTTCATTCCGATAGAGGTCACTCCTCCGCGAATATATCCGGTAACCGCCATGATATCCTTGACATGCACCATCTCCAGGGACTTTTCCCCTACCGCTCTGGCTGCTTTTTTCATATCGACCTCTTCCGCGATCGGAAGTACGAATACGAAGTAATTCTTTGATTTCCCCTGCATGACCAGTGTTTTAAAAGAACTTTCATACGGCTGGCCCAGCATATCCGCGATATGTACTCCGTCGATAAACTCGTCGCAGTCATAGTAAAACGGCTCGTAAGGGATCTTTTCCTTATCCAGGATGCGCATGGCATTCGTTTTATTTTCCTTCTTCATATAAACTCCTCGCGTTTAATATCATCCGAAATAGTTCCAAAGCTCCGCGGTAACATCCGAAGCCAGAGGGCGGATTGGTGTTCCCGTGAACGACTGGATATTGCAAAGAACGATAACGACTTTTCCCGTCTCGGGATCCACTCTTACATTCGTGTTATACCCCAGCGTCATTCCGGAGTGCTCAATATATCCGCCCCAGATATACCAGCCATAGCCGTAGCCGAATGTTCCGCCGTCGAAGATCTTGTTCCAGCTTTCTTCTGTCAGAAGCGCATGCTCCATGACCTTCTGTTCCCACTTGAGCAGGCCTTCCGCTGTTCCGGTCATTACGCCGACTGCATAACTCAGCGTCTCATGCTGATGCGGGAAATCAAAATGAAAGAGTGTAAAGTCCGTTCTTCCATTGGAAGTAAGGTGTCTGATATCCGGATAGAGTTCGTTCAAGCCAAGAGGATCAAGTATATTTTTATGAATATAGTCTTCATAAGAAAGACCGCTCAGCTTCTCGATGATCATTCCGAGGAAATAATAGTTCGTGTTCGAATACTCAAGTTTCGTACCCGGTGTAAAGTTCAGATCGTATTCGGAAATACGTCTCACCAGGTCATCTTTCTCCAGAGGAGTCGTCGCGACTTCTCCCAGCATGGACTGAAGCGAGAAAAAGCTTGAAATGGAAACATTCTTCAGGTCATCCATAGTGAATCCCAGAACACCGCAGTAAAGGTAATCCGGAATTCCGGATGTCATATTCAGGAGCTGATGGATCGTGACGTCTTTTGCATACTTATACTCGGGGATATACTTATCAAGAGTATCTTCGAGGCTGATTTTCTGCTGTTCGACCAGCTGCATGATCGCCACCGCGGTAAACTGTTTGGTGATGGAACCGAGCTCAAATACCGTATCCATCGTATTGGGGATGTCTTTGTCCCTGTCCGCATCTCCCGCCGCATGTGTATATACGATATGGTCATTCTCGTAAACCAGTACAACGCCGTCAAATTTCACGGAAGAAAGATAATCGTCCGCTTTGCCGGTGTCAAATGTCCCGGGTACTGATGTGATCGATCCGGAGGATGTATCTGAAGTAACCGAAGTGGCAGAGAACGAAGTATCCGTGGTACTTTCCGAACTGCTCTCGGAAGTTTCGCTCGCGGTGGCAGATCCGGTCGGTACAGAACCGGGATCGGAAGTCTCGGATGAACTCTCTTCCGCTTTCGAAGAAGTTGTTTCCGAATTATCTTTTTTCTTACTGCACGCACAGGTGAAAGCGATCGACATAACCAGTGTCCATGCTAAAGTACGGTAAAATTTGGCTTTATGTTCACGCATCTGTATTTTGACCTTCTTACCAATGTCTTTTTCCTAATGTAGGTAGATTTTCGCATAGAACAGGAACTATTTCAATGTCTTTTTTACGCACAAAAACGCGTCTTAAAAACACCTTTGTGCTAAAATAGTAATATCAGTTAAGGAGGTCCGCAGAATGATCTTTTTCTATACATCTTTCGAGTATTCCCACAAGGCTACTTTTTTCGCGATCCTGATGGATCTTATCGCTTACGGACTTTCGATCGCCGCCATCGTTTTCTTCGTTTTGGCCGGGAAGTTCGGTCTTTCGAGTGTCCTGACAGGTATCCTTTGTATCGTGCTTGCTATCTTCTTTTATTTCTTCCTCGGAAAAAAAGCCGGTGCTTCTATCGCGAAGAAGGATTTTCAAAAGAAGATCCGCACCAATCCTCTCGTCGCGTACGAATATGTCAATGACGGCAGAGCTTCTTATGAGGAGATCGCTGCGATCAACCCGGCATTTGCCGAGCAGTATGTAGTAAATGATTTCGGCAAGCTTACCCGCCGGAAAAAGTAAAGGAGAACGAGGAATATGCCGGTCATCACGATTTCACGACAGATGGGCAGCCTGGGTGACGAGGTCGCATCCGCCCTTTCCAGCAAACTCGGCTGGGAGCTCATCACGCGTGATCTTCTGATGGAGCGGTTCTTCCCTGATATCAAGCCGGAACAGCGTTCCCGTCTTGCAGAGAGTGCGAAGTTTTACCTGTCCGAGTACAAGGACGGAAAGAGTTTCAAGGATGTCCTTTATGCTTCTCTTCTTTCTATGTCCAAAGAATCTTCTGCAGTTCTTCTCGGATTCGGATCCCAGCTTCTTCTATCGGAAAGTGACGACGCGCTGCATGTACGTATCGTAGCATCTGACTCCACAAGACTTACCCGTATCGAGAAGCACTATCACCTTTTAAGCGAAGCTTCCGAAGCTCTTTTAGCATCCACGGACAGAAAGCATAAGCGATTTGTTTCTCACGTCTTCGGGAAAGACCTGTCGGATCTTTCACTTTATCATCTGATACTGAACACCGACCATCTGACCGTGGACGAATGTGTGGCTTCGATCCTGGCCGCTTTCCGCGAGCACGAGCTACGCGCCCGTATCAAGACCGAGTCCCGCACCGAGGGATCGATGGATCATCAGAGCGAGACGCCTGTATTTAAGAATCCATCCGAAGCGGAATTTGCGAAGATCCTCGATATGTATCATATCGATTGGAAATATGAGCCGAAGACTTTCCCCGTTGAGTGGGACAGCGAAGGCAACGTCACGCTGGCATTCAGTCCGGATTTCTATCTGACGCGTTTCGATACCTATCTTGAATTAACGACGATGAACCAGAAATACGTTACGAAGAAGAATAAAAAACTGAAAAAAGTAAAAGAACTGTATCCGGGGACCAATATCAAGATCGTCTATAAGAAGGATTTCCTCGAGCTGGCAGAACGCCTCAAGAGCTTTAGTCCGCAGGATACCGGCGAGGAAGCGAGGGATCAGATTGAATAAGATCTCATATAAAAAGATCATCTATACGCAGCAGCAGCTTAGCGAAAGGATTCAGGAACTCGGCAAGCAGATCACGTCGGACTATGAAGGTCAGGAGATCGTACTTCTCGGTGTCCTCAAAGGATCCCTCTTCTTTTGCACTGACCTGGCAAGAGCGATCGATCTTCCCATGCAGATGGACATGATCGCTATCGGCAGTATCCCGGACACCACCAGCAGCACAGGCATCGTCAGGATCACAAAAGATCTCGACATCAACATCACCGGAAAGCACGTGATCGTCGTGGAAGATATCATTCGTACAGGTCTTACCACCGCATATCTTTTACAAACTCTGGAAAACAGACGTCCGGCCTCCATAGAGGTCTGTACGCTGCTTTACAACCCTGAGCGCCAGCTCATCGATCTCCCCGTCAAGTATTACGGTTTCGAGGTCGACCGTTCCTGGCTGATCGGATACGGCATGGATTCCGGAGAATACGGAAGGAACCTTCCCTTTATCGCTGAGATGGAGCACTAAAGAAAACGGAGACCCTGAAGGATCTCCGCGCACGTAAAATGAGGACAAATAAAAGCTCCAGCGAACCAACTTTCCATCCATTTCCTTCGGTCGCCCTTTATTATCTGCGAACCTTTCCAATCCTGCCGAACACCCTCATCTTGGAATTACTCAAAGCCTCTTACCGAAGCTCCTTTCCAACCAGTCCGACCCGAAATGATATGTTCTACGCGGCCTCTTTTCCATCACTATCCGATCCATCCATCCGGCAATGACCCCGTGTCACTGCATCCCTGTCGAACCGGCATCGCAACTTACTCAGTTATGACCCGTCTCCTGTCATTTCGCCTGGGTCCCTGTCTCCGGCCTGCCACCTCAAGCGGCGAACGCCCGGATCTGAAACCATGGTCTTCAACCTGACCTGCGACTTGTGTCCGCCATCGCGTACCGTCAATCGCTGCTCGCTTTCCAACTGCTTCTGCTATGGCTCTACCGGCTCCGACTTCCTTACCACTCGAACCTCACTGGATCCGATCCCGGGTATATCCATCTTCGTTTCCTGACCACTCTCTGGTCTTTCTGTTTTTCTCAGCCTCGCCTTGTGCTTCTGTAGCTGGCGGCTCTCCGATTAGAACTTGGTGTGAACCCGCATTCCCTGGAGCTAGTTTCAGTATATCATGTATTAGATGTTTGTCAACACTTTTCATCACGAAATGCGCAAAACATCTTCTAGATTTATGCACGTTGCACAAAACGTTACGTGCGTATTACAGCACATTACACACAGATTACAAAGATGCCCATATTTCAGGCTTTTTGAGCTCATGGTGATTGGCAGGCAGATGAATAATTGACTTTTCCGGAACTGGAAAAGCCTTGAAACTATTTACATTTTCGACATATTTTCTTATTACAGCTCTGTCACTTTCTATCCGATTTTCATGTGATAAAATATACCTAACTTTTATCGGAGGATTTGGCATGAGAAAGTGGTGGAAAGACGTTAACAGGGGCATCGTTTTGCTCATTATTGCCATTATTGCCGTCATTTCCTATCTCATTGCCGATACTATCCATAACAACAAAGAGAAAAAAGTTCTTAAAGAGATCGCAGCGCAGTACACTATTGACTCCGCTCCTCTGTTCACCACTCCGGAAGATTTTGATTTCTTTTCCTGGAATGGTGCTTATACTGATTCTCTCTCCGAAGAATTGTATTCCCGGGCCAAGCCCCTGGATCATTACTATGTAGATAACGAGACGGTCCGCCATCAGGAGATCGACAAGATCCAGCAGTTCTTCATGTATTACTATAATCAGCAGTACTGCCCTGTTTCCTGCACTAAAAGCCCCGGCAACATCGAGATCACACAGATTTATAACGGTTCTGCAACTGCCGTTGTAAAATCCGTTTCCAAAATCGAGTATATATCTTCAGATGGTTCCCGCGGCGTGGATGAACGAAACACTACAGACACGCTGCAGTTTTTGTACACCGGCGGTGAATGGAAACTTGTCCAGGTTTCCTCGGATCTATATGGCGGCGAGGACTATTATGGTTTATGAGGAGATAAAAATGTCCGCAAGCGACATCAGACCGGCTTTGCAGATACAGAACGTCACAAAGACATTCGGCAGGAAAACTGCTGTGGATAATGTCTCTTTTGATCTGTATCCGGGCGAAGTATTCGGTTTTCTCGGACCTAACGGCGCCGGAAAGACAACGATCATCAAAATGGTCATGGGTTTCTTCCGTCCGGACGAAGGCACGATCATCATTAACGGTTTTAACCGGAAAACACACTACGAAGCAGCGATGGCCTCGATCGGCGGCATCGTGGAGAATCCCGAGATGTATAATACTCTCTCTGCCCGGCTGAATCTGAAGATGTATGCGCGACTTCATAAAGGTGTCACTTCCGAGCGCATCGATGAGGTCCTCGAGCTGGTCGGTCTTTCTGACCGCGCGGATGACCCTGTAAAGAAGTACTCCCTTGGTATGAAGCAGCGGATCGGTCTTGCGCAGGCGATGCTTCACCATCCGAAAGTCCTTATTCTGGACGAACCGACAAATGGTCTCGATCCTGCCGGTATCCATCTGCTCCGCGATGTTCTAAAGAAACTGGCACACGAGGAAGGGGTCGCTGTTATGGTATCGAGTCATCTGCTTTCCGAGATGCAGCTGATGTGCGACCGTATCGGCATCATCAGTCACGGCAAACTTCTTCAGATATGCTCGATTGAAGATCTGATGCAGAAAGCACAGTCATCTTCTGTCTATCGTATCAAGGCTTCGAATCCTTCAAAAGCAAAAGAGATCCTGTCAGAGGTTTACCCGAACCGCATTTCCAATATCGGGTCGGATACTCTGGATATTGAAATTGATGAAACACAGATCAACGAGTGTGTGCGCACGCTTGTCGCTTCAGGTTCGGATATTCTCGGGGTTCAGAAACAGGAATCCACCCTTGAGGACATCTTCCTTGAGATAACCGGCGGAGGTTCAGAAAATGAGTAAGATCTTCGCGCTATACACCAATGAGATGATCAAACTCTCCAGAAAACTCTCCGTCTGGATACTTGTCATTCTGATGGCAGCTGCTTCCTTCTGTATTCCTATTCTTCTTCACAGGAATACTTCTATTGAAACATCTGTTGATTATTCACCTATCGAAAAAGCGGATATTACAAAAGACCGGGACACGGAGATGAATACTCTGGGTGATCCGAACAGATATGTTGAGCATACTACGCTCCGTTTTACAATAGAAAACGAGACGGTAGAGTTTTTCGCTACCCGTCTCAAATTAGATGAGGATATGCTCCGCAGCTATTCTAATCTGGCCTGCGACAATGCCATACTGACGAACTATGATTTTGATAAATATCCGATCACTTCAACATATCTTTCCTACATTTCATATGCACAGTACTTTGCCTCGTACTATGCTGTTTGCGAGCTGAATATGGAACCGTTTGGAAGCAGGAAGAACGAGTGGTATCAGAATTATGTATTTGCCACGGAGAATCTCGACCTGTCAAAAGAAGCATTTTTTAACCATGACTATTCCGCTTTAGAATCTCTTATCACCAGGGAAAACGTGCAACCATCATATAAAAGACTGATCCACCGGCTTGCCGCTCTGGATCCGGAAGGAAAACTTGGAATAGCTGAATCCGAGCACATCTGCGAAGCTATCGTTAAATGCCAGAAATATCAGGATAACCTGAACATGGGTGTGTACCAAGAGAAAAATACCTATCGGCCTCTCACTTCCGGAAAACGGGAACAATTGGAAGATTCTGTAAAGATCCTGAACTATCAGATCGACAACAGCAAACTTCCTTCCATCAGTACATTTAAAGCTACAAAGGCAAGGCAGTTCGCTCAGCGCGCGGCCAGATTCCTGCTGATCATTATGCTTGTCGTCATCGCAGGCTCAAGCATCTCACAGGAAATAGCCACCGGTTCGATCAAATCCCTGATCATTGCCCCGGCCAAGCGCTGGAAGATCTTTACTGCGAAACTTATGGCACTTACCACCTGGGTGCTTGCCGGCAGTATTCTGATCACAGCCATTTCCACGATCTCAACCGGCATCTGTTACGGCTTTTCTTCGCTATCACCTTATTACTACTGTTCCGGAGGGAAAGTAACTGTCATGTCAAATTATCTCTTTACCCTTCTTTTCTTCTTAGCTGATAACATCCCGCTTTTCGTATATCTTCTCGCTGCATTTACGATCTCGTGTCTTTCCAGAAACACCGGTATCGCCGTGGGTATTTCCACTGCTTTAGTTCTGACCAGCGGCATCTCATCGACCCTCACCCAGCTTTTCGGACAGCAGCGATGGATCGATTTCCTACCGTTTTCCAATATGAATCTGGTCGGAAAAATCTTCCCATATTATGATCTTTGCGGATTTATTGACTCGGAAGATGCGGGAATACTCGGTATTTCCAGCAATTCCCTGCCTCTTTCCTTCTCTCTTTGCTATTTGACGGTTCTTATAGTCATCCTTCTTCTGATCGCCTATGACGGATTTGTACGAAGCGACATTCAATAACCGGTTTTTTCTATCTTGAAGAATATGCCGATCCCTGTATCACATCATGCTCCCGGAAAGATCTATCTATGCTGTTTCGTACCATTCTCTTGTTGCCGATCCACAAAGGTGCGATGAGAGTTCTTTTCGCGCCATCACCGGTCATTCTGTAAATAACGATATCCGGACGAAGGTGGCGGACGATCTTTTCAAGAAGCTCTATATACTGTTCCATAGTCATCAGCGGAAACGGGCTTTTCTCATACTCGAGAGTAAGGTCGGTGTCACGCAGGATATTGAGATTGGCGATCTTGATCCCGTGGATCGGAAGAGCATTTAAATACTCGATCGTCTCCAGCATCATCTTCTCATTTTCTCCGGGAAGATCCATGATCACATGTACGATCACGGAAAGATGCCCGGATAAAGCTGAAAGACGGCGGACCGCCTCGTCAAATACCGGCAGCGGATATCCTCTTCTCATCCATGCCGCAGTTTTCTCATGGATCGTCTGAAGACCAAGCTCCACCCATACATATGTCTTTTGCGCCAATTCTTCCAGAATGCCGTACATCTTCTCACTGATCGCATCCGGCCTCGTCGCGATCGAGATCCCCACTACCTGCGGATCTGATATAGCATCTTCATACTTCTGCTTTAGTTCTTCTTCATCGCCATAGGTATTGGAAAAGTTCTGAAAATACGCGATATATTTGCCCGGGCCACACTTGGCGGCAACTTTTTCTTTCGCCTGAACGAGCTGCTTTCTTACCGGAAGATCTCTGTCCGCGGCAAATTCACCGGATCCCGAGCCGCTGCAGAAGATACATCCGCCATAGCCAAGCGTGCCGTCTCTGTTCGGACATGTGCATCCGGCATCCAGGGCCAGACGATAGATCTTCTGTCCGAAAAGCGACCGGTAATACTCATTTGCACTTTTATAATTCACAGATCCTCCCGGAAACCGCCGTGCGGATGATCTTCCCGGCCATCTTCCGTAAGATCGCTTTTCCCTTCCAGCTGTGTTCCTCTCATAACGATATTATACCCGTATCTGGCGCGCAGTTCATCGACGGTCTGATTAACCCGGTCATCTTTTTGAATCTTCTCCGCACTCTCAAAGATCGTCATCTGGTGATAGTCTTCTTCATCAGAAAGATGCGTCGTGCGGACACCGAAACTTCGAAGAGGCGCATGCCAGTCATAACTCTCATCAAAAAGCTCCATTGCCAGTTTCGCGATTTCTTTTTCATCGTTTGTTTCCGCAGGCAGCGCACGCTGCTTCTCATAAGACTTAAGGTCCGTATCCCTTACCCAGATCACTACCGTCCCGGCGAAAAAGTGGTGTTTACGAAGTCTGGAGGCAACCTGTGCCGAAAGTGTGCAGACCACCTTCCAGACATCCTCTCTATTTACCATATCGCGTGGTGTAGTCGTACTGTTGCCGACCGATTTCATCGGACGCACATACGATGCGGGATTGACAGGATCATCATCCAGGCCATTGGCACTCCGCCAGAGATAATGGCCGTTCTTCCCGAGAACCGATACCGCAAACTCCGGCGAAAGCACTGCCAGATCGCCGATCGTCCGGACGTTCATCTTTGCCAGAGCCTGATTGGTGGCCTTTCCGACGAAAAGAAGATCCGACACCGGCAGCGGCCAGACGATCTGCCGGAAATTCTCTTTCGTGATCACCGTCGTGGCATCCGGCTTTTTATAATCCGATCCGAGCTTGGCAAAGGACTTATTAAAACTGACTCCGACCGAACAGGAAAGACCCAGTTCTTCTTTAACTCTCATGCGGATCTCATCTGCAATCTCTTTCGGAGTTCCCATCGAAGATCCAGTGATATCGAGCCAGCACTCATCCAGACCGAAAGGCTCGACCAGATCCGTATATTGCAGGAACATCTCCCGGATACGCTCCGAGTAATAGACATACTGATCAAAGTGAGCCGGCACGACAAGAAGATCCGGGCACTTCTGCTTCGCCTGCCAGATCGCTTCCGCTGTCTTAACTCCGTACCCCTGTGCCAGCTGATTCTTCGCGAGGATGATACCATGGCGCTGCTCACTGTCACCGCCTACAGCCATTGGAACGGACCGCCACTCCGGGTGACTCTTCATCTCCACAGAAGCGAAGAAGCAATTCTGATCCACATGCAGGATATTCCGCTCTGTCATTTCGCCATTATTCCTTCCTCAAACGTTTGTTTGATTTTGATTTTATCATAAAGCTTCCCTGTTTTCCATGCTTTTACAAATTGTCCATCTTTTCTTCGCAATTTTGCTTTCTTTTTGTCTTTGAGAATTGTATAATGGCAAAGAACAAGTTTTTTTGTTGTTGTAAATTTGGGGATCCCATTCAATTTGGGACATGACTTTCAAAAGGATGGTGCAAAAAATGGCAAAACATCGTATTCTACTGGTTGACGACGATACCGACATCTTGGAGATCAACCGCTCATTCCTTACAAACGAGGGCTATGACGTAAGTGTAGCCACAAATATCGCACAGACTCTTCAGAAGGTAGAGACAAACTCTTACGACTGTATCGTGCTCGATATTATGCTTCCGGATGGAAATGCATATGATCTTCCTTCGAAGATCCATGTATATTCAAATGCTCCGATCATTTTCCTGTCGGCAAAGGATCAGCTAGAGGACAAGATCACCGGATTTAAGGCCGGCGGTGATGACTATATGACAAAGCCGTATAACCTTCCGGAACTGTCCGCTCGTATCTCTGCGCACATCCGCCGCAACATGACCCGTGACGGTTTCCTGATGGAATTCCCGCCGCTGACGATGAATGTAAAGACACGTGAAGTTACTCTGAACGATGTTCCGGTTCATCTTACAAACCGTGAGTTCGATATCCTCCGTCTTCTGGCAGAGACACCGAACGTGATCGTTCCTTTCGCACGTATCTACTCCCATGTATGGGGCGATGACGGTCTTTGCGACAATCACCTCGTCATGGTTAATATCAGTTACCTCCGTAAGAAGATGGAAAAGGCAGATCCTACCGTTCAGTTCGTTAAGACGGAGTGGGGTTCCGGCTATTCCTTCACCTACCCGCCGATCCGCAATACCATGCGCGCCGAGTAATCCTTTTTCGGAAGCGTAAACTATTATGTCGCCGGATAGTAGCAAATTAAAGAAACGCAATCTTTCTGTCGGCATATCTGCACTTATTTTACTTATAACTATCACTGTCATGTCTCTGGCTTTTTTAGCAGTAAACCAGCGGCGCGGCAGTGATTTTTCTTATACGATCACCGGAGCTGTCAATCTCAATTACTGGCGGGAGACCACTGGAACACCTGTTACGATAAAGAGTGGATGGGAATTCTATCCGAACCGCCTTCTGACCCCTGAAATGATTCGTATAAGCCGTCTGGAAAGCAGTAACGTCCGCTATCCGTACTATAAGGGAGTCACCATTACTTCTGACGGATGGCTCGATCTTGGTGAAAAAGCGGAGCTGTATTCTTTCGGTGAAGATGTAAAAAAGATGAGCCGGTTCGGTGTCGGAACCTACCGCATCGAACTCGTGCTGAACAAGTCGGTGGACTATGTAACACTGAATATCCCGGATATCGCTCAATCCGCGACGATCTGGGTAAATGGAAAAGCCGTCCGCCACTACGGAACAGTCTCCGATTCCAAAGAGTTCTACGAACCTTCCCAGGTCTGTACCGATATTCAGCTCGTTCCTATAGATGGAAGGATCGAGATCGTCATCGATTGCGCCAATTATTCGTCGCCATATGGAGGCATCCTTTACAGCCCATGTATCGCCTCGACGGCAACGATTGGCATGATCGAGTACTCAGTACGCATGTATCTGACTGTTCTTTGCGCCTTCTGGGTCTTCTTCGCGATCGGAGGCAACTACATCGCAAAGACATTCAACGGCAAGACCAAGCTTTATTTCTTCCTTCTGATGTTCCTTGCCGATATTCTCTATGAGATCTTATCTCCGATGGTCACCATTTTGCCCGGAAACTGGAACAAACTCATCATGATCACGCTCATGATCTTTGCAAACTACTGGTCGTTCCTTTTCTTCCTTTCTTTGTATCCGAAGGGCACCACGAAGCTGTTTGACAAACTGCGTTTCTTCGAGATCACCATCTTCTCGATGCTTACCTGCTGTTATCTTCTCACCTTCTGGTGCTTCCCGAGTCTGCTGTATCTGCCGTCTTCCGTTGTCGCGAACATGGTATTGATCCTGATCACGAATATATACAATGTCTTCCGTGTCCTTTATATGAGCAAGCATTATGAGCACGGAAAGTATCTTTATATGAGTTCTGCACTGCTCACCGTGGCCATGCACTTCTCCTTCTTTGTCCGGCACCAGTACTTCGTGTATATCACTTTGCACGCTTTCCTTCTGATTTTTCTGGCGATCGGATTTACTCTTTACTTCGTCAAGGATTATGTGCAGACCTATGAGAAGCTCGAAGACAACAACAGAAACCTCGAGAGCGCCGTCGAAGAAAAAACCAAGTACATTACCCGCGTAAACCAGGATCTTCTTCACAACCACGAGAGGCTTCTGGAGAATGAGGAAGCAAGAAAGAAAGTCATGTCCAATGTCTCTCACGACCTTAGGACACCGATCACCGCGATTCGCGGTTATATCGAACTAATGCTCAATGCCAAAGAACCACTGTCCCGTGAACAGGAAGTGCAGTATCTTTCGAACATGCATACCAGAAGCGTGCAGATGGAGCAGCTGATCTCCGACCTTGTGCAGCTGACCCGAATGGAATCCGAGAATGATACGATCGAAAAGATGCCCATCAGCATAAAAGAGATGGTACAGGATCTTTTCCAGCTGTATCATGCCGAGTGCGAAGGAACGAAAAAAGTCATGCACTTCCATGCTCCGGAAGATGACGACCTTCTCATCGATGGCGATCCGAAAAAGCTTCTCCGTGTATTTGAGAACATTATCGTTAACGCGATGAAGTACACCCGTGAAGACGGAGTGATCGACATCACCTGTCACCGCTACGAAGACCCGGCAATGCTTGGCGGAAATGCTGTCGAAGTCCTGATCAAGGATAACGGTGTCGGAATCCCGGCCAACGAAGTTCCGTATGTATTCGACCGTTTCTACCGTGCTGAGAACTCCGGTATCAATAAGACCGGATCCGGTTTGGGACTTTCTATCGTAAAGAGCATCATGGATAAGCACGGCGGTAAGATCTGGGCAGAAAGCGAAGAAGGAAAAGGGTCCGAATTCCATATCGTGTTTAAAGCTTCCGAATATACCTTTGACGAAGAACCGGAAGACGAAGAATAAAAAAGAACTGCCTTCTCTTTACGGAAAAGCAGTTCTTTTCTCATCATTAGTCCTTAAAGATAATCAGGCTTCTTCTCCGAGTGCAACATTCAGAGCATCTACAAGAGCGTCGCAGTCCAGACCGTGAACCATGCAGGCACCCTCGATCGACTCACCATGAGCCATTGCACAGCCGAGGCAGTGCAGACCGTTATTCATGAATACAGGAACAAGTTCCTGATGCTCGTTGAGAACTTCAGCAATGATCATATCTTTTGTAATAGCCATATTTTTCTCCTCCTTTGGATTATCCTTTCATTTACACAAGTATCACCTTACCACGACTCAATGAATAATGCAATTTCGTTTTTTTGACCTTTTCATGGTATAGTAAAGATATCTTGATTGCCGGGAGGTTCCTATGAAACTTAACTATAAAAGAACATTCCTATCCGGCCTTGCTTTCCTTGCTATAACAGCTTTCTGGCAGATGTATGATAACGTCCTGCCGCTCATTTTAGGAAACACATTTCACTTAAACGAGAGCGTAACAGGAGCGATCATGGCATCGGACAATATCCTGGCCCTTTTCCTTCTTCCGCTCTTCGGCAAGCTTTCCGACGGAACAAAGACAAGGATCGGTAAAAGAATGCCCTACATCCTTTTCGGCACAGGTGTCGCCATCATCCTTACCAACCTTCTTCCCATCTGGGATAACAGCTACGCGAGATCTCCCTCCCAATTCAAGCTCATTTCATTCATTATCACCCTCGGACTTCTCCTGATCGCCATGTCAGTCTTCCGTTCCCCGTCTGTCGCGCTGATGCCGGACATCACGCCGAAACCTCTGCGGTCCCGCGGAAATGCGATCATCAACCTTATGGGTGCACTGGGCGGCATCCTCTATCTGATCTTCTCCGCGCTCATGTATCCGGAGTCGAAGACAAAAGAACTCGACCATGTAAACTACCAGCCGCTTTTCATTTTTATCGCCGCACTCATGTTTGTCGCGATCGGCATCATGCTGATTACCGTAAAAGAACCGAAATGGTCTAAGGAAAACGACCTCATCGAGAAAGAACATCCGGAATGGGATCTTACCGAACAGGGAAAGAATAACCATGCACGCCTGCCCGGCGCAGTCAGAAGGTCCATGCTCTTTCTTCTGGCATCTGTTGCCTTGTGGTATTTTGCCTATAACGCACTTACTACCTGGTTTACCTCCTATTGTTCCAACCTCATGGGGAAGAACCTGGGATTTGCCTCGACATGCTTTCTTATAACGAATGTCGGAGCGATCATATCCTTCATTCCCGCCGGAATCCTTGCCTCTCACATCGGAAGAAGAAAAACCATCCTGATCGGAACACTAAGCTTCAGCCTATGTTTCGTTTTCGCCTATTTCATTACTACGAGCGGCAGTAACAGCGCTCTTTTTACCATGTATATCGACTTCTTCATCGTCGGCTCCGCCTGGGCCCTGATCAATGTCAACTCGCTTCCCATGTGCGTGGAAATGTGCAGTGGCGCGGATACCGGCAAATTCACAGGTTATTACTATGCCGCATCTATGAGCGCACAGGTGGTTACACCGGTGCTTGCAGGAACACTTCTAAAGCATATCAGCTATAAGATCCTCTTTCCTTATGCAGCAGCATTTGCATTTTTAAGTTTTGTCACGATGCTCTTTGTCAGACACGGTGATAACAGGGCGATTGCGGCAAAGGGACTGGATGCTTTTGACGAAATGGAAATATGATCCAAAATAGAAAAGTGTCTTGACAAAATTAAATAATATGCTTGTTTGCCATTTTGGCAGAAAAAACGAAAAAACCCTTGACAATAGGCGCTTACACGTACATAATAACTTTGAAATAAAGCCCTGAAGGAGGCAATGAAAATGAATAAATCAGAACTTATTGATGCAGTTGCAAAGAAAACAAACATGACAAAGAAGCAGGCTGAGGCAGCTATCAACGCTACTCTCGATGCTATCGGTGACGCTCTCGCTGCTAAGAAGCCGGAGAAAGTCGTTCTCGTTGGCTTCGGTACATTCGAGACAAAGAAGCGTGCAGCTCGTAAGGGCAGAAACCCGAGCACAAAGGAAGTTATCTCCATTCCTGCTTCCAAGGCTCCTGTTTTCAAGGCTGGTAAGGGTCTGAAGGACAAGGTCAACAAGAAGTAATTTTTGTTAATTATGATCTTTTTAAGAGCTGTCTCAAATGAGGCAGCTCTTTTTTTGCTTATCCTCTTCCATACTTATTCACGACTTCATTCATTGTCGCATCCAAGAGCAGCCCCAGCACCGTGAGTACACGCGTATTCTCCTTTAGTTTTGCACATCTCCTGATCGCATACCGGAGATTTCTCTCAACCTGTGATGCAGTTATATGAAACTCAGGCTGAGCAAGCGGATATAAAGACTTGGAAGCACACTTAAGAAGCTTCGGTTCCTTATAGAGACGGAAGAGTAAGACACGTAGGATCCTTGTCCCCATCAGGGTCTCTGAGAAGCCGTATCTTCGGATCACAGTATCGATCGCACGATATATTACCGCATCCTCATAAAGAGAATCTGAAGGCGATGCCTCACGAAGTGGCAGGACCCGTTCTTTTACCTGTCCGAGAACATAGTTCTTCCCTCTCCGCCCATCAATAAGATAGTGCATCTTTCCTTCTGTATCACTCAATCCGATCATACCGCTGCTAAGAAGCAGCGAATTGACGCAATTCAAGATCGCCCGGTCATCACAGGCGATATAAAAGCCGTATTCACTTTTTAGTTTTTTCGGGGTAAACGATTCTTTTTCAATAGTTCCCACAGATCTGTAATGCCTCATATTCAAGCCTGCTTTCTTACGTTTTTTTGTATTAAAGCATGCATTCGATTTGAGAAACAATATGATATATGAGTAGTTTTGAAAACAATTTATGACAATTGATCAGGATCTTTCTTATCCTTCGTCTCTTTTGACTCTTTCGATTCCTTGGTGTCACGGCTTTCTTTCTCTTTTTCCGTCTCCACCAGCTCGATAGAATACGCATATTTTGCATATGGAGTGTACTTGACCGTGACCTCATCACCGACTTCCCGTTCAAAGGAGAACGGGTTGACGTAATAAGTAGCGCCATCGATCTTGACCTTATCTTTCATGCTGCTGACAGACTCGATCGTACCGCTCTTCATGCGGTAGGAAGAACGAAGAACAGTTGTCGTATCCAGAAGCCTCGGAATCGAGAAATTTGCCAGCTGGATAAGCAGTATGAGCATCAGGACAACCGGCAGAAGGAAAAGAAAGCCTCTCTTCCATCTGTTGTGCTGAGTATTCTTTACTGACCAAAGGAAAACGATCAGAAGGATCAGGCTCACGAACAGATGTCCGCCTAAATTCGCCCAGAAATAGCTCATGATCTCTCCTCCTTCTTTATTCTTTCAGGAAACTGCAAAATACAGTTTCCGTTACCAGCGCATCCACCTTAAGATCCCATGTATCTGCGGGAAAAGCACTGAATACATTCTTATTTGCGGTCACTCCGATAAAGAGCGGTCTTAGCTTCTTATCCATCTTACCGCAAAAGCGGTCATAATAACCTTTGCCCCTGCCGAGTCTGGTTCCGCAGCTGTCATATGCCATCCCCGGAACAAGCATGATATCGATCTGCGCCGGATCCACTTTCTTTAAGTTCTCACCGGGCTCCGGTATCGAAAAACTGCCTTTTTCAAAGGAATCCGTCGTTTCCGCTTCGTAGAAAGAGATCTCCTCACCTTCCACACGAGGGAAACACATTTTTACGGATCCCTGCGGAAGTTTCTCCATAAGAGGATCCAGCCGGAGTTCTTCATCGATCGGCATATACAGAGCGATGCATCCGGCAGCCTTAACTTTATCTTGCCACTTTTGCGGCCATTTCTCAATATCCAGGATCGGAAGACTAAAAGATGGATCCGACGTTCTTCTCCGATCACGAAGAACACGTCTCAGCAGTTTTTTGGCCCGGCGGATATCCTCACTCATGAATCCTCACCTGCCGAAGCATCTGCCAGCATCTTCTCAAAATCATCCTCCGAAATCACCGTGACTCCGAGAGACTGCGCCTTCGTAAGTTTCGAGCCCGCCGATTCACCGGCAAGAACATAGGAAGTATTCTTGGACACAGAGGACGAAACTGTTCCCCCTTGTGCCAGGATCAGTTCAGAAGCCTCATTTCTGGTGTATTTGGAAAGAGTTCCTGTCAGAACGAAGATCTTCCCGGCAAACGCCGTTCCGGATTTCTCACCGGTCTCTTCTGTCATATTGACACCATAGCTGCGCAGCTTTTCGATCAATGCAAGGTTACTCTCTTTGCTGAAGAAGTCCGCGACGCACTGCGCAGTGATCATACCAAAGTCCGGAAGTGCCGCCAGCTCGAGAACAGTCGCTTTTTTCAGTTGATCCATGCTGCCGAACGCTTTTGCCAAAGATCTTGCCGCAACCACTCCGACATTACGTATTCCGAGTGCCGCGATCAGCCGCGAGAGCGGACGGTGCTTGGATTCCTCGATCGACGCCAGAAGATTGGCAGTAGAAGACTCACCCATACGGTCCAGCATCGAAAGCTGGTCTTTCTTCTCGGAAAGTGCATAGATATCCGCAACATCATGGATAAGATCCGCATCCAGAAGCAGATTGATCATACCCGGTCCCATACCATCGATATTCATCGTGTCCTTCGAAGCAAAGTGCATCATCGCACGATACGTCTGTGCCGGGCAGAGCTCGTTAACGCAGTAGATATGCGCTTCTCCTTCTTTACGGAACACCTTCTCGCCGCAAGCGGGGCAGACATCCGGCATCTTAAAAGGCTGTGCGCCTTCCGGACGAAGATCAGCATTCACCGAGACGATCTCCGGGATGATTTCACCGGCTTTTCTGACAACGACCATATCACCGATATGGACATCCTTCTCACGTATAAAATCTTCATTATTGAGAGTCGCCTTACTTACTGTTGTTCCTGCAAGATGAACAGGATCCAGGATCGCAACAGGAGTAAGTTTTCCTGTTCTTCCTACCGTTACTTCCACAGAAAGAAGGCGCGTCTGTTTTTCTTCCGGCGGATACTTGTATGCGATCGCCCAGCGCGGGATCTTCGCCGTTTCACCGAGGATCTCACGAAGACTGATCTCGTTGACCTTGATGACAGCGCCATCGATACCATAGCTCAGTTCTCCTCTGGATTCTCCGATATTCTCGATCGCATTCCAGATCTCTTCATCTGTCTTACACTCGATAAAACCGGGGCTGGCCTCAAATCCGAGATCCGAGAGAAAGCGGAGGGTATCTGCATGTGTGCTAAACTCCCTGCCTCTTACTGCCTGAATATTGAACACAAAGATCGAGAGCTGGCGCTCCGCTGCCACTTTCGCATTCAGCTGGCGAAGCGAACCTGCTGCAGCATTTCGAGGATTGGCAAAGGTCTTCTCTCCCTGCAGCTCCGCCTGTTCATTGACACGCAGGAAAACCTCGAAAGGCATATAGACTTCACCACGGACCTCCAGATACGGAATCGACGGATCGATCGATTTCGGAAGGTTCCTGATCGTTCTTGCATTCTCCGTGATATCTTCGCCCACAAGGCCGTCACCACGGGTCGAGGCACGGATCAGACGTCCGTTCTCATATTCAACAGAGACAGAAAGACCGTCGATCTTTCGCTCGACGACGAAAGAAAGGCCATCCGTCCCGACTGTATTTCTGACACGATTTGTAAATTCAAATACTTCTTCTTTGGAAAAGATATCGCCGAGGCTCTTCATCGGCACGGCGTGCGTAACCTTGGAGAACTTCTCGTTGACTCTTCCTCCGACATGTTTCGTCGGAGAATCAGGTGTCGCATAGATTGGATATTTCTCTTCGAGATCTTCAAGCTCACGAAGCATGGCATCATATTCGAAGTCGGAGATGACCGGTGCATCATTCTCATAATAGAGCTTATTATGTTTTTCCAGTTCCGTTCGCAGGAACTCCATTCTTTCCCAGATCTCCATGCGGAAAACACCTCTTTATCTTCTGATTATTCCTTCTTTTCGTCCTCCGGCGAAATAGATGACCGGGAGGATGGAAATGACAAAAAAGAAACCGCCCCATACTAGAAGATCGACACCCAGAAGGTTCCCGACCTTGGAGAAGATGCCTGTCTGCGGCACCGTAATGAAAGGAGACAGTTTATAAAGATCCGTCTTTAAAAGACGGTAAAGCGGATTCATAACACATTCATAGCACATACAGACCGGAAGCGCCATGATATAAGCATCCGCGATATATCTCGTCCACTCGGTCTTCCGAAGAAGAACAAGCACGATCGTCCCCGCAAGAACGATGGCAACAAACGCGGACTCGATCGAGAAGGCACGCGAAGTAAAAATCCGGATGCAGTACACGATGCATCCCAGCACGGAAAGGAAAAGAGCGATCACATCCGAGCTCTCCATGCGCCCAAGAAACAGCATCACACAGGTGATACCCATGATCACAAATAAAACTAATACAGCAAAAGCAATTGCAGGCAAGTGCATCTTACCCGCAACTGCTTCTGTTGCTTGACATGTGATATCTGAAATGATGCGGAACGGATAAGTAAGAACCGTTCCCCAAAACAGAAACATCAATATGGAAACGATCAATGCACGTAGATCACTTCGCACGATATAAGCCTTTCAGATCAATTAATCTTCAAACTCGTACGGATCGTAATCTGCAAGCAGTTCCTTAAGAACAGCTACTTCCTCAGCAGTAAGAGTAATACCCTTACCTGCACGCTCATGTTCCGGAGCCCAGTCACGGATATCCAGCTTCGGCTTACCGTCATTCCAGCGGATGATGTTGACCTCACGATTCCAGTTAGATTTACTTGTTGAAAGGATACCGATCTCCTTTACAACTTCAGACTTAATTTCTGCCATATCTCTACTTCCTTCCTTTGTGCGGGATCAGCCCCCGGCACCCGCCGGACCCGCGCAAAACTGTTTTCAATCTTCATGATTATAACATATATGCTATGGCTATTTTCAACTCTGTAGTTGAGATTTATAAACCGCTGATAAAAGAATACCATACCAGCACTTTAATGGCACTAGCCTGATGCCTC
>OCTX011868169.1_pt1 | contig 23105 bp, 15 predicted proteins | sample 1539691 | NCBI WGS metagenome assembly OCTX01 (sample SAMN02144231, study PRJEB22623) | gut metagenome | biome: sheep rumen | host: Ovis aries | place: New Zealand
GGTTTGATTTTTACAGAGATTATAATATATTTTAATGAGTGAAGTTTTTTATGTTGAGAAATTTAGACCATGGTCTTTTTAGTGACATTCTTTATGTTTGCATTATTCTCTACTTTTTTCTATCGCATAGGATTATGGTATTTAGCATTATTACCATTAGCTGTACTTGTTTTTATGCTATCACACGGAATTAAAAATGTCTTCACATGAATAAAATTAGAAATTTTACGAGAAAAATGGAGCCTAATTCTAATTTGGTTAATTACAATGATTGGACTTTCAGGAATCCTATTTTTCGTATGAATTAAAGAAATCTCCGTATATATGTCACTTCTCATTTTTAATATTTTATTGATGTTTTGATCACATATTTTTGATTATGAAGATGGAAAACTAATATTTGAAATTTGAGCATGGCTTATGGTAATAGTTATTCTCTGAACCGTACTATTTTCATCATGATTTTTTGCATTTTGTGATGCCGTACTTTTGATGGCAAGTTTAATGCTCTGAGTTTATACATTTTTACAATTCATTATATGAATTTTTTGTCCAACCGATGAAAAACGAATCTATGAAATAGTCATTTTATGAGCAATTGTAATCTGATGAAGCATAATTAACCATTTTTATCCAGCTGAATGGATATTCGCATTATCATTCTTCTTATTAACATTAGTTTTTTGTGGAATATATATAATCCAACAACGAGAAATGCCAAAAGAACAAACTACAAGAATTTCTCTTCGTAGGATATTAGCTGGAGAAAGGATATTTAAAAAACTGAATGTTCCAGCACGGAAAATCATACTTCACGAATGGCTAGAAAAAAGTCCAAAACGATTCAACCGCAGTTTTGAATTTTTCAATATCGGACTCCTGATTTTTCTCCTTCTATTCTTTTTCTGGTGAATTTTCACTTCTTCAGAAATCTCACTATGACTAGGATACTGGCTATGAATCGCATTATTCCTAATAAACACTTTCTTACTCAAAAGAATCTGATACGCAACAGACGTGTCCAGATTCGCCCTAGCATTAATTGCAAATTTCGTATTATATTCAGTATTATTGATAAGTGGATCAAGCATAGATTCAGTTTTACCATTCCTAATTGTATGGGGATTCTTATGCCAAATCGCTTTATTCTTCGTAGATCATATAAATCTAACCTTATTCTCAGACAAAGATTTTGTATATTGGATGATAGTAACATTTATCGCATTTATATATAACATAATATTATTATGTCGCGAAAATTTACCAGGTCAATTCTTATTCTCAATAATATTCGTATATGTATGAGCTGAATTAATGTTAATGTATTATATTTTCAGATTTTTAAATGAAAGAAGAGAAAGAATAGCAAATGCTGAATTAGAAGAGAAAAAAATCATCAAAGAATTAGCTGGTAATGATGATACAAATTCTGGTTCTGGTTAATACATTCTACAATTCAGAAACAAATTATCACATTGTATAATAATGTAATTACCCCATCTTTTACTGGCAATTTCCTTAATTTTTATATCATAAAAAAAGAAATAGACATTTTTTAATAAAAAAGTTGACAAAAATAAAAAAATAAATATAATATAAGCACTTTAATAATTTTATTTTTTAAACCTATACAATGGAAAAAATAGAACAACAGGAAAGTTTACCAATTACAGAGCAACAAATTAAAGAATTTTTTTGATGGTATAAGAAATTTTCTGGAAAATGAAAAACGGTGGATGTTTGACCAGGGAAGACAGAAACTAGTTTTACATCATATGAAAAGGATGGAAAGAAATATATTAACGCAACAAACGTTCTAATGAATGCGACATGGATGTATAATCCTGAAGAAAACACTATTAGTGTATTCCATGATGATACAAATACTTTATGAAAGGCTCTGGGAAAAAATTGAGAACTAGATAAAAAGAACCTTGAAAGTGATTTAAAACGATTCAGAGACTGTATCCCTACACGAAAAGAAAAGACAAAGGAAGGAATTAAAAATCTATTTAATTAATATCGGAAAATAACAAAAAAGCTGACCATAATGGTTAGCTTTTTTATTATTTTAATAATTATTTCAATCTTTTAACTGCGATTTTACCATCAGCTCAAATTGATGAAATTACACACTTTAATTTTTCTCCAACTTTGAAATGATTTGATAATCAACCTGTAAATTTTTCTCACATATTAGATACATGACAGAGTCCTAATTTACCTTTAGGTAATTTTACGAAAACTCCATACTCTTCTACTCTAGTAATTTCAGCCTCAAATTCTTGTCAAACTTCTAAATCTGTAGCGATTTCAAGAATAAGAGCTTTAGCCTTATCTATCATCGCTTGTTCTGGATGAGTTAAGAAGCAAGTTCCATCATCTTCGAAATCAATTTTAATATTATCACATTGTGCAATGATATCATTGATAACATCTCCTCATTTTCCAATAACTTCTTTAATTTTTTCTGGATCGATTTTGAACACATGAATCTTTGGAGCGTATTTACCTACGTGATCTCTTGGAGCAGGAATAGTTTCAAGCATTACATCCATAATCTCGTTATATCATTCAAATGCTTGATCAATAGTTTCAAATACGATAGATAGAGGAATTCACTTTAATTTAGTATCGAGCTGGATTGCATTTACTCAGTCTCTAGTTCCAGCAACTTTGAAATCCATATCTCCGATAAAGTCCTCAGTTCCCATAAGATCTGTTAATACCATATGGTCTGTGATGTTTCCAGCTTCATCATGATCCGTAAATAATCACATTGCAACTCCAGCAACTGGTTTTTTGATAGGTACTCAAGCATCCATTAATGATAAACATGAACCACAAACTGATCCCATAGAAGTAGAACCTCCAGATCCTAAACACTCAGAAACAACTCTGATTGTATATGGAAAATCTTCTTTAGAAGGAATCATATTTTCGAGAGCTTTTTCAGCTAATCTTCCATGTCAGATTTCTCTTCTTCCTGTCCCACGAATAGCTTTGGCTTCTCCAGTTGAGAATGGAGGGAAGTTATAGTGATGAATATATCTTTGAGTATCTCCATCATGTTCCATATCATCCAAAATTAGGTATTCCATAGGTCCTCCAAGAGTAACAGTTGAAAGAACCTGAGTATCTCATCTCCAGAAAAGTCCAGTTCCGTGAGTACGTTCAAATAAACCAACTTCACAGTATAATGGACGAATATCTTTTTGAAGTCTATCATCTACTCTCTTGTGTTGAGAAAGGGTTCTCCCACGAATGTGATATTTAGTTACATTAAAGAAAGCCATCTTAATTTTTGATTCAGTATGTTCTTCATCTTCTTCGTCTTCGATTTGCTCTTTGAAATATTCTACACATTCTTTTTCATATTGAGCGAATTGTTCATTGAAAGGAACTTTTGTATTCCCCATCATTCATTCTAATTTCTCTTCTCCCAAGAAATTTCTAACTTCTTCTTCCAATTCATGAGATGGCTTATTAAACATTACTTCTTTCTGAGTAACGTTTAGTTCTTTCAAGAATTCTAATTGGAAATCGCAAGATCTATTGATTTCTTCTTGTCAGATTTCGAAAGCTTTTTTCAAAATATCTAAAGGAATTTCTTTAGATTCATCTTCAATCATATTGATTGAATCTCTTTTTCAAGCAACCAATAGATTCAATTCAGCTTTTTCTAATTCTTCACGAGTAGGATTTACAATAAAGTTTCAATCCAAGTAAGCAATTTGAGCAGCTCCAACTGGTCCATCAAATGGAAGTCCAGCAGCCATAATTGAAATAGATGCACCGATAATTGAAATTACTCCAAGTGGATATCTAGGATCCATTGCCATAGGAGTAGAAGTCATTACGACATCATTAATCATTCCCTTAGGGAACATTGGTCTGATTGCACGATCTGTAAGTCTAGCGTTTAGAATAGCTTGGTCAGAAGCTTTTCATTCTCTTCTTCTGTAAGCAGCTCATCCGATTCTTCCAGCAGCAGAAAAAGATTCTCTCATCTCTACCATTAAAGGTAAGAAATCTGTAGAAGGAACTGGATTTTTATTCATCACAGTAGTGAATAATACAGCCCAATCCTCAAATTTCACTGTAATTCCAGAGTCTGCTTGCATTGCTAGTTTACCTTGTTCGAAGGTTAATTTTTTACCAGCTCGGTCAAACGATTTACGGTTCTCATGAACCTCTCTTTTAAATGTTGGCATAAGCAAAAAATAGAAAATAAAAGTCTGAAATACATTTCTGGAAACTGATTATAGAAAAGAATTCTTCCCAATATTTATATATTTAGAACTCTTTTTTGTAATCACCTTCCTATGAAATGATTTCATCAAAAATATACTTTTTTACCTAATAAATTCAACTTAAAAGAATTAAAATAAATATTATATCACATATAATAAATAAAGCAAACTAAATATAAAATAAAGTCTGAATTTTTTTGCATTTTTTTGTGTTTTGAACTATAATTGATTATGTACTTTACGTTATAAAAATATTAATGAAAAAGATTTTCAATCGATTTTGACAGAAAGTTTCAAAATACAGGAAAAGATTAATTTATTGAACTTTGGCCTTATTTATTGGTCAGATTTGTTTTTTCAATTTATGATGAATTTGAATCCAGAATAAAGTTTTTGCCCAAAGTAGTACACAAACAACACAAGATGATGTTACAACAAAACAGGCTAAGAAACGAGATAGTACTTTTTCCTTTTTCAACAAAGCTGTATATATCCTGATATATCCAATGATGGTATTAGCATGAAAATTAGCTGATAATTCATTTGTATATTGAGAAATATTTGGATTCGATGCTGTATTATGGCATCTATGGAATCTCATGAAAAATTTAGCAAATTTTACACTATGATTTTTATTTGTTTATAAAATTTTTAAATGTTTAATTAGTAACGAAAAAAAAGACACCCCGAAAAGCATCATAGTAAAGGCATTAATAGCATGAATATGAATTCAGGCAAGTTGGTTTATTATGGCAACTTTGATAGATGCTTCTACAATTCTAGCATATTGAGTATGATGATTACCTATTTCTGTACTAAAAGACTCTGATACTGACAAGGATTCCAACTCCAAATATAATCCATACATATTAAAAAGTGTAATTGATGTCGATGTAGCAAATCTTAATTCTACAAATTTCTACCTAACCAACACAAAAGTATGAGAAAACAAAGAATGAAATTTCTACATCTCAGAATGTTCAACTTTTATTTACGGTAAAAGCTGAAACGATGAAGAACTTATCATAGCCCCTAAAATGACCTATTATAAAAACAATTCATGAGAGTATCTATCTACCGATTCTAATAGATGCCACATCTACGGTCAAATCTATTACTTCAGTGGCTTATACAACAGCTGAAATAATGATTTACAAAAGTATTTTGGAGGAACTTCTAATCGAACATGAACTCAATATGATTACGAAGCTGCGTTAGAAAGCATCGAAACTGCTATAATGCCAGCTACTACAGGGACAATAATAAGTTTAATTAAACAATGAACAATATTAGAAATATGAGATGCACATACCACAGGATGAGTAATATGAAATTTATGGACTGGAGTATATAAATCCGACCAACAAGTATGATTAGATGTGGACAACAAACGGACTGGTTCCTGAAAGACAAGCAAATTAGAGGATATTTTGAATGGTAATTCATATGTATGAGTATTTACTTCATTATATTCCAATCTCTTAAACCTAAGAACATGAGTTATAACCACAAATAACTGATGAAATTTTGCAAATGTACTAAATAGTGCATTAACATTGTGATACGTCTTAGCAATTTGAATTCCATTAATTATAGTAGCTGTGATATTTATGATAAGAATTGGAATTATATGGATAGCCATAGCATTTTCTCCATTCATTGTATTATTTACAGCTTTTGGTTTATTTAAATCTGACGGTATAAAAAAGATAAAAATTTTGGAATATTTAAGTTTGGAAAATCTTATTCCAATTATTTTCTCCCCTGCTATTATATGTTTTGCCATTAGCATATCTGCCGTTTTAGTTGATATCATAAAAAGATTCAATACCACAGAAATTGCTACAGAATCACAAAAAATATTATGATGACTAATTGAAATGAATATCTGATCAGGAACCATTCCACTTGCAAAACTTATTATCGCTGTATTTTGAGTAGCCATCACCCGATTCTTAGTATGGGCCGCAATAGAAACATCTAAAATCTGAGAGTCTAAAATCATACAATCACTTAAAAATTTAACAACTACTGCATTATGAAATATCCCAATCATACCAATTCCTTGAAAAAATGGTCAAGGTCAAGCAATATGAATTAACGCAGCATTTGGTACAAATGGTGGTCAATGAATCATACCACAACTTACTCAAAAAATTAAAGAGAAATATGAAGGTGAAAGTAGAGAAGCTGTACAACAGTTAATAGATCCAAGCGGAACAAGAAGCACAGCTCAAAATAATGCAAAAGCAAACAGAGTTAGCCAATATATAAGCAGTCTTAGTTCTGCAACAATTAATAATTGAGATTGGAGAGATTTGCCTATGTTTACTCCAAATGATGCACTTGGTAGCGATAACGTAAATACTACATTTAATACACTTGAATCAAATTCTGACAAAGAAAAAGTAATTAATACAATCAATAATTTGGGAGATAAAAGCAAGATCGATGCATTTGGTAATAGTGCTCCTTCCATAACAATCTGAAGTGATACCCGAACATATGATACAACACAATCTAAATACAAAAAACAAACCCAAAACAATCCAAGCACCCCTGCTTCAAACGGTAGCAATACACCTACAACAGTATAAAATTATATTTAATTAAATTGATATTAATGACAAAGAAAAACCAAATCAAAATATGAATAGTAATAATAATTACATGTGTAATGTGTTTTTCTAGTTGGAGCTTTGCAGCAGATTGAGATGGTGATGTTTTAAGTTTTACTTTAAATTACATAGTGAGTGTTTTAGGTTGGATTCGAGTATTTTTTGCTAATTTAGCTGGAACTTTTTTAACTAATAACTGGGTATATGGTGAAATCCTATGATGGGATTCTCTACTATGGAAATACTGGAATGTAATGAAAAATATTGCTAATTTTGGATTATGATTTTATTTTATATATGTAATATTTAAGTGACTAATTAGCAAACAAGCAGATGGTATAATACAAAGTGTCAAAAAAATTATCGTCCGACTATTGGTTGCATGAATATGAATTCAGGCTAGTTGGTTTTTTGTAGCTACTGTAATCGATGTATCCTCTATTACCCTAGCAGCAGCTGGTTCCTTTCCATCACAAGTCATATCTTCCAGTCCATATATAGCATGATCCATGGAACAATCCTTATCGGATTACTTTTCTGGTAATCAATTACAAGGTAAAAAAATAACACTATTCCCGACAAAAAGCAATGGAGAACCTTTACTAAAAACCGAAAAATTAGAATTAGAAAATGTAACACTAGAATCTAAATCAAAGAAGTATGAAGAATTAGTAGACTCTTTTATGCCAAACTCAAACAGCATTGCATGACCTTTATACTTTATCTGATTTTCCATTTTAAAAACAAACGTTATAACAAGCATAAACACAAGTGATGATCAATGAATAAAAGCTACAATATTCAATACAATCATCCAATGATGAACTACCATAATCTTTTCAATTGAAATGGCAATTCTTTGCGTTTTAGCTCTTATGAGAATAATATATCTATGGATGTTTATCGTTATGTCTCCTATTGCCATACTAATACGATGTATAGACAGAACCTGAGAAAAGATCTGAAATAACAAATCGTTTTTATCAAAATTTACAAAACAAATTAATTTTAAATCATTCTTTATAAACGTATTTAAGCCTACAATTATAGTTTTTTGATTTTGAATTGCCCTTCTATTCGTTTCATTAATGAATAAAATAATATTAGATTATAACGACAATAAACCCGTTGATATAGGATGAGTAAAAATAAGTCTTACAGATAAAACAAGAAATGCTAATGGAAATCAATGAGACGACAAATATACAAGTAGCATGGATAGCAATCTTCTAAGTTTCACCCTACACACAGTATGAAAAGATTTACTAGATTTATTATTATCCATAATTACAGTAATACTTGTTTACTTCATTATCAAAGTTGCTATAGATTTCTGAGACTGAGAAGATTTTGTTTCAAAGAAAATAACAAAAGTACAAGAAGAAGTAGGAAATTTAATGTGATCCATTCCAATAGTACCTATGGCTTGATATGATGATCAAGGAAGGCCAACTACACGTTATATAGGGACAAAAAATGTATTTGGTACTTGAACTGATTCTATTATAGGAGAAAAAATTAGACAATATGAGAGAAAAGAAGGTGCAAAACTTTCCGAACAGACCAATGCAATCAACGCCTTATTGTGATTTAATGACCAAAAGACATTAAGTGTAAATGATAGACAATATATTGAGGGACTTGTTAACAAGCCGAATAATGGTTTAGAGTCACTGAATGATATAAAGAAAAGATTTGATAACTTAAAATCTTGACTAAATGATGGAGAAAATTATTGAATGGTACTAAACCCTAATGCTAGTGACCAGTTCCGGCAAACTCAATTTAAAAAACGACTAACTAATATGAAGGACAAACAAAAAACCCTCACTTGACAAACAAACGGACAAACCCGAGAAGACATGATTAATCGATGGAATTGACCAAACAATAAAAACAAGAATCTCGAAGAGATGTTTAAAAATAATCCTTCTTGAATAAGAAATAGTGTAAAAGCTTACGCTGAAGTATTTAACTTAAATTGAATCTCAACTTGGCATGATTTACAAAATGCAGATTTCTCTAAAAAATAACACAAACACTCATAAAAATAAATTATAAATAAGCATTTGCATTTTTTATCACTATTTATAAATTAGGTTCAGATTTATATTTTTTGTAAAATTTAGATTATGGAAGAGAAAAAGTTGCATATCTACAATACAATGAGTAGACAAAAGGAAGAATTTGTCCCTTTGATGGATGAGTGAAAAAAAGATTTTGTATGAATATATTCGTGTGGACCTACAGTTTACTGGAATCCTCATATCTGAAATATGAGAGCTTTTGCTTTCGCAGATTTACTCAGAAACATAATCAAAAATGTACTTTGATACGAAACTAAACATGTTATGAATCTAACTGATGTTGGACATTTGACTGATGATGGAGATGAATGAGAAGATAAAATGGAAAAATGAGCAAAAAGAGAAAATAAAACTGTTTGGGAATTAGCAGATATGTATATTGAAAAGTTTTATAGTTATCTAGATAAGCTTCAAATAGAAAAATTTGACGTAATGCCTAGAGCCACTGATCATATCAAAGAACAAATTGAAATGGTAAAAATCCTGGAAGAAAAATGATACACTTACGAAATTCCTGATGATGGAATTTATATGGATACAAGCAAAGTGGAAGATTATGGAAAATTAGCATGACTAGCAAACCAAGAAAGAATTGCTTGAGCTAGAATTCAAAATGATAACAAGAAAAATGATACAGACTTCGCATTATGGAAGTTCTCTCCCAAAGATCAGAAAAGGCAAATGGAACGAGATTCTCCATGGTGAATTTGATTCCCTGGTTGGCATATTGAATGTAGTGCGATGTCTAGTAAATATTTATGAGACCAATTCGATATCCACACATGATGAGTAGATCATATTTGAGTACACCATACAAATGAAATTGCTCAAAGTGAATGTACATTCTGAAAAAAGCCATGGGTAAAATACTGGATGCACAACCAATTTTTGAATCTTTGATGAAAAAAATTATCTAAATCTGCTGGATGATTAGTTACAGTTGACGATTTGGAAGAAAAATGATATTCAGGATTAGATTTGAAATTACTCTACTACACTGCTCATTATAGAAATTTCCTAGATTTCAATGAAACAGTTCTAGAACAGTCTAAAGTTCAAAGAAAAAATCTGATTAAAAAAATTAGCAAAGCTGAAAGAGTTGATTTGAAGTGAAATACTTATAAAGAAATAGCGAACGAATTAAAAACTGAGGAGTGAATTAAATTTTTATCAGATTGTCTAGATTGTCTACTTGATGATTTGAACACTCCAAAACTTCTCGCAACTATCAATTCATGACTAAAAAATCCAAATCCAGAAATTATTTGAATCATAGTTTGGCTAGATAAACAAGTTATGAAATTAGATTTACTATGAGAAAAAAAAGAGTCTGAGGCAAGTGAAGATATTCCAGAAGAAATTACTGAGCTTGCTAATCAACGTTTACAAGCCAAACAAGAAAAAAATTACGCTCTTGCTGATGAATTAAGGGCAAAAATCCAGGCTGAATGATACAATATCAAAGATATTCCTTGAGGATTTGAGATAGAAAAAGCTTAGAAAAAATTATTTAACTACATTTCATCAACACAATTTTTTGTATCTATCATAAATCAATGGATTCACATTAGCAAAGAATACTCTCGGATTATTCAATATTTCGATTAACTGAGATTCATTTTCTGATGTAATTTCTAGAGATAAATTTTTGATTTCAAGCGGTCTTTCACAACTTCTATAAGCAATTTTATTTAATACTTGAGTATTCGTATCATAATAACCTTGCAGTTCAAAATCTCATAAAGTAAAATCTATCAAGAACAAATCAGAATTTCATTCAATATCATGTATATCATCTGGCACTATCTTGAAATGAATACGGAACTGATTGATAATCTCTATTTTCTTTTCAATATTTCCTTCATCATTAGATTCAACACTAAAATCAACTATAGATGTAATTATGCTTGGAGTAGAATCTTTCATAAACAATACTCCATCCAATTTCTTCTTTATAGCTTTCTCCAGATTCTCATCACTTATACTAAAGGAATCTAATATTCAATCAACTAATGTAAAATTATACTCTACATCTCATTTATAAAGTAATATAGCAGAATCATCACAAGTATAAACAGCAATATCCTCTCTTGACATAAGTTTTTCACAGAATGTTGGTTGTTTCTCTGATTTATCTGGAGCTGTTTCATACCACATTCAGACTTGCTCATCAATATAATTCAACATTGCATAGAATGTAACATCTCACTCTGACAAATATATATTCAAAATATCAGAGAACTTACGTTGATTTGCAACTTTAATACTATCTACATACAATACATTATCTTGCCTATGTAACACAACCGTAACTTTCAGAGTTTCTCCATTAGTAACACTCAATATTTTATCTGTAAATACTTCAGTCTGAACCTTAATTTCATTATCAGATATAATATCTGCTTTTCTTATTTTTAAACGATCTGTCATCGCATAATATTGAGCAAACAATTCCTCCAATGTTCTTTCATCTGCTACAATACCAGTAAAGTTTGATGTATTTTGCACTATATCAGAAATTGTTAATTGTGACAATAATGAAATAGATCACATACTATTTCAATTATTAATCTGATCTATCTTTAGTTTTATATCCGAAGAAAGTTTTCACTTTTGCATCAATTTTTGATACAATTCGTCCATATTAAATACATACAATAAATCTTTATAAATTGGCTTCAAATAACGATTTGTCCCCTTATCCTTATTTATCAAAGCTTGCACATATGTTAAATAACTCTTAATATAATCCTCATTTAGTGCCGTTCAATCTAAAATTTTATATACATTTTGCTGAGCAGACAAAAGTTTATATGCATTCAAATCTGGATCATCAAACACATCACTTGTAACTGATGGTCCTAAAGAATTCTCTAAACTTATAAAATCAACTAATTTTTTATAATAGACTCTATCATCTTCACTACAATACTCCATTATATTCATCAACGAACTTAAAGAATCTGATTTTCCTCCAGCACGCAATGTATACTCCTTTACCATACTACAAATAGGTTCAATATTCTTTCCATCTTTTCTTAAATCTTTAACTAAAGCAAGAATTTCTGAAGAGTACTGAGCTAAATCATAATATTTTCCATATTTATAAAAATTCCCCAAAAATTTATCACACACAAAATCTGAAGCTTTATAGTTATTAATACACGATAAGTTAAATCCATCTCTCAATGATCATCATTCAAATCTATTACCAACCCACCTTGAATCTGCAACATTAGGCAAATTTGTAGTCTGTCTATAAATAGAATCTTTAGTTATCAAATTATTTATTAAATTTTTTACGTCATCACGTGTCAAATCTTTCATATCACTATCCTCCAATGAAACAAAATCATTAGAATTATAATTCATAGAAGATAATTGAGGTAATATCACTCACTTATATAAAATCAAATTACTTTTTGAATTAAAGGATGTTCACTTGATAGATGTCGACCCATAAGGAATAAGAACATCAACTTGCACTCCACTTTCCATCAATGGCGATAAAATTTTATCAGATGTCTCTTCTATCCATTTATCTTTATTTTGTATTGATGAATCATTCACTACTTGAGTTTCAGTATGATGAGCTTTTACCTGAAGAAGAATTCAAGATAAAATTCAGATTATTGAAACAACAATAAAAATTCACCACTTAAAAAACAAACGATTCAATATTTTATATTTTTTTACAACATCAATCCAATTCTGATCCACCAAAAAATCTAAATTACTATTGATAGATCCTTGAATTCACGAAACTATTTCTGATCTCTCAGCATCAGACATTTTTTCCGAATCTACATAATCATCCTGCGATAGTGTTGCACTTTCAACATTCTGAATTTGTTGATTTCCCACCTCACTTTCTACCTGTTGATCAAAATCAGAATTTTCACTATTATTTTCAGTATTATCTACACTATTATTTTCAGGTCAATCAGAAGAAATTTCATTAGATTGTCATTCCTGTAAAGGATTTTCAAAATTATCATCCTCTTTCTCAAAATGATTTCATCCATCATCTTTCAAAAGCTCTGATAAATCTGGAGCTTTAACCTCTTCCGATGGAATATCTACTATTACTTGATTAATTCCCACATTTTCAACAGTTCAGTCATTATCAAGATTATCAGGATTACTAAAAATTTGCTTTCAAGTATCCTGATCTCAAATATTATCCTGCTCCAAAGGAGACTGTTGATTCATTGAAATTTCATCTAATACGTCATCACTAGGCCTAAAGGTCATACATATCCAATTTAGAAATTAAAATATAACCAAATAAATTATACTCAGTAACGGTATTTTTGTCAAATTTTTTAGCAGATTTTTTATCACATTTGTTAATGTAAATTTAATTGGAAAATTATATATAATTTACTATAGTTTATTCTACTTTATATTATCATTTTATGATGCTATACTTTGTCCCAACTCCAATCTGAAATAAAGAAGATATAACTCTGAGAGCTCTTAGACTTCTTAAAGAGATAAATATTTTGATATGTGAAGATACGAGGACAGCAAAGAAGTTATTATCAATGTATGATATTTCTACCATTTGAAAAGATTTTTTTTCAATTACAAGTTTTACATCTCAGTGAAAACTGGAGTTTTACGCCAAATTATTACAAGAAAATGATGCAATAGTTATTTCTGAAGCTTGAACTCCATGACTGTCTGATCCAGGGAAATCCCTAATTCAGTTATGCAATGAAAATCAGATTAATTTCTCCATACTTCCTGGTGCAAATGCATTAATTCCATCAATTGTAGCAGCTGGATTTGATACAACTCAGTTTACTTTCATTTGATTCTTACCACAAAAAAAATGAAGGCAAACGGCGTTGAAAAAAATGATAGAAAGTGAAATTCCAACTTTTTTTTATGAATCAGTCCACAGAATGCCAAAACTTTTGGAAGAACTAAAAAATCTGAATTTTGAATGAAAAATATTCATAGCTCGCGAGATTAGCAAAGTTTTTGAACAATTTTTTACGTGAAATTTAACTGAATGTGAAGAACTTATTAATTCATGAAAGATAGTTATAAAGGGTGAATTTGTTATTTGATTATCTAATAATTAAATTATATTGACTTTTATGTATAATAAAATATAATAAAATATATTTATTTGATAGTTTTTTTGTTCAAATGAATAAAACATTATGAGCTATCCTAGTTGGAGCTATGCTTACACCATTAGATTCAGAGTGCCCAAAATATGAAACAGGCGAAATTAAACAAGAAATTTCAAAAGTTTTGTCTCTTGATGAAATTAATGAACAAAAACTAGAAAAAGAACAAGAAGGTACATGAATCAAAGAATGGGAAAATATAGTACAATGAGTACAAAATCCTTATCAACAACGCATGAACAAAATAGCTTCCCAAATTAAAGAACCTATCATTGTATGAGACTTAACTCAACCAAACGTCGCAATTACAATAGATGACGGATATGGAAAAGAAAGTATAGAATATATGTTAAATTTATTTGAAAAAAATAATGTTAAAGCAACTTTTTTTGTAATTTGAGAATGCTTAAAACTTAATCCTACCCTACGGAGGAAAGCAGTTCAACAATGACATGAAATTTGTAATCATACACAAACCCATAGCAAATACTTTAAAACATGAAACGAACCTGAACGTTTTGAAAAAGAACTTTTATGACGAGAAAAAACCGTAAAAGAAGTTTTGTGAGAAAATTATTTTATTAAAATGAAAAAACATCATCCATTTTTCCGTTTCCCATGAATGCATTGAATCAGAGAAAAAGCATATCTTGATATTCTAAAAAAACATGGATATATTCCTATTTGACGGCGACATACAGAGAATCCAAAGGATTGAGTAGTAAATAATGGAGATATTTTTCTTTGGCATTTCAAAAATCAGGATACCTTAAACGTTAGAAAAAATTTAGAGATGATATTAAGAAACGGTAAACAAGCTAAAACTGTATCAGATATCATTATGTCAGAAGAATATTCAGAACCTATCTGATGGCATAATGTATATAAGAAAAAAAATGAAACTAACCATAGTAAACACTAAAAGACTCCATCAAATAATAAAAATTTAATATATTGATTTATTCAGATTTCTCTTGTTTTTATGATTAAAAACTATAAGTTGAATGTGGTTTATTTTTTTATCGTAGAAAAAAATGACATTACTAGAAACAATCACAGAAGACTATAAACAAGCTATGAAAGACCATGAAGAAGTAAAAAAATTAGCTTTAAACTATTTATTAGCTCAAATCAAAAATAAAAAAATTGAACTACGCGCAGATCCTACAGATGATGATGTAATAGCAGTTATCAAAAAGGAAATTAAATCATTGAATGAAACTTTATTATTCTTAGAAAAAGCAAATAAATCTGATGAAATTGCAGTTGAAACCCAAAAAAAGGAAATTTTGCAATCATATCTACCAGCAATGTTGTCTAGAGAACAAACTGAAGCTTTGATAGATGAAACTGTTACTAAATTATGAATTACAGATTTAAAAACTCAGAGAGGATTGCTTATGAAAGAATTGATGGCAAACCACAAAAGTGAGCTTGATTGAGCCATAGTGAATGACATTATTAATGCCAAATTATAATTTAAATTAAATCAGAATTTTATTTTTTGTAAAATTTTATTAATATATGACGACTGAGAAACCAATTTCAGAAAAACAAGCTATGAAAAAAAAACTGATTCATAATTTAATAGAATTAGTTATATGACTTATTCTCCTAGGAATGTGTTATGGATACCTACAATCACACCCAGCAGAAAAAATTAGTTTTTTCTCATGATATAAAGTAATTTACCAGCAAACTGAAATATTTTTCCAAAATTTATTTGGGAAAAACGGAGAATGGCTAAAACAAAAATATAACCTTGAATCATATTATCAAGCACTAATTACATTATCTGAAGAAAAACCATGTATTAATCCAGATGTAGTTAAAGATTTACAAGAAACTTATACTGCACTACAAGATGAGCCAAAAAATACACTTGAGCACAGACTACAATATTATATAGAAAAGCAATACGAGTTTGATGGAGAACTAAGGAAAGAATGTCCTACCGAAAATACCAATGAATTAGAAATACCTGAAACTGTTGAAGAAATCTCTCCAGATGCACAAGTTATGTAACAATATAATAAAACAAAAAAACGGAAAGTCAGGGATTCGAACCCTGGTCCCGCTTAAACGGGAACACGTGTTCGAGACGTGCGCCATCAACCACTCGGCCAACTTTCCATCTCCTATATAATTAAATATACAGATTTTACTTAGATTTTCAATTTTTCTAAAAAGCTCCTCAAATGAGGAGCTCTTTATATATAAACAATTTTCTAAGCTGCTTGATCTGTTGGAGTTGGTTGTTGAATATCTCAAGGTTGAACTTCTGCCGGCTTTTGAACCTGTGGTGTAGTTGGTTGTTGAACTTGTGGAGCTGCTGGTTGTTGAACCTGTGGAGTTGCTGGCTGTTGAGCAGAAGTATCTAACGGTGCATTAACCTCATCCATTACTTTTTTTGCTTCTTTACTCGAAAATGATGACTTAAAATTATCCCATAAATTAGCGAAAAATCCCTTTGCCTTTTGTCCTGTCTCCTCCAATGTCTCTCTTGCTTTTACTCATAAATCCTGAGCTCATTGTGAAACTTTATCCTGAAAATTTGCAACCTTTTGAGCTGCTTGTCATGGCAAAACTGCTCATGCAACATTATTTACAGAATCTTTAACAACATTTCATGCTGATGTAGCAACATTCGATACTGCTCAAACTGCTCAAGTCACTACAGATGTTCATGTTTCCATTACATTTGTAGCAGCATTTCATACCACATTTGTAGCAGTTGATACAGTTCATTGAACTACAGCTTTACCTGATTCCAAAACTCATTCACCAGATGTTACTCAAGCTACTATATTTCAAAATCATTCTTTAATATCCTGTCAAACACCTTTGATTCATTCAATAGCATTTTGAGATGTCTCTTTTAACATATCTCATCATTGTTCAAGAGTATCCTTCACAGATTCTACTCATTGAGATGCTGCAGATTTTACTCCTTCTATTCATGCTTGTCAGATTCACTTCACTTTTTCAACACCAGAATTTAATGTTCATGAAATAAATTCTTTACCACTTTCAATCAATGTATCTCACTGGATTTCATCTGCTTCTAAAAGTCAATCATGTGATGGTTCAGAAACATCATTATTAGTAGTTTCTGCTACAGTACCATTTACTGACTCATCAGTTGCTTGTTGACTTGGAGTATCCACAGTAGCAGAAGTTCCTGCACCACTTTGTACGGAAGCTACCACATTTTGTTCATCTTGTGTTTGTGTCATAATTAATGTTTAATAAAATAAACCTAACTAAAGTATAAAGAAAAAAAATATAAATGCAAATTTTTAGGCACTTTTTTATTATTTTTTTCACTTGTATAAAATATCAGAAAAATTAGATTAAAATTAGATTTATAATAGTTATTATAATGCAAGAAATAATTTATGAATGAAAATGATGAGATAGGATAGATTCACGATTGAATTCACAATTTTCTTATTCTAGAAATTTTTTTCATCATATTATAGAAAGATGATGAATTCAAGTAAATGGAAAGGTAATAAAAAAATCATATAAACTCAAAACTTCTGATAAGGTTCAGATTGATGAATTAGAACGTTATTTATCACCAATTATTTTAGATGAAGCGGAAGAAATAGATATTCCAATTATTCGTGAGGAAGAAGACTATATTATCCTGAACAAACCGAAATGAGTACTTTCTCACCCAAACAGCATTCGAGACGCAAAAAAGCCATCGGTAGTTGCTTTTTTATATCAGCATTATAAAGATTTACCTAGTTATGGAAATTTTATTAGGGCATGATTAGTTCATAGATTAGACAAAGATACAGATGGACTCATGATTGTAGCAAAAACAGAAAAATGACTTCAACATTTTAAATCTCTTTTCCAAGAAAAATCAGAATCTTCTAGCTTAGAAGAAAAAGAATCTACTCCATTGCAAAAATATTATCGTGCAGCTTGTGAAATTACCCCAAAATGAGCAGAATTTCTAAAGGAAATAGAAAAAAGCTGATTACCATTCTACATCCAGGAGACAGTAATAGCAAAAGTTCCAAATTGTACGCCCAAAATATGAATCACAAAAATTTTGGATTTTGAAGAAATCTGAAATTGATTAGTAAAAATGCAGTTACAAATCCTCACGTGAAGGACACATCAGATTAGATACCATTTATCAAATCACTGACTACCAATTCAATGAGATTATTTATATGGGAATGAAAATGACGACATTCCAATGCAACTCACGGCATGGAAACTTGAATATTTAGATTTAGACGGGAAAATACAGACAATATCAATTTAATTTTTTTCATTTTTACCAAAAAGCCACCTAAAGTGGCTTTTTATACATCAACAATTTATTTAGCACTTCTCATGAGCATTATCATCACATAACCACGTAATTCTTTCATATTCGGATCATCATTAGTAATTATTCATTCTTCTTTCATCTTTTCCATATGATGAGTATAATATTTTGGTGTAGATTTATATTCTCAATCAGAAGTATTATACAACATTCTAGATAAAGCTGTCACAAATTCTCATCTAGTTACTTCGTCATTTGGTCTGAAGCGATTATTTGGCATATTCTGTCACATAATTCATAGCTGATATGCGAGAGTTACTCAATCATCATAGTCAGAATTTTGTTTATCTGTCACATCGTTGAATTTATTATTTATTGTTTCATCAGGTTTTTGTCAGAGAACGTTCATAGCATATTGAGATAACATTTTAGCCATTGCTATTCTAGTAAGTTTTCCATCCATATCAGCTTTTTGAATGGTTGGCATTGTGGTAATTCATTTTTCTTTTGCGAATTCATAGGCCTCTTGGAATTCCTGTGTATATGTATGTCATTCTGAGGCACTGCTAGCAGTGTAAACTTTATCCGAAGAATCTTGTGCGTCTGAAGCTTTATTTCTACTTCCACCTCATCATCCACTTGATCAATTTTTTTCCCATTTTGCTTTTATAGTCATATCTTTTGCTGGCATGGTTGCAGGAATTTCTGGCTCCCAACCTACGAATTTATATCAATTCTTAGTTGGATTAGCTGGTGGAGTAATTGGACTACCATAATCTCATGTAATTGTTGTAATATTTCCATCTACATCAATTGTAATTGTGTATTGATTTATCTCCCAGCTTGCCGTTATTGTTTCTCAACTTAATGGCATTGTAGTAGGGATTCCCTTGTCCCAATGTATTGTGTATCATTCTTTTGTCCATTCTGGATAGTCTGTCGTTACTGTTGTTTCATATAATCATGTATAAATCACTTCCGTTTCTGTTCAACTTCAGTCTATAAATACTATTGTATACTCATTTGGCGTCCAATCTGCATAAAGTGTCTGACCATCCATATCCGGAAATACTATTTCATCTACTTTATTTCATGATGCATCAAGCCATCCAGAAAAAGTATATCATTCTCTAGTAGGAAGTGTGATTCCACTTCAGGCTGCTACACTTGTAGTATTAGCTGCATATCATCATGTTACACTTCCATTTCATCCATTTGCATCATATCTTATATTACATGCGTTCGCTGTAGTTACTAACCAATTTGCGTGTACTCCACATCTTCATGGCTGGTTGTCTGAGAATGTATTCTGATCTGATGATGGTGGTGTCTTACCATTTACCAAATCATAAACTCTCTTGTTTATTGTATACGATGAATTAAACGCATTATAATATACGTTAGTCTTATTATATGCTTTAGAACTTATGTTAAATGAATCTGGAAGATTGGTTAGAGCTCAATCTCGGTTGAAAGCTTCGAAGAAATAAGAGTCTGCTGAAGTAATGTTACTTGTATCAAATGATCATTCTGGCAAACTTGTTAATGCTCATTCTCTGTTGAATGAAGGAAAGAAATAAATTTTTGCTGTCGTGATATTCGAAGTATCAAATGATCATTCTGGTAAGCTTGTTAATGCTCATCACCAGTTGAAAGATGAGAAGAAATATTCATCAGCTACTGTTAATCATGATGATAATATAAATGATCATGTTGGTAAACTTGTCATCTCTCAGAATCTATTGAAAGAAGCCATAAAATAATTTCATACTGTTGTAATATTAGAGATATTGAATGATCAATCTGGTATGCTTGTAATTTTTCATGCTCTATTAAAACAATCAAAGAAACCATCTCCTGCTGTCGTGATTTTACTTGTATCAAATGATCAGTCTGGTAAACTTGTTAATGCTCAGTTATAGTTAAAATTTTGGAAGAAACGAGTTCATGGAGCTGTTGCATTTATACCGAATCATTCCTCTAATGATGGCATAGATGTAATTTTTACTCATGTCATCGTCGTTCCATTCGTTGGTACCAATGGATTGGCATTATATTCAGTATTAAATGTCCATCTATCTGCTCATCATGTTAGTGATAATGTGATAGTATATGTTCATGCTGTAGAATACGTGTGTGTATTTGTTGAGGATGCGTTGGTTGTTGAACTACCATCTCATCGATTAATTGTATAGTTGTTTGCGAAGTATTTATTTATTTTTATCTTCTGGTTAGCTGCTGTAGATGTAGCTTGAAGGATGATATCTTTTCCTCTCCATTTAGCATATAGAGTCTGTCCGTCCATTTCTGGGAAGCTTACTTCTTCTACTATATCTCATGAAGCATTAGTCCATCAATCAAAAATATATCCTGCTCTAATTGGTATTGCTATTCATGATCAGGCTACTACATTAGTAACATTAGCTACATATCATCAAGTAATACTTCCATTTCATCCATTAGCATCATATCTAATATGACATGCATCTGCAATCGTAACTAGCCAATTCTCATGCACTCCACATCTTCATGGCTGATTATCTGAGAATGTATCCATATCACTTGATGGTACTGTAACTCACGACACTAAATCTGATACATTTCTATTTATTGTATATCCTGTTGAATTGAAAGCGTTTTGATATCCGTTAGTATTAGCTGCTCATGCTGAGTTCATATTGAATGAATTTGGTAATTCTGTTATCGCTCAACTACGGTTGAAATAGGCAAAGAGACCAGTTCATACTGTTGTAATATTTGATATATTAAATGATCATTCTGGCAAACTTTCTAGTGCTCAATATCCATTGAAATAACGAAAAGCCATATTTCACACTGTCATAAGATTCGAAATATTAAATGATCACTCCGGCAAACTCTTTATTCCTCAATAAACATTAAATTGACGAAAAAAAGCATTCCCTGCTGCTGTAATATTAGAAGTATTAAATGATCACTCCGGCAAACTTTCTAATGATCAATATTGGTTAAAACCATAAAAGAAATCACTTCATACTGATCATGAAATATTAGAAGTATCGAATGATCACTCTGGTAAACTTGTTAATGCTCATTTATAATTAAATAAAATGAAGAAATAATTTCCTACTGTTGTCAATCATGTTGATAGTTTAAATGATCATGTTGGTAAACTTGTCAATGATCATTGAGAGTTAAATGCATAGAAAAAATATTCATTTACGGATGTAATATTAGATATATCAAATGATCACTCCGGCAAAACAGTTAACGATCATTCTTTGTTAAAATTTTCGAAAAAATTAGTTCCTACTGTTGTGATATTTGAAATATTAAATGATCATGTTGGTAAACTTGTTAATTGTCAATTCCAATTAAAACTATTAAAAAAATTATTATTTGCTGAAGTTATACTTGATGTATCAAATGATCACTCCGGCAAACTCGTTATCGCTCAATCTGCATTAAAACGAAGAAAATAATAATTTTCTGGATTTGTTGCATTAGCACCAAATCATTCTGCTAATGATGGCATCGATGTTATCTTTACTCATGTCATCGTCGTTCAAGCTACTGGAACCAGTGGCTTAGTTACATATACAAATCTCCGCCTCTCTGCTCATCATGTAAGTGATAATGTAATAGTATATGTTCATGCTGTAGCATATGTATGTGTCGTATCTGATGATAATGTTTCTGAACTTCCATCTCATCGATTTACCGTGTATGCATTAGCAAAGTATTTATTTATCTTTAATGTCTGGTTAGCTGCCGTAGATGTGGCCTGTAGGACGATATCTTTATTAATTTCCTGTGCATTTACCACTCATATCGCTAACGTTCCCATCAGTCCCATAAGTCATAAGGCTACTTTTAAAAAATGTTTTTTCATAATAATAAATGATAAATAAAAAATTTTTCTTATCAAATTTTATGATACCAATAACATCTCCAATTTCAAACTTTTTATTCAGATTCTTGATTATAAAAAAAGCTAACCGCACGAAGCAGTCAGCCTTTCTATATCTGAAATACTTAATTACATTCCACAAGGACAAGATGTATTACCGAATTTTCTAAGGAATTCTGAATTATCTACTAAATTTTCTTCGAAATATTTTCTTCCATAAAATTCTGATTTTTTACCTTGATTGTAATTTGAAACTGGTCTAATGTAACCCATAACTCTTGTATAAACTTCACAAGGAGTTCTAGAAATTTCTTTTCCTTCTTTGTTTACGAATGTTGCAGCCATTTTTTAATAGAATAGTGAAATAAAAGAATATATTAAGAATTTAATTGCATATTAATCTTTTTCTACTTCCTTTCAATTTTCCATTTGCATTCTACGTAAGTGTTCTAGTTTATCTGGATCATCTGTATACTTCTTTCTAACTTCCATATTGTATTCCTCTCAAGTGTATCAGATTTCTTCATCACATTTTGGACAGTAATCGTGTTCTCATGCTATATATCCATGTTTAGGGCAGATAGAGAATACTGGAGATACTGTAATGTAAGGAAGCTGATAATTCTCTATCACTTTTTTGATTAAGTTCTTACATGCTGAAGCATCTGAAATCCTCTCTCACATGTATAGATGTAGAACTGTTCCACCTGTATATAAACATTGTAAATCGTTTTGCAACTCCAATGCTTCAAATGGATCATTAGTATAACCAACTGGGATTTGAGATGAATTTGTGTAGTAAGGAGCATCATCTGTACCA
>OCTX012129604.1_pt1 | contig 23094 bp, 15 predicted proteins | sample 1539691 | NCBI WGS metagenome assembly OCTX01 (sample SAMN02144231, study PRJEB22623) | gut metagenome | biome: sheep rumen | host: Ovis aries | place: New Zealand
ACGACTCTCGTTGTGCGGCGGCCAAGATCATCAAGCAGGTTTCCAAGGGCTGTTTTCCCCATTTTGAAGGAGAACTGCTTATATTCCTGAGACATCCAGCTCTGTTCATAATAAGCCTGTACCTGGTCAAGATGAACAAAGCCGTTTGCATACAGAATGCAGGCGTAAGCAAAGATCTGGGAAGCGCGGTCTGCCGGAAAACAGTTTTTCAATGCAGCGAGAATATCCTTTGTGATCTCGCCGATCAGGGCATACTGCCCGTACTCAAGGACGGTGATCTCATCCCGGGATTCATCACCGGCATATAGATGATAGTTCCGGTTCGGGATGAACCCGGTGCCGGGAACGATGGTACCTATACTTTTCCCGGTCTTTTTGCCCCATCTTCCACTGGGGAGGCGCAGGGACTGGTACATATATACGTAATAATGACCACTAATGAGTTTGATCTCAGTACAGGGGCCAGGTCGGTACTGTTTGATCTCTTCAGGGATTTTGGTTTCAGCCATGGTATCGGTCCTCATTCATATCGGTAATATCTCAAAGAAAATGATACCACAAGCCGAGTGAAATAGCAACTAAAAAATGCCGATTTTGCTTGATTTTACGCGGTTTTCAAGGTGCGCGATTCATCCGCAAACGAACTCGTATCGGTAGAGCATATCGGTAAAATAATCAATGATTGTGTTTAAATATAGAAAATTAGAATATATTTAATGAAATATATCAGTTTTACTTTATATTTATCTGATGTTAAGATCAAATCAGAAGTCGGCAGCCGGAACATACAGGCTGCCTGTTGAGATAATCGTTATGATATGTTCGTTATGGGAGGAGGACACAATGACCCTGAATGAATTGCTGACGATGTGCAGAACAGTACGGATGGATATACTGACCATGGTCCACGAAGCCGGATCCGGACATCCGGGCGGCTCTCTTTCTGCGGCAGAGATCATGACAGCTCTATATTTTGGAGATGTGATGCATGTAGACCCCGAAAATCCCGACTGGGAGGACCGGGACAGATTTATCCTTTCAAAAGGTCATGTCGCGCCGGTTCTTTACAGCGTTCTTGCAAGAAAGGGGTTTTTCCCGACAGAAGAACTGAAGACGCTCAGACAATTCGGCAGTATTCTGCAGGGTCATCCGCATAAGATGAGCACTCCGGGTCTTGACTGCTCCTCCGGATCCCTCGGCCAGGGGCTTTCTGTGGCAAACGGAATCGCGATCGGCCTGAAGAAGCAGAATAAAGACAGCAGGGTTTACTGCCTCCTGGGAGACGGCGAGCTTCAGGAAGGACAGATCTGGGAAGCTGTTATGACCGCAGCCCAGCATAAGCTGGACAATGTCTGCGCGATTGTGGATTACAACCATGTTCAGCTGGATGGCACTACCGAAGATATTAAAGATCTGGGAGACCTGGTTGAAAAATGGCATGCCTTTGGATGGAACGTGATCGAAGTTGACGGTCATAACCTGGAAGCTGTGCTGAAAGCATTTGCCATGGCAGCTGCATTTAAAGGAAAGCCTACTGTTCTGATCGCGAATACGGTTAAGGGCAAGGGCGTATCGTTTATGGAAAATGACTGCAACTGGCACGGTACCGCCCCCAATGCGGATCAGCTGGCACAGGCTCTGGAAGAAGTAAACAGATAAGGAGGACTTGGAAAATGGAAAAGATCCCAATGAGAGACGGATATGGAAAGGCCCTGCTTGAACTGTGTGCTGAAGAGGACAGCAAAGTGATGGTCCTGGACGCGGATGTGGCAAAATCTACGAGGACTGTATGGATCAGAGAGAAATATCCGGATAAGTTCCTGGATATGGGGATCTCGGAGCAGGATATGGTAGGAACGGCAGCTGGGCTGGCCTTGTCCGGCATGGTTCCGTTCTGCTCGACTTATTGTGTATTTCTGGCAGGCAGAGCCTGGGATCAGATCAGGACCACGGTATGCTATAATAATCTGAATGTCAAGTTCGGCGGCGCTCATGCAGGGATCTCCGTAGGTCCTGACGGCGCTACACATCAGGCTCTCGAAGACACCGCCATTACCCGGGTGCTTCCGAATATGACTGTAGTGGTACCCTGTGATGCGGAAGAGACGAGAAAAGCGACACTTGCGGTTGCAAAGGTAAACGGACCATGCTTCCTTCGTTTTGGTCGTGAGGCGGTTCCGGTCGTGACAGATGAATCCACACCTTTTGAACTGGGGAAGGCAAGGATTGTAAAGAACGGAACAGATGTTACGGTCTTTGCTAATGGCGCTATGGTTTACGAGGCATGCAATGCGGCAGAAAAACTGGCAGAGCAGGGAATTTCCGTCAGGATCTATGATCTGCATACAGTTAAGCCGCTTGATGTGGAGACTGTGGTAAGAGCCGCAAAAGAAACCGGCGCGGTGGTGACGGCAGAAGAGCATCAGATTTACGGAGGTATGGGAAGCGCTGTAGCAGAATGTCTGGCATTGAACTGTCCGGTTCCGATGGAGATGGTGGCGGTCAATGACAGTTTCGGGCAGTCCGGACAGCCGCAGGAGCTTATGGATTATTATGGTTTGAACGCCGCGGGAATTGAAGAAAAAATCCTGAAAGCAATAAGCAGAAAGTAAGTTTATCTGACAGACGGGCACAGCCGGGAAGGATACTGCTTCCGGCTGACGCGGGAGTAAAGACCAGGTGCGGGGTACCTGGTCTTTTTCCGATACCTGGGAGGAAAAGATGACGGATCATAATAAACTGATCAGGAGAATAACAGAGGAATACAGAATTCCGCAGACCGGAACAAACCTGAAAAAAGTGCTGGAGATCTGTCTGCCGGCGATGAACAGCCTGTGCGCGGATCCGCCTGAAGACTGGCTGAAATACAGTTTTTCCTTTCTGCAATCCCTCTTTTTTCCGGGAAATTTTAAAGTGGAGAAGGTTACTGAGCGCCGGAAAGCTGTCGAGTTTTATCTGAAGGTACTGAACAGGCTTTTTGAACGTGAACAGGCTGAGATTCCTTTTGACGCGAGGAGAGATTTCCGCCTTATGCAGCCGGAGGAAGAAGCATACTGCGGGATCCGGGAGGAATACAGCCGCTTTGAAAAAAGCTTTCATGAAGGTTTTGTGTATGCTTTTCTCCGCCTGTCCCGGGTGTGCACTCCGTACAATACGCTGGGACATGTGGCAGGCGTGCATCATGTCGCGATGCATATGGTAAGGCAGCTCCTCCATTCCGAAGTGAGTGTGGATCCGGGCCTGATGTCGGCAGCAGCCATGGTCCATGATATGGGAAAGTTCGGCTGCCGTCCCACGGAAGCAAGGAGAGTGCCGTACCTGCATTATTACTATACTTACCAGTTCTGCCGCCTGTACAATATTCCGGTGATCGGCAGCATCGCCTCGAATCATTCTGTGTGGGATCTGGAACTGGACAATCTCTCCTGTGAGAGCCTGCTGCTGATTTACGCTGATTTCCGGGTCAAGAGTGTCTTTGGCCCGGATCACAGCGAGCAGATCCATTTCTGGACCCTCAAAGAATCCTTTGATGTGATCCTGTCAAAACTCGACAATGTGGACGATGTCAAAAAGCAGCGCTACATGAGAGTATACGCAAAACTGAAGGATTTTGAGGATTATCTGATTTCTCTGGGCTGCAGCACAGGGCTCGATACCGAAGACGGAACGCCGGTTTTCAGTGCCGCAGATGAAGCAGGTGCCCGCTTTCATGAGGACGGAAGCTTCGTCGGACAGAAATATCCGGTTCTGATGAACGAACAGGAATTAACGGACTGCTTCAAACACCTGGCGATCCGATTCAACCTGTCCGTTATGCATGATTCGAACGACGAGGAACGGTTCAGGACTCTGCTGGAACGTATCCGCAGCGAAAAGGACTGGAGGCATGTACGGGCTTTCCTGACAGCAGCAGGAGAATACTCGGTTTATTTTCCGCAGGAACAGAAAAAACGTCTGCTGAGATTCCTGGGCGGTATGATGTCACATCAGGAAGGAGATATCCGCAGACAGGCGGCTTCGCTCGCAGGCAGAATTATCGCGGATTATGAGATCCGCTTTACCAAGGAGATCCCGTCGGGATATGAATGCCCGAACCTGGGGGATTCCATGATTCATGCATGGGAAAGCTTTCTGGACCGGATTCTTTCGCCGGAGCCCTATATGCAGGATCGTCAGATCCGCTGGACAGGTTATGCACTGAAAACAGTCATCGACACACTGCTGAAAGCGCTGCCGGACCAGCAGAAAAGCAGACTGATCCATGTATATGCCGAAAGGTGCCGCAGCCTGGCTTATTCTGACCTGATTGTTTTCATCCTGATCGATTGCGTTTCCCAGATTCCATACCGCTGCTGTGAGGAAGAAGACATCCGGATCCTGAGTGGTTTTGCTTCCCTGCTGGCACGGAAAAAGACCGGCGAGATCCGGGTAGCAGCCATGTGGTTCCTGCTGGGATGGCTCCGACAGGGATTCCGGCCGGAAGAATCCTATGCCTGTATTACCGGAATGGACAAAGAGACCATTGCCGGGGAAAACTACTGCCTGCGCTATCTGGATGCCAGGATCAATGAATTTTTCGGCATCCCAAGCGTGAAAGGGATCGGCGTTTATGATCTGTCCAGCCTGTATCTGGAAAACCAGAGGGCGGGAATCCCCTGGATTTACAAGTATCTGAATCTTGAGATCCTGCATAAGCTTTATGAAGAGCGGAGCGATGAAAATGAAGTTTACCAGTATGCATCACATCTGCTTCATCTGCTGCAGTTCGGGGGCAGGATCGTCAACAGGCTTCAGGCGGGGGAGCATCTTCTGGATGTGATGAAGCATCTGAAGGCGCCCCAGCGGTACGAGATCCTTCTGGAGCTTGCAAGAGCGCTTGAGATTAACGAGTATTCGGTTGCAAAATATATACCGTCTTTTCTCGGGAAGCTTCTGTTCTGTCTTTCGGGTATGGAACAGCATGATTTTCTGGAGCATCTGAAAACGCTGATTACGGGGAGCAGCAAAAAGGCCGCCGTTGTCGCGCTTGAGACAGTGGGCGTATATCTGGAGCAGTTTCCTGAAAATCCCGCTTCAGCTGATGAAGGCCTGCAGAAAGAAGCGCTGGGTCTTCTGTGTATCGGCCTGTCCCATTACGAGGTGGAAATCTCGCGGGAAAGCCTTTACATTACAGGCCAGAGACTATTCGGCGGAAAGGCATTTTCTCTTGCACGCAAGGAATTATATTTCTCTTTTATGGCCAGAAAGATTCTGTCACTGACCGGATTTGAAGGGGGAAGCCTGACACGATATTTTACCGCTGCTGCACTGCATTACATTTATACTTTTATTTCAGACTATGAGCAGGCCTGTCACGGACTGCCTCTGCATGAGCAGAACCTTCCGTACGCTTTCTTCCCCGGAACCTTTGATCCTTTCTCGCTTGGACATACAAGGATCGTGCAGGAAATCCGGGATATGGGGTTCCGGGTATATCTGGCTGCCGACGAGTTTTCCTGGTCCAAGCGGGCTCAGCCTTTTGAAATTCGCCGGAAGATTATCGAAATGTCTACGGCCCAGATACAGGATGTATATCTGTTTCCGGAGGAAATACCTGTAAATATCGCCTTTCCGGAGGATATCCGCAGGCTGGTCGCCGCGATGAACGGAAAAAAACCCGCGCTGGTGGCCGGCAGCGATGTGATAGTCAATGCATCCGCATACCGGAAAAAAGCCGTAAAAGATTCTGTCCAGACTCTGCCTCATATTATCTTTTCCAGAGACAGTTCCGACCTGAATGAAAAAGAGATTTGCGGAAAATTGTCGGAGAAGCCGATATTTGTCCGCCTGCCTTCCCATCTGGAGAGCATCAGTTCCACCATGATCCGGGATAATATAAACGAGGGAAGGGAGATCTCCACCCTGGTCAGCAGCCTTGCGGAAAATTATATCCGGAACTACGGACTGTATGCCATGGAACCGGCATATAAGAAGGCTGCAGTCTGCCTTCCGGTTGAGACGGTGATCGCACCGGGTGTCATTTCTATTGTTGAGGTAAAACAGGAACGCAGAATCTGCGGAAAGGTGTGGTATCATGAAATCAGTCAGGGAGACCTCTATGAGGAATGCCAGGATGTGGAGACGGCATCTGTCCTGCGCAGCCTGGTTTCAGGCAGGGTCGCGGTCATCACCCGACTCGAAGGAGAGGTAAGCGAAACAGATGACAAGAGGCTGACGGCCGTGAACGAAGCGCTGGAATGGTTCCAGGAAAACAGCTTTTCCTATGCCCTTTGTTTCTGCCTGCAAAGATATGAAGATACATTGAAGACGCACGGGTTCGTGCCGGTTGCAGGGATCCGGGATGTGGGAATCGTTGATCTGAGAAATCCCGTGGTTCTGTTTTATGACACGGCCACAGCTGTCAAGGAGCCTCTTTCTCTCAGTCTGAAAGTCCGCCTGGCTGTAAGGTCCTCCCATCTGGCTCTTCTGGAGGCCATAACGGGTATGTTTCCGGGGCAGCTGGTGCTGTGCTTTGAGTCAGGCGTCATGAACCATCGCCTTGTCAGGCTGATCACGGAAGAGAACCCGCGCACTGAAGGGGAGGAAGATCTGAAATATCCTCCGAAAATGTGTGTGCCTTTCGGAAAGATCCTGAAGGGCAATGTTGTTCCGGAGACGGTGACAAAAGGACTGGATACCGAAAAAGTATACGATGAAGATCTGGAGCATTTTACCATCTCTGAATTCCCGGGGTATGCTTCACTGGATCTCCAGATCCGCGCGATCCGTTCGTTTTACAGGCCGCTGATCCTGGTGGATGATCTGTATCACAGCGGATATCGTGCCGAAAAGATTCTGGAATCCTGTGAAAAAGCAGGGATAAGTGAACTGCAGCTGATCACCGGGGTGCTGTCGGGAAGAGGGAAAGATCTGGCCCGTTCCCGTGGGATACCGATTCGTTCGGTCTATTCGGTTCCGAATATGAAAACCTGGTTCATCGAATCAGATCTGTATCCGTTTCTTGGAGGAGACAGTGCGGGCATTGACGGCAGCAGGGCTTCTGAGGATGGACAAAGATCATCGGCACCGCCGTTATCGCTTCCATCTGTCAACACCATTCTTCCTTATGAAGTACCCGGATTTTTAAGGGATGTGGACCTTTCATCAGTCTATCATCTGTCTGAGGTCTGTCTTGCCAACGCCCGAAATATCTTCATGGCTCTTGAAGAAGAATACAGCCGCCTGTACGGCAGGCGTCTGGTTACAGAGCGCCTGAGAGAGGTCATCGCGCAGCCAAGACATCCCGACAGCATTAATTTCGACGAAACCATGCTTCAGGAGCTGACATCTGCAGTGATCGCACAGCAGCTGAAACGTTTGCACAGGCTGAAATATCCGACGAACCGGAAATAAAGGACCGGAGGGAGTGACCAGATGAAAAAACTGACAGATCTCGTCATGATGGACGAGAATAAAGATAAAATGCTGAAAATTACTGGTGCGGCACCTGAGATCAGCTGGCTGTGCCGGGATGAAGGAAGAAAAGTCCGGGTCCATATGGCTGGTCTGGGAGATGTTGGCCAGAATGTGGCGATTGGCCTTACAACCCTTGGAGGGGAAAAAATATCCGGACTTGGCCTGTACGATCTGAACGAAATGCAGTGCCGGCGGATGCAGACAGAGCTGTCGCAGATTGCGGATCCCTTTACGGGGAGAGTTTTTCCGCATATTAAGCTGCTGAAGAAGGAAGAACTCTTTGACTGTGATGTGTTTTTGTTCTGTGCCACCCGTTCTGTTCCTGACCTGAATTCAGGAATTACCGATGTCAGGATGGCACAGTACGCCGCAAATAAACCGATCGTGGAAAGCTACGCCGGACAGGCGGCTGAAGATGGATATCGCGGGCTGTTCATCGTGGTTTCGGATCCCGTGGATCTGCTGTGTCTGGCTGCCGCCCGGACAGGGTGCGGACAGATACAGCAGCCACAGTCGCAGAAGGAGTTTAGTTCACAGAAAAAGCAGCCGCCAGCCGGCAGGCCTGTGCATCCTCTGCACCCGCTGCAGTTCCAGGGCTGCGGACTCGGCGTCATGAATGCGAGAGCTGCTTATTATGCGCGCCAGGACAGCAGATTTTCCGTATATCTTGAGGAGGGGAGGGCTTTCGGACCCCATGGGAAGGATCTGGTCATTGCAAACAGCATTCTTCCGGAGCATTATGACGAGTCGCTTTCCGAAGAACTTACAGATCTGACGGTATCGGCAAATCACAGGGTTCGCGCACTTGGATTCAAGCCCTTTATCGCGCCGGCCTATTCCTCAGCTGTCTTTACGGTTCTTGCGATCCTTTCCGGGGAATATAATTACAGTGCCTGTTATCTGAACGGTCTGTATTTCGGAGCAAAAAACCGAACGACCCCGGACGGGGCAGACTGGGAGATCAGGGATCTTCCGGATCCGCTGTTTGCAAGGCTGGAGAGGGCATACAGGAATCTGGAAGAAAGCGGTTACTCAGAATAAAGCAGAGCGGATTCGTGTAAAAAAATGCAAGCAGGGCAGCGCCGATAACAGGGCAGACCCGGACTATATAAAGCTTCGCCATGAGTTTGTATCTCATGGCGAAGCTTTTTAAGTCCGGATCTGTTTTTATCAGGTCGTTATGATCATCCTTCCCTCCGGCATGCTGTAATAAAGCATCCAGTCCGCTTCCGAAACACAGCAGGCCCTGATGATTTCCTGAAGATGGGCACTCTTCTGGTCCATCTCAGCCAGCAGGTTGGGAAAGTTGTCAAGCTTGCCGGGCGCGAAGGTCTGTGTCCTGTTGTTGTCGTTGACAGCCGTGTAAAGGATGTTGGCTTCCACCAGGTCCTGGAAGATGTGGCTGCCGTAGGAGAGTTCCGGCATATATCCCGCACCCGTTTCCGAGATTTCACAGATGGCGTTGAACTCACTGATTTCGGCAAAGGAGCAGGGTACGCCAAGCTCCGGCGAGGAGGTACAGATGCGGCCGGGAGCGAAAAGAATCAGATTTTTTCCCTGCTCGCGAAGATGCCAGTTGATGGCACCAAGCGCACGGGCGACCTCATATTTCGCCTTATACTCCATGCGATAGTAGCCGATGGGATCGATCATGACGACATAGTCGAGCTTTAACTGCCGCGAAAGGCCCATGGAGGCATTGCTGCATTCCAGAAAGATATGATCTTTGTCTGACTGATCAGGGAGTGTAACGACTTCGTAGTCCTTTGCAACCTGCAGAGGGCGGCACTGCAGGAGGTTGATCATGTATTTCCCGTCTTTTGTCAGGTTGATGGTAAATTCGATATCTACCGGATAGTTATATTCTTCCTGAAGGCTGTAAAGGATCCGGCTGAATTCCTGCATCAGAGACTGATCTTTGACAATTCCGTCGCAGGAAATGTACCAGATATCCCGGTTGGAACCCATATCGCGGAAATAACGTTCGGCTTCGTAATCGTGGGACAGGAGTTTTCTTTTCAGATAGTAAGGCAGGCAGGGTTCGATCTCGTCCAGATCCACACTGGCAAAACCGTGCTTCTGAGTGTCGATCAGGTCGACCTTTCGCTGAGAAAACTGATGCCTCTCGGCGGAACTTGCAACGATCTGCCTGGCGGGGTCGTCGACGGAGACAAGTCTCGGGTAGGATCCCTGCATCCGGTCGACCGCTGCAGTACCGAGTCCCATGACCAGACGCAGCATTCCTGAACGTTCCTCCATATTCTGTCCGAATTTATAGGGACTCATGGAATAACCGACGCCCGCTGCAGCCGGCAGAAAATAATGATGATGACGTGAACCGGAGACTCTCTGTATGAGAAGAGCCATCTGCTCGTCCTGCTTTTCGAGTCCCCGCCTTTTGCGGTATTCCAGAGCGCCCATGCTCAGGGTACTGGCGTAGACGGTACGGATCGCGTCTTCAAATTCTTTCAGGTTTTCTTCACGGGTTCCCGAATTGGAACAGAATACTGACTCATATTTGCCGGCAAAGGCATTACCGAAGCCGTCTTCCAGAATACTGCTGGAACGCACGATGAAAGGATCCTGGCCATAATAATCCAGAAGGCGGAGGAACTGTTCCTCCAGATCGGTGGGAAACGAACCGCTCTGCAAGAGCTTTTTCATCTCGGGAGCCAGAGAAAAATAATTCTCTTCCTGCTTCTGTTTAACCCGCATCTCCCAGAAGTGATTGTGAACGATATAGGAATAAAAAACATCACAGCCGATATAAAAAGAGTCGTGGGGCTCAAGACAGGAAAAGGTATCCGGACAGCAGTTCTCGATGATCTTCCTGGCAAGAAGCATACCGCATGCCTTTCCGCCGATCATCCCTGTCCCGACCATATGGCTGCGGATCTCAAAATAATCCTCCGGAGCAAAATTCTTAAGCACGATGTCCTTCAGATGTTCATCACGCGTGACCATCTCGCTGCACATCAGCTCACACAGCCTTGAAATATCTTCGCCCATCTGATACTTCAGCTGAGTTTTCCGGAAGAAACGGTCCCAGTAATCCTCGTGCTGGTCTTCGCTCTGCGCCATGGTCCGGTTCATCAGGCTGTAGAAATGACTGATGCTGACGCCTTCTGTCGCAAGGTAGAAGCGGCTGCTGTTCTTTTCATATACATGTGGGAGGAACATGGTGGGAGAATAGCGCTGCCAGACCTTCATAGGACGGATAAAGCAGCTTTCACCATCCGGGTACAGATCCACAAATACCTGCGTATTGTCACGGATCTTGGCGATGGTGGAATAAGAATGCCTTCCCCTGATTATGGGATAATAGGCGCAGCATCCGGTCTGGTTTACAAGAGGGCCGATGATGGAAAAGAAATTCGCCATCATCAGATCGGTGGACCATGCGGTCTGCAGCCTTGACAGGCTGTCGAAGAGATAGCAGGTATCTGCCGGGCCGTTTTTGATCAGATTGTAGAGACGTACAGTAAAATCTTCGAACTTGTGATCCAGATCAAAAGTAAGGACCCGGATCCCTTCCGCTTCGGAAACAAGAGATTCATGTCCGGCAAAACGGACATATACAAAGGGATGCCGGTCCCGTATGGCCTGATGCGCGAAATGTTCGGCAAAGGGGATCAGATCTTCGGGGTCCGTGGTCTGCCAGACTACATTATCGCCGGAGCGCAGGTAATTAAAGACGGTGTCCATCTCAGGGATACCGGTCAGAATTCGTTCTGAAGCTGTCATGGCTTTCTCCTGTATATGAAGGGATTCATATGCGGCATCAATTTACAGTCTGCGTGAAAGCAGTTCCCTGCAGGCTGAGATATGTTCCGAATTCACGGGCCTTTTCCCGGATATCAGGAATCCTTTCGATGCTGCCTGGAAGGTTGGCTGTGGCAATAAGGGCGAATCTGCCCGGGAGGGTAAAGCCCTTGTTCATGGAAAGGGAATCAATCAGCTGTCTCGCCACAAGATCCGATCCACTGTAGCCGGAAACGATCAGCGAAAAGAGCTGCTTGCTGTAAAAGGGTTTTTTCCGGAAAAGAGAGGTCAGGCGGTTGATCATCGCAGTCAGGCTGGCGCTCAGCGCATCGTTGTAGTTCGGGCACAGCAGTACCAGTCGGTCGCACCATTCCAGTGCGGGATAAACTTCTTCCACGATGGTACCGCCGTAAAAACAGCTGAGATTTTTGCTGTAATACATGCAGGTCTCAAAAGAGCAGCCTGCGCAGTCTTTTACATCTTTGTTGCGAAGGGAGATTTCGCGGGTCTGCGCATCCGCCCGGATGCCATTTTTAACATAATTCCAGAGCTGCAGGGTATTGGAAGTAGCCTGGTTGCAGGAATGCACGCAGAGAATTCTGGGGACCGCTCCTCTCACGAAACGGAAGTTCATCAGCCGGTGAACCAGATCCGTTGCAGCTGCTTTATATGCAGAAGTCAGATCCGTACCCAGGTTTCCGGCGCTGACCGTGAAATTATAGAGGCTCCCTGTGCCTTCCACCAGGCTTTTTCCGATCAGAGCGCAGCCTGCCATGGAAAGAGTCAGGGCCAGTTCGGAAGCGGCAGATTTGGTATACAGTTCTGTTTCGCCATCCACAATCATGGCGGCGGCAGAGTTGTTCATGCAGCCCGGATTCAGCCTGATCAGCCGGATCATGGCGCTGAGGGTCAGATTGATTCCGCCCTGCCCGAGCGCAATAATGAAAAGTACCCGGCAGCCCGTAAGGGCTGCCGGTTCTTTCAGCAGGCTGGAAAGCTCCTCCATTGTATGAAGAACTGTCAGATCAGCGGAGGAACCGCAGAAGACAGCTCTGCAGACATGTTCCCATATGGCGTTCAGTCTGGCAGATTCAATCACAGGATCTTCGGGCCAGATGGCAAAGCATTTCATATTCGTATCCTTCTTCAGAATGTCCGCCGGCAGGATTTCCCGAATCCCGGTCAGAACACTCCCTGCTGCATCATGGCATCCGCGACACGCTCGAAACCTGCGATGTTGGCACCGGCCACCAGGTTATAACCCAGGTCGTTTCTCATGGCGGCGTCCACAGAATTCTTGTAGATCGTGTTCATGATGTTATGCAGCTGATTGTCGACTTCCTCCGCTGTCCAGACCAGGCGCTCACTGTTCTGGCTCATTTCCAGAGCGGATGTGGCGACGCCGCCGGCGTTGACTGCCTTGGAAGGAGCCACGATCATATCCGGCTGCTCCATCAGAAAACGCAGAGCTTCATTGGTTGTAGGCATGTTGGCGACTTCGATGTAATAGCGCACATTGTTGGCTGCGATCTTCTTCGCTTCTTCCAGATGTACATCGTTCTGCATCGCGGAAGGCATGCAGATGTCGACTTTGACGCCCCAGGGCTTCTCGCCTTCATGGAATTCGACGCCGAATTTGTCGGCATAATCCTTTACCTTGTTGCGGCCGGAGGCGCGCATTGCGACCAGGAAGTCGATCTTTTCAGGAGTGCAGACACCGGCGGGATCGTAGACATAACCGTCGGGACCGGAAAGCGTGACGACCTTTGCCCCAAGCTCTACAGCCTTCCTGCAGATTCCCCAGGTAACATTGCCAAAACCGGCACAGGCGATCGTCTTGCCTTTGATATCCTGTCCGTCATCCTTCAGAACGTTCTCAAGATAGTAAACAGCGCCGTACCCGGTTGCTTCCGGACGGATCAGGGAACCGCCGTAGGAGAAGCCCTTGCCTGTCAGAACGCCGTTTTCGAATTTTCCCTTCAGCCTGCGGTATTCTCCGAACAGGTATCCGATTTCCCTTCCGCCTACGCCCATGTCGCCCGCGGGAACGTCGGTATCCGGCCCGATATAGCGGTACAATGCCTGCATGAAGCTCTGGCAGAAGCGCATGATTTCGCTGTCACTCCTGCCGGTGGGATCAAAGTCGGAACCGCCCTTGCCCCCTCCGATGGGAAGTCCGGTCAGGCTGTTCTTGAAGGTCTGTTCAAAGCCCAGGAATTTCATGATGCTGGGATTCACGTTCTTCTGGAAACGGATACCGCCCTTGTAGGGTCCGATGGCACCGTTGAACTGGCAGCGGTATCCGGTGTTTGTGTGCCAGTTTCCGTTGTCATCTTCCCATACGACACGGAATGTGAACATACGCTCCGGCTCTACCATCCGCCCGAGCAGGTCGACTTTTTCGTACTCCGGATGACGCTCCACAACGGGTTCCAGAGAGGAGAGGACTTCCTCTACTGTCTGGCAGAATTCAGGCTGATGGGCGTATTTCTGTTTGACTCCGTTTATAACACTGCTGATATAGGTATTCATGATAATCTGTCTCCGTTCTGCCGTTCTGTGCCGGCTGTATATCATAGCTGTGAAAGACTGTTCCTGATTTCAGGTTTTTAATAAACCGCTCAGACATAAACTGTCTTCTTAAATCCGCCTTACTGTGGTTTGCTTCATACTTCGTTCAGGCCTTCAGCTTCGCGAAAGCTTTCTTCATGCGGGCCATGGCTTCCACGATCCGTTCATAGCTGCATGCGTAGGAAAGACGGATGTATCCTTCACCCTCCGTTCCGAAAGCTGTGCCGGGAACAGTTGCCACTTTGGCTTCGTCAAGCAGATAATCGGCGACCTCAGCCGACGTTTTTCCAAGGGATTTGATATTGACGAAGATATAGAATGCGCCTTCCGGCATCCTGCAGCTGATGCCGTCCATCTCGTTCAGAGCCTTTACGGCATAGTTCCTTCGGCGCTCATATTCCTTCACCATGGCCTGGACATCCGGTTCAGCTTCTTTCAGCGCAACAATGCCGGCATCCTGTACGAAGCTGGATGCGCAGGTGTTGATGTACTGATGAACGCGGACCAGCCCTTTGATAAACTCAACAGGAGCTGCAGCGTAGCCGAGCCGCCAGCCGGTCATCGAATAGCATTTGGAGAAACCGTTCAGGGTGATGGTGCGTTCCTTCATGCCCGGAAGAGAGGCGATGCTCACATGCTTTGTGCCCCCGTAGACCAGTTTTTCATAAATCTCATCGGAGACAACGATCAGATCATGTCTTTTTGCAAAGTCGGCAAGCTTCTGAAGGGTTTCAAGACTCTGTACGGTACCGGTTGGATTGCCGGGGGTGTTGATGACCAGCATCCGGGTCTTCTCCGTGGTCTTCGCTTCAAGCTCATCCATATCGATCTGGTAATTCCTGTCTTCCTTCAGCGAGTAGGTGACCGGTACCGCGCCGAAAAATTCGGGTACGTGAATGTAATTAAGCCATACAGGATTGGGAACCAGGACTTCTTCACCCGGGTTGACAAATGCGGCGATCGAAGCATATGTGCCTTCGCCGACGCCGATGGTTACCAGGATCTCTTCGGGAGCGTAGGCGACATTGTTCTCTTTTGTGAGCTTCTCGGCGATCGCGGCCCGAAGCTCCGGAGTGCCATAATTGGAGGTATAGAAAACATGCCCTTTTTCCAGACTGTCATAAGCGGCTTTTTTGATCACTTCAGGCGTATCAAAATCCGGACGGCCGATTTCCATATGAATAACATCCTGACCTTCTTTCTGCATTCTGGTGGCCCTTTCCATCATCACGCGGATGCCGGAGAAGGGTAATGCTTCCATCCTTTTTGAAGTATCGAACATATACAGAGTACCTCCTGTCTGAGTCCCTTGTCTGACTGCCTTTCAGGCAGCTGTGTTTTCTTTCTGTGTTCATTGTAGGTGAGCAAAAATAAAAAGTAAAACGAATAATATCTATATAAAAAATACATAAAATCTATATTTAGAGCGTCACTGTACAAAGTCGCCGGCTGTTATAAAATGGTGGATTGATCCATTCCTCCGAAGAATTCACGCAGGGGCATACGTCAGCATCAGATGCAGGATTTCTGCTGTTTCAGGATGAAAAAAGATAGGATAATAATATAGAGAAAACGAATTTATAATATTGAATACATTCATTTTCAATATATATAGAACTGTGGTAGATTAATTCCGGACATGAAAATTTGATGCAGCCGGAGAGACCGGACGAGATCTCCCCTGCCGTATAAGGGAAATGCTGTTGAATTGCTGTTTCAGTCTGTAAAGGAACCGGATCCGCGTTTTCCGATTACAAAAACAAGGAGGAAGAAAAATGTTTGATATTATTAAGCATTATGAGAAAGTATCCCCGGAAATGGTAAAAAAGTTTTCTCAGTTTGAAGAGAGCGCTTCCATTCATGAGTCCATGGGCAGAATTAATGCATTTGGCGGAAAGGTGCATCCGGTATGGCCGGGATCCAGAATCTGCGGACCGGCTTTTACAGTTGAGGCAAGACCCGGAGACAACGTTATTGTACACAAGGCTATTGATATGCTGAAACCCGGCGATGTGCTTGTAATCGCTTATTCCGGAGATACCAGGACCGGCGGCATGTGGGGCGGCATGATGAGCGCCTCCGCACAGGCAAAAGGATGTGTGGGAATGATCACAGACGGTGCCGTACGCGATACAATGCTGATGAAGGAACTGAACTTCCCGGTATTTTCCGCAGCCATAAATGTGGTCGGAACGACCAAAGCTTTCCCGGGAAAGATCAATCATCCGGTCGTGATGTGCGGAGTAACCATCCGTCCCGGCGATCTGATCTTCGCGGACAATGATGATGTCGTGGTTGTTCCGAAGGAAAGGGCAGAAGAGGTCTACGAGATCACCCTGGCAAGAGAGAAGAAAGAAGAAGTTCTTCTGAAGAGGATTCAGAATCATGAGGGAACCACGTATGATCTTAGCGGATTCTGCAAGATCGTTGAGAGCCTGAATCTTTCAGAAGAACCGGACTGAGCCTGCTGTTCCTGCAGCTGAAGCCGCGGGAATCCACATGGTAAGTAACAGACAGGAATATATGAGCAGCTAAGGAGACAAAGTATGACGTCCCGCAGGACGTCGGTAAGTTAGCATCTGCAGCAAAATCCGCTGCAGGGAGGAGGCTGTGAAAGAACGGGTAAGAATTCCGCACTTTCACAGCCTCATTCAGTTTTTTTGTTTGTGCTGCGGAACAGATGGATCAGAGTCCCCGAAAAGACAAATCCTGCCGCCATACAGCTGGCAAACAGAACCGTGTATGCCCCCTCCCGTTCAAACAATTCCATTTCAGAGCGAAGCAGATGCTGCATGCAGCGGTAAAGAGAAGCGCCGGGGATCATCGGAATGGAACTCACGATGAGCAGCCCTGTGGCCGGCGTTCTGAGAAATCGTGCCGCTGCCTCAGAATAAAAGGAACAAAGAACAGTTCCCGCAAAACCGGCCAGGTATTCATTGCCGGAAGCGTGCAGAACAATCAGGTAGCAGAGCCAGCCGGCGGCCCCGCCGAGGCCGGCCGTCAGAACATGTTTTTTCCCGCGGAAATTATAGGCAAGCGCAAATCCGGCGGATCCCGAAAAAGCTGCGATCAGCTGAAGATATTCATTCATATTTTTATCCATTTCAGATAAAGAGCAGCGAAAACGCGGCAAATCCAAGAGCGACCGCCACAGCCATGATCAGTGACTCGGCAAGACAGATCAGACCGGTAACCGTGTCACCGGTCATCAGGTCCCGGATGGAATTCGTAAATTTGACGCCGGGAATAAAGACCATCACGTTGCCGATACTGATCAGTGCCGGATTGCAGCCATTGATCCCCAGGGACAGGGTGTTTGCCAGAAAGCCTCCGGCAAGCGAACAGAGCAGAGCGCTGAAAAGCCTGTTGAATCTTGCGTCTTTCAGCCTGCTTTCCAGACAGAACAGTATGCTGCCGATCAGGCCGGAGATGATGAGATCTGCCAGGTTTCCCCCGAAAAAGACCGTAAAAGACGCCGGCACCAGAGCATAGATGAGCATCCGGGCCGGAAACGGGGCTGTCCCGAGCGCTTCAATCTCTTTCAGCCTGGCAAGAACCTTTTCCGGATCGGTATGTTCCCTGCATATGATCCGGGACAGGTCGTTGACCCGTCCCAGCTTGTCAAAATCATTTCCGATGTGCGTAATGCGGCAGCTCTGCGTAACCGCTTCATTATTTTTTGTATAAGCTGTGCTGATAATGGTGGAAGTGATGCAGAACACATCCGCCCGGATGAAGCCGTAAGAGGAACAGATCCTTTGAATGCTGTCCTCCACACGGCTCACCTCGCCCCCGTATTCCAGAATCGCCTCACCCACTGCCACGGCAGCATACAGAGCCTGTTTTACATCCTGTTCCCTGATCATGTTATTTTTCGGAACCATACTCTGCTCCTGAATCACATCCATCAGTTTTCTTTTTTTTCTGCCGCCATCCTGGCGATGGATCTGGTGATCCGCAGGAATTCATCGATATCCTTTTTTCCGTGGCAATGGAGCGGAGACACGCGAATCGCTCCTTCCTCCATGTCAAGAGTGCGTACGATCCTTTCAGAATACTGACTGCTGCGCAGGCGCTCGAATACCGTAACGCCATGGTGCATGTATTCCTCTGCCAGTTCAGCCAGACCGATGCCGTCTATGCTCATGGCGACGATCAGGTCTTTTTTGGTCAGATCTTCGATGTCGGTATAGACACGGACACCCGGAATATGACGAAGCCCCGGGACTTCTCCGGTACCTTCCAGCATACGGTGCAGAAGAGCGCGTTCCTGAAGATGAATCCGGTTCATGCCTTCAACAAACAATTCTCTTGAACCATAGGTGCTGGGTGAAAAATGGCGGCCTATGCTGCACACATAATCGATCACGGCCATCATGGCCGCGAAATTTCCGGGGGCCGGCGTTCCGAGAGCCCATACGTCGGGTGCTTTAAACAGAAGGCGGGCATGGAACATGTTGGCGACCCGGTGGGAGACATAGGCAAAACCACAGCCTCTGACGCCGAAAAACTTATATGGCGCAAAGTTGCACACGTCCACGTTCCAGTCTTCCACATCGATCACACAGTGAGGCGCGTGCTGTACAGCATCGCTGATCACGTAAATATCGGGATTAATTTCGTGCACACGGCGGGAGATCTCTTTGATATCCATGATGTTGCCGGAAATGTTGGAAGCAGCCATGACGCTGACAAGCACCGTGTTTTCATCCACATGCTTCAGAACCTCGTCAACCTCGATGCCTCCGGTTACGGGGTTGGCAGGGATCTCCCGGAATTCCCTGCCGGTACGGATACAGGCATATTCCACCGCATCATGGGCGGAGGGATGTTCCAGCTGCGTCGTGACGGCATTGCTTCCCCATTTTACGTTGTCAAGGATCGTGGTAACCGCGTGGAACATGGCCTGGGAAGCAGTGAGATCTGTAACCAGAGCACCCTGGGAGGTACCGAAAATGATGTTCATGATCTCTTTGGTTCCTTCTGAGACGAACACGCCCAGATCCTTTCCGCGTCCTCTGGTTCTTTCAGGACAGTCCGGAAATTCCTCGAGCTCCCGTTTGATCTCCACGGCCTGTTTCAGGCGGAGAGAACCTCCTGAATTCTCGAAAAAAAGCCTGTGCCCGTATTCGGGATCAGAATCCGCGTAACTGAACTGGCTCTTCAGGTATTCCTGATATTCATCTGAAAAAAACACACCCTTACGTGTATCCATATACAATCATATCCTCCTGGTTTCGTGGTATTATGATAGCTATTTTATTCGCTGATTTCAAGACTTCACCGCGCGGTTCCTGCCGCGCATATCTCTGAAGGACAGAGTCGGATGAGGAAGGTCAGAGTAATCTGACCTTCCTCTGATGCTTCCGGGCGCCCGTCTGCAGTTTACCTTTCACTCCATGTGACGGAAGGATAGGAAAGCTCCGCAACAGCTTTGTCTTCCGGATAAACCGGATTCAGGGCTCCGCCTGAATACTGGACAATGATGCAGTCTTTATTCTCGTTGTCGCCGGTCTCGCCATATACATATCCTCCAGAAGCCATGGGATCCAGGGCCGGATCGAGGTCAAGTCCCTTTGCGAAAACCTCGCGGACAGCCGCTGCATCCGTGGTTCCGGCCTGATTGATGGCCACGCACAGAAGAACACCGTTCCATACGTCGACAAGAACGTCACCGATCAGGGTATTGCCGGTTTTTTCCTTAAATAATGCAGCGATCTGTTTCGCGGCCTCATTATCCAGAGTGTCAGCCCAGCGTGCTGTAGTAAGGACGGTGTCGGCATCAGCCCCGAGTGTCCTGGCAAAGCTTGAGGACATAAAGCCGCCGCGCTGTCCGAGAAGCATCTTCGGGAAATAGTCCTGCGCTTTGAACTCTTCCATGAAAGCCAGAGCGTCCGCCGCATAGGAACTCATCATAACCACGTCTGCATTCGCATCTTTCAGAAGACGGACCTTGGAAGAGACGTCGCGGTCTGCGGAATCATAGAAAACATTCTCGACTACCGTATAACCGTTTTCCTCAGCAGCAGCCTTCTCTAAAGTGGCGATACCGGTACCGAAGTCGGAGTTTTCGGAGCAGAGCGCGATGGTGGAAATGTCACCGTAAGCTTCTTTAACGGAATTGATGAATTCCATGGAACGCTGTACATAAAAATCATCGCCGCCAAAGCTGCGCAGCCAGTAGTCGTATCCGGCATTCAGAAGACTCATGGAAGTGCCTTCGGAAAGCAGCGGGACGGAATTCTTCTCTGCAGAAACCATGGCGGCCGCGGTAGTAGTGGAAGTAAAATGCCCGAACAGTCCGACAACGCCTTCTTCCTGGATCAGCTGATCCGCTACCATGACAGCGGTTTGCGTATCGATCTGCTCACCGGTCACAAACTCGACTTTTGCTCCTCCCAACCCGGGCAGTCCTTCGTCTGAGGCAAATGGAAGACACAGATCTTCGTGTTTGTTGTTGATGACATCCTCGAAGATGTCTGCCAGGACTTCCCATTCATCACTGGAAAGAGACTGGCCGTTTTTTGCGATCATAAGGCCAAGCTTTACCGTATTAGCGGAAGCGGCGGAGCTTTCTCCTGCTTCCGATTCCGCACCTGCTGCAGTAAAGCCGGCAGCAAGCACAACCGCCAGGGCAAAGGATGTAAACTGCTTGAAATGTTTCATAAATAGAGACCTCCTCATTTCTGCGTTGACTTCGGAAGATAAAAGAACAAAAAGAGACGTGTTGACTTCGATTGAGAAAACAACAATAAACAAACACATAAATGTTGAGAAACAACATCTATTTCCTTAACTATAACAGGTTCCAAATGATAAGACAATAGCTGCGGTTTGTAGCAATATTGATAAATTTGGCGAAACGATTTTGTTCATTATCCCGAAATGTAAAAAACAGACAAAAAGATGTTGATTTCAGACATGAACTACGCTATGATAGAGACACAAAACAGAAGTGTGCCACGAGAAAACAACAGATCATGCAACTTCCAACATGGAAAAGCAACAAAACAAACACAACCAACCTGCAAACCAACATAACCAACAACTATCAAGGAGGAAACCACATGAACCTGAAGAAAGCTCTTAGCGCTGCGATGATCGGATCCCTTATGGTGGTCGGCATGACTGCCGTTGCCCATGCGGAAGATGTGATTAAGATCGGATGGCTTGCCCCTCTTACCGGAACCGCTGCTGAAAACGGACAGCAGGTTACCTGGGCTGCGGAAATGATCGTAGATCTGATCAACGAGGAACATGCTGATGTCAACATGCTTCTGGCAGCGGATGCAGGACTTCCCAACCTTGACGGTGCCAAGATCGAGCTGGTCGAGGCCGACACCAAGGGCGATACCACAGTTGCTACTTCCGAGGCCAGAAGACTGATTTCTGAAGAAGGCTGCGTAGCATTGACCGGTCAGCTGACCTCAGGTATGTCCAAGGCCATCTCTGTTATTACCGAACAGTATGAAGTTCCACTTGTAACAGCAGGTTCCGCAGTAACCCTGACAGATGGAAGCGAAGACTATGAATGGCTGTTCAGATACAACCTGACAGACAATACCTACATCGATGACTCCTTCAAACTGATGGGCGAAGCCAACGAGGCCGGCACCGAAATCAAGACCGTTGCCTTCCTTTCCGAAGACTCCGAGTTCGGTGCCAATATCGTTACTGTAGAAGAAGCACTGGCGGATGAATATGGATATGAAGTCGTTGAGAACATGACTTATGCGGCTAACTCCACCTCCCTTTCTTCTGAGGTCATCAAGCTGAAAGAAGCAAATCCCGACTGTCTGATGGTTGCCGGCTATGCGACCGACGTCATCCTTCTGATCAACACCATGAGCGATCAGGACTGGTTCCCCAAGATGCTCATCGGCCAGAGAGGCGGATTTGTTACAGCTGACTTCTTCTCCGCGCTTGGCGACAAGACTGAGTACATCTTCAGCACCGGCGGCTGGGCAGAGGATATTCAGAAAGACTGCATCCAGTCTCTTGAGGAGATCTATCCGGAATACTCCAAGGGTATCGCATTTAATGAAGGTATGTCCAAAGACTGCGCGGACGTTCTTCTGATTGCCTCCTGCATCAACCAGGCCGGCTCCACCGATTCTGAGGCGCTTGCCGAAGCTCTTAAGGCTCCGGATGCAGACTGCACGCAGATCTTCATGCCCTGGACCGCCATCGAGATGAACGAGTACAACCAGAATACTGCTGCTACCGGCGTCATCATGCAGGTACAGGGTGGTTCCTATAAAACCGTTTATCCGGAAGAAGTAAAGACCGTGGACGCTGTTTTTGAAGCTCCGACCTGGTCCGCAAGATAACGGAAAACCCTACCTAATCAAGAAAAACTGACGAGGCTGCCGCATATGGGCGGCAGCCTTTTGTAATCAGGTGACAGGAGGTACATCTATGTCCACTTTACTTCAGGCATTGTATGAGGGCCTTATTAACGGCACCATCTATGCATTGATAGCCATGGGCATTGCGCTGGTCTGGGGCGTTATGGGAATTCTGAGCTTTTCCCAGGGCGAATTTCTTATGATCGCCATGTTTGTGGCATACTTCTTCTCAACTGCAACAGGGCTTCCGCCGATCCTGGCGCTTCCGTTATGTATGGGGATCCTGTTCCTCCTTGGTCTGGGCATCTACAAGACCATAATCTACAAAGCCCTGCAGGGCCCGACTCTTTCACAGAGACTGATCACTTTCGCACTCAGCCTTGTGCTGGTAAACGGCATGCTGATGTTCTTCGGCGGAACCTTCAAGACCATTCAGAAGACCGGCATGGAAGGCTCCATCAATCTCGGCCCCATCGTTGTCGCAAAGAACAGGATCATTCCCTTCCTGATTGCTGTCTGCGTATTCGCCTTCATGCTCTGGTTCCTCAATAAGACCAGACAGGGTAAGGCGATCCGCGCCACTTCCATGGACAAGACCGCGGCAGAGCATGTCGGAATCAACACGGAACGGTCTTATGCACTGGCCTTCGGCCTTTCCGCAGCCATCGCAGGTGCGGCAGGATGCGCGCTTTCTTACTATTATTACTGTTACCCAAGTGTCGGCGGCAACTTCCAGCTGTTCGGTTTTATCGCGGTCGTCATGGGCGGCTTCGGTTCCGTGGAAGGCGCCATCGTCGGCGGTCTGATCATGGGACTTGTAGACTCCCTTACCGGTGTATACTTCAACACCGCATTCAAATACCTGGGTGTCTGCGTGATCTTCATGCTGATACTGCAGTTCAAGCCTAAGGGATTGTTTGGAGGGAAATAAGGTGAAAGCTATATTTGGCGATATGAA
>OCTX012145386.1_pt1 | contig 23093 bp, 15 predicted proteins | sample 1539691 | NCBI WGS metagenome assembly OCTX01 (sample SAMN02144231, study PRJEB22623) | gut metagenome | biome: sheep rumen | host: Ovis aries | place: New Zealand
CGAATGGACAGTACAATAACCAGGGCCAGCGCAGCAACGGAGGCGGCGGCCAGTACAATGGCGGCAGCCAGAACCAGCGCGGCGGCAACGGCAGAAGCAGCCAGTACAATGGTCAGGGCCAGAGGGGACCTGATTATCAGGACGGATTCATGAACATCCCGGATGGGATCGATGAGGAGCTTCCTTTCACCTGATAAAAGAAGCGGCATATAGCGCCGCCTGATCGCGATCATAAGTCTCAGCAAAAAACACTCACTGGAATATCCTCTGTGAGTGTTTTTTGCTGAGATCACGATACGAAAGTCCTGTATACTTCGCAGAACTGATAGAACCGGTAAAGGAAATCATCCTGGTGCTCAGCCGGAAGGGAGTGATGGAGACACTCAAGGGGCGTAGAATAATTGACCTTTACCGCGTCATAGATCCTCCATTTGGTCTTGAACACCGTATTCATCCTGGCAGTATCTGAAAATATCCTGTACAGATCAGCTATATCCCTGTATTCAATATTGTTGGAGATCAGCATAAGTACGAGAGTAGACAGGTCTCTGACTCCGTTCTGGCCTGAAAAGGCACCTCTGCTGAAGCGCTGCCTCACATCCTTTTTCCCGGAATCCATGATCCTGCGGTATTTCACCAGGATCTGATTCCCTTTGTCATAGGGGACCTGGACAGGGAACGCCCTGTGGACAAAATAGCGGATATCCCTGTCCGGGTCGATGCCAGAAGGCCGCGAGATATGCTTCAGAAGAGGCTTCACGCCCAAAAGCTCTAGGTCCTCCAGGCTAAGGAGCTTTGATGCCTTGACAGGATCCATCTTCAGAAGGTCCGTTACCGCAAAACGCAGGATCTCCAGTGCATCCTGCTCCTTCTCCTCCGCCGTCCCGCTAAGCGACAGGGATATCTCCCCCAACAGGAAACGTATATATTTCTTAACGATAGGTCTGCATGCCATTTTTTCACCTCCATATTCATCTTTTCTCTTTATATGCCAGATCCGCAGGAGGATTTTGGTTCCTGTGAGAGGAGTATCCAAATTATTATTTTCTGCATATACGTGCACATATCAGATGTAAACACAGTGAAGGAGCTTTCTTAAATGGAAAAGCTCCTTTTTTTCATGCAGAAAAAGGAGAAAGAAATGGCAAAAAAGAAAACGTACAGAATCGAGATCAAAAAAACAGCGACAGGCTGCGGCGCCGGAAAAGAGATCCTGGACCAGCTTAGGACCCTTCCCGAAGGAAGTACACTGCCGGTGAAAGTCGTCATCGGAAAAGAGATCCATGCTGGCCAGCTCTATGTCTACCGTGAAGAAGAAAAATGGCAGACGAACGGCATCGGCATCATTAAGTCCGTCGTATCTGAGGACGGAGAGACGTTGGACACAGCCGACCTGCAGCTCCTTGCGGAAGCCGGGAATTATGAACTGTTCCTTGGATCAGCATCCGGCAGCAACATCTCAGGGCAGCTGACCGTGCTTCTTGATGATGCAAAGACCGTCACAGGAGCAGCTACGCCGGAGAGCATCCGGAAGGCTGCTGATGAAGCTATAGAAAAGGGCTTCGTCTCCAGAGAAGAAATGGATGCAAGACTTGCTTACATGGCAGAAAACCATGTACCGGTCAACCTGCAGGCAAAGGTGATAAGCGGATACCGTCTTTACAATAAACCTACCCATAAACCGTCATGTCTCTACCAGGATCCGTATCTTGATGCAGACCTGAGAAGAAAAAGGGAAGGGAAAGTGACATCCGCCCTCAGGGACGCCCTGGCAAGGAACGGGGTCATCTGTGAAGGAGACAAGTCCGTCGGAAAGAACGTGTTCCTTGAGACCATTGCCTGGCTCATGAACATGCCCATGTATCTCATTACTTTTTCAAAATACATGGCGCCCTCTGCCGTATTCGGGGAGAAGACGACCGACAACACTGCGGCGGAGCTCCTGGAGAATTTCGATTCGGATACCCTCCGGGAGGCAAGACGGATCCGGGAAAAGCACCGCGATTCCTTCATGACCAAGCTTTTAAAGACCGTCCTGAACGGCATCTATGCTTTCATCATCTGCAGGCTTCTTGGCAAAGGGACAGCAGAAGCGGAGGCAAAACTGGAATGGCCAGACGAAAAATACAGCAAAAAGGAACTTGAGGTCCTGAGCAGGGAGGCTGAGTTTGAAAAGCTGAAGGCCCTGGCGGCAACGGTCCATATCAAGATCGACGCCTCAGAGCTTTATGACTGCCTCATAGACGGAGGCGTCATCATATTTAATGAAGTAAATATGGCAGAGTCGAACTTCCTCGCCTCTTTTACCAACCAGCTCCTCGACGGGACTGGCTTTCTTTTTATTCCCGGAAGAGGAGAGGTCCCGATCCACAGGGATTTTGTCCTCTTTGCGACCCAGAACGCTGACTATGAGGGGACCATGCAGCAGAACGAGGCGACCATGTCCCGTTTCGGCTGCCTCCATTTCCCCCAGCCGGAAAGTATCAAGAGACAGATCATAGCCGCCACGGCATCCTCAATCAGGAAGCACGGCTCGGCTGCATCTCTGGACGCAAAGTATTTCACACAGTGCGAATCGTTTTATAAGATGTGCCGGGGCGCCGTAAAGAACGGCCAGCTGTCCAATTCATGCCTCAATATCAGAGGCTATGTGCGGGCACTGACAAATGTCGCTCTGGACGAAGACGGTACCTGCACCCTTAAACAGCAGGTGGAAGAACACGTGATCAACACATGCCCTGTGGATGAACGCACCCAGCTTTGCGACATCCTGGACGGCGTGATGACACTGTAGAGAGGAGAAGCGAATGGCAAAACTGATGACAGAGCCGGAAGGCAGGACTTTTATGAAGCGCTGGGGACCCAACCTGGCCACATATAATGCGATCCTGTTCAGCCAGGATATCCCCAAAGGCGAGATCCCCGGGATCTCCTTTGAATGGGAAGACGACTCCTATTTCAGGAGCGATCAGAACAGGATCGTGATCGGTGTGAAGGGTATGATCCCCAGGTTCAGTATCGAGTCCGAAGAACAGGCCTGGTCCTGCAGCAAATATCTGCACGGCCATGAATCACAGCACAGGCTCTCAACTACCGCAAGGTCCTATTCGTGGGGCGTTTACGGAGGTCTCCAGAAGATCTGCGAGTATATCTGCAGGCATCATAAGATCTCATTCCGCTTCAGAAAGGTGGACGACTACCGGTATTTTGTTGAGAACATCCTCCCCTCAAGCGGTATATACCTTGACTGGAGAGGCGTTCAGACCATGGTCGCCGGTATCTGCAACTCGCTGGAGGACGGACGGATCGAAAGGATCCGCTCCAACCGCATGGAAGGCTTCGACAGGCTCCGCCGCTACTACAGGGGCGTAGACTGGATGAATGCCGACTATGACTATATAGAGTATGGAAAGCTGAATGCGATCCAGAAGCTCTACATCACTTTCAACCAGATCCTTTTCCTCGCCACCTGCCAGGTATACCAGAAGGGATTCTCTTCCTTCTATGCCGGAACGCCCTTTATCAGTGAAGTCGGGGCCCTGATGCCCTATATCGCAAAGGCCGTTATGGCAGGAACCTGCAGGGAAATGTCAGAAAATGCGATCAAAGTCATAGAGATGCTCGCGCCCATCATACTGGAGGCCTACTCTCTGTCAGAAAAGGACATCCTGGCAAAGAAAATCCTCGAGGAGCTGCTCAGGGAGATCGCAAAACGCTTTACGCACGATCCCTCCAGCAATATCGATGAAAATCAGGAAGATAAAGACGGAGGGAGCATCAACAGCGTATTTGAGAACTGTGATCTGGAGATCGAGCTTGACAAAGAGACCTATGAAAAGCTGAAGGCTGGGACCAACCGTGAAAGCGGCATAAAGGTCAAAGTCAAAGTAAAAGATCCTGATCCAGAAGAAAGTGAGGAAGGAAAAAGGGATGCGCAGGAAAGCTCCGCTCCCTCTGATGGAAGCACTTCTGATAAAAATGCAGATGGTGCGGGAGATAAAAAGAGGAAAGGAGAAGATCTGACAGTTACAGGGAAAAACCGGGGCGACAGACCGCCTGGTACGTCAGCAGGAGACGATGAAGGCTCAGACAAAAAGGGAAGCTCATCACATCCTGAGGAAAGCACCGAAGGCTCTTCAAATGAAAGGTCCGGCGGACTGACAGATGACCAGACGGATTATACCGAGCAGATCGAAGAGGAGATGCGAAAGGCTGCAGAGCAGAACGACGCTGAGGCACATGAAGCTGCTGAGCGCAAGACTGCAGGCGATGTGAGCACTACGGCTTTTTATAAAAAGGAAGAGATACGTGACATATCGGACCCGCTTCCTGAAGACTTTGCAGAAGGTATGTGCCGGTTCAAGGAGGTTCACCGTGCCTATAAAGTGGAGCTCCCTCTTCCCGAGGAGATCCTGCGGGAGGGACGGAGCCTCTATAACAGGAACAAAAGGTACTTTAAAAGCCTTTCGTCTCCGAATGTGTCCTTCCAGGATTCCGGCACTGTCGATCCCGGAAGGATCGCAGAGCTGGCATTCGGCTCCACAGACATCTTTCTGAAAAAAGGGATAGACATGGCCTTCGACGGATGTGCTTATATCCTGGTGGACAACTCAGGGTCCATGAGCGGGAAGAAGAGAACAGCCGCCTGCATAGCAGCCGCGAAGATTGAAGAGGCCTTCCGCGGCCTCATCCCGATCAAGATCGCTGCTTTCGACGTATACGGCAAGGTGATCCATGAGGTCATCAAGAACTGGGATGAATCCCTCCGTTTCAATTGCTGCTGGAACTTCTGCCAGAGAGGCAGGATGGGAGACGGCAATGAAGACGGATACGATATCATGATTGCAACAAAGGAGCTGCTGGCCAGACCGGAACAGCACAGACTTCTGATCGTACTCTCTGACGGGGCCCCGGGCAACCGGTCGCTCGTAAGGCGGGCCGTCGAGGACGCCAGGAAGAAGGGCATACAGGTCAACGGTATTTATTTTGAGGAAAATCTGGTACGCCGTACCGATCCGGCTATGGAGTACATGTACCAGAAGGATTACGTGATCTGTCCGGAGACAGAGATATCTGAAAATCTGGACCGGATCTTTAAGAAGTGGTCAAGGAGCCACTAAAAAGTACAGACATACACTCACACAGATGCGGGAGATCGTCTCTCCCGCATTTTTTATTTTCATTCCCCGTAAGCATATAAATACCGAACACATAAACAAGGAGCCTTCATGACATAAAGCATGCGGGTTCCTTTTGTCTTTTCAAAGAAAGGAGAAAAGATGGACCTGCTAAAAGAACTGAAGAAAAACTACGAGGAAGCAAAAAAGGCACTGAAGGCCGACTTCGCCTCCGGGAAGGAGGAAAAGTGATGGTCAAAGTAAAACTCCACGACCTTTCCTGCTCAACAAAGGATGCCTGTGCCGGGAGGCGGGCCTTTTCCTTCCCTCTGGAAGAAAAATCTTCCGCGCTCAAAGACTCTGCCGCGGCGACCATAAACCTGATGTGGCAGATGTTCAGAGGAGAGATCAAAAGTGAAGACCTTCCGGAGCTTATGGAACAGGCATTTGAAAACGTACCTTTCACCTCTTCCAGGCAGAGGAAAGAGAAAGCAAAGATCAACGCAATGCTCCTGGACCGCCTTGTAAGCTCTGAAAAGAACATGCCGGTCCCTGCGCCCATGCAGGACGTGGAGCTTGGATCCGGGCTTGTCTGTCAGACCAGCCCGACTTACGTCAAATTCTATGATGATATCGTAGAGGTAGTAAAGGTCCACTGGGGCCTTCCGCAGCTCACCACCAGGACTGCACCTGAAAAGTCCCTGGAACTCTACGCGCTCTTCAAATACGGAGAACATGTCGTAAAGCCCGGGAACGCAGCACATGTAAGGGCCAGCGTATACTACCTTCGGAAGAAGTCCGACCGATTCGACGAGGACGACCTTAGCTTCAAGGAGGACTTCTTTGACACAAAGGGGGACGGGAACATCGTTTCCATCGATGCCTTTGTGGAAAGAGATCCTGACGGGTCTATTCCTGAAACACTGGTAGACAGGACTTATGGCCCCGGTGTCGAAAAATATCTGAAGGGCATCCCCGAAGAAGAATGTTCCAAGGAGGACTGCCGACACTGCATCCTGTTTCAGGTCTGCAGCTATGCAAGGCCGCCTCTCCGTATCAAAAAGCTTCCCGTGACGAGGAGCGTGAACGATATCTCACTTTCTTCTTATCAGGAGGATGCCATCAATTTCAGGAAAGGCATCCTTCGCGTCAACGCAGGCGCCGGAACAGGCAAGACCCTGACCATAGCCCTGCGTATATGCGCCCTTCTTTCCGAAGGGGTCCTGCCGGAGGAGATCCTTCTGATCACCTTCACAAATGCCGGAGCTAAGGAAATGAAAGAGCGGATCAGTCTTTACTGTGAGGATATGGGGCTGGATATCGATGCTGAAAGGATTATTTGCACAACCTTCAATTCCTTCGGCTCTGACATCCTCAGCCGGAACTATGAAGCACTTGGCTTCACTGCGGAGCCTAAAGTGATCGATGACATCGAGCGGTCCCGCATCATAGCAGATCTCCTGGAAAAGGCTGACATAGAAGGCCTGAATTACCGGAGCTTCACTGCTAACACGAAATACGTTAAAGGAGCCCTGTTCATTGCAAGCAGGGTATTCCAGATCGTAAAAGCCTACGGGTATTCTGTCTACCAGGCAGACCTCGTAAGGGAAAAGATGGGCCCGGATGTACGCTTCTGCCGTCATGACGCAGTGGAGCAGCTCATTCGGCTCTATGATCAGTATGACGAGACTCTCCGGCAGGCAAACCTGGTCGAATACGACGACCAGATCCTCATGGTGTTCGAGCTCCTGGCACAGGATCCTTTCCTGCTGGACGAATACGGCTTCCGTCACATAACAGTAGACGAGTTCCAGGACTCAAACGAAAAGAACATCGAACTCCTGAAGCACCTGATCCAGGCACCTTCCTTTGAGTCGCTCATGGTGGTAGGTGACGATGCCCAGGCCATCTTCTCATTCCGGGACACTTCTCCCAGATATATCATCGATTTCGAAAAGTATATCGAACGGAATGTAGAGGATGTATTTCTTCTTGAAAATCACCGGTGTACGCCTGAGATAATCGCCTTTGCCAACAAGATCAACAGGAGGAACCTGTTTCGGATCAAGAAGGACCTGGTCCCGGTACGGCCATCTGGAAAGCCGGTCACTGTAAAGGGGTTCCAGACTTCAAAAGAAGAACTTGAATATGTCATCGAACAGATCAAGTGTCAGCTGGCATCCGGCAGAAAGCCGGAGGATATCGCTGTCATTACCGGCAGCAAGTACCAGCTGATCAAGGTGGCGGACCGCCTCGCGGAAGAAAATATCGAGTCTGTCATGCTCAATCCAGAGCTTATGATGGACAATTCACGCGTGCAGGCCCTGATCGCGCTGGCGAACTGCATCCAGAGCGCCAATGACACCAGCGATATGCTGATCTATGCCAATGCCTTAAGGGACGGCGGCCTGAAAGAAGCCACCGCTGAAGTAATCGAGCAGGAGATCAGTGAAGTTGCCCGGCAGGTAGAGCAGCTGCGCGGCATCCCGGATGAGGCTGCAAAAAAAGCCCGCTTCTTTGAGATGGCCCGGGCTGCGGACCATGACGATGATGAGGTCTACGAGCACTTCCTGGAAGGCCTGGAGCGAAAGCCCTTTGCAAAAGTCATCGAGTACCTGGGCGACTTTGATGAATTCGGAACCGGTCAGGCATACCGCAGGATAGCAGACTATCCCGGGATCGTTCTGACAACGGCCCACAGTGCCAAGGGCCTTGAATGGCCTGTCTGCATAGGAATGATAGGAAACTTCCACGACGAAGTCCTGGACAGGCTGCGGAACCATGCGGAAGCAGCAGAAGAGAAAAGAAGACTTCTTTTCGTCCTTGCAACAAGGGCAAGAGATGAGCTGATCATCACTGCACCGTATGTTGCATACGGCAAGTCCGGGAATTATATCTATAACAGGTTCCTTAAGGAAAGCTTCGAGGCCAATGGGCAGGAGTTTTCCATCGAGGACATTGAGAAAGAAAAGAAGATGCGCTCCCTTGACAGGGCAAATGCAAGGAAAAAGAAGGAGATAGAAGAGTACAAGAATACAACCGCTTCTTAGAAAGTCTCCTGACCGGATTTTTTATTTTCTTTCCAGTAATGCAGATACATAGTAAAGAAGAAAGAAGGAGGAACGACATCGGCCGACATCGGCCGACATGGAAAGAGCCTGGCGGAAGTCAGGCTCTTTCTGTTTTCTCTGTAAATTTAGAATCGGTTATTATATAGCCCAACTATTTTAATTTGCAGATAAACAAGTGGTAGCTCCGTTCCTGTTCAGGCGATGAGGAAACGGCTCTGGCTTTATTTCATGAGTGTATAGCCTAGCAATTAATACCATATTATAATGACTTTAAGCACAGGAACAACTGCAGAGGAAGAATAAAATGGCTTACTTTAATTACAGGAATCTTGATCCCACTGAATTCGAAGCACTTGCAAAAGATGTTATGGAAAGGCTCCTTGGCCGCAGGCTGTTTAGATATGGACAGGGGAAAGACGGCGGTATTGATCTTTGCGACGATATCAGGGAAAAGCATATTGTTGTGCAGTGCAAGAGATACCATCAGGGAACGTTCGACAATCTGTACAGTATCCTAAAAAGAGAAGAGAAGCCAAAGATTGACATGCTGGATCCAAGACCAGAACGATACTATGTCTTTACTTCTCTTGACCTGCTCCCTCAGCAGAAACAGAAAATACTGGATCTGTTTCAGGGGTACATGGAAGGGGAATCCAGTATTGTAGATGGGATCGCCATCAATGACTTTTTCCGTGATGAGCAGAATCATGACCTGATTTCAAGAAATATCAAACTGTTTCTGAGCTTTCCGGAAAACTACCAGTATAGTCCTACTGATCTTTCGCAGATAGAGTCAAACAGACTGTTTGATAGGCTTTTTGATATATTTGAAAACGACAGGAAGAATCATCCCAGTATCAGGATGATGGATCCGGACCCGCTTCTGTTCCCGAAAGGACTGCCTGAGATCTTAAGCGACGGACGGCTTGCCACTGAGGAGGCGGAGGCCCCGAGAGCAATCAGGGCTATGATCATTGACAGCTGGAAGCGAGAAGACAAGAAGCATATCCTACTGATCGGTGGAGGCGGTATTGGTAAGACTGTCGCCATGCTGACACTGCCCGAAGAGGGCTGGTTCAAAAAGCTTGGGATACCTGTGATCTATATCCCGCTTCAGAGGCTGGATACATATGAAGGGGATCTGAACCGCTATATAAAGGAAAAGATCGGATCTAACAATTATGAGCGCTGTATAGAACTGGCAAACCGCACTTTCAATGAACATCCTGACCTGCTTTTGCTTTTGGATGGTTTCAATGAGATTCCGGATAATTATAAGCAAAAAGCAGAGAAATATATCAGGGAATGGATGGAAAAACCTGGGATTCAGATCATCACAACTTCAAGGCTTGGATTTTTTTTGGAAAACAGGTTTCTAAAGTATCGGCTTCAGCCCTTGCCATATGATACAGTGCGGACTTTCCTGGTGACTGCGGGCATAGCGGAGGAACAGCTTCCCGGGCAGAACGACAGGCTCTGGGATGTCATCAATGTACCCCTGATGCTGGCCATGTACACACAAATCGAAAAAGTCATAGAAATAGCTAAACGTTCTTCAGCAAGTTCGATCTTAGAATGGAAGGAGCCGGATAATTCAGCCCATATCATATGGAACTATCTACAGATGGAGTTATACCGATGCATTGAAAAGGAAGATTCTTCCTATTCGGCAATGCAGTATGCTGTAGCAATTCTCGTAATAGCACCGTATGTCTGTGGCCAGATGAGCCGGCAGAACAAATTTTATATAAAGAGAGAAGATTTCCAAGAACTCATTAAAGAAGCGCTGAACTTCTATACTATCCATCAGGATTTGCTGGATAGACAGATCCTTAAACTCCGTCGAAAGTATGACCCATATAATAATGAAGATCTGTTCCAAAAAAATATTATGGAAAAGTATACGCGGATCCTCATTGACAATACAGCACTATTTCAAGAACAGGAAATATACAAAAAAGGATGTAAAGATGAAGAGGACATAGACTATTCCTATTCCCTGATGCATCAAAACTTCCGCGATACTCTTGCTGCATTCTTCATTTGTTCATGTATTTCCAGGACAAGCGATACAAAAGAGAAAGGAATACTTCTCGACCTGGTAGATCATTATGTGAAAGAGTATATGGCGGAGCATCTTTCCGATCCGGAACTTATGTCTATCTGGGACCGGCACCGAAAAGAAGACCCTGAAGACGGAAAGATCACCTTTATCCTCATGGACCTCATCGGCCGCCAGCGGAATTATGATTATAGAGAACTGGATTTCAGCAATCTTGACCTGACAAAGACAAATCTGCATAGGCTTTTATCAAAAAGGCTTGACATATGCCCTTTGCCCAGAAATAGGAATAAGTTTAGAAGTACCAAAATAGATTTTGACTGTTTTGCACCAAACGGCCATACAGACGGGATCAACAGCGCAGTCTTCAGCCCTGATGGACGACAGCTTGCATCCGGGGCTAGCGACAGCACGATACGCATCTGGAACCTTGCGAGTGGGGAATGCCGCGTTCTTGATGAAGGTCATACTGAATCGATTAATAGTGTCGTTTTTAGCCCTGACGGAAGACGGCTTGCAAGCGGCTCTAATGATAGCAAGGTACGCATATGGGACCTTGAGAGCGGGCAGTGCCACGTTCTCGATGGCCATTCAAACTCGGTCAGAAGCGTAACCTTCAGCCCTGACGGACGGCAGCTTGCAAGCGCCTCTGATGACAAGACCGTACGTATCTGGACCCTTGAAAACGAAGAATGCCGTGTTCTCGTTGCCCAGTCAGACCGCATCTCCAGCGTAGCCTTCAGCCCTGACGGAAGATGGCTTGCAAGCGGCTCTAATGATAGCAAGGTACGCATATGGGACCTTGAGAGCGGGCAATGCCGCATTCTCGATGGCCATTCACCCTGGGTCTCCAGCGTAGCCTTCAGCCCTGACGGAAGACAGCTTGCAAGTGCCTCTTCTAGCCAGGCAGTACTCATCTGGGACCTTGAAACCGGTGAGTGCCGTATTCTCCATGGCCATTCAGACAGTGTTACCAGCGTAGCCTTCAGCTCTAACGGACGGTTGCTTGCATGCGGCGTTTATAACGGTACTGTAAGCATCTGGGATCTTGAGACCGGTGAATGCCGTATTCTCCATGGCCACTCAAGCTCGGTCAGAAGCGTAGCCTTCAACCCTGACGGGCGGCAACTTGCAAGTGGCGCTGCTGACAGGACGTTACGTGTCTGGGATCTTGAGACTGGGGGGTACCGAGTTCTCGATGGCCATTCAGATATGGTCAATAGCTTGGCCTTCTGCCCTGACGGACGGAAGATTGCAGGCGGCGCTGCTGACAGGACAATACGCATCTGGGACCTTGAGAGCAGGGAGTACCATGTTCTCGAAGGCCATTCAAGCGGGGTCAGTAGCATAGCCTTCAGCCCTAATGGGCGGTTGCTTGCTTGCTGCGTTTATGACGGTACTGTAAGCATCTGGGACCTTGAAAGCAGTGAATGTCGCGTTCTCAATGGCCATTCAGGCGGACACAGCATAGACTTCAGCCCTGATGGGCAACAGCTTGCAAGCGACGCCGATGACTATAGGACGGTACGCATCTGGGACCTTGAGACCGGTGAATGCCGTGTTTTCGATGGCACTTCAACAATGGTTAACAGAGTATCTTTCAGCCCTGACGGGATATTGCTTGCTTGCAGCACTTATGACAGCAGTAAGATACGCATCTGGGACCTTGAAACCGGTGAGTGCCACCTTCTCGATAGCCATTCATACTGGGTCAGCAGTGTAACCTTCAGCCCTGATGGGCGGCTACTTGCTTGCGGCGTTGATGACAGGACAATACGCATCTGGGACCTTGAGACTGGCAAGTGCTACGTTCTAAAAGGTCATACTGATCACGTCTACAGAGTAACCTTTAGCACAAACGGATCTCAGCTGGCAAGTGGCTCATATGATAAGACGGTTCGGATCTGGGACTTTGAACGCGGCGAGTGCCGCGTTCTCGAAGGCCATACTAGCAGGGTCAAAAGTGTAACCTTCAGCCCTGATGGGCGACTACTCGCAAGTGGCTCTGATGATGGTACAGTACGAATATGGAATTTAGAAAAATTCCGAGAAGTAGATAAGTATGTCATAATCACCCATATCAATCTGAGCGGAGCAAATTTCGAACTATCAGTTATTGATGAAAAAGACAAAGAAGTGTTAAGAGCGGCGGGGGCGAGGGTATAAAATGTGTTCACATAATAAGCAGACCTGTATTCTATACACTTTTACCGACTATCCATAAAACATCCACTGTGAAAAACCACTCGAAGACGTAAAATGTTCTATGCTTCTATTTTATTTCCATAGATTAACGTTTATATCATTGATTCAAATGAATACTTAAAGGTCCGCGCTATCGATCCAATTGAATTGGATCGATAGCTCTTTTAATATGTCCTCACCTTGAAAAGCTGTATCATTATCAAAATCTACTCACAGGAAATACTTCTCTCCGTCATCTCTTACATATATGTTACATATACTGCACCGTAAAACCACTATGAAGCAGCATTTTCTGAAATGTGATAAAATGATTTGGTAGTACAGAAAGGAAAAGGTATGGAAATCGATCTTAAAAAACTTGGCCTTGACTTTTCGGATGAAAAAAAGCCGGATAATCCCAAGGCACTGGAAAAAGAAGAAGCAGACAAGATCCACGGAAATCAGCATGACCTTGCGACCCTAGTTGCATATATCATCGGCGTAAACCGCGATCAGTTCGGAGAAGGGCATCTGTTCAATGATATTTTCGAGGAAATAGACAGACAGGATAACCTGAAGATAATCCGATGCCTCTCAATCCTTCGGACCAATATACTCAGGGGAAGTGCCCAGATCAGCCGGATGAAAAAGATGACCAATGCCTCTCTTCGGGCAAGCGGCATGGTCGACACGGAGGCCTATGACTATCTTTCTGGGAAGAACATCCGCATCAATGCTGAAAAGACCAACAGTGCGTACGGGTTTCTGATTCCGGTAAACCGCTACATTAAAGAACGGATCGGCAACTGCAAGAGTGCCTTTCCGGACTGGCTCTCATGGGATTATATGCTAAATATCCTTATCATGGAGAACGGTCTTTCGCTGGACGGGTGCAAAGCGGCTGCCGACAAGTTTTATTCCTATATTGATTTCTACCCATTCCGCTTCTATATCAACTGGCCCAGTGTTCCTCAGTACCTGGGGAATATCCTTGCAAGTGACGAGCGTTTTGTCCGCTGGCTGTATGAAGTGAATGGCGATGAGTTTATTGATATCACAAAAGTAAAAGATATCAAAGGTGAAAAGAAAGAAGCTGTCTACAGTTTCCTGGAATCCGCGGGCCACGCAGTCGCCCTTGTAGACTGTGAAAACACGGACCCTTACAGGCTGTTTGCAGCGTTTACGGGTCTTTCGGAATATAAGGACAAGATCAGCCGGCTCATCCTTATAGACGATCCGCACACCGTCAATGTGTGGAAGTCCCTGGAAAATCTGCTTCCTTTCCCGGTAGAACATGTTCTTGTCGAAAGGATCTCAAAGAACAAGAGTCTTGTGGATCATAAACTGATCATCCGGGCCTGTATGGAATTCTACCAGAATAACGTCGATTCATTTATGCTGATAAGCAGTGACTCGGATTTTTCTGAGCTGATTAGAAGTCTTCCAGCCAGATTCATAGTTTTCCTGGACAAAGAGTATGTAGGCGGTGCTTTCCTGGCATTCCTGAAAGACAATCGTGTACCGTTCTGTGAGATCGACGAATTTCTATCCAGATCCGGCGATGAACTCAGAAACCAGCATATCCGGAGTAAAGTCACAGCAAAGCTGGAGGCGTTGTTCGAAAATGGCATCAATGATATTTTCGAAGAGGTCCTCAAAGAGGAATATCTGTCACTTCCAAATGTTGAAAAAGAAGAACTGCGACGCAGCATTGCAATGAATCTTAAGATATCGTTTACAGATGGAAGAGTTATTGTTGATATGAAGATTTAAGTTCTCTTCTGTGAAACTGGAGGTAATAGGAATTCGGATGATCGACACAGAATTTGATTTTACGACAGACTCCCCCGGATACTGGGAAGGATTCTGGGAGAGAAATGATGGTTTGGGCTACGGAGGCTCTGATCCGGATGTTGCCAGTCCGACACTCCAGAAGTATCATAAATTGCTCTGGAGTAAACCATTGCCAAATGGGGAGAGCATGGATCTCAGGACCGGAACAGGACCTTATTATCTAACATGGAAAAATTTCCGTTTTGGCAGCGATTCAATAATCGTAAGCTTCAGATATAAAAAATACAGATATATGATCAATCAGGTCAGGGAGAAAGTAGGAGACTATAAACATTTTTATGAGGATTTTCTAAGAAGAGCCTATACTATCGGCGGTATGATTATTTTCCCCAAGCACCATTCAAGCATGAATCAAAATAAGGGTACTAACAAATATATCTCAGATCGATGGGATCTAACCCTGGAGTGTATACGAAGATATTACAAAGGACAGACCAGTCCTCTTTATGAAACTTTAGAAGCGGACCGCGATTTTTATGCTCTCTTCAGTGACTTTAAAGGGTATTCTGATTTTTTCCTTTTGCAGGATGCTGTCACAGATGATTATAGTGAAGTGAAAATTTGGTGTGGAGATTCCATATTCATAGAAGATGGACTGCCAAAAACTCTCGATGATTATTTTTTGTTTATAAATAACGAGTTAGACTTCCTGTCAAAGAGAAATGCCAGAATTAAAAAGTACAGCGAAACGTTATTGGTAAATAAGAAGTAAAAGACAAATAGAGAGCCTTCCTTTTTCCTTACTACAAATAAAAGGAATCCCGTCAACAATCAGCTTTGTAGGAGATATTTATGAGGACATTCAAAGTAAAAGAAGTAAGAGAAATTACAGGGCTCACTCGAAAACAGTTATATGATTACCAAACCAGTATTCCTCCAGTTAGTACAGAAAATGATGCAGGGTATAAACTCTATGATCAAGAAGGAGTAAATAGACTTGCTCTTGCAGCTATGCTTTCAGAACTTGGTGCTGGTCCAGCGAAAATAAACAGTATTTTCGGTACAGATGATTATGATGTTAACAATGTTTTGGATACATTAATCGATGAAGCCAAACGGAAACGAGATTATTTTGACGATATCATTACGGTTGCCGAATACCTTAGGACACTTGGCGCCAAAAATGATATGTTTAACATAAATATTTTTCAAATTCAAGATCTTCATAGCTATGCAACCTATTTAAGGAAGTATTCTGCTCTTAGTGAATCAATAATCAAAAGAGTGGATAGTAAAAAACTATTGGAGGGTTTTCGCTCTATCTTTAGTGGATTCAAAGCCGTTCGCTCTATATCTTTAAATCAAGAATTAATAAACTTACAAATTGATAAACTATTGATGTTTTTTGAGAATGAACTGAAGATTAACGGTTTTTTTGGATTAACTGCTTTTACTCAGAGCATTTTAATTATAAAAGATCTTTCTGAGAGAATAGATAAAAAGTGGGGGGAAGGTTTTTCTGGCTTTTTAAGCGAGAGCATCCTTAATTATCAATTGGTACATTTTAGCAATGATTTTTTGAAATTTTCAAAAGAATTTGAAGCTATTCATAAAACAACGGAATTACGTGATACAGAATATAATGAGGTTTCAGCTTTTTTAGTAGAGAATATCAAAAAATGGTTTGGATATAATGACTACAACGACATTTTTGTATCAATAAAAAGTTTATCACTTTTAATCCAGTATGAAGAAATAGCGATTGACCCTGATTTAAAAACTTTTTTCCCACATTTTTTACAATACCTCGATGAACATAGAAAAAAATCATGAGGGTGGTGAATAATTGAAATCACCCCTTTCAATGAAAACGATATTTGATGCTTGGCTATTTAACCAAGAATTTTTTTGTTAAAACGCACTTGACCGTTCTAAAAGAACGGTTTTATTCTCTTTGAAAGAGCTACTAAATCCAGACAAGAGACACCAAAACGACGAACTAGCAAAAAAACAATTCTTGGAGGAAATTATGAATAACGATTATATTGATAATAATGAATTAGAAATCTTAGATGACATGAATACAAACAGCGGAGATATAAAGAGCGCCTTACAAAATACCCTCATTACCGGAATTACAAAAGATCCTAATAAAATACTCAAAGTTGGCTTTGCCGGTCTTGCTGCAATGGGGATTGCAGGACTCATTTTATATTAAATAGAGGAATCCTGATATTTAGTAGCTCTAAACACAAGATTGCTTCTCCAATTATTAAAAAACCGCGCAATTCACAGCAATGCAACGTGCATGTATAAAGATCATAAATGCACATGCTAATAAAAAGAGCTCTGCGTCTGAGAACCGCATGAAAAATGGACAGCGGTCTATTTGTCCGTGGTTTTGATGAAGCCGTACTAACAAATTATTAAATATTTATTATTTCTTTGTCCGGACGTATATAATTCATTTATAACAGTGGTATATACCGGTAAATCAGTCAAAACATGACGTCAACTATTCGTAAAAGTTGGGTTTTGCGAATAGTTGGAGCGCTATTTAATTGCACAAAAAGCATTTACTTCACCCCTTCTATCCCGAAGCATGTAAACATAAAGGCCACGCTGCCCTGACACAGGTGCAGCGTGGCCTTTGCTCTCACGGTTATCGATCATTATAATGATAGCGGCATGCAAGAATATTTATTGTGTCTCCTTCGATTTGATAGATCAAGCGGTCTTTTTCATTGATCCGTCTGCTCCAAAACCCTGATAATTCACCGGTAAGCGGTTCTGGTTTGCCTATTCCATTATTTCCATTCCGCTCAATATCCTTGATCAGATTGTTGATACGTTTTAATGTCTTTCGGTCCTCAGTTTCCCAGTATGTATAATCCTTCCAGCCATTTTCAGTGAAGTTCTTATTCATCGTCGACCTCGATTAGCTCGTGTTTTGTTGATTTTCCTGCTGTCAGCTGCCTCTTGGATTCCATCAACCAGTCGAAATTTGCTTTTTCTCCCATGATATAGGCATTCTCCAGCAAATTATTGTATGCATCTTCTGAAATGACCACTACATTCTTTGTCTTTCGAGTGACGATGAGCGTCTCAAAATCTTCTGTAACAAGATCCATATTTTCTTTCATATTTTCTCTAAATTGAGAATAATTCACTGCTAACATAACGTCACCTCCTATAAGCCAAGTATAGCGTACAATATATTGTACGTCAATCTTAAATTTCCTCTGCCAGATAGTCCCTGACATAATGAGTGATCTGGCTGAATTCCTCTGCCAGCTGATCACAGATCTCGAATTCAGTCCTGTCTACTTTCACGTTCACAAATGACTGCCCTGTCAGCGTCCTGCAGATGCTGTTGAGAAACAGGATCTTTTTGACTGCATCCCGCAGCGCAAACGTCGCGTTTCGCAGCAGCCGTTCCGTCTGGTCACTTTCCAGTACGCCAGCAATCGTTGTCGCTGAAGCCGCCCGTATGTATCTGTACTGTTTCAGCCTTACCTTCTCGCATAGATATGCCGCATGACACATCTGTTCTTCAACGGTTCCCTGGCTGCCGACCTTTTCACCCGCGTGGCATACGGCCATCACAAGCAGGTATTCCTTGTTGATCAGTTCGTTTTTTCTTTTTTCCATTGTTGTTTCCTTCCTCCGCATTACGTGCGAAAAAAAGGAACACTTCCTTCTAGGAAATGCTCCTTCTAATAGTTTTCGTATTCTATATGCGCGAACGGGATAAATTTAAAAATCATGCCTGCAGATGTCAGAACCATTACTCTTCTCTCCTGCCCTATTTTTCCTTTTCTGAGAACGTGCGTTCTAATCCCGGTATGTCTGTTTGAAGAAGGTCATAGGAACCGGCATGTCCGATTTATCTGTAAGTTTATATGAACTTTTATAGTTTTTCTTCATTCGTCCTGTCTGCTTTTAAATATTCTATCCAGCAAATTCCATATTCTCTTTTCATCGTATGCTGAAACCTCAGTTATTTTTTCTTCCGAAATAACAGTCGCTATGCTTTCTGTACATCTGACGACTGCTCTTCTGCCGTCTTTTGCCTGTATATATAGATTTAGCGGGCATTCTTTTGTGGGTAGCCCCCGGTTGTGTATATCTGCGAACTCAACGTCCGGATATCGTTTTCTGATCTGTCTGATTTTTCTTTTTACTTTTTGCATGTCTTGTCTCCTCTCCATAAATTGTAAAAGGAGGCATGATTCCATATGAACGTGCCTCCTTCTTCTTATCATGTTTGTCTATTATCTGTCAGACATGAAATAATTAAATAAATTCGGGTTTGGTTCCACATTTTGTGTTTCCTCTTTTTTGTTGTGATAAACTAACATTGTGAATTCTTATATTTCAAACACTATTCTTTAAAGTCCTGGCTGTTATTCTGACCTTTCCAAGGCCTGTTAAGACTGCTCAAATATTACCTGGTACACATGGAGGAATCCGGATGATCCACATTCTTCATATTTCCGACCTGCATTTTGTCAAGAATGCAGCTGCATATAATACAGAAGAAATACTACTTAGAGAGGCTGCTAAAAGGGTCAAAGATGTCCCTCTTGGGAAAAAGCTCCTGATCGTTACAGGGGATTTCCATAACTTCTGGGACCAGGATTACAAAAAGGCGGAAGATTTCCTTCAAAAGCTGGTCAGTAAAATGGGCCTTAACATTAACCAGGATGTTTTTGTGATTCCCGGGAATCATGACGTAGGAAATGATGAAGCGCTAAAGCATTTTCTCGAGCCGAAGGATAGCAACTGGAAAAAACATCATAAAGCCTGGCTTACTATGTTGAAAACCGGAGACAAAGACTATATCGAAGAACGGCTTCAGGTCTTTTCTCCTTACAGCGCTTTTGTACGGAAATTGGGAATCTATGACGATTCATCATCGGATGATTATCCTGCCCGTTCTCATGTCAGATGTTGGCGGGGAAGATTGAATATTCTACACCTGAATACAGCACTGATTGCGGATGGAACGTCAAAGACTGAACAGATGACAGATGCCGACATGGCGGCGTCACCTGACACATGGAAAGACTACTTTGGTTCAACTGTTCCGTCTATTGCAATTGGACATAATGACTTTTTCGATCTGAAGAAAGTGCAGAGAACTGATCTAGCCAGCATATTCAACCTGAGAAATGTCAGCGCATATCTTTGCGGTGACAGGCATAGAACAGAAAAAGACCCGGAACATCAGATGATCCGTCTTGAATCCGGCCACAAGCAGGGAATTGAAATCCCTAATCTTGTCGCCGCCAGAAGTATTGCCGATGGTGATGATGATTATTCTGAGGTGGGTTTCTGCTGGCACTGCTGGGATGAAGATACCGATGAAGTGACCGTAGAATTCAGGAAATGGACAAGAGAAAACCTTGCTGAAACTGTCCCGGATGGGCTAAAAGGCGAATATGTTATGCGCCGGGAAAAGCCTGATCAGTCCGGCCCGGATGACACAGAAAAAGCCATAAGGGATGAAACCCCTTCTGAAAAAGGGAATGGATACACCCCATTGCGAAGATACCTGGCCGATGTGTTGAAGCAGAGACGTGACAGTCATCCCAGTTTCCAGCTTCTTAAAGTGGATGAGATCGACAGCCGGCTGTATCCGGAAATAAAGGAATATAAACCAGAAGATCCTAATGTAGAGAAAGGCCATTGTCCTGTATGGGATATCATCCGGGACAGCTGGTCATCATCAGAACACCGCAACATCGTCATTACAGGAGATGGCGGTATCGGGAAGACAGTTACGCTCTTTAGCATATCACTTGATTCATATAAGGATATTGACATTCCTGCCCTGTATATCCCTATGTATGAACTTGTCGCATTAAATGGAAACCTGCTGGAGATCGACGAATACATAGAAAAAAAGTATAAAAAATACAGCGGAAAGATAGATGATCTTGCAACGGAGAGTTGGGACACGCAACCCAGCCTTCTTCTGCTACTGGATGGACTTAATGAAGTACCCTTTTCTCTCAGGCGAAAAGCTTTAACTGCAGTAAATGACTGGTATGATATGCATCCCGGTGTACAGATAATTGCTGTTTCGCGTCCCATGGATGGTATAAACCTTTCATCGGAACTGTCGGGGAATCCTGTTTCTGTCACGCTGGCTAAATTAGAGCCAAGCATTGTTCGAGGCTATCTCAAGGATGCAAGGCGAAAAATTCCTTCGGTTAAATCTCCATTATGGGAAGACCTCAGATATCCACTGTTCCTGAATCTGTATGTCAAAACAGGCAGACTGAAAGGTAAGTATTCGGCAGGGTATCCGTTAGACGTTAAGGATGCAAACAGCGGAGGTGCTCTTATCTGGAATTTTTTACAAAGAGAGCTTCTCCGTCACAACAGAGATAAGAACGAAAAAGCCGAAAGCTGGTTCCTACGCTGCGCAGTTGCCAATGAATTCATTCTTCCTTATCTTGCATACCAGATGGTTTCTGAACATAGAATGGATATCGACTATGATCAGGCAGTACGATGGGCAGATGAAGCTCTGGAGCAGTTCGATGGAAACTGTCTTCCGAATCATCTGAAAAAAATATGGGAAACATACAATCGTCAGCATGGAACATTCCCCGATATAAATCTATTTTCTCGAAACAGATGGAGAGATACAGCCCTGCAGGAATCCGGTATACTACTTCCTTTTATCGAGAAGAAAGAAATTAAGGAACCGACGTCTGCATACGGTAAATTTGTTTTTATGCATCAGCACTTCCGTGACTGTCTGGCAGGGTTGTATCTTATTAATATGGGTGATATGGCAAGAGAAAACCTTCCCTCCGTTTGGAAGCAAGGGCATAACCACATAGTCCTGGATTATACCGCAGAGCTTATAGAGGAAGAAACCGTTGACAAACTTTGGGAGATAAACCGACTGTCACTTCAGTATAACGCTCCTGGATACAAAAAAGACCATAGCGGCACTTTTTCACTACTGGAACTGCAGAAAAGGCGAAAACCACTGCCAGAAAAGCTGAACTTTTCGGGAATGGACCTGCAGAACGAAAGCTTAGCCCATTATATGACTCCTGGATACGGTTATCTTCCCTTATTTCAGAAGAGCTATCTTACATATGGTACAAAGATTAATCGTTCAACGGTTCAATCGGAAGGCCATGTTTCTTCAATCACCTGCATCACCATTTTGCCTGATGGCCGCATCGTCAGCGGCTCTTTTGATAACTCTCTTCGCGTATGGGATCCAGATTCCGGCAGGTGCCTGCACGTGTTGCAGGGGCATTCACAATGGATTAGATGCCTGGCTGTTCTTCCAGACGGCCGCATCGTCAGCGGCTCTGAAGATCACTCTCTTCGCGTATGGGATCCGGATTCCGAAAAGTGCCTGCACGTGTTGCAGGGGCATTCACAACGGATTAGTTGCCTGGCTGTTCTTCCAGATGCCCGCATCGTCAGCGGCTCTGGGGATCACTCTCTTCGCGTATGGGATCCGGATTCCGAAAAGTGCCTGCACGTGCTGGACGGACATTCGAGTCCCATTACCTGCTTGGCTGTTCTTCCAGACGGCCGCATCGTTAGTGGATCTGAGGATCACTCTCTTCGCGTATGGGATCCGGATTCCAGCACGTGCCTTTATGTGTTGCAGGGGCATTCATGGAACATCAACTGCCTGGCTGTTCTTCCAGATGGCCGCATCGTCAGCGGTTCTTATGATAACTCTCTTCTGTTATGGGATCCTAATTCCGAAAAGTGCCTACATGTGTTGCAGGGGCATTCACGGAACATCAGCTGCCTGGCTGTTCTTCCAGGCGGCCGCATTGTCAGCGGTTCTGAGGATCACTCTCTTCGGGTATGGGATCCTATTTCCGAAAAGTGCCTGCACGTGCTGGACGGGCATTCGAGTCCCATCAGCTGCTTGGCTGTTCTTCCAGACGGCCGTATCGTCAGCGGTTCTTATGACAACTCTCTTCGGGTATGGGATCCGGATTCCGAAAAGTGCCTACATGTGTTGCAGGGGCATTCACGGAACATCAGCTGCCTGGCTGTTCTTCCAGGCGGCCTCATCGTCAGCGGCTCTTATGATAGCTCTCTTCGGGTATGGGATCCGGATTCCGAAAAGTGTCTCAATGTGTTTGAGAGGCATTCAAACTCCATCAACTGCCTGGCTGTCCTCCAGAATGGCCATATAGTCAGCGGCTCTATTGATAACTCTCTTCGGGTATGGGATCCGGATTCCGAAAAGTGCCTGCATGTGTTGCAGGGGCATTCACACTTGATCAGATGCCTGGCTGTTCTTCCAGACGGCCGTATCGTCAGCGGTTCTTATGACAACTCTCTTCGGGTATGGGATCCGGATTCCGAGAAGTGCCTGCATGTGTTGCAGGGGCATTCAAGGAACATCAACTGCCTAGATGCCCTTCCAGGCGGCCTCATCGTCAGTGGCTCTTCTGATAACTCTCTTCGGGTATGGGATCCGGATTCCGAAAAGTGCCTGCATGTGTTGCAGGGGCATTCAGGGAACATCAGCTGCCTAGCTGTTCTTCCAGGCGGTCGCATCGTCAGCGGCTCTACTGATAACTCTCTTCGGGTATGGGATCCGGATTCCGAAAAGTGCCTGCACGTGTTGCAGGAGCATTCACAATTGATCAGATGCCTGGCTGTTCTTCCAGACGGCCGCATCGTCAGCGGTTCTTATGACAAATCTCTTCGGGTATGGGATCCGGATTCCGGCACGTGCCTGCACGTGTTGCAGGGGCATTCATCTTGGATCAGCTGCCTGGCTGTTCTTCCAGGCGGCCTCATCGTCAGCGGTTCTTATGACAAATCTCTTCGGGTATGGGATCCGGATTCCGGCACGTG
>OCTX012287133.1_pt1 | contig 23093 bp, 16 predicted proteins | sample 1539691 | NCBI WGS metagenome assembly OCTX01 (sample SAMN02144231, study PRJEB22623) | gut metagenome | biome: sheep rumen | host: Ovis aries | place: New Zealand
CCTGTCCTGTTTATCTCTGCCAAGACCGGACAGCGTGTAGACAAGCTTTTCGGGCTTATAAAGACTGTATATGAGAATTCCAAGAAGCGCCTTACCACAAGCGTTCTTAACAAGATGATCTCGGAAGCTGTCACTCAGGTTCCGACACCTCAGGACAAGGGCAGGCATCTTCGCATCTATTACGGAACCCAGGTTTCCGTCCAGCCGCCCACGTTCGCACTTTTCGTAAACGATAAGGAATTGTCGCATTTTTCCTATGAGCGTTATCTCGAAAACCAGCTTAGAAGGAACTTCGGCTTCGAAGGCGTTCCCATCCGTCTCCTTTTGCGTAATAAGAATGGCGAAGAAGACTGATATTTTGTGAAATATCACAGTGACAAAACCTGCCGTTTCAGTAGCAAAATATTACTCGGTTTAAATTAATAATTATTAGAAGTATCGGCTTGGGGTAATTGCCCCATCTATTTTACGGAGAAATCATTTATGGCAGTCACAACTATCGAGAACTTAAGGAACATCGCAATCATCGCTCACGTTGACCACGGTAAGACAACTATCGTCGATTCCATGCTCAAGCAGGCCGGCGTTTACCGTGAGAATGAGGCAGTAGTAGAGCAGGTAATGGACTCTAACGACTTGGAGCGTGAGAGAGGCATCACGATCCTCGCAAAGAATACGGCTATCGACTACAAGGGTATCAGGATCAATGTCGTAGACACTCCCGGCCACGCTGACTTCGGCGGTGAGGTAGAGCGTGTACTTAAGATGGTTGACTCCGTTCTCCTCGTTGTAGATGCTTTTGACGGACCGATGCCCCAGACAAGATTCGTTCTTCACAAGGCACTTGAGTTAGGTCTTAAGCCTATCGTCTGCATCAACAAGATCGACCGTCCTGATGCAAGACCTCTCGAAGTTGTAGACATGGTACTTGATCTCTTCATCGAGCTCGGCGCAGATGACGACCAGCTTGAATTCCCCGTCGTATATACATCAGGCAAGACATGCATTGCTACTCTTGACCTCAAGGAATATGAGGAAGGCAAGGAATTGGACTTCACACCTCTCCTCGATACAGTAGTTAAGTACACACCCTGCCCTGTAGGCGATCCTGAGGGCCCTATGCAGCTTCTCGTATCCAATATCGATTCAGACCCTTATATCGGCAGGATCGGCGTAGGAAGAGTCGAGAGAGGCACTATCGAGCAGGGTGAGAACGTTGCACTCGTAACATACGGCGAAGACGGCAAGCGTAATGCAAGAGTCGTTAAGCTCATGAGATTCCACAATCTCGGCCGTGAGGAAGTATCTTCCGCATCGATCGGTGAGATCGTATGCGTTGCAGGTATCGCTGATATCAACATCGGTGACACACTCTGTGATGCAAACGTACCTGAGCCGCTCCCATTCGTTAAGATCGACGAGCCTACTATCGCTATGACATTCTCCGTTAACGACAGCCCTTTTGCAGGACAGGAAGGTAAGTTCGTTACATCACGTCACTTAAGAGACAGACTTTTCAAGGAAATCGAGACAAACGTTTCCATGAGAGTCGAAGAGACAGATACAACAGAGGCATTCATCGTAAAGGGAAGAGGAGAGCTCCATCTCTCAGTCCTCATCGAGACAATGCGCCGTGAAGGATATGAGTTCCAGGTAAGTAAGCCGAAGGTCATCATGAAGGAAATCGACGGTGTCCTTTCAGAACCTGTTGAAGAACTCGTTATCGACGTTCCTGAGGAATTTGTAGGTCCTGTCATGGAGAAGATCGGAAAGCGTAAGGGCGAGCTCCTTAACATGCTCCCTCCGACAAAGGGTTATACCCGTCTTGAGTTCAAGATTCCTTCAAGAGGACTCCTCGGTTACCGTACCGAGTTTTTGACCGACACTAAGGGCAATGGTATAATGAACTCCGTTATCTCGGGCTTTGAACCCTTCGCAGGTGACATCGAGACCAGAGGCCAGGGAGTGCTTGTAGCATTCGAGACAGGCACCGCTGTAACCTACGGATTGTACAATGCCCAGGATAGAGGTGCACTCTTCATCGGAGCAGGCACACCGGTATATGAAGGCATGATCGTAGGTATTAATCCTAAGCCTGATGATATTACCGTTAATGTCTGCAAAAAGAAGCATGTAACCAACATGCGTTCTGCAGGTGCCGACGACGCAATGCGTCTTACGCCGCCTTTGATTTTCTCCCTTGAGCAGTGCCTGGAATTTGTCGAAGATGATGAGCTTTGTGAGGTAACTCCCAAGAGCATCAGACTTCGCAAGAAGATACTGAATAATGACTTGCGTGCCAAGACTCTCGCTAAGCAGAAGAAGGACGCATAAAACTTAAAATTAAAACGGGGGTAGTCTTTAACTTATGTTATCTAACAAAGTCAGAGTCGCTCTCAGAGTATTGATCGTTTTAGTACTTTTATTCGGATTTGCAGTAGCCGGCGTTTACGTCGGCTATAACTATGTCATCTCTCAGGATAAGAGATTCAATGGATTAAAGGAAGATATCAAAGAGGGAAAATATGACATAAAAGCCGATACCGAGGGCGCCGTTACTATCGTTATCAAGAGTGGTGATTCCACATCCGATATCGCAGACAAGCTTTATGAGAAAGGCCTTATCACAAATAAGACATTGTTCTCCATCATAAGCAAGCTCAATGGTTTTGATGGTGCTTACGTAGCAGGTACGCACTATCTCCTCAAGGGCTTTACCTATGACGAGCTTATGTATTTCCTTACACTCGCACCGGATGCCGTTAAGGTAACCATTCCTGAAGGCTCGACATATTACGAGATAAAGAAGCTCCTGCATGAAGCGGGCCTTAATTTCGATGACGCCGAATTCGACAAATGCATGAATTCTCCGAACCTTTTCGTAGACTATGAATTCGTATCGCAGATCGAGATCAAGGAAGGAAGAGACTTCATCCTTTCCGGCTATCTTTATCCTGACACTTATTATTTCGACATCAACGCAAGTCCGGAATCCATCATCAGAAGATTCCTTAACAACATGCAGACCAGGCTCCACGATGAATATTACACAAGAGCCAAGAAGCTCGGCATGTCCATGGACGAGGTCATTACTCTGGCTTCAGTAATCCAGATGGAGACAGGTAAGGTCCACGACATGATGCTCGTATCTGCTGTTTTCCACAACAGACTTAAGCATAAGGACGAATCCATGAGATTCTTAGGTTCTTCTGCCACGATCAACTATCTTGTTGAAATGCGCGGCGGAAAGGCTTCGATCCTTCATAATGACGACGAGCTCGGCATCGACAGCCCTTATAACACGTATACCAATCCCGGACTTCCTCCGGGACCGATCTGCATGCCGGGAAGCGATGCCATCGCTGCTGCTCTTTATCCTGAGCCGAACTGCAACTATCTGTACTTCTGTGCTACAGGTATCGATGGCGGCACTGCATTTGCAACGACATACAAGGCACATCAGAAGAACGTCGACAAGTACAAGGATAACTGGACAAAGGTTGACGAGCCTGATGAAACGACTGAGACTACAGAGCCTACACAGAGCTCCGGCCTTGTAATCGTTGATAACTGATCAGCAGTCATATTCAGAGGAAATACTATGGGTTACGACCGTTCGCGTTTTGAGATCTTAAGTCCTGCCGGCAATCCGGACAAGCTCCGTGCCGCAGTGGCTTACGGTGCTGATGCGGTCTATCTTTCAGGCCAGAGCTATGGCCTTCGTGCATTCTCTGATAACTTCAGTGAAGACGAGATGAAGGCAGGTATCGCCTACGCCCACGATCACGGCGTCAAGTGCTATGTGACTTTGAATGTAATGCCCACAGAAGAGGACCTGGGCGGCCTTGAGCACGCCATCAGGTTTGTCGGTCTGGAAAGCGGTGCTGATGCTGTCCTCATCTCCGATCCGGGTGTATTTACCATGGCGCGCACACTGTGCCCTGATCTTGAGATCCATATCTCAACCCAGGCAAGTGTCACAAACAGCGCTGCATGCAATTTCTGGGCTTCCCAGGGCGCGAAAAGAATAGTCCTCGCACGCGAAGTCTCTTTGGATCAGATAAAGAAGATCCGTAAAGCAATCCCGTCCGACGTCGAACTCGAGTGCTTTGTCCACGGCGCCATGTGCGTCTCCTATTCCGGCAGATGTCTTCTGTCTAATTACTTCACAGGCAGAAGATCCAACGGCGGCGCATGCGCACAGCCCTGCAGATGGGGCTATTACGTCGTTGAGGAAAAGCGACCCGACATCCCGCTCCCAGTCGAAGAAGACAGGCGCGGCACTTATATCTTCGGCAGCCGCGATATCTGCATGATCGACCACATCCCTGAACTCCTGGATGCCGGCATCAACTCATTCAAGATCGAAGGAAGGATCAAGGGCGCATACTACGCTGCAGCCGTTACCAAGGTTTACAGGGAAGCTGTGGATCTCTGCTGCAAGGATCCTGATAACTATAAGGTCGACCCGCGCTGGAAGGTGATCCTCGACAAGGTCGTCCACAGGGATTATGACACGGGGTTCTTTTTCGACAGCCCCGCAGACGATGCCAAGATCGATCCCGACAAGTCTTATAACAAGCCTGCCTTCGTCGTAGGTGTTACTGAGTCTTTGGATGCTGAATCCGGACTTATCAAGGTTACCCAGAAAAATAAGCTCTATAAGGGCGACACGCTTAATGTCCTCATGCCTGAGGGTTATGTGGCTCCTATCGTTGTAGCCGAGCTTTACGATGCGAAGATGAATCCTGTCGATTCCTGCCCGCACCCTGAGATGACCTTCTATATGAAGGCAGTATCTTCTGAGGACGGCAGTGTTGTCGAACTTCCGCCCATGACATTCCTGTCCCGTGACGGCGACAAGGATTTTGGTATTCCCGCTCCGAATTAATTATTGTTCTGAATAGATACTGGCTCCTATGGCTGTTTTGGTCCGTATGTGCGGCAAAACATGCGGCAGCGCCGTTCATTCTGCCGTTCATACCACAAACATCAGGCTAAACTTCAGGCGCCGCCGGGAATTCCGCCTGACATTCGGTCATTTTTACCCCAAACATCAGGCTAAACTTCAGGCGCCGCCGGGAATTCCGCCTGACATTCGGTCATTTTTACCCCAAACTCCAGGCTAAACATCAGGCACCGCCGGGAATTCCGCCTGAAGAATGGGTCAAGAACAGTCTGATGGGGGCATTTTTCGAGCCGTTCCCAACGCGAAAAAACAGTTTCAGACATACTTTCAGGACTGTGTCCAAATGTCAGAAAACGTTAACTTTTCTGTAACATATTCTGACCACGATTGTGCTATAGTGAAGCCATCAAGGAAATGGAACGAATTAGTTCTAAGGAGGTGAGACCAATGGGAAGTGAAACACAAACAAGCAGACGGTTGGTCTTGCTTGATTCAGTAGTTTCCTCCAAGTAAGTCTTTACTTAATATTGAGTTATTCTCAAAAGTTGAATCAAGAGATCAATCGGAACTTGGAATTACAGTTGAATATTTTTTGTAACAGTTAACCCACTCCCGCACCAAGCTGCGGGAGTTTTTCTTTTTAAACACAATAATTAAAGTTTTCTTAATTACTTTTAAAGTGATTTCTAATAAACAGGCTGATATAATAAATACATGGTCAATTATAAAGAGCGTTTCAACAAGACAGAGAAGAACAGATGGTCAGGACTTACGATATCTCTTTGTATCGTAGTTGTTTTCTATATGATCCTTTCCCACATAGGGAGTCTTAAGGGATTCTTCAATTCATTCCTGGCTATTACTTCCACAGTAATCATCGGTGCGGTCATCGCATACACGGTAAATCCGCTTGCGGTCTTTTTCTATAAGCGCCTTAAGAAGGTCATCAAGAGCAGTGAGAATGCAGCGTGGATCTTATCTGCGAATATCTCGCTTATCTCTGTGCTTGCTCTTGTCGTGGCTCTGCTTGTGATTACGGTCCCTATGCTCGTTGAGAACATTACGAATTTTGCGATGGGCCTCTCGGGTTATATGAACAGCCTTAAGAGCCTTGTTCTCTCGACTGAGCTTGATGAGGACGTCAAGAATGCGATCGTGGACTTCATCAGGGATCAGTCCAGCCTTACAGCCGTCATAAGACAGTTTGTACTCGGCAAGGATATTACTGCTTCAGGCGTTATCCAGTTCTCCGCAAGTCTTACTTCATCCGCGTTTAACTTCCTTATCGGGATCATACTTGCATTCTATTTCCTCATCGGAAAGAAGAAACTTGTTGAGCTCTTATCCGAATTCTTCGTTCTGGTTATTCCTTCAAAGCATTACGACAACTGCAAAAACGTATGGAACAGATTTAATGCGATCTTCTCCAGATTCATCGTATGTGAGATCGTTGATTCACTCATAGTCGGTGTCGTAAACGCACTCTTCATGCTCGGCATGCAGATGCCTTATGCGATCTTCTGCTCCGTAGTCGTTGCCCTTACGAATCTCGCACCGACATTCGGACCGTTTGTAGGCGCTTTTATCTGTGCCATTATCCTGTTGCTCGCACAGCCGGAATTCGTTATTCCGTTCCTTATTTTTACACTCGCACTGCAGCTTATCGACGGATATGTCATTAAGCCCAGGCTCTTCGGTTCAGCGCTCAAAGTACCGGCATTCCTCGTTCTCGTTTTCCTCGTTGTAGGCGGAAAGATCTGGGGCGTACCGGGTGTCCTCCTTGCTATCCCTCTTGCAGCAATTCTTTCTTATATCTATAGAGAGATCGCAGTGCCCTGGCTTGCTTTGAGGAAGAAGACCAAGGATGAGCAGGAAGCCAGAGAGCAGGCGAAAATAAAGGCTAAGGCCAAAGCAAAAGAAGAACATAAAACTGACAGCGAATAAGACGATCCGCCTTAAGGCGGGTCGTTTGGAATATATGAATAAGGAGATTAAGAAGTATGGCAGTATGTCCTAATTGCGGAGCTCTCAATAACGGAAGCTCCAAATTCTGTACAAGCTGCGGAGGACCTCTCCCTGTACCGGAGCAGGTATCCCAGCCCGTTCAGCAACAGTCGGTTCCGGTAGAGTCTGCTCAGAGTCAGTATTGGAAGCAGCCGGCACAGACACAGTCTGTACCTGTGGAGCCGCAGCAGGCAATCCCGATCGTGCCTTCACAGCCTGTATATGCAACGCCTATAACACAGCCTGTACAGGGCAGGGACAACAGACCCAAGAGCAACGGGTGGTGCAATGCAGGTCTTGCATTGTCCATAATCGGCTGGGGAACTTTAGGCCTTACAGCTCCTTTGGGCTTGCTTTTCTCGATCATCGGCCTGATCTCTGCAAATAAAAAGAATGAACCCGGAAAGGGTAAAGCTATTGCCGGACTTATCGTTTCCGGAGTGCTTATTTTCGGACTCGCTATATCACTGCCGACAGTCTGGGCTGATGTTCAGGATGCTATAGATAACGGTCAGGTGAATAACCCTCTTGAGTTGGTTGAAGCTATCGATGATGCAAATGACAGACAGACGAATGTCAACGATAAGTATGTCAAGAAGATCCTCAAGAACAACTGGGTTGCAATGGAAGACGGATCCTATCTTGAATTCGGAAAGAAAAAGACTTTTAAGTATTACAAGAGTTATGAGGATACTTCCGATAACTATTTCACCGGTACATACAGGATTTATTCAGGTTCCGATGCCGTTAAGCAGCTGACCACAACATATAAAGATTACGGAATAAACAAAGATGAGATTCAGCGCCTGATCCGCAACAACAGTGCATTTAAAGAAGATAATTTTGTCATCGTTGTTCTCGAAAATGACGGCATGTGGATGGACGGAGAGAATGTTAAAGATGAAGAGTGGGATTCTGTTTATTACGGTTTCCTTGTTACTAACCCAAACACGAGCCTCCTCGTTATCAATGCGGTAACGGATACAAGCTTCTCATTTGTAACTGAAGAGGATTACGATAAGATCCATTAAGCTTTCCGCTACGACAAATTGAACTAACACCAAGTTGAAATTTTAGTGAATCACACCCCCGGGTACCGATAGTCCCGGGGGATGTTTTTTTCTATAATCACAATAAGCACGGACATTATGGGGATCGTGCTATTTGGGGAAAACAAAAGAATAGGAGTAGAAAACTATGAGAACGGCAAAGAGAATCTCTGCCGCTGTTATGGCGGCATTCCTACTGGCGGCATCTATCGTGTTTTGCGGATGTGGCTCAGGAGGAATCAAGGAAGGTAAGAACGGAAAAATTTCCAAAGACGAGAAATGGTATTCCGCAAACAGGGCGACTGTAGGCGGTCAGTATGCCGGCCAGTCTGATGTCCAGTCCTGCATTTCGAAATATGTCGGCTGTTCAGACGAGCTTGCATGTTTCCATCTGGAAATTCAAAAAAGTGTTCCTCAGGGACAGGATCCTATGACGGCGGATTACGATGCGCTGCAGCTCAGTGTTTTGGAATTCTACGGCAAAGACGGATCACTTGTGGATACTGTTGATCTGAAAAAAGGCATTGCGGATTCAGGAATGTTCAGACTTGATCCCGGCGAGTATTCAGAACTTATAAAGATGCTCAGAAAAGATGCGGATAAAGATAAGAGCGACGAGGAAGTATTCAAGGAAAACGATATCTCGGTCTCATGGATGGCTAATGACGATTTCATGATAAAGGACAGCATGGTGTCTTTTTCTGCCCAGGTCGTCTTTCCTGCAAAAGACGGGTCTAGTTGGGAACAGAAGACCATTAATATCGGTTACGACTTTAAGGCCAAAGAATACAGGAATCTGGGTGAAGCCAGGAACAATTCCCAGGCGTTTGTGCAGGCCGTACGTGAATTCGAAGACTATAAAGTCATTCTCTGTCAGCCGGCTGCATCGAATACGTACACAATTAAAGTAACGCTCCCTGACGGCAAAGAGGCCGAATATAAACTTGATTCTGCATTACCGAACAGCGGCATTGATTATATTGACGGACTGATCTATCTCGGAGACGGAAAGATGCTTTTCGAGGGCGAGAACTATTCTTCAGGCAATATCACCCAGTTCTATGAGTTTGATCTCAATACCGGCAAGTGTAAGGAATACCTGGATGATGTTGCATGGTGCAAGAAAGATCTTTTCTATGTCAATTATGTATCCGGTGTCGGTAATGTCGTTATCGACCAGGAAGGCATCAAGGTCCTCGATCTCGAAAAGAAATGCAAGACAGAGTATTTCTCTTTTTCATCCTGCAACATCAACCGCAGTGATACATACAATATGACGGTCCTGGATATAAAGGATGATCATATCTATCTGTCAGCCCTCTCTATGACTAATGCCGACTTATTTGATACTAACGAGAATATTACGCATTTTTATGCCCTGTCTCTCGAAAAGGAGAATCCGCATGCAGGGAAAAACATTTTAAGAGTTACAACGTTAGGTGTCTTCAGTTATTCTTTCTGTGAAGCAGTCTGCAGATTCAATGATACAAACCGCAATTACTTTATTAAGATCGATGAAGATTATTCCATAACGAGCAAGATCAACAGCGGCGAGATAAGTTATTGGGATGAAGACTATGATGCGAAGGCAGACAAAGCATCTTCTGAACTCTCATATCAGTTAGCCGTGGATCTTATGAACGGCGATGGTCCGGATATGGTTTTCGGCGGATACAGATATTCCAATCTTAATAACAGCAAGTATCTTCTTGATCTGAAGAACGAGATCAAAACTTCGGGCGTTTTTGATAACGTGCTGAAAGCCTGTGAGACAGACGGCAAGTTATTCCAGTGTCCGCTTTCATTTTCCTTATCAGGAATTGTGGTTCCTTCTTCGCTCGCCGGTGATAAGCAGTATGGGTTTACTTATGACCAGTATAAAGATCTTGTTAAAGGTCCATGCAACGGTGCTGATCCGATAAGTGTATACCGCGATCAGACAGACTATCTGAAAACCTGTATGAACACTATGCCGGACGTTTATCTTAAAGACGGCAAAGCAGACTTTGATAATAAGGAATTCCGTGAACTTGCGGAATATGTTAAAGACAATGCTCCTGCAAAAAGGATCGAATCAGAAACAGATCCGTTCGTTCCTGTTGAAAAAGATAACCGCGGCTGCAGATACGATGTGGGAATAACTCTTACCCACATGCTCAGATTCTATGGGGACAGTCTGAAAGATACGAGGCTGATGGGATTCCCGTCAGGTGACGGAAGAGGACCGGTGGTATCAGTTGATACATCGATCGGAATATCCGCTCAGACAGATATGAAAAACGCATGCATTGAATTTGTCAGATATATGTTATCGGAGGATGTACAGAAACTGACCGCTGAATATGATTCCGCAACTCCCGTAAATATCAATGCATATAAAAAAGGCGGTATCAAAGCGGTCGAAAAATACAATGACAATTATAAACGGAACAGCAGTCAGTATAACAGACAGGAGCTCAGAGAGTTTGGATTTGCCTGGTGTGAAGTGGACAAGAGTGCCGTTGATGTGTATGAGAAAGCGGTCCGTTCGTGCACTTGTGCTGTTTATGAGGATCCGACGATCTCTATTATCGTAAAGGAGGAAATGCCTGCCTATCTGACCGGCCAGAAATCACTGGATGAAGTTATCAGGATCATCAATGACCGTGCAAAGACAGTTGTAAGTGAAAGAGGATAAGTAGAAAATTCCCCCTGTTTTCATGTAATTCAGGGGGTGTTTTATTATCAAATCGGTTTGATATAATGCGGTTATAGTACATGCGTGGGGCTTGTACTTTTGGGGAATTACAAAGAGAAAGATAGGAGTTTATCATGAAAAGGAAAAGAGTGATTTCCGCTGTGATGGCAGCGATTGTTTGCATTGCTTCGATACTGGCAGCAGGGTGCGGCAAACAAAACAAAAGCAAGAAAACAATTTCTGCCAAGGATACATGGTATTCGCTGAAGCAGGTAAATATCGGCGAGAAGTATTCAGAAGCTCCTGATATTGATATGTCATATTCAGAGTTTGTAGGGTATTCAAATGGCAATCTGATCTTCTTTGTCAACGCGACACGTATGATGCCGAAAAATATACCTGAAGGAAAAGCCGTCGCTGATTACATTGAGTATTCACTTGAGATCCTGGATAGCAACGGCGATATCATTAATCTGATAGACCTTAAAGATACAGTCTTAAAATCAGGCATTGTAACTATACCTGATGAAGAGATGGAAAAGTTCCGTGAAGGGTGGGAAAGGGCGTATCCGAAATATAAGGATAAGTTTGTTGAGCCGACTATAGAATGGGGTATTACGAACAGGTTTGATATTACGGACAAGAATATAACTGTTACTGTGGAATCTTATTACCCGGACTATGATTACCAGGGCATGGAGGCCAGAATATACAAATTTGTTTTCGACCTGACAAGCGGTGAACTGGTCTCCGTTAAGAAAAAGGAAGCCGCAGAATACTTTGAATCAGATGATGATACTTCTTATGTCGCGAAAGAATTTAACTTTGAAGGATATAACGTTAAAACTTTCTGGTCGTATGCAGAAGATGGAGAAACCCTTGCATTAACAGTTACTACACCCGACGGTAATGTAACCTCATATTCCATGTCTGAGCTGATTCCTGATGCCAAAGTAACTTATGTGCCCGGAATGCTCTATTTGGGAGAAGGCAAGGTCTTTTTTGAAGCGGGTACAGACGTTTACAGCGTCCAGAGATACTATGAGTTCGATCTTAACAACGGCGCGATCAAGCCGTACCTGCAGGATGTCTCTAACATAGAGTACGATCTTTATAATGCGGGTTATGTTGACGGCGTGGGAAACGTAGTACCGAATGCAGACGGCATTCAGAAGATCGACGTCAGGGAGAACAAGGAAACTGAAGTGTTATCTTTTGACTGCTGTAATATCAATCGCGCCATAGTCCAGAACCTTAATTTTTTGTCCATGAATGATAAAAAGATATATATGTTCTCTGAGTCTGAACAGAGGGCAAGTTTTTATCCGTCAAGCGGCAAAGAACCGAGAAAACTGTATATCCTGTCAAAAGAAGACACCAATCCGAATGCCGGAAAAAAGGTGTTGAATCTGGCTTATGTGGATTATCTCTCGTATTCCGCAAATGAAGCCATTTGTGAGTTTAATGAGACAAACAAAGATTACTTCATCCGGATCGACGACAGCTATTCGGTCGACACCAGGATCACTGAGAGCGGCATCAATTACAATGATCCGGATTTTGAGGCGAAAAAAGTAAAGCTTATGTCAGAAGCCACGTATCAGCTGTATGCTGATATTACTGTCGGCTCTGGTCCTGACATAATCATGAATGCCGCTAAATACTCGAATCTGAACAGCGGTGAATGCTTCATCGATCTGAAGAATGAGATCAGCAGTGATGATCTTTTCGCTAATGTTCTTGCTGCATCAGAAACAGACGGTAAGATCTACCAGTTCCCTCTGGCGGTAAAAGCGATTGGAATAATAGCCAGAAAAAGTGATGTCGGAGCTGATCAGTATGGCTTTACATTCAAGCAATATAAGGAATTTGTGAAGGGACCTTGTAACGGTAAGGATCCGCTTGATACGACGCAACTGATATTCCTGGAGACCTGCATGCGCAGTGTTCAATCAGGAATGACGGATGGCAAGAACGTGAATTTTGATAATGAGGATTTTCGCGATCTCGCAGAATATACCGCACAGAATATCATCGATCCTGCACCTAATAATGAAGTGATATGGGTTGAACCTATCGACAGTAAAAGTTTTGCTCCAACCTATAATGAGTTCTTCGGATTTCCTTATCTCATATATTGTTATGCGGATTACATTTCTGACTTAAGGGTATTAGGCGTTCCGACAAGGGAAGGAAAGGGACCGACACTCTCAGTCGACAGTTCTGTTGCAATCTCGGCTCATACCAAAGAGAAAGATGCCTGCATCACATTTGTAAACGTACTGCTCTCTGAAAATATCCAGTATGATTATGCCTACGGTGAAGGATATACACCTGTCCGTAAAACTGCATTTGAGAAATACGGGTATGATACTGTTGATGACGTAAATAAGACGTATGAGAGATATAAGGAGTTTTATGAGCCGGAAGAGCTGAAGGAACATGGTTATCCTATGCATACACTTGACCGGTCAGTCGTATCAGATTATGAGACCATGATCGGATACTGCGATTCGATATTGACTTCAGATCCGGCTCTCGACATGATCGTGAAGGAAGAGATACCGGCATATTTTGCAGGTCAGAAATCATTGGACGAAGTTATTAAGATAATAAATGACCGTGCTAAAACTTATTTGAACGAGAGAGGTTAAATGCGGTCCTTGGCAAATAACTGTTGACTTTTTGGGCAACAAGTATTATTTTTGTCATAACAATCAAACCGTTGATGCGGAGATAAAGATAGTAGCAGGCCATACAGAGAGCTTCCGTTGCTGAGAGTGAAGCTGGAACCGGATTATCAAATGGACCGCGGAGGGTGCATTAAATGTGCAACGTCAGACTCGCGTAAGTAGTCCGGGATATGTTGGTATCCTTAAGTGTGCGTCTCACAAACGCAAAGCCAGGGTGGCACCGCGGATTAGTATTTAATTCGTCCCCGGCAGGAACACTATAATTCCTGCTGGGGATTTTTTATTTCCGGCAGAACCAACCGGAAGGAGAAAGAAAACATGATTAAGGCGGCAATCGAGAAGATCGTAAACAAGGAAGACCTCACATACGATGAGGCTTACGAGACAATGAATGAGATCATGGGCGGCATGTCCACATCCACACAGAATGCGGCATTCCTCGCAGCATTGTCCACAAAGAGTGCAAGATTCGAGACTATCGATGAGATCACAGGATGCGCTGCAGCAATGCGTGAACATGCTCTTAAGGTCGACAAGGGCGGCATGGAAGTCCTTGAGATCGTAGGCACAGGCGGAGACAGGGCAGGAAGCTTTAACATCTCCACAACATCTGCATTCGTTGCAGCTTCAGCAGGCATCAAGATCGCAAAGCACGGCAACCGCGCTGCATCTTCCAAGTCAGGCACTGCTGACTGTCTCGAAGCTCTCGGAGCAAATATCAATCTTGAACCCGAGAAGTGTGTTGAGCTTCTTAAGGAAGTCGGCTTCTGCTTCTTTTTCGCGCAGAAGTATCACACATCAATGAAGTATGTCGGACCTATCCGTAAGGAACTTGGATTCAGAACAGTATTTAATATCTTAGGACCTTTGACAAACCCTGCAACACCGGATTTCTATCTCTTAGGAGTTTACGACCAGTATCTTGCAGAGCCCATCGCTCATGTATTAAAGTCTCTGGGTGCAAAGCGCGCTCTGGTCGTATACGGTGAAGATAAGTTAGATGAGATCTCCGTATCTTCAGAGACATTCGTAGCTGAACTCAAGGCTGACGGAACGATCACGACATATGAGATCAAGCCTGAGGATTTCGGCTTCGCAAGAGGCACAAAGGAAGACATAGTAGGCGGTACACCTGCAGAGAACGCTGAAATTACAAGAGGCATTCTCGAAGGCAAGATCACTGACGTAAGAAAGAGCGTTGTATGTATGAACGCCGGCGCTGCGATCTACGCGGCAGGCAAGGCTAAGACGATCGAAGAAGGTGTCGGCCAGGCTAAGCACCTCATCGAGAGCGGCGCCGCACTGGAAAAGCTCAACCAGTTCGTTGAAGCTTCAAATAAGTAATTTTCGGAAGGATAACCCATGTCAGACATTCTCGAACAGATCGCTGAACATAACAGAATGATATATCTTGAAAGGAAGCTTGATGTATCGCTCTCGAAAATGATGGATATGGCATATGCCGCATCCGGCACCGGTTTTGCATTCGAGAAGAAGCTGGCTGAAGACGGCATGAGCTTTATCTGCGAGTGCAAGAAGGCGTCGCCTTCCAAGGGCATCATCGCTTCTGATTTTCCATATCTTGATATCGCGAAAAGCTATGAGCAGGCAGGCGCTTCCTGTATCTCGGTCCTCACAGAACCCAAGTGGTTCATGGGCTCTCTTGATTATCTGGAAGAGATAGCTTCGGAGGTTAAGATCCCTGTCCTCAGAAAGGACTTCACGATCGATGAATACATGATTTTCGAAGCCCGCGCGAGAAAAGCATCCGCAGTCCTCCTTATCTGCTCGATACTTGATTCACAGACACTTGGCAAATACATAAGGCTCTGCGATGAACTTGAGCTTACGGCTCTTGTCGAAGCACACGATAAGAACGAATGTGACATGGCATTGGGTGAAGGCGCAAGAGTTATCGGAGTTAATAACCGCAACCTAAGAGACTTCACGGTGGATCCCACGAACTGTTTAAGGCTCAGGGATTATGTCGGAGACAAGGCTCTTTTCGTTGCCGAGAGCGGCGTAAAGTGCAGGGAAGATGTAGCGAAATTAGAGCGTTCCGGTGTCGATGCGGTCCTTATCGGTGAATCTATGATGAGAGCTGAAGACAAGACAGCGTTCTTAAATACTTTGAAAGGAATATCGTGATGTTTGGTACCGGGATCAAGATCTGCGGACTTAAAAGACTCGAAGACGTAATCGCCGTCAACAGGTTCGGTGCGGATTACGCAGGCTTTGTCTTCTATAAAAAATCGAAGCGTTACGTAGATTCCTACAAAGCCGGTGAGTTGATAGAACTCTTAAGGTCTGATATAAAGTCTGTTGGTGTTTTTTTAGATGAGCCGATCGACAGCGTTATCTCAACGGCCAGGATAAGCGGAGTCGAGATGATCCAGCTTCACGGCCACGAGTCTGACGAGTACGTCGAGTACGTCAAAAGGACTTTGGGACGCCCTGTTATCAAGGCATACAAGGCATCTGAAGAAGGTGCGCTCGGGAAGGCCGCTCTAAGCAATGCCGATTATGTCATGATCGACTCTGGTGCCGGAACAGGAAAAAAGTTTGACTGGAGCATCCTGAAGGACTTTAAAAGGGATTATTTCCTCGCAGGAGGCCTTGATCCCGAATCCGTGGAGGAAGCTATAAGATTACTGGATCCTTTCGCGGTCGATGTCAGTTCAGGCGTTGAGACAGATGACATCAAAGATATAGAAAAAATAGAAAAGTTTATAAAAGCAGTTAAGCGTGGAGGTAGATATGCCTGATTCAAAAGGAAGATTCGGAATACACGGCGGACAGTATATCCCCGAGACTCTGATGAATGCTGTAATCGAGCTTGAAGAGGCTTACAACCATTATAAGAACGATCCTGAATTCAATAAGGAACTCACGGAATTATTGAATGAATATGCCGGACGTCCGTCAAATCTCTACTATGCAGAGAAGATGACCAAGGACTTAGGCGGCGCGAAGATCTATCTCAAGAGAGAAGATCTTAACCACACAGGTTCACACAAGATCAACAACGTGCTTGGTCAGGCGCTTCTTGCAAAGAAAATGGGCAAGACAAGACTCATCGCAGAGACCGGCGCAGGCCAGCATGGCGTTGCTACTGCAACAGCGGCAGCTCTTTTCGGAATGGAATGCGTTGTATTCATGGGCAAGGTTGACTGTGAGAGACAGGCTTTGAACGTGTACAGGATGAAACTCCTCGGAGCAGATGTCGTACCTGTCACATCAGGCACGGCTACACTGAAGGACGCCGTATCCGAATGTATGCGTGAATGGACGACAAGGATCGACGATACTCACTACTGCTTAGGTTCAGTCATGGGTCCCCATCCTTTCCCGACTATCGTAAGGGATTTCCAGGCAGTTATCTCACGTGAGTCCAAAGCGCAGGTTCTCGAAAAGGAGGGCCGCCTTCCTGACTATGTCCTCGCCTGCTGCGGCGGCGGTTCAAATGCAATAGGCTCTTTCTACCACTACATCGGAGATGAGGGCGTAAACCTCATCGGCTGCGAAGCTGCAGGCAGAGGTGTCGATACCTTTGAGACGGCTGCAACGATCAATACGGGCAAGCTCGGAATCTTCCACGGCATGAAGTCCTACTTCTGCCAGGACGAGTACGGCCAGATCGCTCCCGTTTATTCAATCTCCGCAGGTCTTGATTATCCGGGCATCGGCCCTGAGCATGCGATGCTCCACGATACCGGCAGGGCACAGTATGTTGCCGTTACGGACGATGAAGCAGTTAATGCTTTTGAGTACCTGTCCAGAACAGAGGGCATTATCCCTGCTATCGAATCCGCGCACGCCGTTGCACACGCAATAAAGCTCGCTCCTACGCTTTCCAAGGATAAGATCATGGTCGTCACGATCTCCGGCAGAGGTGACAAGGATTGTGCTGCTATCGCACGTTACAGAGGGGAGAACATCAATGAGTAATATAGCTAAAGCATTTGAGAACGGCAAAGCGTTCATTCCTTTTATCACATGCGGCGATCCTGACCTTGAGACGACTGCTGCCTGCGTCGTAGAGATGCAGAAGGCCGGCGCTTCTTTGGTCGAACTCGGCATTCCTTTCTCAGACCCGACCGCTGAAGGTCCGGTCATCATGGAGGCAAGCCTTCGCGCATTAGAAGCAGGCTGCACCACGGATAAGGTTTTCGATATGGTGAGAAAACTCCGCACTGAGATGGGAGTTACGATCCCCATGGTCTTCATGACATACGCGAACGTCGTATTCTCATACGGAATCGAGCGATTCTGCCAGAAGGCTTCCGAGGTCGGCATCGACGGATTCATCCTGCCTGACGTGCCTTACGAGGAGAAGGATGAGTTCGATTCTATTTGCAAAAATTATGGTATCGATCTAATCTCACTGATCGCGCCCACATCCCACGAGCGCATCTCCATGATCGCTAAAGAGGCTTCAGGCTTCATCTACATCGTATCGAGCCTCGGCGTCACGGGCGTCAGGAGCAATATCACGACAGACATCCCGTCACTCTGCGCTGCGGTCAAGTCATCAACGGACGTACCGTGTGCGATCGGCTTCGGAATCTCAACTCCGGAGCAGGCTGCTTCCATGTCCAGGAGCGCTGACGGCGTTATCGTAGGTTCTGCGATCGTAAAGATCGTTGCCCAGTACGGCAAGGATGCTCCTTCGCATGTCGGAGAGTATGTTAAGTCGATGGTCGACGCGATTAAGTAATTTTTGTTTTATGATTTTTTTCGAGAGGTGCCGGGTATGAACGGCGCCTCTTTTTTTGTTGTGGGGACTTCCAAAACCTTGGGAATCGCGGCTGTTTGTCAGGCTTAAGCCAAGATTTTAGCCGTGATTCTGGCCCAAAACCGCGAAAATCGCGGCTGTTTGTCAGGCTTATGCCGAGATTTTTGCCGTGATTCTAATGTGTGCGGCAGAATGAACGGCGCCGCCGCATGTTTTGCCGCATGTTTGGCACAAAACGGGCTTTTGAACGGCAGAATGAACGGCGCCGCCGCATGTTTTGCCGCACATTTGGGCTAAAATGGCCGTTTTGAACGGCGGAATGAACGGCGCCGCCGCATGTTTTGCCGTTCTTCAGGCGGAATTACAGGCGCCGCCTGAACTTTAGCCTGAAGTTTGGCCCAAAACCGCCCGTTCTCCAGGCGGAACTCCGGGCGCCGCCTGAACTTTTGCCGTGCATTTTTGAGGAGATTTCTTATCGTTTTCTGCAAATGTGAATTTTGACTTTATGAGGGGGGCTTTTTGATTGAAATGCCCCCTTTATTTTTATATAATAACAACTCGGAAACTTTATTTCATTCCACCAACAAATTCCTTGAAAGGAAAGGAGAAATAGACATGATTTATTCAACAGAGATCAAGAACATGTGCTCTGTTCATCAGGGTGTTCATCACGGTGCTGCACCGATCCCTGAGGAAGCAAAGTGGGTAAGCTCCAAGGAGATCAAGGACATCTCCGGATACACACACGGTATCGGCTGGTGTGCACCTCAGCAGGGCGCTTGCAAGCTCTCACTCAACGTTAAGGACGGTATCATCCAGGAGGCATTGGTTGAGACAATCGGCTGCTCCGGTATGACACACTCCGCTGCTATGGCATCTGAGATCCTTCCCGGACTCACGATCCTTGAGGCTCTTAACACAGACCTCGTTTGCGATGCTATCAACACAGCAATGAGAGAGCTCTTCCTCCAGATCGTTTACGGCAGAACACAGAGTGCTTTCTCTGAGGACGGACTCCAGATCGGTGCCGGACTTGAGGACCTCGGTAAGGGCGCACGTTCAATGGTAGGTACAACATACGGTACACTCGCTAAGGGTCCCCGTTACCTTGAGCTCACAGACGGTTATATAACAGACCTCGCTATCGACGAGAATGACGAGATCATCGGCTACAAGTTCGTTAACTTCGGTAAGATGATGGATTTCATCAAGAAGGGTGACGATGCCGCTACAGCTCTTCAGAAGGCTTCCGGCAAGTATGGACGTGTAGATGATGCTGTTAAGTTCATCGACCCGCGTAAGGAATAAGGAGGAATGACAAATGGCAGATTTATTTGAATCATACGAGAGAAGACTCCCCCAGATCAACGCTAAGCTTGCTGAATATGGAATCGCTTCCATCGAAGAAGCTGAGAAGATCACAAAAGATGCAGGTCTTGATGTTTATCACCTCATCGAAGGCATTCAGCCTATTTGCTTCGAAAATGCTAAGTGGGCTTACACAGTAGGCGCTGCTATCGCAATCAAGAAGAACTGCCGCAAGGCTTCCGATGCTGCTGCAGCTATCGGTGAAGGCCTTCAGGCTTTCTGCATTCCCGGTTCCGTTGCTGACAGACGTAAGGTAGGTCTTGGTCACGGTAACCTCGGTAAGATGCTCCTCGAAGAGGATACAGAGTGCTTCGCATTCCTCGCAGGCCACGAGTCTTTCGCTGCTGCTGAGGGCGCTATCGGTATCGCTGAGAAGGCTAACCGCGTTCGTCAGAAGCCTCTTAGAGTTATCCTTGACGGTCTCGGAAAGGACGCTGCTAAGATCATCTCCAGAATCAACGGCTTCACATATGTTGAGACAGAGTATGACTACAAGACAGGCGAGCTCAAGGAACTCTCCAGAACATGCTACTCCAAGAATCCTGATTCTCCGAGAGCTAAGGTTAACTGCTATGGTGCAGACGATGTTCAGGAAGGTGTTGCAATCCTCTGGAAGGAGAACGTTGACGTCTCCATCACAGGTAACTCCACCAACCCTACAAGATTCCAGCACCCTGTTGCAGGTACATACAAGAAGGAGCGCCTCGAGGCAGGCAAGAAGTACTTCTCTGTTGCTTCCGGCGGTGGTACAGGCCGTACACTTCACCCTGATAACATGGCTGCAGGTCCTGCTTCCTATGGTATGACAGATACTATGGGCCGTATGCACTCTGATGCTCAGTTCGCCGGTTCTTCTTCAGTTCCTGCTCACGTTGAGATGATGGGTCTTATCGGTGCAGGCAACAACCCGATGGTTGGTATGACTGTTTCCACAGCAGTATCCGTTGAGGAAGCTGCTAAGGCAGGCAAGTTCTGATCCTAAGAATAATCATTTGATGATATTGCCCCCGGAGTAATTCTTCGGGGGCTTTTCATTTTCGAAGGCCGTCAAATGTCAGAATGACTTTTTGAGAGGACTTATTTTATTGCTTTTGCGGTTTGAGACGGCAAATCTCCAGTGCTATTATGGACTTATCCTTATTCCCGGAGGTTTTTATGGACGCTGAATTTGTTCCTATTTTGTTCAACACCTTTTGGGCGCTTGTTCCGCCGCTTGTTGCGATCGTTCTGGCGCTTATCACCAAAGAGGTTTACAGTTCTCTCTTTGTCGGAATCTCAGTCGGCGGTGTTCTTTATTCGCTGACTTATACGGCATCAGGCAGGATCGCTATAAATCCTGTAGGCGCATTGGAACATGTTTTCCAGAAAGGTATCATAGGTTCGCTTTCCGATCCTTATAATGTTGGAATCCTGGTATTCCTTGTATTCCTCGGAATAATCGTCTCCTTGATGAATAAGGCGGGCGGTTCTGCCGCGTTCGGCAACTGGGCTTCCAATCACGTAAAGTCCAGAGTAGGTTCCCAGCTTGCTACGATCGGTCTGGGCGTATTGATCTTTATCGATGACTACTTTAACTGCCTGACAGTCGGTTCAGTTATGAGACCTGTTACTGACAGACAGAAGATCTCACGTGCAAAGCTCGCATATCTTATCGATGCTACTGCTGCTCCTGTCTGCATCATTGCACCTGTATCCTCATGGGCTGCTGCAGTATCAGGCTTCGCTCCGGAAGGCACAAACGGACTCATGCTCTTTATCAGAGCGATCCCTTATAACTACTATGCTTTGCTTACAATCCTTATGATGGTCCTCATGGCTGTTTTCAAGATCGAATTCGGACCCATGGCACGTCATGAGAAGAACGCTAAGAACGGCGACCTTTTTACTGTAGATCCGCCCGTTCAGAAGGAAGAAGAGAATATCGAGAAGAGGGGCAAGGTTATTGACCTCGTTCTTCCTGTCGTTGTCCTTATCATTTGCTGCGTAATCGGAATGCTCTATACCGGAGGATTCTACGGTACTGAATTACAGGGCAATTTCTTTGAGAGATTCGTTGAAGCATTCGCTAACAGTGACGCTTCCGTTGGTCTTGCTTACGGTTCGTTCGGCGGCATCGTTTTCACAGTCATCTTCTATCTCTGCAGAAGAGTTCTTAAATTCAAGGACTGCATGGCCGGCGTTGAAGAGGGATTCAAGGCAATGGTCGCTCCTATCACTATCCTTACACTCGCATGGTCTTTGAAGGCTATGACCGAATCTTTGGGCGCAGCAGAATTTGTAGCAGGTATCGTAGAAGCATCCAAGGGTGACTTTAATATGCTGCTTCCTGCGATCATATTCCTCATTGCCTGCGGTCTTTCATTTGCGACAGGTACATCATGGGGTACATTCGGTATCCTCATTCCTATCACGCTTGAAGTATTCAAGCTTACGGATCCCGATCCGGCAAAGGCAACACTTGCTGTTATCTGCGTATCCGCATGTATGGCCGGTGCTGTTTGCGGCGATCACTGCTCACCGATCTCTGATACGACCATCATGAGCTCTGCAGGTGCACAGTGCAACCACATCGCTCACGTATCCACACAGCTTCCTTACGCGCTTACCTGCGCAGGTGTGTCATTCATTACATATCTGGTTGCAGGTTTTGCCAAGAACGCTTTCCTCTCGCTCTTTATCGGAATCGCCTTGATGGTAGGAATGGTTATCCTTCTGAAATATGTCTTCCCTACGACAGAGGTTGTTTCTGATTCTGCTTCTTCGCAGAAAGAGACTCAGAAACCTGAGAAAGGATGATCGCGCCGAACATGATAAGGCAGCCTGCCAGCTCTCTGGGCAGCATGTTCTCGTGAAGGATTATCGCAGCGGAAATGACTGCGAAAACCGACTCGAGACACATTAAAAGAGAGGCAACAACGGGACTTGCTTTTTTCTGTCCCAAAATCTGAAGAGTATATGCAATGCCGCAGCTCATTATTCCCGAATAAAGAAGGGAAGGGGCTGCGGTTTTTATATCTGCTATTACAGGGTGCTCGAAAATAAACATCGCGACAATGGATATTACCGCTGCAACAAAGAACTGCATGAATGACAGCTGCACTCCGCTTGTCTTACCATCTTCAACGAATTTATCTATGAGCATTATCTGGACAGCGTAAAAGACTGCGCAGATAAGCGCCAGGATATCACCGAGATTGATGTTCGTGAGTTCAGCCGGATTAATGCAGAGCAGGAAAAGTCCGATAAGGCCGATGAAGATCGATATCCATGTGAGCGCAGCGATCTTTTTCTTTAAGAACATGACCGAGAAGAGCGGCACGAAGAACATGTAGAAAGCTGTGATGAATGCGATCTTTCCTGATGTTGAGTAGTAAAAAGCGAACTGCTGGAAATTCTGTGCAAATGAGAAAACGATACCAAGGATAAGACCTTTTCTGAGAGTTGCTTTGCTTAAGTCAAATCCCTTATTGATTATGAGCGTGAAGGGAAGAAGGAAAAGCATTCCAAGTGTGGTCCTTATTCCTGTGAAAGTAAATGCGTCGATGCTCTGCATGCCGATCGACTGGGCAACAAAAGATGAACCCCAGATGATGGCGGTGATAAGAAGCAGTATGACTCCCTGTGGCCTGGTCTTGCGCATTATAATTCCTTTCGTTTA